>ERZ773142.119-NODE-119-length-104892-cov-121.929_pt1 | contig 104892 bp, 97 predicted proteins | sample MGYA00580853_ERZ773142 | MGnify/ENA primary metagenome ERZ773142 (study PRJEB29015, sample SAMEA2737862) | human gut metagenome | biome: human gut; feature: human-associated habitat; material: faeces | place: China | collected 2012 ...
GGTGGTTTTCTGGTTCTCTTTTGACATCAAAAGAGAACAATCAGCCTTAATGAAAGAGCGCTCTGGCCCGCGCGGAGCGCAAGCCGCTTGACCAAAAGAAAAAAACCGCCCCGCGCCACCGGCGCGCGAACCTGCTTAAAGAAGAACTGACTCTAATGCAAAGCAAGCTGCCTCTACGCTACAGCTTTACTGCAAAAATCAATTTTCAACCTCAAAGAATGCAAAAAATAGATGCTGAATCTGCATTTCCCACCGTAAAATTATAAAGAACCAGTTCAAAAAGCTGCGCTGATGTGCTATACTAAACTGTATGAGAGGCCCACGGAGGGGAAAACGGCGGGCTTCGTCCTCGAAATGTTCCATGTGGAACAAATCTTTTTCCCGGAAGGAAGCAAGTAGCGTGGCAAAAATCGTTGCTGTTGCAAACCAGAAGGGCGGCGTGGGCAAGACCACCACAGCCGTCAACCTCTCGTCCTGCGTGGCGGCGCTGGGCAAAAAAGTGCTCATCGTAGACCTCGACCCGCAGGGCAACACCACCACCGGTTATGGTATTTCCAAGCGGAGTGTAGATATTGGTACATATGAAATTCTCATCGGCGAGGCCGACGCGCGGCAGGCTGTCCGCAAGACGGAGTTCCGCACCGACGTCATCGGCTCCAACACCCGCCTCGCGGGTGCCAGCCTCGAGATGATCGACCTGCCGGGCCGCGAGAGCCGCCTGCGCAAGGCGCTGGCCCCCATCCAGAAAGATTACGACTTTATCTTCATCGACTGCCCGCCCAGCCTTGACCTGCTGACGCTGAACGGCCTGTGCGCCTGCGACAGCATCCTCATCCCGGTGCAGTGCGAGTATTACGCGCTGGAAGGTCTGTCGGAGCTTATCAGCACTCTTAAGACCGTCCGCAAGAAGTACAACCCCTATCTGGACATCGAAGGCGTGGTGTTCACCATGTTCTCTGTCCGCTATAACCTGACACTGCAGGTGGTGGAGCAGGTCAAGAAATACTTTGGAAACAAGGTGTATCAGACCACCATCCCTCGCAGCATCCGTATTTCAGAAGCTCCCAGCTATGGCCAGCCCATCAACTTCTATGAGCCGAAGGGCAAGGGCAGCGAGGCGTATATGGACCTTGCCATCGAGTTCGTGAAGAGCAACCGCCCCGCCGAAGCTGTACCCAAGCGCCGCCGCGGAAAAGCTGCAGCGGAACCGGTCGAGACGATGGGGCTGGCCGATGTGAAGATGGACGGCTGAGGGAGAGAGGAGACCAATGGCAAAAGGAAGAGGAGGACTGGGCCGGGGGCTGGAAAGTCTGTTTGAAGACGCCGCCCCCAGCTTTGAGTCAGATACCAGGATCGAGACGCTGCCCCTGCGGGAGATCGAGCCGGACCCCGGCCAGCCCCGCAAGACCTTCGACGACGAGACGCTGGCAGAGCTTTCGGCCAGCATCGCCGAGCATGGTTTGTTGCAGCCCATTGCGGTGCGCCCGAAGCCGTCCGGCGGCTACCTCATCGTGGCAGGCGAGCGCCGCTGGCGGGCCAGCCGGATGGCGGGCCTCACCGAGGTGCCGGTCATCGTCAAGGACGTGACCGATGAGCAGGCCATGGAGCTTGCGCTGGTGGAGAACCTGCAGCGCGAAGACCTTGACCCCGTGGAAGAGGCGGCCGGCATCCGTGAGCTGATGACCCGCTGCGATTTGACCCAGGAGCAGGCCGCCCGCAAGCTGGGCAAGAGCCGGAGCGCACTGGCCAACAGCCTGCGGCTGCTGAGCCTGCCGGAAACGGTGCTGGAACTGCTGAAAAGCGGCTTCATTACGATCGGACACGCGAAGGTCGTTTTGGGCCTGCCTACGCCGGAGCTGCAGGAGGAAGCGGCTCAGATGATAGCGGACAACCAGCTGAACGTCCGTCAGGCCGAAGCTTTGTGCAAAAAGCTGGCAAAGCCCGCAAAAGAGCCTGTGGCCGCGCCGCTGCCGAGTGCGTTGCCGGTGGAGGTGGAAGAAAGTCTCAAGCAGGCGCTGGGCAGCGAAGTCCGCGTGGCCTACCACGACGGCAAAGGCAAGCTGACCGTCCATTTCTATTCGGACGACCAGCTGAAAGCCTTTGCAAATCTGCTGGGGCAGTACAGCGTGGAGTAACCTCTCAGTCTTGCTGTCGCTCGACAGCTCTCCTATCGCAATTTTCAAAAATAGTGCCTATCAAAATGGCATATTTGCGATATGCAGTTTGCGGATGTTGCTTGTGCATTAAAAAACGCAAACTGCTATAATAGGAGAGCCTGAGCAGAAAAGTTATTAGAAATGCGTACCAAGGCGGGGAACACCGCCTTTGAACGGCACAGCGGGGAAGGCCCCCTGTGCAAGCAATAGAGTATAAGGAGAGTTATCATGCTTGACATCAAATTTGTCCGCGACAACCCGGATGCGGTCAAGGAAAACATCAAGAAGAAGTTTCAGGATGCAAAGCTCCCCCTCGTTGACGAAGTCATCGAGAAGGACGCCAAGTACCGCGAGTGCCTGAAGGAAGTCGAGTCCCTGAAGGCTGCCCGCAACAAGCTGAGCAAGGCCAACGGCCCTCTGTTCGGCCAGCTGAAGAAGTGCGACGACGAGGCCAAGAAGGCCGAGCTGCAGGCTCAGATCGACGCCAACAACGCCGCTGTCAAGGCTGACGCCGACAAGATGGCAGAGCTGGAAGCCGAGGAGGCAAAGCTGGCTGAACGCATTCAGGAGATCATGTATACCATCCCCCAGATGATCGACCCCAGCGTACCCATCGGCCCGGACGACACCTACAACGTCGAGGCTCAGCGCTTCGGTGAGCCGGTCGTGCCTGATTTCCCCATCCCGTACCACACCGAGATCATGGAGAGCTTCGACGGCATTGATATGGACGCCGCAGGCCGCGTGGCCGGCAATGGCTTCTACTACCTGCTGGGCAACATCGCCCGCCTGCACGAGGCTGTTCTGGCCTATGCCCGCGACTTCATGATCGACAAGGGTTTCACCTATGTCATCCCTCCCTTCATGATGCACGGCAATGTGGTGCAGGGCGTCATGTCCTTCCCTGAGATGGACGCCATGATGTACAAGATCGAGGGCGAGGACCTCTACCTCATCGGCACCAGTGAGCACACCATGATCGGCCGCTTCATCGACCAGACTCTGGATGAGGCTACTCTGCCCCTGACCCTGACTTCCTACAGCCCCTGCTTCCGCAAGGAGAAGGGTGCTCACGGCATCGAGGAGCGCGGCATCTACCGCATCCACCAGTTCGAGAAGCAGGAGATGATCGTCGTCTGCCGTCCCGAGGAGAGCGCTGACTGGTACGAGAAGCTCTGGAAGAACTCCGTCGAGCTGTTCCGCAGCATGGAGATCCCTGTCCGTCAGCTGAACTGCTGCTCCGGTGACCTGGCTGACCTGAAGGTCAAGAGCTGTGACATCGAGGCATGGAGCCCCCGCCAGCAGAAATACTTCGAAGTCTGCTCCTGCTCCAACCTGGGCGATGCACAGGCCCGCCGCCTGCACATCCGCGTCAAGGGCAAGGACGGTAAGACCTATCTGGCCCACACTCTGAACAACACCTGCGTGGCTCCTCCGCGTATGCTCATCGCATTCCTCGAGAACCATCTGCAGGCCGACGGCAGCGTCACCATCCCCAAGGTCCTGCAGCCCTACATGGGCGGCCTCGAGGTCATGGTGCCTGTCCACAAGAAGTAAGCCTGCTTTCCACCATTCTCCAATAAAATGTTGAAAGTCCCCGCCATTCATACAGGATGGCGGGGACTTTTTGCGTACAGACGTATAAAATCAGAAAGAATGAAAAAATTGAAGATTTTTTTGAAAAAGTTGTTGACAAAACGGAGGTTGTTGGATATAATAATAAAGCACTGTTCAAGTGCAACAAATAAATATGGCGGTATAGCTCAGTTGGCTAGAGCATTCGGTTCATACCCGAAGTGTCACCGGTTCAAATCCAGTTACCGCTACCACATTACAGAGTTTCGCTAAGATAAGGGGGACGGTCGTCCGCAATAGTGGATGATGAAAGTCGGGGGTTTTAGCGAAGCTCTGTATTTCTAAGGCCCGTTGGTCAAGCGGTTAAGACACGGCCCTTTCACGGCTGTAACATGGGTTCGATTCCCGTACGGGTCATAAAAAAGCTCCTCAATCTTAGGATTGAGGAGCTTTTTTATGCAACCCGAACGAGGAATCGAAGGAACACGGCCGCCCGCAGGCGGCAAAAAAGAGCCCGGTGGGCTCTTTTTTAGTGTTCGGGTCCCAATCTTCAGGAATGTCTACCGTGGTTGCTAATGTTCAGGTTTACATTTTATTTGACCCGTACGGGAATTGCAACAATGACGACCGCTGCCTGCGGCAGAAACAGGGAGTCATTGTTGGGGCTGTGGCCAGCGAGACGCGAGCGCCGCCCAAGGCACGAAGCGGATGCTGGGAGCCACAACCCGGCAGGGCGGCGGCGCGCAGCGCCGTAAGCAATCAGCCCAGTGGGCTGTTGCTTAGCCCGCGGGTCCCAATCTTCAGGAATGTCTACCGTGGTTGCTGCCGCTTCGTTTGACCCGAACGGGAATCAGAGCAAAAATTCCCCCGCCTGCACCATCCGGCAGGCGGGGGTTCGTTATGCAAGGAAGCAGATGATGTCGTTTTACGGTCTCTGGCCCATGCCGCCCTCCAGCGTCAGGGTCTCGCCGGACATATACTTGAAGTCCGGCATGGCCAGCTGGACGCAGACACGGCCGATCTCCGTCTCAGCGTTGCCGTAGTGGCCCATGGGGGGCATCTTGACGTTGGCCTTGAAAGCGTCGGGGTAGGCGTCCCTGAACTGCTCGAGCTTGGCCGTCCATGCCAGCGGGCAGACCACGTTGACGTTGATGCCGTCTTTGCCCCACTCGGTGGCGGCGACGCGGGACATACCGCGGATGCCCTCCTTGGCGGCAGCATAGGCCGACTGGCCGAAGTTGCCGAAGAGGCCGGCACCGGAAGCGAAGTTGATGACGCTGCCGTGAGACTCAGCCAGATAGGGGTAGCAGGCTTTCATGTAGTAGAAAGCGGCGTAGAGGCCGGAGTAGATGGCCAAATCGAACTGCTCGGTGGTGTGTTCGGCCAGCGGCACACCGGAGGCCGAAGCCTGCGCATTGTTGATGAGCACCTGAATGCCGCCGAAGGTATCGACGGCCTGCTTGACCACATTTGCCACGGTGGCCTCGTTGTCGCCGCCCGCGCAGACATCGGCCTGCACGGTCAGCACCTTGATGCCGTAGAGGCTTTCCAGCTCCTGCTTGGCTGCTTCCAGCTTCCTGACATTGCGGCCTGTGATGACGAGGTTCGCGCCCTCCTTGGCGTATGCGGTGGCGATGCCGTAGCCGATGGAGCCGCAGCTCCCATCCTTCAGGACAGCGCGCCCTGCGCCGGTAATGATGGCGGTTTTACCAGTTAAAAAGCCCATAAGTTGCAACCTCCTGTTTCGATGTCCCTCGGTGTTCTGCCGGGGGTCGTTCTATAGCTCGAGTATAGCAGAAAAGCGGAAAATTGTAAAATAGCGCTTTTGAATCGCTTTTTCTTTGCTTGAGAAATGGTTCAGCCGCTCACTCGCGGTATTTTTCCATCATTTCCTTTTGCAAAAAAATACGGCCCTGCCAGGATGCATTTCAGCGTCCCGGCAGGGCCGTGCTTTTTTTTTTCAGTGCAGGTGGAGATACGTCAGAACATCTTCCGGCTTTGCGGCCAGAGCATCGGCCCCGGCGGCGGTCAGCTCTGCTTCGCCCCGGAAGCCCCAGAGAACGCCCAGAGCGGGCAGACCGGCATTGTGTCCCGTAAGGATGTCTACGTCGCTGTCGCCCACGAAAAGGGTGCTCTGCGGGTCTGCGCCGAGGTCAGCCATCAGGGAGTAGACGCCAGCCGGGTCGGGTTTGGTGGGAACACCGGGGCGGCTGCCCCGCACCAGCGAAAAGCGGTCCGGCCCGAAGTAGTGCTCGATGATCTTTCCACAAAAAGTGTCCGCCTTGTTGGAAAAGACGGCGGTCTGGACGCCCTCGGCCTTCAGCGCGGCCAGCAGTTCCGGGATGCCGGGATAGGGGGCCGTTTTGTCTTCCTTGTGGGCGTCATACCGGACCGAGAACTCGGCCAGCGTGGCGGCAAGCTGTTCGGGCGTCCGGGCGTTTTCCGGGGAAAAGCGCTCCACCAGCTTCGGGATGCCGTTGCCCACGAAGTGCTTGTAGGTCTCTACTGAAAAGGTCGGCCAGCCGTGCTGGGTGCAGACCCAGTTGGCCGCGTCGGCCAGGTCGTCGATGGTGTTCAGTAAGGTGCCGTCCAAATCGAAGAGAATGGTTTTTATCATGAGAATCAGACTTCCTTTTGTTTTATGTTTTCTGCTCCAAAGCGTTGAGACAGGGCGCAGCGTCCCGCACGGGGATGCTGCGCACCTTGAGCCGCACCTGCCCGGGCAGAGCTAGCGTCAGCGTCATGCGCTGGTAACGTGCCGCCCAGGGCGATTGGAAGGTGCGCAGGCAGACATCCGGGTGGAGCACACAGATGCAGTGGAGATAAACACCCTTCTGCCGCCGCAGGGTGAACCGGCCCTCCCGGAGCCAGATGCCCTCTTTCAGCCAGCCCATCAGCCCGCCCGCCAGAAAGACGGCAAATGCCGCCGTCGGGATGAGCAATGTCCCCGTGAGGGCAGGCAGAACGCTGCGGGAGACCAGCACCAGCAGCAGGCACAGCCCGAACGGGATGCCGGCAGGCGCAAAGAAGACGGCGCTGCGGTGGGTGAGGTCGTGCCGGGTGTCGGGCGGCATCCGGAACTCGGGCAGCAGCTCCCGGAACAGCTCTTCCTGCCCGGAGCGGTAGACGAAAAGCGGCAGCTCCGGGCGGCAGCTGCCTGCCACCACGAACACCGGCCAGCGCTTCATGAGCCGGGCAATGGGGGAGACGCGGACGTCCGCGTAGCTTATCTCACTGCTCCGCACCCGAAACTCGAACCGGGAGAGCCAGCCGCCCCGGCTGCCCAGCTGGTCGGCAGTGTGCCAGACCGTATAATGGACGGTCTGGACAAAACTGCGGGCCAGACTGATGCCGAAGAGCGCCCCGGCCAGCACCAGCATCCACGCCGCACCGGCGGGCAGCCAGTGGGCGGCGAACCGGACGAGGACGTTCAGCCGGGAGAGGGCTACCGCCTCGGCGGTGAGGGGAAATGGCCGGCTCTGCCGGATGGCCAGATAGGTCAGCGCCAGCGTGGACAGACCGTTGGCACCCAAAACCACCAGCGCGGCCCGCTCACCCCCGGCAGGGCGGTGGCAGACCGGGTCCCGGACAGGCATCAGGCGGTCAGCAAGCTCCTGCGCGTCTTCTTTGTGCAAATAAAGGGTGACGGCTCGCTTGGCAGGCTGGCCCACCGGGTAGAGCACCACCCGGCTGGCCCCGAGCAGCCGAAAGAAGAGCGGCCGCTCGATGGTCAGTGCGGCCAGAGCTTCGCCCCGGATGATGCGCTCCTGCTTGGAGAGGAACGCCCACCGCAGCCGGAGCACACCGGCCTCATCCAGCGCCCAGCTGCTGGCTTCCAGCAGGATGGAGCTGGCCCCGCAGAGGAAGAGCAGAAGCGCGGCGTCCTGCCGCAGAGCTGTGAGCAGAGCGTTCAGGCTGAACTCCAGCAGGGCATTCGCCAGCGGCAGCAGGCAGACGACGACCGCCTTGCGCAGGAAGCGGAGGGCGGCGAGGGGATGGTAATGCCGTTGTCGGGTCATGGTGCATCCTCCGCCAGAATGTGAGCCAGAAGCCCGGCCTGCTGGGCCGGGATGGCGGGCAGAAAGAGCTTCGCACCCGGGGCCGCCACGATGAGCAGCGAGACGCCGCCCAGCCGCAGCAGGGGTGTCCGGAGCAACCGGACGCTGGTAACGGCCCGGCGGGGAAGCACCTGACGCACCGGCAGCGCAACGCCGGAGTAGACCGTTACGGTCCGTTTCCCCAGCACGGCGGCGAAGCTGCAGGCCCGCGCCCAGAGGCAGTAGACCAGAAAGCCCCAGAGCAGGCAGAAACCCGCCCCAGCGACAATGCTCTGCCAGAACACGAAGGGCGCAGCGAACAGCCCCGGCACCGCCGCCCAGACGCAGAGGACGGCCCGGCCAGTGGGCGGGATGATGACGGCGGTGCGCCGCAGTTCCTGCTCCGTCACTTATCGCTGAGGCCCCAGGCCTCGGTCAGCTCGTGCAGGCTGTCGTCACGGGTCAGGCAGAGGATGTGGTCCCAGGGCAGCAGGATCGTGCTGCCGTGGGGGATGATGAACTCGGTGTCGCGGGTGATGCTGATCAGGATGGTGTCGCCCGGGATGGGGATGTCCATGATGGCCTTGCCCGCGTAGAGGAAATTCTCGGGCAGCAAAATTTCATTCAGGCTGGCCGTGCCGCCGCCCAGAGAGAGGAGCTGGCGGATGGTATCCGTCTCGATCTCCCGCTCGAGGATGTGGCTCAGGTTGTCGGTGCCGCAGACCACGGTGTCCACGCCGAGGGTGTGGAGCAGTTCGCGGTTTTTGGGGTTGGAGGCCCGGGCCACGGTGCGGTCTACGCCGAACTCCCGCTTGGCGATCTGGCAGGCCACAAGGTTGTCTTCGTCAGAGCCGGTCACGGCCACAAAGGCGTCGCAGCTGGCGACGTCGGCGGTGCGCAGAGTGTCCACGCTGATGGAGTCGCCGCAGATGACCGGGATGTCCAGCATATCGGCCAGCATCCGGCACTGGCTCTCCACCGGCTCGATGATGACGATTTCGTGGCGGTTGGCCAGCAGGCTCTGGGCCAGATACCGGCCCACACGCCCGCCGCCGGCAATACAAACTTTCATAATACTACCTCATTATACGAATGGTATCGGTTATTTGGCGAGAGAACGGAACACGGCCTGCTCGGTGAGCACGGTGGGGCAGATGGTGTCCAGTTCGTAGGCCTTGTGGTAGAGCACCTGCAGGTGGGGGTCGGAGACGCGGCAGATGACCTTTTCGCGCTGAAAGAGGCTCTTGGCGATCTGTGCGGCCATCAGGTTGAGGGAGTCGTCCTCGCTGACGGCGGCCACGGCATCGCAGTTCTCGATGCCGCCCTGACGCAGTACGTCGGGGTCGGTGGGGTCGCCCACAAGGGCGTTTCCGCTGAAGGTGTAGTCGTCGAAGGCGTCCAGACGCTTGAGCTGTTCGGAGTCCTTTTCGATGATGGAGATGTCGTGGCCGATGCGCTCCAGGTCCCGCACCAGCGATGCGCCCACCTGGTCGCAGCCGATTACAAGAATGTTCATGAAATACCTCGCTAAAAAATAAAAGATAAAACATATAAGTTGGCTTTCGCGCCTGTGCGCGGGGCAAAACGCTTTTACATTAAGGCTAATGTTCTCTTTTGATGTCAAAAGAGAACCAGAAAACCACCAGCGATTTCGACGCGCTGGATCCACGAGAAAGGGGCTGCTCGCCCCTTTCAGACCCCAAAGGGGAAGTCAAAACGGAAAAAAGCTAGCCGCTTCGCTAAACGCTTTTTTCTCGTTTCTCCGATTTACGGCTTCGCCGAGGGTGTTAGGCTTTCGCTGGACGTAGTGTCCTACAATAAATCTACATCCCAGTATAGCATATTTTCCCCCGCAGATAAATAGAAAAGCTGTAGGGGACTCCAGAGATAAAATTTTTGGATTCCTGGTGCGCAGAGAGTCGGAATATGGTATACTGAAACAGTATGATGATAAGGATCACAAAAGCCCGTGCGCCCGGCGTGCGGCAGGAGGAGTGCTTATATGTTTCTTGAGATCATCAAAGCGATTTTGATGGGCATCGTGGAGGGCATCACCGAGTGGCTGCCCATCTCGTCCACAGGCCATATGATCTTGCTGGAACAGGTGGTAAAGTTCAGCGCCAGCGAAGAGTTCATGTCCATGTTCCGCGTGGTCATCCAGCTGGGTGCCATCCTTGCGGTGGTGGTGCTGTTCTGGGGCAAGCTGTGGCCCTTCGGGCTGCGGCATGGCCGCGTCATCTCCAAGCCCAGCGTCTGGCAGCTCTGGTTCAAGGTGGTCGCCGCCACCCTGCCGGTGCTGGTCATCAGCCCGCTGGACGACTGGATGGAGGCTCACTTCTATAACTACATCACCGTGGCCGCAATGCTCATCCTCTACGGTGTGCTGTTCCTCGTGGTGGAGAGCCGCCGCACTGCGCCCCACGTCACCCATCTGGAACAGATCACTTACCGTGACGCCCTCATCATCGGCGTCTGGCAGATGCTGGCCATCATCCCCGGCACCTCCCGTTCCGGCGCGACCATCGTGGGCGGCCTGCTGCTGGGCCTTTCCCGTGCCTGCGTGGCGGAGTTCACCTTCTACCTCGCCATCCCGGTCATGGCGGGTGCATCCCTGCTCAAGGTGCTCAAATTCGCCGTCTCCGGTGTCACCATCACCGGCACCGAGGTGGCTGTGCTGGCGGTGGGCTGCGTGGTGGCTTTCGTGGTCAGCCTGGCGGCCATCCGCTTCCTGATGGATTACGTCAAGCGCCACAATTTCACCTTCTTCGGCATCTACCGCATCGCTCTCGGCCTTGTGGTGCTGGCCGTGGCAGTGGTGTCTGCAATGGTGTAAGATCGAACTCGGGTCTTCTGAGCCCCTCGCCCCGGCGAGGGGCTTTTCTTGCGCCTGCCCGTTCATCGTGCTATAATATTTTTCAGAGAGTATGAGCGCGGCAAACAGGAGCTGCGCACCTGAAATTGTCAAAGAAAACAGGAGGAAAAACCGATGGAAGCATCGACCGTCTACTATACCGATTTCCGCTGTCCCGTAGGTACCAGCCTCACCGATAAGCTGCGTCGCCTGTGCATCGCGGCAGGCATCAAGAACATCGACATGGAGGGCAAGTTCGTCGCCATCAAGATGCATTTCGGCGAGCTGGGCAACCTGGCCTATCTGCGCCCCAACTACGCCAAGGTGGTGGCCGATCTGTGCAAGGAGCAGGGCGGTATGCCTTTCCTGACCGACTGCAATACCCTGTATCCGGGCAGCCGAAAGAACGCCCTCGAGCACCTGACCTGCGCCCAGCTGAACGGCTTCTGGCCCATGACCACCGGCTGTCAGGTCATCATCGCCGACGGCCTGCGCGGCACCGATGAGGTGGAGGTGCCTGTGCCGAACGGCGAATACTGCAAGACCGCTAAGATCGGCCGCGCCATCATGGACGCCGACATCTTCATCAGCCTGAGCCACTTCAAGGGCCACGAGTCCACCGGCTTCGGCGGTGCCATCAAGAACATCGGCATGGGCTGCGGCTCCCGCGCCGGCAAGATGGAGCAGCACGCCTCCGGCCACCCGGCGGTGCAGGAAGACCTCTGCCGCGGCTGCCACCGCTGCGCCAAGGAGTGCGGCTCCGACGCCATCAGCTACAACGAGAAGAACAAGGCGGTCATCGACCAGGACAAGTGCAAGGGCTGCGGCCGCTGCATCGGTGCCTGCAACTTCGACGCCATCTATGCCCTGTGCGACAGCGCCAACGAGATGCTGGACCGCAAGATGGCCGAGTACGCTGCCGCCGTCTGCCATGACCGTCCCACCTTCCACATCAGCCTTGTGCAGGACATCAGCCCCAACTGCGACTGCCACGGCGAGAACGACGCGCCCATCCTGCCGGACATCGGCATGTTCGCCTCCTTCGACCCGGTGGCCCTCGACCAGGCTTGTGCCGACGCCTGCCTGAACGCCGCTCCGCTGCCCAACAGCCAGCTGGGCCAGAACCTCGCCACCCCGGGCTGGAACTGCCACCACGACAACTTCAAGGACTCTAACCCCAACATCGAGTGGAAAGCCACCCTCGAGCAGGCCGAGAAGATCGGCATGGGTACCCGCGCCTACACCCTCAAGAAAGTCTGATCCCGATAAAACAAAGGCCGGACGCCTCCCGCACCAAAGCGGAAAGGCGTCCGGCCTTTTCTCTGTGATTTAATACTCGCCCTTTGCCTCCGGAACGAGGGGGTCAACGACATCCTCGAGGGCATTCCAGTCCTTCTCGGAGAAGGTCAGCTTTTTGGCGTCGAGGCCCACGTCCTCCAGACGGCCTGCCATGGCGTCCTTGTCTTCCAGCAGGGCAGCGGCATCGTCCTTTATCATGGGCCAGGCCTCGGCGAAGCCCTCCTGCTCCGAGTCGGAGAGGTTGTCGTACCACTGGGTGTAGGCGTCCTCAATGGCTGTTTCCGTGCGGGCAGAGAGGTTTGCCTCGTCGGCCCAGACCAGCAGGGTGGCTGCGGCCTGCACGCTCTTGAGGGAGCAGCCGGACACGCCGGGACCCCAGCCGAGGCTGGGCTCAAAGGCGGCTGCAGTGCCGTCTACGCTGAACAGTGAGTTCTCGTCGAAATCTTTGTTGAACAGCCCGGAGGTGTCGGCCTGCGCGGTGCTGCTGGGGGCGCTCTCGCTGCTGACGCTGGACGGCTCAGAAGCCGAAGAGCTTGCGTGGGAGGCGTCGCTGTTTGTATTGGAGCAACCTGCCAGCAGGCCGCACAGCAGAGCAGCACTCACAAGGAGCGAAAGGATGTGCTTTTGAGTCATAGGGGATGTCCTCCTTCTATCTGCGCCCGGCCCGCAGGCCGGGGAAAATATCTCTCTGAGACTAGTATACTGTTCTGCCGCGCGGTTGTCAATCGGCCTTGGGACGAACAAATTTTAAGGGGCCGTGCAGTGGGGCCGGATTGACCTTTCCGGCGCAGCGGGCTATAATAAAGGATATATGGATCGTTAAAATACCAAGGAGAAAATAACCATGAAGAATGCATCTTTTTCGATAGAGGAGCTTTTCCGTTTTCTGGACGCCGGCGTCAGTGCTTTCCACTCCACGGCTGCTGCGGCCGCCATTCTGGAAGCCGAGGGCTATGTGAACTGCCCCGAGAGTGCCGCGTGGGAGCTGGCCCCCGGCGGCAAGTATTACACCACCCGCAACGGCTCTGCCGTGCTGGCATGGCGTATGCCCAAGGGTGAGCTGACCGGCTGGCACGCAGCCGCCAGTCACAGCGACTCGCCCACCTGGCGCATCAAGCAGTTCGACACGGAGGACAAGGTCTTCGCCAAGGCCGAGGTCGAGGGCTACGGCGGCATGATCATGCCCTCCTGGCTCGACCGCCCGCTGACCGTGGCAGGCCGTCTGCTGGTGCGCACCGAGAGCGGCATCGAGAGTCGTCTGGTCTGCCCCGACCGTGCGCTGGCCTGCATCCCCAACCTCTGCATCCACTTCAGCCGCGACCTGAACAACGGCATGAAGTATAACCCGCAGGTCGATCTGCAGCCCATCTTCGGCGGCAAGGGCGGAAACCTGAAAGAGGTCCTGGCCGCGGAGGCCGGCGTGAAGGCCGAGGACATCCTCGACGCTGACCTGGTCCTCGCCACCCGTGAGAAGGCTGTCCGCATGGGCCTGAACGGCGAGTATTTCATGTCCGGCCGCATCGACGACCTCGAGTGCGCCTACACCACTCTGTGGGGCTTCCTGCAGGGCCGCGGCGAAGAGGAAGGCCGCGGAGACATCTGGGTCATGTTCGACAACGAAGAGGTCGGCTCTTCCAGCCGTCAGGGCGCGCAGGGTACCCTCATGGCCGACGTGCTGGCCCGCATCGAGGAGAGCATGGGCGTCAGCAGGGAGCAGAGCATCCGCGCCCGCACCAACTCTCTGGTGCTGAGCGCCGACAACGGCCACGCCACCCATCCCAACCACCCCGAAAAGAGCGACCCCGCCAACCCCGTCGTGATGGGCGGCGGCGTCCTGCTGAAGTATAATGCCCGCCAGACCTACACCACCAGCGGATTCACCGGTGCAGCCTTCACCGCCATCTGCAAGAAGGCCGGTGTGCCGGTGCAGGTGTTCGCAAACCGCGCCGATGTGCCGGGCGGCTCCACGCTGGGCAATCTGCTGGGCCATCAGATCCTGATGCCTATGGTGGACATCGGTCTGGGTCAGCTGGCCATGCACTCCGCCATGGAGACGGCAAGCTGCGCCGACGCCGAGTACATGGCAAAGGCCGTGGCAGAGTATTACAACACCCCCATCTTCCAGCCGAAGGACGGGGAGTGGAAGCTGGGCCTGTGAGCGCTGTCGTCGGGCGGTTCGCCCCCAGCCCCAGCGGGCGGCTCCATCTGGGCAACCTCGCGTGCAGCCTCCTTGCATGGCTGAGCGCCAGGAGCCGGGGCGGGCGGATCGTTCTCCGCATCGAGGATCTGGACGCGGAGCGCTGCCCCCGCAAGTACGCCGACCAGCTGGAAGAAGACCTTGGGTGGCTGGGCCTTTTCTGGGATGAGGGCGGCAGCAAGGGCGGCCCCCATGAGCCATATTACCAGAGCGAGTGCAGCGGCATCTACACCGAGAGCTACAAAAAGCTGGAAGCCATGGGGTTTGTCTATCCCTGCTTCTGCTCCCGCAGCCAGCTCCATGCCGCCAGTGCGCCCCACACCTCGGACGGCAACGTCATCTATCCCGGCACCTGCCGGGGGCTGACAGCCGAAGAAATCGCCGAAAAGCGGAAAAAGAAAGCCCCGGCCTACCGCCTCATGGTGCCGGACGAGAACATCACCTTCACCGACGGCTGCATGGGCGAACATACAGAAAACCTTCTGCGCGACTGCGGTGACTTTTACCTCCGCCGCGCCGACGGCGTATTTGCGTATCAGCTGGCCGTCGTGGTGGACGACGCCCGGATGGGTGTCACCGAAGTCGTGCGCGGGGCCGACCTGCTTTCCTCTACGGCGCGGCAGCTCTATCTGTACCGGCTTCTGGGTCTGCCTGCACCGAAGTTCGCCCACTGCCCTCTGCTGCTGGCGTCGGACGGGCGGCGGCTCTCCAAGCGGGACGGCGACCAGAGCCTTGAGAACCTTCGCGCCCGCTATACGGCCGAGGACATCGTGGGCCGTCTGGCCTATGCCTACGGCTTGCAGGAAGAGCCTGCACCCCGGACGCCGGAAAGCCTCATCAAAGACTTTTCGTGGGATAAGGTGCCGAAGAAGGATATTTGTCTGCCGGAAGGGCTGTTTGAATAATTGACAAAAGAGCTTCAAGCCTGATAGGTACCCCCTGATACTGGACACCCAGTATTGGGGGATTTTTTGTGTCCGCAAATTTTCTTTAAGCAGGCCTGCGCGCCGGTGGCGCGGGGGTAGAGCGCGGTTACGCGGGGTTAAGTTCTCTTTTGCGTGCCAAAAGAGAACCAGAAAAGCACCAGCGATTTCGACGCGCTGGATCCACGAGAAAGGGGCTGCTCGCCCCTTTCAGACCCCGAAGGAGTTGTCGAAGCCCAAAAATGCTAGCCGCTTCGCTAAACGCATTTTTTGGGCTTCTCCGGTTTACGGCTCCGCCGATGGTGTTACGCTTTCGCAGAACTTTACGTTCTGCAAGGGCGTAAAGTCTGCTGCGAAGCAGCAAATCGGAGAAACGAGAAAAAAGCGTTAAGCGCAGCGACTAGCTTTTTTCCGTTTCGACCTCATCTTTGGAATCGTTAAGGGCGAGCAGCCCTTAACTCGTTGCGGGGAGAGTGGAGTCCAGAGGTAGGGAGGGGGGATTCGAAACACCCCTCCCTACCTCTGGCCCGCGCGGAGCGCAAATCCATTTGACCGAAAGAAAAACATCCCCCGCGCCACCAGCGCGAGAACCAGCTTAAAGAAAAAACCAGCCCTACCTCTGGCCCGCGCGGAGCGCAAAGCCATTTGACCGCAAGAGAAAAAACTGCCCCGCGCCACCGGCGCGAGAAGCCGTTACCCTCTGCAAGCCTCAACAAACGCCCCAAACAGCCCCTGCTGTGCCGGGTCCGCGTCGCTGAGCCACTCCGGGTGCCACTGGACGCCGAGGCAGAAGTGTGCGTCCGGCTTTTCCAGTGCTTCCACAATGCCGTCCTCGCTGAGGGCGGCTATTTCTAATTCGGGGGCAATGCGGTCTGCCGCCTGATGGTGCTGGCTGTTGACGAGCACGGTGTCCTGCCCCAGCAGGCGGGACAGCAGGGTCCCTCGCCGCACCGTGACGGTATGGACTTTCGCCCAGTGGTCATTGTGGGGAACGTGCTCGAAAGGCTTGATGTCCTGATACAGCGTGCCGCCCAGCACGACGTTCATCACCTGAATGCCCCGGCAGATGCCCAGCACCGGCTTGTCTGCCGCGAGGAACGCCCGCAGCAGCTTCGGCTCGGCGGCGTCCCGCAGAAGGTTCGGCTCGCCGCAGGCGGGGAGGCGCTCCTGCCCGTAGAAGGCCGGGTCCATGTCACCGCCGCCCGGCAGCAAGAGTCCGTCGCAGGTCAGCGCTTCGGCTACGGCGGTGTCCGGGTCGGAAAGCCCTACCCAGTGTACCTCGGCACCAGCCCGGGCCAGACTTTCCACATATTTTGACTGTGCGGTGGTAAGCTCCGGGTCAGTGCTCATCCGGGGCATGGCGATGGTGACAGACATAACAAGCATCCTTTCAACTTCTGGATATAACAAAAACCCAGAACCATCGGTTCTGGGTTTTGTGGCGGAAAGATGGGGATTCGAACCCCAGAACGCTTTTGACACGTTACACGATTTCCAGTCGTGCGCCTTAGACCAACTCAGCCATCTTTCCACATCTTCAGTTCTCAGTGCTTCGGGCCGCGGCCCTCAGCGCTCCACTATAATACCTGAAAGAAGGTCTTTTGTCAAGCATTTTTTCAAAAAAGTTTGCATTTTTTCAAAAATGACGCAGCTTCGATGACTGAAAATGAAAAGGAGACGAAGACCCCCTTGACGCAGGCGGCAAACGGGGCTATGATGAGGGCAGAGAGTATGCAGAGCGGGAAACTCTGCGGAAAACAAAAGGAATTCAGGAGGAAAAACAGATGAATTATTCAGATGTTTTGGCCAATGCCCGCGAGTGCATCGGCAAATACTGCAAGGCCTGCCCGGTGTGCAACGGCGTGGCCTGCAAGAATCAGATCCCCGGCCCCGGCGCAAAGGGTGTGGGCGACACGGCCATCCGCAATTATAATAAGTGGGCCGACATCCGTGTGAACATGGATACCCTCTGCGAGAACGGTACCCCCGATACCCACGTGGAGCTGTTCGGCCGCAGCTTCAAGTACCCCTTCTTCGCCGGCCCTGTGGGTGCGGTGAACCTCCACTACTCCGATACCTACACCGACATGACCTACAACGACGTGCTGGTGCGCGCCTGCGCCGAGAGCGGTATTGCTGCCTTTACCGGCGACGGCACCAATCCTGACGTTATGACCATGGCCACCAAGGCCATCGGCAATGCCGATGGCTGCGGCGTGCCGACCATCAAGCCCTGGAACATCGACACTATTAAAGAGAAGATGGCACAGGCCAAGGCCAGCGGCTGCTTCGCCGTGGCAATGGACGTGGATGCCGCCGGCCTGCCCTTCCTCAAGAATATGACCCCTCCGGCCGGCAGCAAGAGCGTGGCCGAACTGGCTGAGATCGTCAAGCTGGCCGAGCGTCCCTTCATCGTCAAGGGCGTCATGACCGTCAAGGGTGCTCTCAAGGCCAAGGAGGCCGGTGCCGCCGCCATCGTGGTATCCAACCACGGCGGCCGCGTCCTCGACCAGTGTCCCGCCACCGCCGAAGTCCTGCCTGAGATCGCCGCCGCCCTCAAGGGTACCGGCGTCAAGGTCCTGGTGGACGGCGGCATCCGCACCGGTGTGGACGTCTTCAAGGCACTGGCACTGGGCGCGGACGGCGTGCTCATCTGCCGCCCCTTCGTCACGGCTGTCTACGGCGGCGGTGCCGAGGGCGTCAAGTGCTACATCGACAAACTGGCCGGTGAGCTGGCCGATACCATGCAGATGTGCGGCGCACACTCCATCGCGGAGATCACGCCGGATATGGTGCGGGTCTGATACCTTATAAATACGAAAGGGAGCTGCCCATGCGGACAGCTCCCTTTTTCTGTATCGTTTTATTTCAGCGTCCCATCCAGCACCTGCTGATAGTACCACGGTTTCGGGGCGTGGAAGGTCTTGCCGCTGAGGAACTCGAAATCGGGCTGGTTGAAGTGGGGCATGGTCAGCTCCCACGCACAGAGGGCCTGATATTTGAGCTTCAGTTCGCGGTTGGCGGTATTGTTGCCGTACTTGCTGTCGCCGAGGATGGGGCATCCGATGCTTGCCATGTGAGCACGGATCTGGTGGGTGCGGCCGGTGATGAGCTGCACCTTGAGCAGAGCCAGACGGCCGGAGACGGCGATGGTCTCGTAGCGGGTCTCCACGTCCTTGGCACCCGGCTGCTTGTCCTCCACGATCTTCACGATGCCGCGGTCGGCGTCCTTGAGCAGATAGCCGCCGAGGGTGGCGTCCGGGGGCGTGGGACGGCCGAAGGTGACGCAGAGGTAGGTCTTTTTCACCTCACGGCTCTTGATGGCGGCGAGGAACAGCTCCTCGGCCTCCGGCGTCTTTGCGATGATGACAAGGCCGCTGGTGCCGGTGTCGAGGCGGTGGCAGAGGGCGGGGGTGTAGACGTCATTCTCCTTGTACTCGCCCTGCTGGTTGAGGTAGAGCAGAGCGCGGTTCAGCAGGGTGTCGTCATCGGGACCGTCCACGGCGAGGCCGGCGGGCTTGTTGACGATGAGGATCTGCGGGCAGTCGTACACCACCTGCGCCGGGCCGCGGGCGTTCTTCCACGCCGGGCCGTCCACACGCTTGTCAGCGTCCAGAACATCGTCAAGGATGAACAGCTTGATCTCATCGCCTGCCATCACGCGGGTGGAGAGCGGCTGCTTTTTGCCGTTCAGCTTGATTTTATTTTCGCGCAGGGCCTTGTTCAGACGGCCCGGGTTCAGCGCGGGGAATTGCTGCATCAGATAGTTGTCCAGCCGGGTGGGGGCGAGACATTTGACTTTCAATATTTTCACGGAAGGTTCCTCTCTAAATTAAGAATAGGTTAAGATTTGCTTTTATTGTAGCGAATCCGCCTTCTTACGTCAAGTTGGTTGTTTACTTTTTCAAAAAACAAGAGTATACTGTGCCGGTGCAAAAAGAATTCATCGGAATTTAACGATGGTTTCATCATCGGATCTCCATTTATGGTATAATGAGAGCCTTACATGATTGAAGAGGGAAGAAGGTATTGATATGACGAACGACAAGAAACTGATGCTCCTTGCAGGCGTTCTGGCTCTGGGGATGCTGGCCGGATGCAGCTCTGCCAGCGCTGCCAGTGCCGCCAGCGGCATGGCCGGTTCGATGCCCGCCGCCAGTGAAGCCGAAGAGGTGAGCAGCGAAGTGCGCGTCCTGCCCGGCGAAGAGGGCGTCATAATGCCCATCGACCAGGGCAGTCTTGAAGAGATGAAGACCGGCTCCTATAAGTTCGCCGCGAACATCTCGAGCGTGGACACCAAGAAGCGCCAGATGACCCTGACGGTCTACGGCTACGACGCTTACCGCGCCGAGGACGTGGACGCACTGGATGTGGGCAGCGTTTTCAGCACCCATCTGGACGGCGCTGTGGAAGCACAGAGCGTGACTGTGGAAAAAATCGAAAAGAATGAAGAGAACGGCACCGTCTCCATCAACGGCGGCATCGAAGAGGGCGGCGTAGACCTCTGGCGCAGCGGCGACATCTACCGCACCGTCACCTACGACGACTACCCGGTCTACTACATGATGGGAGAACTCGTGCTGCCCGTGGACGACAGTGTGACCCTCAGCGACAGCTCCGCCAGCGTGGACGCTGTGCCGGTGGAGACGAGCGGCACCATCGAGGTAGGCAAGGCCGTCTCGGAGGATAAGGACAACTGGACGCCTTACAACACCACCGTCTTCACGAAGGACGGCGCCGTCAGCAATATCCTCCGCATCTGGGTGCCGTGACGCCCTCTCAGGCGCTTGCGCGCCAGCTCTCCCGGAGGGCGAGCCATTGGCAGGCCGGGTCACTTAGTGCTGACTGCTGAAAGCTTATGCGGGGGTGAAAATGACGGGCCTTGCCTGCAAGGGTGGGTTTTCAAGAAAAAATGTTGACAAATGGCCTGACTATGCTATAATCTGAAATGAACGCAAAGGAGCAGCATGCCCTTTGCGCGTGAATGGTAATTATGGCAAATGGCAAGGATGGGGCCAGAAGGATGTGTGCCGCCGCCCAGAGAGAACGCCCTTGGCTGAAAGGCGTTCCGGCAGAGCATTTTTTACGCCACCCCGGAGCTTCCGGCGAAACAAACCGGACGCTGCGCAGCGTTACAGCGCACAAAGCGGCAGGAGCGCCCCGGCGGCATTTCTGCAATTTGGGTGGTACCACGGAGCTTTTCAGACAGTCTTCGTCCCTTTTCGGGATGAGGGCTGTTTTTTGTTTTTTGCCCGACTGCCATAAAAACTGCGTCCGGAGGAGGACGCCGATACACGAGGAGAGATTAAAACTATGCAATGGACCGGTTTGAATGAACTGCGTGACAAGTACCTTACCTTCTTTGAGGGCAAGGGCCACCTGCGTCTGGACAGCTTCCCGCTCGTCCCGAAGAACGACCCCAGCCTGCTGCTCATCAACAGCGGCATGGCACCTATGAAGAAGTGGTTCCTCGCTCAGGAGGAGCCGCCCCGTCATCGCGTGACTACCTGCCAGAAGTGCATCCGCACCCCTGACATCGAGCGCGTGGGCATCACCGCCCGCCACGGCACCTTCTTCGAGATGCTGGGCAACTTCTCCTTCCAGGATTACTTTAAGGAAGAGGTCATTCCCTGGGCATGGGAGTTCCTGACTTCCGACGAGTGGATGGCGATCCCGAAGGATAAGCTGCACATCTCCGTCTACGAAGAGGACGATGAGGCTTACGACATCTGGACCAAGAAGGTGGGCGTTGCCCCCGACCACATGGTCCGTCTGGGCAAGGAAGACAACTTCTGGGAGCACGGCTCCGGCCCGTGCGGCCCCTGCTCTGAGATCTACTTCGACCGCGGCCCCGAGTATGGCTGCGGCAAGCCGACCTGCGGCGTGGGCTGTGACTGCGACCGCTATATGGAGATCTGGAACCTGGTGTTCAGCCAGTTCGACGCCGACGGCAAGGGCCATTACGAGCGTCTGGCACGCCCCAACATTGATACCGGCATGGGTCTGGAGCGTCTGGCCTGCGTGATGCAGGGCGTGGGCAACCTGTTCGAGGTCGATACCGTCCAGAGCGTGCTGCACCATGTGGAGCGCATCGCCGGCAAGACCTACGGCACCAACCCCAAGGAGGACATTTCCATCCGCGTCATCACCGACCACATCCGCAGCTGCACCTTCATGGTGTCTGACGGCATCCTGCCCTCCAACGAGGGCCGCGGCTACGTGCTGCGCCGTCTGCTCCGCCGCGCTGCCCGCCATGGCCGTATGCTGGGCATCAGCCGCCCCTTCCTCGTGGAGCTGGTGGAGACGGTCATCCAGTCCAGCGAGTCCGCTTACCCCGAGCTGCGTGAGCACGACGCCTATATCAAGAAGGTCATCGGCACCGAGGAGGCAAACTTTGCCCGCACCATCGACGCCGGCATGAACATTCTGAACAACATGATCGACGGTCTGGAAAAGGCTCACGAGCACCTGCTGAAGGGTCTGGATGTCTTCAAGCTGAACGATACCTTCGGCTTCCCCCTCGACCTGACCAAGGAGATCGCTGCGGAGCAGGGCATCGAGATCGACGAGGAAGGCTTCCACGCCGAGATGACCAAGCAGAAGGAGCGCGCCCGTGCAGAGCGCCTCAAGAAGAACATCTCCGGCTGGAGCGAGGACCTGTTCGGCACTCTGACCGCTGAGCCCACCGAGTTCGTGGGCTACGACACTCTCAAGAGCGACAGCGTCGTTGTGGCTCTGAGCGACGAGGAGACCCTGACCGATGCCATCGCCACCGACGAGCAGGCCAAGGAAGGCGTGCTGGTCGTTCTCGATAAGACCCCGTTCTACGCTGAGATGGGCGGTCAGGCCGCAGACCACGGCGTCATCACCGGCGCTGAGTGCGTGCTGCGCGTGCAGGACGTCAAGAAGACCCCCAAGGGCTACTACGTCCACACCTGCACCCTCGAGAGCGGCATCGTCCATGTCGGCGACCATCTGACCGCCCGCGTGGATAAGGAATACCGCATGGCCATCGCCCGCAACCACACCGCTACCCACCTGCTGCAGGCAGCTCTGCGCGAGGTCCTGGGCGACCACGTCCATCAGGCAGGCTCCTATCAGGACGCTTCCATCACCCACTTCGACTTCACCCACTTCAGCGCTGTCACTCCCGAGGAGCTGGTCCGCGTGCAGAAGATCGTCAACGACAAGATCTTCGAGTCGATGAACGTCACTGTCAAGGAGATGCCCATCGAAGAGGCCAAGAAGCTGGGCGCTATGGCTCTGTTCGGCGAGAAGTACGGCAAGGTCGTCCGTGTTGTTGATATTGAGGGCTGGTCCACCGAGTTCTGCGGCGGCACCCACGTCAAGAACACCGCACAGATCGGCGGCTTCAAGATCGTCAGCGAGTCCTCTGTTGCTGCCGGCATCCGCCGTATCGAGGCTGTCACCGGCCGCAATCTGCTGATCCGTGCCAATATGCAGGAAGCGATGCTGCACACTGTGGCGAACACCCTGAAGGCAAACAACGTCGCCGCTCTGCCCGCTCGTGCGGAGGCTGTCATGGCTGAGAACAAGGCCATGAGCAAGGAGCTGGAGGACATCAAGGCAAAGGTCGCTGCTTCCAAGGTCACCAGCCTGTTTGACAACGCTGAGACCGTCGGCGACGTCAAGATCGCTTCCGCGTACTTCACCGGCACCTCCGGCGACACCCTGCGCGGCATGTGCGACACCATCCGTGACAATGCCAAGGCTGCTGCTGTGGCTGTTCTGGTGGGCAAGTCTGACGACAAGATCACCATGGCCGTTACCGTGACCAAGGACGCTCAGGCAAAGGGCCTGAAGGCCGGCAATCTCGTCAAGGAGATCTCTGCCATCGCAGGCGGCAAGGGCGGCGGCAAGCCCGATTTCGCTATGGCTGGTCTGAAGGATGAGACCAAGATCGACGAGGCTCTGGCCGCTGTCAAGAGCATCGTGGAGAAGCAGCTGGGCTGATTTGAGGATGTGTGCAGAAGGCTCTCCCTTTGGGAGAGCTGTCACCGTAGGTGACTGAGAGGGCAAGCCTGTGGCCCCAGAGCTGCGGCGGCGTGATAGGCAAGAGCTTTTGACAGAGCGATAATATCGCTGCGTTTCGGGCCTCCTGTCAGCGTCCTTGCCCTCTCCGTCTGCTTCGCAGACACCTCTCCCAAAGGGAGAGGCTTGACAACATACAGCAGCATCCTGATAATAGATAGTAGGAAGGAGCGATTCCCATGGAAGATTGTCTGTTTTGCAAAATTGCAGCGGGGGACATCCCCTCGAAGAAGCTCTATGAGGACGAGCAGGTGGTGGCATTCTATGACATCGCCCCGCAGGCCAAGGTGCATTTCCTGGTCATCCCCAAAAAGCACATCCCCTCGGCCGCTGCGCTGACCGAGGAAGACGGCGCTCTGCTGGGCCATGTCTTTGCGGTCATCGCAAAGCTTGCCAAGGAGCAGGGCCTCAACAACGGCTACCGCGTCATCTCCAATGTGGGCGAGGACGCCGGCCAGACCGTCAAGCATCTGCACTTCCATGTTCTGGGCGGCGAGAAGCTGCCTGTCTGATTCCGAAAAAGTAAGGGAGATCGTTGAATATGGCTAAGACCTATACGCTGAATGTCGCGGGCCTGACCCGTGAGCTGACCATCTGCAAGGTGAACGACCACATGGACATTGCGGCCTTCATCATGCTGGGCGACGCCGAGCTGACGGTGGCTGCTGCCGCTGAACTGCTCAAGAAATGCCCGGATTTTGACATCCTGCTGACCGCTGAGGCCAAGGGCATCCCGCTGGCTCACGAGATGAGCCGCCAGAGCGGCAAGCCCTACGTCTGCGCACGCAAGGGCGTCAAGCTGTATATGCCCGACCCTGTTGTCGTCGAGGACCAGTCCATCACCACTGCTGGCAAGCAGAAGCTGGTCATCGACCGCAAGGAGCTGGACAAGATGAGCGGCAAGCGGGTGCTGGTCGTGGATGATGTCATCTCCACCGGCGGCTCTCTCAAGGCTCTGGACGAGCTGGCCGAGCAGACCCAGTGTACCATCGTGGGTCAGGCCGCCGTTCTGGCCGAGGGTGATGCTGCCCAGCGCAAGGACATCATCTTCCTCGAGCCGCTGCCTCTGTTCCTCCACTAAACCGATATGCGACGCCCGCTCTGCGCGTTCTGCCTGAGTGCGCTGGGTGTGTTAGTGTTATGCTCATTTTTGCCGCAGATGGGGCTGTTGCTGCCGTCTGCGGCAATTTTTGTTGTCTTCTGCCTGCTGGTCTGGCGGAAAGGCGGGGACGCGAGAGGGTATGCGGTCTGCCTGCTTCTGGGCGCAGTTCTGGGCGTCGGCATCATGAAAACGACCGGCGCACGGCTGGCAAAGATACAGGACGCCTACGCCGGGAGAGACGTGACCCTCACCGCCGAAGTGGAGAGCACAGGCCGCGCTTACACAGCGGGCCGGGTGAGCGCTGTGCTGATGGTTGAGACGGTGGATGGGGAGGCTGTCCGCTTCCGGGTGGAGTGCGCCAGTCTGCCCAAGTGTGAGGCCGGAGGCCGCATCCGGGGCCGCTTTTCGCTGGATGTGCCGGACGCAACCCAGCGTCTGGACGACTACGCCGACGGCATTGTCCTCAGCGCGGAATATCTGTCCGGGATGCTTCGTCTTGGGCAGAGCGAGAGCTTCCGCGCCCGGACGGCGCGGCTCCAGGCGGCGCTGAGCCGCGCCCTGCGAAAAGGCATGGCCGAAAACACCGGCGGCGTTCTGGCCGCGATGGTGGTGGGCGACCGGAGCCATCTGACTTCGACTCTCCGCAGTGCCTACCGGGGCGCGGGGCTTTCCCATGTGCTGGTGGTGAGCGGCCTCCACGTCACCATCTTCTGCGGCCTGCTGGATGCTCTGCCCCACAAGGAGCGGGAGCGCAGCCGGGCTTACCGGCGGGCGAGGTCGCTGCTCCGGGCCGGAACGGCCCTTCTACTGGTGGGCATCACCGGCGCGACGCCCTCTGTCCTCCGGGCGGCGGTGGCGGTCTGGGTCAGCTCCCTCGGCGTCTGGGTGGGAGGCCCGGCGGATACGCTCACCTCGCTGGGCGCGGCAGGCGTCCTCATGTGTCTGGGCAACGGGTACGCGGTCTATGACGTGGGCTTCGAGCTGTCGTTTGCGGCAGTGATGGGAACACTGGCCGGTGCTGAGTGCGCAGGGCGTGGGAGGGAACGCTATTACGACAGAAAGAAGAAACGGAAAAGCCGCCGGGAGAAACCGCCCCGGGCGGTGCTCCTCTTCCGGCGCTTTGCGGGCGGCGTGTGGGACTCGCTCTGTGTCTCCCTCTGTGCCTCGGCGGCGACCTTCCCGGTGCTGGTGCTGCGGGGGATGAGCACGACGGTCTGGGCTGTGGCGTCGGGCGTGGCCGTCCTCTGGCTGGTGGGGCCGATGCTGAGCTTCGGCCTCGGTGCAGCTCTGCTGGGTCTGGCGGCCCAGAATTTCGAATCCTTGCCTTTGTTTGAGATCATCCGCCGCCCGGCGGCCTTCTGTGCCGAAGGGCTGGCATGGCTGATGAACGAGTGGGCTTTCCGGGTGTCCGTTCTGCCGGGAGCGTCCCTCTGGTTTGATGAAGCCTATGCCGCACTGGTGTGTCTTGTGCTGATCCTGCTCTGCGCAATGGCAATGCGGCGGCACATCCGCCTTCGGATAGCTCTGCCGACGGTCATTCTGCTGGCGGCGCTGGCTATCGGGCTGGAAACGGCTCTGAGCTGGAACGTGGTGAACATCGAGCTGGTGGGGACCCGGGCTTCACCCGCTGTCATTATTACCCAGAGAGAAAAGGCCGTCGTCCTCTTCCGGGGCGGCAGCACCACCCGGCGGGCGGTGGAAAGCCAACTGGAAAAGCGGGGCGTAAAGACGGTCGAGCTTCTGGTTGACCTGCGGATGCAGCCGGAAGAACCCTGCCGTATCGAGGCCCAAAAGCGCATCAATGCCGCTGCTCTGGCCGAGAAAACCACCCGCCGTGCTTCCTGCGGCGGGGTGGACTTGGAACTTTTCCGCACCCGGCAGGGCTGCATTCTGCGGATGCGTGTCGGCGGGCAGAGGTTCATCACCCTCAGCGGCACCGTCCGGCCTGCAAAGCCCATCCGGGCCGAGTGGCTGCTGGCCTCGTCGGCAAGGCCGGAGAATATCCGGTACACCGACTGCCTGACCCTGAGCAGCAAATACCGCTGGATGGAGGGAGACGCAGAGCCTGTCTCGCGGCTGCGCCTCCGTCTCGAGGGGTGAGCGCTTTTCAAAGCGGGCAGAGTATGATAGAATAAAATAATCCTAATACAAAGGAGCCGATCATTTGGCAACGGAAACGAAACTCCGGCAGCTGGCCCAGGGAGGCTGTCCGGTCTACTATTTTTATTCCAGCGAGCGCTATCTTGTCCGACAGGCTGTGGCCCGGGCGGCAAAGCTTCTGGCCGAGGGTGAGGACGAAGAGACGACCGTTCTGGACGGTGCTGCGCCCGAAATCGAGCAGCTCATCATGGCGGCAGGCACCATCTCCTTCTTCGGAACGCGGCGCGTGGTGCTTCTGCCCGAGGTGGACCCCGCCGCCTACAGCGACAAAGACCTCGACGAGCTGTGCGCCACGCTGGCCAGCCTCGAGAATGCCGTGGTGGTGCTGGGCAGCGTGTTCGAGATGGAGCGCAATAAGCTCAAGCTGGGCAAGCGGGCGCAGAAGCTCATCGCCCAGTGTACTAAGGTCGGCTTTGCCGAAGAGCTGGCCAAACCTAAGCCCTACGAGCTGAAGGTCATGATGATGGACCGCGCCAAGGCGCAGGACACCACCCTCTCCGAGGGTACGGCGACGGCCCTGCTGGAACGCTGCGGCGAAGACCCGTTCCTTCTCGAGAACGAGGTGGACAAGCTCTGCGCTCTCTCCGGCTACCAGACCGTGACCACGGCCATGGTGGCCGAGATGGGGACTGTGAGCCTCGAGGCCGACGTCTTCGAGATGATACGGATGATCACGGCGAAAAACGCCACCGGTGCCTGCAAAAAGCTGCAAACGCTTCTCCGCCTGCAGCAGGAACCCATCCCCATCACGGCGGCCATGATCGGCAGCTATGTGGACCTCTATCGGGTCAAACTGGGCGCAGCCAAGCGGAAGAGCTACAGCACCGTATTCAAGGATTTCGGCTACAAGGGCAGCGACTACCGGCTCAAGCGTTCTGCCGAGACAGCCAGCCACTACACGCTGCCCCAGCTGGAAGCCTGTATGCAGATCTTGCTTGAGCTGGACAAGAGTCTGAAAAGCCAGCCCGTGAGCGCGCAGACCCTGCTGGAAACGGCGCTCTGCCGTCTGGCGATGGCGGGAGGAAGAAGATGAGCGAGAAACTGGAACTGCTGCACACCGACCGTGTGCTCATCGTGGAGGGCAAATACGATGCGGCCCGTCTCTCTCATCTGACCGACGCCATGATCCTGCTGACGGACGGCTTCGGCATTTATAAGGATAAGAAGCGTCAGCAGCTCTTCAAACAGCTGGCCCACAAAAATGGCCTTATCCTCCTGACGGACTCCGACGCGGCGGGCTTCCGCATCCGCACCTACATCACAAATCTGGTGGGGGAGAAGAACGTGGTGCAAGCCTACGTTCCGGCCATCCGCGGTAAGGAAAAGCGGAAGGCTCAGCCCGGCAAAGAGGGGCTTCTGGGGGTCGAGGGCGTGGACGATGCCCTCGTTTTGCAGGCGCTCCGGGACGCTCTGGGCGAAGAAGCTGGCATTGCCCCTGCAAAGCCGGAGGGGCGGCAAATTACTTATACCGACCTCTATGAGTGGGGGCTTTCGGGTACGGCGGGCTCGGCTGAGCGGAAAACAAAGCTGCTCTGCGCTCTCGGCCTGCCGCCCCGGCTCTCGAAAAAAGAGCTGGTGGAAGCCCTCAACCGCCTTTACAGCTACGAGCAGCTGGACGAAATGCAGTCGGAACTGCTCAAAACATGAAAATACAGCAAACTCTCCCAAGAAAAACGTGAAAAAGATTCAAGCGATACTTCTGGGAAATCTGCCGTAAGCTGTGATATAATCAATATACTGTGCGCCCGTCGTGGACGAAACGACGGGCGCAGATTTTTGCAAGGTGCAATAAAGGAGACAATCAATGGAACGCGAAAAACTCAAATCGAGACTCGGGTTCATCCTCCTTTCCGCTGGCTGCGCGATCGGCATCGGAAATGTGTGGAAGTTCCCTTACATGGCAGGTCAGGGCGGCGGCGGCGCTTTTGTGCTATTCTACCTGCTGTTCCTCGTCATTCTGGGCCTGCCCATCATGACCATGGAGTTCGCCGTGGGCCGTGCCAGCCACAAGAGCCCGGTGCGCGCCTATCAGGCCCTCGAAAAGCCCGGCCAGAAGTGGCACATCCACGGCTACTTCACCCTCATCGGCTGCTACCTGCTGATGATGTTCTACACCACGGTGGCCGGCTGGATGCTCCACTACTTCTACATGACCGCTGCCGGTAAGCTGGTGGGCCTTGACGCCGACCAGGTGGCTGGCAAGTTTACCGAGATGCTGGCAAGCCCGCTGACCATGGGCTTCTGGATGGTGGTCGTTGTGGCCATCGGCATCTTCGTCTGCGCCCGCGGTTTGCAGAACGGCCTCGAGAAAGTCACGAAAGTCATGATGATCGCCCTGCTGGTCATCATGGTGGTGCTGGCAGTCAACAGCATGTTCATGCCCGGCGCAAAGGAGGGCCTGACCTTCTTCCTCGTACCCGACTTTGAGCGGATGAAGGAAGTGGGCATCGTCAACACTTTGGTGGGTGCCATGAATCAGGCGTTCTTCACCCTGAGCCTCGGCATCGGTGCAATGGCCATCTTCGGCAGCTACATCGGCAAAGAGCACGCCCTGCTGGGCGAGAGCGTCCGCGTCGTGGTGCTGGATACCTTCGTCGCCATCACCGCCGGCCTCATCATCTTCCCGGCCTGCTTCACTTACGGCGTGGACCAGACCAGCGGCCCCAGCCTCATCTTCATCACCCTGCCCAACATCTTCGCCAATATGGCGATGGGCCGTCTGTGGGGCAGCCTGTTCTTCCTGTTCATGGCCTTTGCGGCGCTTTCCACCGTGCTGGCCGTCTTCGAGAACATCATCTGCTGCGGCATGGAGCTGACCGGCTGGAATCGTCAGAAGTCCAGCCTTGTCAACTTCTTCCTCATCATTGCCCTCTCTCTGCCCTGTGTGCTGGGCTACAACGTCTGGGCCTGGGACGGCTTCGCCATCTTCGGCGGTGCGGTGCTGGATGTGGAGGATTTCCTCGTCAGCAACCTCTTCCTGCCGCTGGGCTCCCTCGTCTACCTGCTGTTCTGCGTCACCCGCTACGGCTGGGGCTGGGACAACTACAAGAAGGAAGTCAACACCGGCAAAGGCCTCAGGATGCACGACTGGATGCGCGGCTACCTGACCTATGGCCTGCCCCTCATCGTCCTGTTCATCTTCGTGTTCGGCCTGTACGATAAGTTCATCGCCTGATAAAACAAAAATATGGGATGCTGCATTTTACAGCATCCCGTATTTTTTATCGCTTTATCTCACATACCGGCTTTCGCAGATATTCTTGCAGCAGGCGCTGATGGGGAACCAGCAGCAGTCGCGGCAGATGTCGGCGAGGATCTCCGGCGTGGCTTTGGCGTCGATCTCGCGGATGAGGTCCTGGTAGACGTAATCCTTTTCCTCGAGACCGAAGTATTCCACCGTCTTTGCATCGTAGCGCTTGACCTTTTCCTGCGTGTCGCAGAGGTCAGTCCCCAGCTTGTTGGGGCAGCAGGAGCAGAGGGTGTCAGTGGAGAAGGTGAGGTGGATGGTGGTGCCGGGAACATCCCGCAGCTGATGCACCACGTCGGTCATGTGGGCCACGAAATCGTTGTCATAGCCTTTGCCGGAGTAGCCCTGCGTGCAGAGCAGATGATGGGGACGAAGTACGATGCTCATGCTTTCAGCCCCGGAATGCGCTTCCGCAGATTCAAGCCGATGGCGCAGGCCAGAACTGCCTTGATGATGGCAGTGGGGATGAAGGGCAGGACGCAGGCGGTGATACCCACGGCGATGGTGCTGTGGGCGACCACCACGAACATTGCAACGCCCACCACATAGTTGACTACCGTGCCGACGATGACAGCGGTGACGAAAGCGCCCTTGAAAGCGTCACGGTGTTCCACGCCGAGGCCGATGATGTAGGCCATCAGGGGGAAAGAAATAAGGAATCCGCCGGTGGGGCCGACGAACTTATCGAAACCGCCGGAGAAGTTTGCCAGCACCGGCACGCCCACAGCGCCCAGTGCCAGGTACACCAGCGAAGCGATGGCGGAAAGCTTGGAACCCAGCACCACAGCAGCCAGCGTGATGGCGAAGGTCTGCATGGTCATGGGGACGCCCAGAGGCATCGGGATGGAGATCTGGGCCATGACGGCGATGACGGCGGCGAACAGACCTGCATAGCAGATGTCCCGCACAGAGAACTTGGACTTGGTGGCCGAAGCGGCCTGGGTGTTCTGACTCATAAGAATTATTCCTCCTATACGTTCTGGCCCAAAGCGGCCATACTCCCAGTATGGCAGACTGCAAACACTGCGTCAACTTTGAATTTGAGATGGGGTTTACAATTCAAAACGAAAAACAAAACAGAAAAATACACAAAAGATGTCGCTTTTGGTTGTGAAATGTGCTATACTAAATCTTAGCTATAAGAAGCACACCAGTGATATATAGAGAGGAGAACATCATGCAGCATGAAACCGTGATCGTGCTGGACTTTGGCGGCCAGTACAATCAGCTCATCGCGCGCCGCGTCCGCGAGAATAATGTCTACTGTGAGATCTATTCCTATAAGACGGACCTGTCCGTCATCAAGGCGAAGAACCCCAAGGGCATCATCTTCACCGGCGGCCCCAACAGCGTCTATCTGGAGGATTCGCCCACCATTGACCCCGAGATCTTCAGCTGGGGCGTGCCTGTGCTGGGCATCTGCTACGGCAGTCAGCTCATGATGCATCTGCTGGGCGGCCACGTCTGCCGCGCCCCCGAGCGTGAGTACGGCAAGACCGAGGTCTTCGTGGACAACAGCAGCAAGATGTTCACCGATGTGCAGCCCTCCACCGTCTGCTGGATGAGCCACAACGACTATATTGAGCAGGCTGCGCCCGGCTTCAAAATCACTGCCCACACCGTCAACTGCCCGGTGGCCGCAGCTGAGAACGAGGAAAAGGGGCTGTACGCCGTTCAGTTCCACCCCGAGGTGCTCCACACCGCTGAGGGCAAGAAGATGCTGCACAACTTCGTGTACAACGTCTGCGGCTGCACCGGCGACTGGAAGATGGACTCCTTCGTGGAGAACAACATCGAGGCCCTGAAAAAGCGCATCGGCAGCGGCAAGGTGCTCTGCGCCCTGTCCGGCGGCGTCGATTCCTCCGTGCTGGCTGCCATGCTGGCCAAGGCCATCGGAAAGCAGCTGACCTGCGTGTTCGTAGACCACGGCCTGCTGCGCAAGAACGAGAAGGAAGAGGTCTGCTCTGTCTTCGGCCCCGGCAACGCCAACGGCTTTGACATCAACTTCATCTGCGTGGACGCCCGTGACCGCTACTTTGCAAAACTGGCCGGTGTCACCGAGCCGGAGCGCAAGCGCAAGATCATCGGCGAGGAGTTCATCCGCGTCTTTGAGGAACAGGCAAAGCAGATCGGTAAGGTCGATTTCCTCGCACAGGGTACCATTTACCCCGATGTCGTCGAGAGCGGTTTGGGCGGTGAGTCCACCGTCATCAAGAGCCACCACAACGTCGGCGGCCTGCCTGACACTGTGGACTTCAAGGAGCTGGTGGAGCCGCTGCGCAACCTGTTCAAGGACGAAGTCCGTCAGGCTGGCCGTGAGCTGGGTCTGCCCGAGTATCTGGTCAGCCGCCAGCCTTTCCCCGGCCCCGGTCTGGGCATCCGCATCATCGGCGAAGTGACCCCCGAGAAGGTCGCGATCGTGCAGGACGCCGACGCCATCTGGCGTGAGGAGATCGCCAAGGCCGGCCTCGATAAGGAGATCAGCCAGTATTACGCCGCTCTGACCAATATGCACAGCGTCGGCGTCATGGGCGACGAGCGCACCTACGACTACGCTGTGGCCCTGCGCGCTGTCACCACCACTGACTTCATGACCGCCGAGAGCTACAATATGCCCTGGGACGTGCTGGGTACTGTCACCAGCCGCATCGTCAATGAGGTCAAGCACGTCAACCGCGTGTTCTACGACTGCACCGGTAAGCCGCCGGCCACGATCGAGCTCGAGTAATCTGCAAACCTTGAAAAGTATTGATGCAATGCAATATTTTGAGAGCTGAAAGGCTTTCTGATACTGCTTTGATACTATCGGGCGATTATTCATAAAGAGAGACATGAGAATGCCCTCTGAGAAACGGTAAGTTTTTCAGAGGGCATTCTTGTGTCTTTTATTCTTTACGCCACTTTTTCTTCGGCTCGTAGCGTCCGCAGCCGTCGGCGGTCTGGGGCCAGTTGAGCTTCCATTCCAGATACTCTTCTTTGGTGATCTCACCCTCCCGGAGCTGCTTCTTGCGGAGCTGCCACTCCTTCAGGAAATCATCCAGCAGGCGATAGCGGAAGCTGACTGCCATGTGCTTTTCCGGGAAATCTGGATCGGTGGTGTCTATGACCTCGTAGAGCCGGGTGCCGGGATAGTGCTCGTCCAGCTCGAACAGAGTGTACATCACATCCTCTGCGGCGTACAGGGTCGGCTCATAGAGGGAACGGTAGTTCACGTCCAGCACCTCCGCAATCTTGCGGAGCAACTCTTCTTTAGGAGTGCGGGTGTTGCTTTCGTATTGTGCGATGCGGATGTCTGCGCTTTTCTCCTCAAACCCGATGGCAATGCCCAATTCCTTTTGGGTCATACCACGGAAGTTGCGGGCGCGCTTGATACGGTCACCGACTGCCATGCGATTGCCTCCTGACTTAAACATATTTGTTGAACCCAGTATAGCACAGAAAAACAGGAGGTGCAATAGAAAATAAACAAAAAAGTTTAAGATTTTGCCTGAAAACCTCTTGACTTAACGGAATGTGTTTAGTATAATGAGGACACAAAAGATAAGCAAAAATGCTTAGTAAAATTGAATGACCGCCAAACTGACTCAAACCGCCAAGACCTTCCGAAAGGAAGCGAGCGCTCCGTAAGGGGACGGCACAGCACCGCAAAGGGGGTATGCCTGCCGGAAGTCAGCGAGGATGAAGCGGCACCGAAACGAAACCGACAAGGAAAGGACAAAAAATGGCAAACAGCATTTTTATCAAGGCAGATGAGCTGGCAAAGGAACTGGACATCTCCCAGGGTCTGGCGTACAAGATGATCGCCAAGTGGAACGAGGAACTGAAGGCCAAAGGCTACACGACCGTAGGAGGCCGGGTAAGCAGGAGGTACTATCAGGAGAAAATCTACGGGGCAGGGGAGGAGTGATAGGATGCCAGCCTACAAGGACAGCAAACAGGGCACATGGTACGCTTCCTTCTACTTCGAGAACTGGCAAGGTGTGAAGCAGAAGAAGCTGAAACGGGGGTTTGCCACCAAGAAGGATGCTCTGGCGTGGGAGCGGGAGTTCCTTCTTCAGCAGGCAGCAGACCTGACCATGACCTTTGGAGTTTTCGTGGAAATTTATATCACGGACAAGAAAAAGCGACTCCGGGAAAACACCTGGTCTACCAAAGAGCACATCATCCGAACGAAAATCTTACCGTATTTCAAAGAAAAGCGGCTCAGCGAGATAAAGCCACGGGATGTGATCGCATGGCAGAACGAGATGCTGAACTACCGGGACAAAAACGGCAAGGCCTACTCGCCGACCTACCTCAAGACGCTGCATGGACAACTCAGTGCCATTCTGAATCACGCCGTCCGGTTCTACGGGCTGAAATCAAACGCAGCGGCCACAGCCGGGTGCATGGGGTCAGAAAAGCACAAGGAGATGCTCTTTTGGACGAAGGAGGAGTACCTCAAGTTCGCAGAGGTCATGATGGACAAGCCGCAGTCCTATTACGCTTTTGAAGTCCTCTACTGGTGCGGCATCCGGGAGGGCGAGCTGCTGGCTCTGACTCCGGCAGATTTCAACTTGGACAAGGGGCTGCTCTCCATCACCAAATCCTATCAAAGGCTGAAAGGCCGGGATGTGATCACTGACCCCAAAACGCCTAAGAGCGTCCGGGTCATCCAGATGCCACAGTTTCTGACGGACGAGATCAGAGACTATCTGAAATCCCTCTACAAAGTCCAGCCAGACCAGCGGATCTTTGAGGTGACCAAGAGCTACCTGCACCACGAGATGGACAGGGGAGCCAAGGAGGCCGGGGTGAAGCGGATACGAATCCACGACCTGCGGCACTCCCATGTATCGCTGCTGATCGAGATGGGCTTCTCGGCTCTGGCAATCGCAGACCGGGTAGGGCATGAGAGCGTGGACATCACCTATAAGTACGCCCACCTCTTCCCCTCAAAGCAGCAGGAGATGGCGCAGAAGTTGGACATGGAGCGAAGGGAGGGATGAAAATGGAACGAGTACTCGACCAGCAAGGCCGCTGGCGGAACAAGGTGATAGCCTTCCGAATGTCCCCGGAAGAGGACGAGGTTCTGGAAGCTAAGGTAAAGCTCTCCGGACTGACCAAACAGGAGTATATCATCCGCCGCTTGACTGACCGGGAGATCACCGTGGTAGGCAACCCAAGGGTCTACAAAGCCCTGCGAGACCAGATGAGGCTGATCTATCAGGAATTGCAGCGGCTGGCCGTGGATGAAGAGGTTCCGCCGGACTTGCTGGAGACCTTGCAAATGGTAGCCCTGACGTTGAACGGACTTAAGGAGGAATGCGAATGACGGACAATAGAAAAACGACCGTACCGGGTGCATCTGTTGGCGCAGATGCGGTACAGTCGTCCTCAAAAATCAACACCAACATTATAACAAATTCGGGCAAGCAAATCAATCTGCAAGCCGCGAAAAAGTCAAACAATTTCGGGCTGAACACGGTATCAATGACCGAACTGTACGACACGGTATATCCACCCCGTAAACCTATTGTGAACGACCTGCTGTACAGTGGCACCTACCTCTTCGTAGGTGCGCCCAAGGTGGGCAAGTCCTTCTTCATGGGGCAGCTCGCCTACCATGTGGCGATGGGGCTTCCGCTGTGGGAGTACGAGGTGCATCAGGGCACCGTCCTCTACCTTGCATTGGAGGACGATTACGCCCGGCTGCAGCGGCGGCTCTCCCGGATGTTCGGGGTAGAGGAGACCAGCAATCTCTACTTCGCAACGCAAGCTAAGTCCGTGAGCGAGGGACTTGACCAGCAGTTGGAAGGATTCATCCGGGAGCACCCGGATGTACGGCTCATCATCATCGACACCCTGCAGAAGGTGCGGGAGATCGGCGGTGACCGATACAGCTACGCCAGCGACTACGAGATCGTGACCAAACTGAAAACTTTCAGCGACAGGTACGGCATCTGCCTGCTGGTGGTTCATCACACCCGGAAGATGGAAGCCGAGGACAGCTTTGATATGATCTCCGGCACCAACGGTCTGTTGGGTGCAGCGGATGGCGCGTTCATCATGCAGAAGAAGCGGCGCACGGACAACACCGCACTACTGGACATCGTGGGGCGTGACCAGCCGGATCAGGAGCTGACATTGGAGTTTGACCGGGAACGCTGCGTGTGGGAGTTCCAAGGAGCCGAAACGGAACTTTGGAAGCTGCCGCCCGATCCGCTTCTGGAAGCGGTGGCAAAGATGCTCAGCCCGGAACAGCCAGAGTGGAGCGGTACGCCCACGGAGCTGCTGGAACGTCTTCCGGGTGTGAGCATACAGGCAAACATCCTGACCCGGAAGCTGAATGTGAGTGCCGACAGGCTCTACAACGACTATGGGATTCGGTACGAAAGCAGGCGCACCCATGAGGGCAGGGTGGTCAAATTAACGCTGGAAAATTCTGGGGCGTGACGATTCGTGACGGTTGTGACGGTATTTTTGCTACTATGTAAAATACCGTCACAATCGACACAGCCGACACGGGATGGTGATAACGATGAAAAATGTGCAGATTTCGCAGGAACTTTTCGTCGCCTTGCTGCATTATCATTTGAGCGGCGAAAATGAGTACGAAGAGATTATTGAACAGGGCTTGGAGCAAAAACTGGATGCGATGCTGCGGCATGAGCTGTATGCCCAGTACAAGACAGCACCCACCGAGGAACAGCGGGAGCAGGCTCGGCAGGAGTATCTGGACAGACGAGGCGTGCCAGAAAGCTTCCGCTGGTGAGTTCCTCTATTGGCAGAGGACAGGAGCGTGTCACGCTCCTGTGAATGCAATCACGCAGGAAGGTGGTGTTGGACCGGGCAGCGGCGAGATGCAGCGAAACCTCGTCCGCAGACGAAAGCCCCCGGCAGGGCGCAAAGGCATCTTTTGATGGACGGAACGTCTGTCAAAAGTGCTTTTGCGTTACTTTCGACGAAAGTAACAAAGCCTATGCCGTGTCCGGCACCAGTTACTTCCACAGAGAAAGGACGTGCGATTGAAAAGAACCATTTCCGCAATGCGGGGTCCCGGCTCCCTCAACCATAACCGGAGAAGTTTCACCGCTGAAAACGTAGACCCGGAGCGCAGCAGCCTGAATGTTGTGTACCGGGATGAACCGATTCAGAAGGTGTACCACGAACTTTTTGACGAGGCAGTGAACCGCTACAACGCCAAGCAGAAGCGCAAGGACCGCTGTATCAACGACTACTATGAGCACCTGCGGACAGGTAAGCAGGAAAAGCTTTTCCATGAGCTGATCGTCCAGATCGGCAACAAAGATGATATGGGCGTTCTGACCGAAAACGGAAAACTGGCAAAAGAACTACTGGACGAGTATATGCAGGGCTTCCAAGAACGGAATCCGACCTTGCGGGTATTCGGGGCATTTCTCCACATGGATGAGGCCACGCCGCACCTGCATATTGACTTTGTACCCTATGTGTCCGGCTGGAAAGGCAAAGGTCTGGATACCAAGGTTTCCCTGAAGCAGGCGTTGAAGGCACTGGGGTTTGCGGGCGGTTCCAAACGGGAATCCGAGCTGAACCAGTGGATCAACGCCGAGAAAGAGCAGCTTGCCAAAGTCATGGAACGGCATGGCATCGAGTGGGAGCAGAAAGGCACCCACGAAGAACACCTGTCAGTGCTGGACTTCAAGAAGCAGGAGCGCACCAAAGAGGTGGCTGCACTGGAAGCGGCCAAGCAGGAGTGTCAGGCGGATCTGGCTGAGATGCAGGAGCAGCTGGAAACCGTACAGACTGCGGCAGATGCAGCGGAAGAGCGGGCACAGCAGGCAAACAAAGCCTACCAGAAGCAGAGTAAGGAACTGAACAAGCTGGCTCCCATCATGGATGGGCTGGAAAGTCTGTCGGCACAGTATTCCCAGCGGCCGGAGGAATGGGTGCCGGAGGCAGGCACCTTTGAAACGGCCAAGAGCTACCGGGAAAAGAAAGCCGTGCCGCTGATCCAGAAGTTGGTGAAGGTACTCTTTGCCCTCCATCGGAAGTACTGGGAGGTCAAGGATGAGCGGGATAAGTATCTGCACTTCTATCAGGACGAGAAGAAAGCTACCCATCATCTAAGCCAGCGGCTGAAAGAGGTGGAGGCTGAAAACTCTCAGCTCTATGCGATGAAACGTGATTTCAGGCGAGTATGGAACTATTTCGGTGCCGAAAAGATGCAGCAGGTCATTGGGCTTATGAGGGGGCAGGAGCAGACCGCAGATAAGAGCCAGAAGAAGAACAGGCAGAACAGCGTAGAACTGTAAGCATAGTAGACCCCCGCCAGCGAATGCTGGCGGGGGTCTGTACATATAAGTGATATTTTACTCAAAAAGCTCCGGGGCAATATCCGTCAGAGCAAATCCGGGAATGTCTTTCTCGTCTTTGTAGGTGCCATCTTCAGCCAGAAACTCGACCTTTGCAAAGTCCGCAACTGGAATCTCAGATTCACAGACATACCAGTTCAGGTAGTCATTAGCAGTTTGTTTGAGGGTTGAGGCAACGCTGCGGTCAGCGTTGTACTTGTCGCAGAAAGTGCGCCAAGGCAGATATCGCCAGATTTTACCATTGGTCTTGATGGTAATGCGGCACATGATTTTGTCGTTGGACAGACCGGTGTTTTTTGCACCGGCATGGTCATTGGCAGTCAGCCAGACGACAGGATGATAGTTTTCATATTTGTCAACGGCTTTGATGCCAATTTCATGCCCATTGAAGTACAGCGGCTCCTGATGGAAAGTTGCACCATCGTACTTTAGGTTGGAAGGCGTCAGCACTAATTTCCCAGTGGCCGAAATCATCCGATATTTGATAAGGCTGGTGTAGTGATACAGGTTTTCAGGCAGCTTGGTCTTTTTCACTTTCATTTGTTTCCCTCCAAAATCGTAGATGCTTACTAATATGAAACACCGTCTGAGATGCAGATAGTGGACGAGATTGAAAAAAGTGTACACTATCTCGCTGAAAAAAGCAATAGAAATTTTTATCGGCTTGCAATCACGGAAAAGCTGTGGTACGCTTTACTAGGATAGTATAAAGGGAAAGTATATCCTTTTTAGAAAAAACACCATGGTGTACCAATAGTGGTACATTTACTATGTTAAAATGAAAGAAAACAATGCGGGAATCCGCATTTGATGGAGGAAATAAAAATGGTAGACACCAAAAAAGAGCAGGAACGCGAAGAACTGCACCGTGCAATCTGGGCGATTGCGGATGATCTGCGCGGCGCAGTGGACGGATGGGATTTCAAGAGCTACGTTCTCGGTACGATGTTCTACCGTTATATTTCGGAGAACATTGCCAGCTATATCAATCAGGGCGAAATTGATGCAGGCAACCCGGATTTCCGCTATGAAGATATGTCTGACGCAGAGGCAGAGCAGGCACGGGAAGGGCTGGTACAGGAAAAAGGGTTCTTCATCCTGCCCAGTGAGTTGTTCTGCAATGTGCGGGCAAAAGCAGTCAGCGATGAAAACCTCAATGAAACGCTGGAAACGGTGTTCCGACATATTGAAGAATCCGCAAAGGGCAGCTCCTCCGAGGGGCAGTTTGCAGGACTGTTTGATGATTACGATGTCAACAGCAATAAGCTGGGTGCGACTGTTGCCAAGCGCAATGAGAAGCTCGTGAAACTGCTGAACGGCGTGGCAGATATGAACCTTGGCGATGTGAAAGAGCATGACATTGATGCTTTTGGCGATGCCTACGAATACCTGATGACCATGTACGCCAGCAATGCGGGCAAGTCCGGCGGCGAGTTCTTTACGCCTGCTGATGTGTCGGAACTGCTGACCCGGCTGGGTACGGTAGGCAAGAAGGAAATCAACAAGGTATATGACCCGGCCTGCGGTTCCGGTTCACTGCTGCTGAAGGCAGAAAAGGTGCTGGGACGGGATGCCGTGCGCAACGGCTTCTTTGGACAGGAAATCAACATCACAACGTACAACCTGTGCCGCATCAATATGTTTCTGCACGACATCGAATTTGACAAATTCGACATTGCCTGTGAGGACACGCTGACAAATCCGCAGCACTGGGATGATGAACCTTTTGAGCTGATCGTATCGAATCCGCCGTACTCCATCAAGTGGGCCGGTGACGAGAATCCGCTGCTCATCAATGACCCGCGTTTTGCTCCGGCTGGTGTGCTGGCTCCGAAGAGCAAGGCAGACTTGGCCTTTATTATGCACTCGCTGGCATGGCTGGCTTCCAACGGCACGGCAGCAATCGTCTGTTTCCCCGGCATTATGTACCGTGGCGGTGCAGAACAGAAGATCCGCAAATATCTGGTGGACAACAACTTCATTGACTGCATCATCCAGTTGCCGAGCAACCTGTTCTTTGGTACCAGTATTGCCACCTGCATCATGGTGTTGAAAAAGGGCAAAACGGACAATAAGGTGCTGTTCATTGATGCTTCTTCCGAGTGCGTCAAGGTGACGAACAACAACAAACTCACCCCGGAAAACATTAACAAAATAGTGGACACCTTTGCACAGCGGGCAGAAGAAGCACACTTCTCCCATCTGGCGGAGTATTCCGAGGTGCAGGAAAATGACTATAACCTGTCGGTTTCCACTTATGTGGAAGCCAAGGATACCCGCGAGAAGATTGACATTGTGAAGCTGAACGCTGAAATTGCGCAAATCGTAGCACGAGAAAACGAACTGCGGGCCGCCATTGACCAGATCGTGGCAGAAATCGAGGGCTGAGATGGAAAGCGAAAAGAAAGATTCTGCATTGGTACGTTCTTCTGCGGCGGAATACCTGACCTTTGTTGCCTCTACGGGCGAGGATAAGGACAGCATTGAGATGCGCTACGAGGATGAAAACATCTGGCTGACGCAAAAGATGATGGCGACCCTTTACGATGTGGGGCTTCCGACCATCAATGAGCATATCAAAAAGATTTATGCTGACCATGAGCAGGACGAAGCGGCAACTATTCGGAAATTCCGAATAGTTCAAAATGAGGGTGGCCGACAGGTTACTCGCAGCGTGAACCACTATAATCTGCAAATGATTATTGCGGTCGGCTTCAAGGTGAACAACCAGCGGGCGGTGCGGTTCCGTGTCTGGGCAAATCAGATCGTGGAGCAGTACACCATCAAGGGGTGGGCAATGGATGAGGAGCGCCTGAAAAACGGCGGCACAGTCCTGACCAAGAAATACTTTGAAGAGCAGTTGGAGCGCATCCGGGAGATTCGCATTTCGGAGCGCAACTTCTATCAGAAACTCACTGACATTTACGCTACTTCGCTGGATTATGACCGCAATGCGCTGACCACAAAAGAGTTCTTTGCGAAGGTACAGAACAAGATGCACTATGCCGTGCATCGCCATACGGCGGCAGAACTGATCTATGAGCGTGCCGATGCCGAAAAGCCGCACATGGGGCTTCACACATGGAAGGACGCTCCCAACGGCAAAATTAAAAAGAGCGATGTTTCGGTGGCGAAAAACTACCTGACCGAAGATGAAATGAAGTCCATGGAGCTGATCGTTTCGGCTTACCTCGACCTTGCCGAGAACCGTGCCCGCCGTCATATTCCCATGACCATGGAGGACTGGGCCAAGCGGCTGGACATCTATTTGCAGGCGGATGATCTGGAAGTGCTGAAGGACGCAGGCAAAATCTCGGCACAGCTTGCAAAGATGCACGCCGAAACGGAGTTTGAAAAGTATCGTGTAGTGCAGGATCGGCTGTACCAGAGCGATTTTGACAGGTATTTGGAAGAAAGTGAGGGATAATTTATAATGAAATGTAATGTGGGACAGCGATATAATAAATTTCTTTCAGATAATGAAATCTGCAATAGCATTAGAAACATCGCCCATGAAAATGGACTAAGCAAAGACGCGGCAGATGTGATTTGCAAGGTTTATAGATATATGATGGACAAAAAACTGGCAGGTGGGTGTCATGCAATTTCGTCCGTTCTATACGTTGTGTTGAAAGAAGTAGGAGAAAAACCAGAACTTTGCATTGGAGAATGCCAAAAGCGTGAACTGCCACCGTTTGATCACTCATGGGTTACGTTAAATGGTAAAATAGTAGACTTAGCGATTTATCTTCCACTTGACATGAGAAAAGGGGAGTGTGGCGGACCTGTTGTTTCGGGAGTAGATGTAATTAGTAGGGGGAAACCATCAATAGATTATGGAATTACAACAGGACTACCGTTTGATTGGAATACAAGCGCTGTCATAAAAGTTCCATTCAATGAATATATGTCAGAGTTTCCAGATGAAAAAGATGGCTTATGGACAGTAATCGAGAATGCACTTCCAAGTTCACGGAATTTTGATATTGCCGCACTGAAAGAAAAATATAAAGACGTGAAGCGTGTCGTTGTGAGGTAAAGGATGAGTAAACTGGATGAATTGATTCGGGGACTTTGCCCGGATGGTGTGGAATACAAAACATTGGGTGAAATTGCAGTCGATATTTATAGAGGTGCAGGAATAACGCGCGACCAAGTAACTGCTGAGGGAACGCCGTGTGTGCGATATGGTGAAATTTATACGACCTATGGCGTGTGGTTTGACAAATGCGTGTCGCATACAGATGAATCAAAATTGTTGAGTAAGAAATACTTTGAGCATGGAGATATTCTGTTTGCAATCACAGGAGAAAGCGTAGACGATATTGCGAAATGTTGCGCGTACATGGGGCATGAGAAATGTTTGGCAGGTGGAGATATTGTTGTATTGAAACATAATCAGAATCCTAAGTATTTGAGCTATGCATTAGCAACAACAGATGCACGTCAGCAAAAGAGCAAAGGAAAAGTTAAAAGTAAGGTTGTTCATTCAAGTGTTCCTGCCATTCGTGAGATTAAAGTGCCAGTTCCGCCGATTGAAATTCAGCGTGAAATTGTCCGTATCTTAGATAATTTCACAAATCTTACAGCGGAGCTTACAGCGGAGCTTACAGCGGAGCTTACAGCCAGAAAGACACAGTATGCGTATTATAGAGATAATCTTTTGACAACGAAACCTCAGTGGAATCATGTTAAAATACTTGATATGCTTTCACAGCCAATAACAGATGGCCCACATACAACACCTCAATTTGTTCAAAATGGAGTGCCGTTTATTTCTGTTGACTCGATTTGGGATGGAAAGATACATTTTGAAAAAAGGAGAGGATATATTACCGAAGAATTTGACGAAGAGTGCTGTAAAAAATATAAACCACAGAAAAATGATGTTTATATGGTGAAATCGGGCTCAACAACTGGAAAAGTAGCGTTTGTTGATACAGATATTAGATTTAATATATGGTCACCGCTAGCTGCAATGAGAGTGAATGAAAAAAATTCGGCAAGATTTCTTTTTTATTTGCTTCAAACAGAAAGAGTTCAAAAACAGGTAAAGGCAAAATCTAGCCATGGGTCACAGCCGAACCTAGGAATGCGAGAGCTAGAACAATTTGAAGTGGATATTCCTCCTCTCGATGTCCAAAACCGCATTGTGAACGTACTGGACAACTTTGAGAAGATTTGCTCCGACCTCAATATTGGCTTGCCCGCTGAAATTGAAGCCCGGCAGAAGCAGTACGAGTATTACCGTGATAAACTCTTGACATTTGCAGAAGATGGCAACACAATTTTGAGCAGAGCAGAGCAGAGCAGAGCAGAGCAGAGCAGAGCAGAGCAGAGCAGAGCACTGATTAAGCTCTTGCAGTATGTGTTTGGCTATGCGGTTGTTTCTCTGCAAGATGTAGTAAAGAACAGCTGCTCTGGCGGAACACCGAAAAAAGGCGTATCAGAATATTACGAGGGTGGAAATATTCCTTGGCTGAGGACGCAGGAAGTTGTGTTCCGGGATATTTACAAGACGGAGTGCTTCATCACAGAGAGTGCAGTAAAAAATTCTGCGGCAAAGTGGATTCCAGAGAACTGCGTAATAGTTGCAATTTCGGGAGCAACTGCTGGTAGATGTGCAATCAATAAAATTCCGCTGACAACAAACCAGCATTGTTTGAATCTTGAAGTAGACCCAGAAATGGCATTGTACAGATATGTGTACTATTGCATCTGTGCAAAGCAGGAAGAACTTCTTGCGAAAAAGGAAGGCGCACGCGGAGATTTGAACTCGACTAGAATTTTGAGTCTGCAAATTGATCTTCCGGCCCTTGAAGAACAAAAACGAATTGTTTCTATTCTTGACCGTTTTGATACAATCTGCAATGATTTGACCAGCGGCCTGCCCGCAGAGATTGAAGCAAGACAAAAGCAGTACGAGTATTATCGGGATAAGCTTTTGACATTCGAAGAAAGAGGATGATGGTTGTGGGATTAGAACAAGTGGCCTCAGTTGTTATATCATTGATATCTCCAGTAGCAGTTGCTGCTGTGACTGCTTTTCTGACATCCAGGAACGCTAGAGAAAATGAAATGAGAAAGCTCCTCCATGAGAAAAGACTTGAATTGTACATGAGCTTTTATGAACAAGTGGAGCGATGCTTAAAGAACAGACAAATTGTCTTTGAACAGGAATATTTTCAGAAGATTGGGACTTACAAAGCGAAAATGACTTTGATGGCCTCAGAAAACACAAGAAAGGCATTTGACGAATTCTTTTGGTTCATTCGGCAAAAGTGGACGGATTATCATAAATATTCCTTGGAAAATGATCCTGCGTTCGACGAAAGTCGCCACCATACGACATATGATGAAAATGGAAACGAATCGGAATGGGTAGATGTTAGCCGGGAAGAATTGGATGCCTTTAATGATGAAATTCGGCGATATAAGAAAACAAATAAACCGGCGAAAGAAGTCATAGAAAAATATGCGGAAGAAATATATCAGTCTATGAGAAATGATTTGGGAAGCAATCTGAAGTAGGGGGAATTTGAAATGTCCTTTTTCAATATCGTTGCGGCTACCAATGAGGATACCGTTGTTGCCACCTATGAACCCTCCAAGGTGCGCTCTGACAGCTACCAAAGTGAGGCGGAACTGGAAAAAGAGTTTATCCGGCTGTTGTGCGAGCAGGGCTACACCTATCTGCCGCTGCATACCGAGGATGAACTGATTGCTAACCTCCGCAGCCAGTTGGAAGAGCTGAACCACTACCACTTTTCCGATACGGAGTGGCGGCAGTTCTTTAGTGATGTAATTGCCAACCCCAACGAACATATTCCCGAAAAGACCCGGAAGATTCAGGAAGACAATGTGCAGGTATTGCACCGGGATGATGGCAGTTCCAAAAATATCACACTGATCGATAAAAAGAACATCCATAACAACCGCCTGCAGGTCATCAACCAGTATGAGGTAAAACAAGCAGACGGCGCACGGCATGATAACCGCTATGATGTGACGATTCTGGTCAACGGCTTTCCGCTGGTTCATGTGGAACTGAAGCGGCGCGGGGTGGCCATCCGGGAGGCGTTCAACCAAATCAACCGATACCAGCGGAATTCGTTCTGGGCGGGCTGCGGCTTATATGAGTATGTGCAGATTTTTGTGATCTCCAACGGCACAAATACCAAGTACTACTCAAACAGCACCCGCTACAATGCCATCAAGGATGCCAAACACGGCAAGACAAAAAAGGAAAAGACCAGCAACAGCTTTGAATTTACCTCCTACTGGGCTGATGCGAATAACCGTGTGCTGACGGATCTGATCGACTTTACCCGGACATTCTTTGCAAAGCACACGATTCTGAGAGTGCTGACCCGGTACTGCATCTTTACCTCAGAAAAGATGCTGATGGTGATGCGCCCATATCAGATCACGGCAACCGAGAGGATATTGAACCGCATCGAGATTGCCAACAACTACAAAAAGTATGGCACCATCGAGGGCGGCGGCTACATCTGGCACACCACTGGTTCCGGCAAGACGCTGACTTCTTTCAAAACGGCACGGCTGGCATCGCAGCTGCCCTATATCGACAAGGTGCTGTTCGTGGTAGACCGCAAGGACTTGGACTACCAGACCATGAAGGAGTATGACCGCTTCGAGAAGGGCGCAGCAAACTCCAACACCAGCACCACGATACTGAAACGCCAGTTGGAAAACCCGGAAGCACATATCATCATTACCACCATCCAGAAGCTGGCGACCTTCATCAAGAAAAATCCGGGGCATGAGGTCTACCAGAAGCACGTTGTGATCATCTTTGACGAGTGCCACCGCAGCCAGTTCGGTGATATGCACAAGGCCATTGTTCACAATTTCAAAAAGTACCACCTGTTCGGATTTACAGGAACGCCGATTTTTGCAGTCAACGCAGGAAGCTCCACTGATCCACGCTATTTCACCACGGCGCAGACGTTCGGCGACCAACTGCACACCTACACCATCGTTGATGCCATCAACGACAAGAATGTGCTGCCGTTCCGTGTGGACTACATCAAGACGATGGACGCAGAGCCGGATATGGACGATAAACAAGTCTGGGATATTGACCGGGAAAAAGCATTCATGGCACCCCAGCGCATCTCGCTGGTGACCAAGTACATCCTTGACCACTTTGACCAGAAAACCTATCGGGGAGACAAATCGTATGAGTTTAATCTGCTGACGAATGTGGCAGAGGTGGCCTCTGCCCAGCGTGGTGCGGTGGATGAAATCAAGCAAAAACAGCGCGTCAACGGTTTTAATTCGATTTTCTGCGTGGCTTCTGTGCCGATGGCAAAGCTGTATTATCAGGAGTTCAAAAAGCAGATGGCGGCAGACCCGACCAAGAGGCTGCGCATTGCCACCATTTACAGCTATGGAGCCAACGAAGCCGAAACTGACGGGATTCTGGACGAGGAAAACCCGGAAGATACCTCCAATCTTGACCAGAGCAGCCGGGATTTTCTGGATGCCGCTATTCAGGACTACAACGAGATGTTCCATACGAACTACTCCACTGATGGCGAACGGTTCCAGAATTACTACAAAGATGTATCGCTCCGCATGAAAAATAAAGAGCTTGACCTGCTGATCGTGGTCAATATGTTCCTGACGGGCTTCGATGCCACGACCCTGAACACCCTTTGGGTGGACAAAAACCTGAAGATGCACGGTCTGATTCAGGCGTTCAGCCGGACGAACCGTATCTTGAACAGCATCAAGACCTTTGGCAATATCGTCTGCTTCCGCAACCTGCAAAAGCGAGTGGATGCGGCAATTTCGCTGTTTGGAGATAAAAATGCGGGCGGCATCGTTCTGCTGCGCAAATACGTGGACTATTACCACGGTTATACGGATGAGCAGGGAAAATACCATCAGGGTTATACAGACATGATCGATGACCTGACGCAGAAGTTCCCACTGACAGAGCCGCAAATCATCGGGGAGCAGAACCAGAAAAACTTTATCGTGCTGTTTGGTGCACTGCTGCGGATGCGGAACCTGCTGTCCTCCTTTGATGATTTCAAGGGCAACGAACTGATCTCTGAACGGGATTTACAGGACTATTTGGGCCGCTATCAGGATTTGCGGGATGAATGGCGTAACAAGAAGCACGATGAAACCAAAGAGGATATCACGGATGATGTGGTGTTCGAGGTGGAGCTGATTCGGCAGGTCGAAATTAACATTGACTACATTCTGATGCTGGTCAAAAAGTACCATGACACCCATTGCGATGATAAAGAGGTGCTCATCACGATTCGCAAGGCGATTGATGCCAGCCCGGAACTGCGTAGCAAAAAGCAGCTGATTGAAACCTTTATTGCAGGGGTCAACGATGTGGATGATGTGATGGCAGAGTGGAATACCTTTGTGTCCGAACAGCGGGAGAAAGAGCTTGCAAAGATCATCCAAGAGGAAAAGCTGAAAGAGCCGGAGACACGCAAGTATCTGGCCAATGCGTTCCGTGACGGCGAAATCAAGACTGTTGGTACGGATATTGACAAGTTGATGCCGCCTGTTTCCCGTTTTGGCGGCGGTGGTCGTGCACAGAAGAAGCAGGGTGTAATCGATAAGTTGAAGAGCTTCTTTGATAAGTTCTTTGGGATTGGTGGAAATAACTTTAATGAAAAAGATTGAGTATACAATTATTGATGTGTTGAATAAATGGAAGCTTTCAATAGCTGATAGATTAGGCAATCCGCTTATATATGACTATCAAAAAACATTATTAAAGCTTACGATAGTATTGATTGGAGCAATTTTGGTTGTGATAAGAGGGTCAACAGCACCATTACTGATTGATAACAAAATGTTTCGACTTCTGTTTTGTTCTGAGCCAACAGGAGATAAAACTTTTTATAATATCTGCGTAAGCATTATAGCAGCATACATATTTTATGTCGTACAAGTGTATATTCCTGAAAAGCATAAAATGAAAAAATATATATCAATCTTCTCAGAAGAACATCGATACGAAATATTTTTGCTAAACCAATATCTTTTGGCATGGGAGAATTTTATAGATAAAGAAGAAGGAAAATGCTTTTTCTGCGAATTTAGCTATGAGCTGAACTATAAAATAAATGGAGCGGTAACTGAATCAACGTATGAAGAGACAATTGAAGCACTAACAGAAAATATTGAGAGAATTATGACTCATAAATATTTTGATGAGTGTGATATAGCATATAAGGATTTTATAGTGCAGACATATCGGGTTGTAAGGGGACATTTAAAGTATATGGATGACGAATTTCCGAGATGGAGTGATAAGCCGTTATATGCAAAAGATTATCGACGTATCTATAAAGTTGTTTTTGACGATCTGCGAAGAATTCAAAGAAGACTGGAGACAATGGAAAAATATAAACTTCGTTTAATAAAGACATCCCCCTATGGGGGAAAGTCGAAAACACAGAAGTTGGCGGCGTTGTTATGAAAGAGGGATTGCACAATTTAAAATCTACTGCTATAATATCCACAGAGATCCCGCTGGTTGCGTGATACTATCCTGATACTAAAAAATCAGAAAGCTGCATCTACCACGGCAATCTCATGGAAAAGTGAACATCCAAGAACAGGAATACTAAACAAATTTGTTTAGTAGGAATCTGGACTTACCGAGCTCGAGTAATGAAAATTTGCCTTCCGGCTTTTTGAACCTCTCAAAAATAGAACAGAACAACGTATAAAAACAGCCCTGCTTTCAAGGTTTTTCGTTTGAAGGCGGGGCTTTTTCGCGTCCAAAGCAACAGAAAAAATAACACCCGAGGCAGGATCAAACCAGTATCACGGTTCCTTTTCCCTTGGGAAAGCCAGAGCTTCCAGCCGGCCCGCGACTGATGAAATCCCCTTGACAAAGTGGGAATGGGCAGTATAATAAAAATGAACATTGTTCATATTGAGGGTGACTACATGAATACGATCGTGACCTCCAAGGAAGAGATCTTAAAAAACAGCCGTGAGCTTATCCGGGAAAAGGGCTGGGCGGCAGTCAGCATCCGTTCTGTCGCCTCGGCATGCGGGGTCTCGGTCGGCTCGATCTACAACTATTATGACTCCAAAGCTGAGCTTATCAGCGCCACGGTCGAGAGCGTCTGGTGCGAAATTTTCCACCGCCCGCAGGACGAGGCCGTATTTCAGGACGTGCAGACCTGTGTCAAATGGATGTACGAGCGCATGGCCTACGGCGATGAGCAGTATCCCGGATTCTTCACACTGCACTCTCTCGGCTTTATGCAGGAGGACAAGGCCGATGGCAAACGGCACATGCAGCGAATCTGGCACCATATCTTAAACGGTCTGTGTACGGTGCTGCAACAGGATGCCAAGATCCGTCCGGGCGCTTTTAATGAGCAATTCACCGTTGAAAAATTTGCAGATGTTCTGTTTTCGCTTATGCTGTCTGCTTTGCTGCGGCAGGACTACGACCCCGCCGCTGTGCTGGAGATCGTGCGCAGGACCTTATATTGACCGCATTTTCTTCCCACACTGCTGTGGGAATTTTATAACGTCCAAATTGAACACTGTTCACTCAAAGGGGATGCTCATAGGAAGGTTCATCGCAGTATCCTGCTGCGGCTTGCCTGCCTTGTGTGGAGCACTGCCAGCTTCAACATCCTGCGTTTTGGATGCAGCTATGCCAGGCAAGCCCCTGATGACCGTAAAAATTAAGACGACCCTGCAAAAAAATGCAGTGTTACAATAAATTTGATTTATCGACAAGGAGCGATCAACTATGCAAGCAATCGTAGAAACTGTTTTTGATGCGGTGTATCTGGTATCCGTCATCACCATCGGTATCCTGATGATCCGCGGCTGCAAGGGCAGCCACCAGTTCAAGCTGTTCGGTCTGATGGCTGTCGTTCTGGGCACCGGCGACTCGTTCCATCTGATTCCCCGTGCTCTGGCTCTATGCACCACGGGTCTTGAAAACTTTACCGTTCCCCTGGGTCTGGGGAAGTGGATCACCTCTGTGACAATGACAGTCTTTTATGTGCTGCTGTACTATGTCTGGCGTGAGCGCTACCGGGTCAAGGGCAGCAATGGCCTGACTGCCGCCGTCTACGGTCTGGCTGCTGTGCGTGTTATCTTGTGCATGATGCCGCAGAACCAGTGGCTGAGCGACGGATCCCCGCTGTCCTGGGGCATTTACCGTAACATTCCTTTTGCACTGATGGGCCTGCTGATCATCGTGCTGTTCTACCGCAGCGCCAAGGAGCATAACGACTCGGCTTTCCGCTGGATGTGGCTGACCATTGTGCTGAGCTTCGGTTTCTACATTCCCGTTGTTCTTTGGGCCAATGCCATCCCCATGATCGGGATGCTGATGATCCCCAAGACCTGCGCCTATGTGTGGACCGTTCTCATCGGCTATTCTGCTATGAAGAAGGAATGTAAGTGATCTGCACACCGTACCGATAAAAAGCAGGGCGGTCACTTATAGCAATTCAACTTTTTATCGCAATTTTCAAAAATAGTGCCTATCAAAATAGCATATTTGCGATATGCAGTTTGCGGATGTTGCTTGTGCATTAAAAACGCAAACTGCTATAATGCAACAGCAACAACATTGAATTGCATATCGCAAATATGCTGTTTGAATGTTGCGCTAATTTCTTGACTTGCGATAAAAGAGAGCCGCATCCTGAACGTCCAAGAATAGGCTTACTAACAAACCTTCAGCGCCCTGCTTTTTGGCAGAGCGCTTTTATATTGCAAAACTTCGTACGTTCTGTTATAATCAAATCAACAACTTGCGAGCAAACGAAAGGTTGTATAGAAAGAAGGCGGGACAGATGTATTTCCAATACGGCGAAGCGGAAACGGCGTATCTGAGCGCAAGAGACGAGCGGATGGCGGCGGTCATCGCACAAGCGGGACACATCGAGAGGGAAGTGGATACCGACCTCTTTTCGGCGGTGGTACACCACATCGTCGGCCAGCAGATCTCCACGAAAGCGCAGGCGACCATCTGGAAGCGGATGCGGGACGAGTTCGGCGTGGTGGATGCAGCTGCCGTCCTCGGAGCCGGGGTTGAGAAGCTGCAGAGCTTCGGTATGACCTTCCGAAAGGCTGAATACATTACGGACTTTGCCCGGAAAATCGAGAGCGGAGAATTTGACCTCGAAGGTATCCGGCAGAGGCCGGACGATGAGGCCATCCGGGAGCTGAGCGGCCTGAAAGGCGTCGGTGTCTGGACGGCAGAGATGATATTGCTCTTCTGTATGCAGCGGCCCAACGTGTTCAGCTACGACGACCTTGCCATCCAGCGTGGGCTGCGGATGGTGTACCACCACCGAAAAATCGACCGGAAACTGTTCGAAAAGTACCGCCGTCGATTCAGTCCCTATTGCAGCGTGGCCAGCCTCTACCTCTGGGCGGCAGCAGGCGGCGCGGCGCCGGGTCTCAAGGACTACGCGCCGACCCAAAAGCCAAAAAGGAAGGGATGAACCGTCATGACCTATACGATGCATTACGATTCGCCGCTGGGAAAGATACTGCTGGCAGCGGACGAAGAAGGGATGACCGGAGTATGGTTCGAGACACAGAAGTATTTTGCGGCGAAGCTTCCTCCAGAGCATGAAGAGGGGACAACACCGGTGCTGGGAGACGCCTGCCGCTGGCTGGACGTCTATTTTTCAGGCCGGGAGCCGGACTTTACTCCGAAACTCCATCTTATCGGCTCCGATTTCCGACAGGCGGTGTGGGCGCTGCTGCTGCAGATCCCCTACGGACAGACCAGGACCTACGGCGCACTGGCAAAACAGCTGGCGGAGAAGAACGGCGGAAAGCGCGTCTCCGCGCAGGCTGTGGGCGGCGCGGTGGGGCATAACCCTGTTTCCATCATCGTTCCCTGCCATCGGGTGGTGGGCAGCGACGGCAGCCTGACCGGCTACGCGGGCGGCATCGACAAGAAGATGCGCTTGCTGACGCTGGAAAACGCGGAGGCGGCAAATCTTTACCGATAATAAAAAGCAGGCCATCCCGGCGGGATGACCTGCTTTTGCTATCTGTATCGTTTACTTGTTCTGAATGTACTCGTCGATGGCCTTGGCGGCAGCCTTGCCGGCACCCATGGCCTTGATGACGGTGGCGGCACCGGTGACGGCGTCACCGCCGGCGTACACGCCCTCGCGGCTGGTCTTGCCCTCGTCGCCCTCGGTGACGATGCAGCCGTGCTTGTTGGTCTCGAGGCCCGGCGTGGTGGAGCGGATGAGGGGGTTGGGGCTGGTACCCAGGCTCATGATGACGGTGTCCACGTCCATCGTGAACTCGCTGCCCTTCTTCTCGATGGGGCGGCGGCGGCCGGAAGCATCCGGTTCGCCCAGCTCCATCTCGATGCAGGTGATGGCCTTGACGAAGCCGTTCTCATCGGGCAGGATCTCCACGGGGTTGCAGAGGGTCTTGAAGATAATGCCCTCTTCCTCGGCGTGCTCGACCTCTTCCTTACGGGCAGGCAGCTCAGCCATGCCGCGGCGGTAGACGATATAGACCGTCTCAGCGCCCAGACGTAGGGCGCTGCGGGCAGCGTCCATTGCCACGTTGCCGCCGCCGACGACGGCGACCTTCCTGCCGGTGCGGATGGGGGTCTTGCTGGTGGGCAGGTAAGCCTTCATCAGGTTGGAGCGGGTGAGGAACTCGTTGGCGGAGTAGACGCCCTTCAGGCTCTCGCCCGGGATGCCCATGAAGCGGGGCAGGCCGGCACCGGAACCCACGAAGACGGCCTCGTAGCCGTACTCACCCATCAGCTCGTCGATGGTGAGCACCTTGCCGATGACCATGTTGCACTCGAAATCGACGCCCATCTTCTTGAGGCCGTCGATCTCCTGCTGGACGATGGCCTTGGGCAGACGGAACTCGGGGATGCCGTACATCAGCACGCCGCCGGCCACGTGCAGGGCCTCGTAGACTGTGACCTTATAGCCCAGCTTGGCGAGGTCGCCTGCGGCGGTCAGGCCGGCAGGGCCTGCACCGATGATGGCGACCTTGTGGCCGTTGGACGCAGGCACGACGGGGGCAGTGTGGACATTCTCACGGTGCCAGTCGGCCACGAAGCGCTCCAGACGGCCAATGCCGACGGGCTCGTTCTTGATGCCGCGGGTACACTTGCCCTCGCACTGGCTCTCCTGCGGGCAGACGCGGCCGCAGACGGCGGGCAGGGAAGAGGAACGATTGATGACCTGATAGGCGGCTTCGAAGTCACCCTCGGCCACATGGCCGATGAACTCGGGGATGTCGATGCCCACAGGGCAGCCGGTCTGGCAGGGCTTGTTCTTGCAGTGGACGCAGCGCTTGGCCTCGTTCACGGCCATCTCGGCGGTGTAGCCCAGAGCCACTTCCTCAAAATTCTTGTTGCGGACGTTGGGGTCTTGAGTGGGCATGGGACACTTTTTGGGGTCCATATTGAAAGCCATTTTACATTCCCTCCTGAGTCTTGAACAGATTGCAGGCCTTTTCCCGGGCCTTGGCCTCAAAGGGGCGGTACATGGTGCCGCGGGCCATTGCCTCGTCGAAATCCACGAGGTCGCCGTCGAAGTCGGGGCCATCCACGCAGGCGAACTTGGTCTCGCCGCCCACGGTCAGGCGGCAGCCGCCGCACATGCCGGTGCCGTCGATCATGATGGGGTTCATGGAGACGATGCTCTTGAGGCCGTGCTTCTGGCAGGTCTTGACCACAAACTTCATCATGATGAGGGGGCCGATGGTGATGACCAGGTCGTACTGGTTGCCGGCAGCCACCAGCTCGTCGAGGGCGGCGGTGACGACGCCCTTGGTGCCGTAGCTGCCATCGTCGGTCATGACCCGCAGCTCGTCGCTGCAGGCCTTGAACTCGTCCTCGAGGATGAGCAGGTCCTTGCTGCGGAAGCCGACCACGCTGTGGACGACGCAGCCCTGCTCGTGGAGTTCACGGGCGATGGGCAGTGCAATGGCGCAGCCCACGCCGCCGCCGACGACGCAGACCTTCTTCAGGCCTTCCACCTCGGTGGCGCGGCCCAGCGGGCCGACGAAGTCGTGGACGCTCTGCCCCACTTCGAGGCTGTTCAGCTCCATGGTGGTGCCGCCGACGATCTGGAAGATGATGTCCACAGTACCCTTCTCGCGGTCATAGCCTGCGACGGTGAGGGGGATGCGCTCGCTGTCTTCAAACGGGCGCACAATGATAAACTGGCCGGGCTTTGCCTTTTTGGCAATGAGCGGGGCTTCAATGACCATCTTTGTAACGGTGGGGTTCAGCGCCACCTTTTCCGTGATCTTGTACATTGCGTTTGCTCCTTATTCCTATATTCTCCCCTGCATGAAAACACGCCTGTTCCTCGGTGCAGCAGCCCGAAGCGGCAGGCGCGAAAGTTCAGCAACGATTTGACAATCTTAATTATAACGATATTAAGAAAGGAAAGCAATTAAATTTTCTTCGCGTCAGCCGCGGCAAACTTGAACGGCGGCGCAGCTTTGTACGCAGCAGGGGGGCGGAAACGTCCCTTTTTTCAAAAAATGCAAATTTGCAGTTGACAAGAGGCGAAAGCTGCGGTATAATAATCGACGTCGCCGGGAACGCCCGGCGCGCCACAATGGATATGCGGCCGTAGCTCATCTGGTAGAGCGCCACCTTGCCAAGGTGGAGGTAGCGAGTTCGAGCCTCGTCGGCCGCTCCATTATTGTGGAAGTTTAGCTCAGCTGGGAGAGCATCTGCCTTACAAGCAGAGGGTCAGCGGTTCGAGCCCGTTAACTTCCACCATGTGGCCCGGTAGCTCAGTTGGTTAGAGCACCAGCCTGTCACGCTGGGGGTCGTCGGTTCGAGCCCGATCCGGGTCGCTTCGTCGGAATGTCAGCGGCTTGTCGGGCAATCTTGCAAGCAAGATTGCAGTGACAAGCGCTGACATTCCTCCTCTTCCCCACAAAACCTTGCGTTCGCAAGTTTTTGCGGGGACCCCGATTCAGGAGATGGATTCGGGGGAGTGCAGGGATAAATGCACTTTCTATGCCTCTGTAGCTCAGTCGGTAGAGCAGGGGACTGAAAATCCCCGTGTCATTGGTTCGATTCCGATCGGAGGCACCACGTCGAAATGTCAGCCGCTTGTCGGGCAGTCTTGCGAAGCAAGACCGCTGTGACAAGCACTGAAATTTCTCCTCTTCCCCACAAAATCTTGCATTCGCAAGCTTTCGCGGGGGCCCCGTTTGAGATACGAACGGGAGGGTGCAAGGATAAATGCACCGAATATGCGGCCGTAGCTCATCTGGTAGAGCGCCACCTTGCCAAGGTGGAGGTAGCGAGTTCGAGCCTCGTCGGCCGCTCCAACATGAAGCCATCGTTTGTGCAGAAATGCACAGCGATGGCTTTTTTCAACAGAAACTGCATCAAATGTTGACAACTCGATGCTCCGGGCCGTATACTGAGACTATCGTGCAGCAAACAGAGGCGGGCTGACCGCCTGCGGGAGTTCGGCCCGCGGGCGTTGGCTCGCCTCTGTGCTATAGGAAAAGGAGGGAAAACCAGTGATATTCGGCAAGTACATCAACCGCTATTACCTGCGCCATGCGCCCGCGCTGCTGCTGGGCATCCTTGCGCTGCTGATGGTGGACTATATCCAGCTGCTTGTGCCGCAGCTCTATCGTCTGGTCATCAACGGCGTCAACCTTGGACAGGTGGTGGTGAGGGGCGAGACGATGCCGTTCACGAAAGAGGTGCTGTTCCAGCACATCTGCCTGCCCATGATATGGATCGTGCTGTTCATGGTGGTGGGGCGCTTTTTGTGGCGCATCTGCTTCTTCGGCACCAGCATCCGGGTGCAGGCGGATCTGCGGGAGAAGATGTTCGACCACAGCCGCCGTCTGTCCCAGCAGTACTATCAGGTGAACAAGGTCGGCAACCTCATGAGCCTCTACACCAACGACCTCGACACCATCCAGGAGTGCTTCGGCGACGGCATCCTGATGTTCTTTGACGCATTGGTGCTGGGTCTGCTGGCCCTCTACCGGATGTGGTGCATGGACAGACGCATGACCATGCTGGCCCTCATCCCGGCAGCGTTCATGTTTGCCATCGGCACCGTGATGGGCAAGACCATGACCAAAACGTGGGAGAAGCGCCAGCAGGCGTTCTCGGACCTGTCCGACTTTGCGCAGGAGAACTTCTCCGGCATCGCGGTCATCAAGGCGTTTGTCAAGGAGCTCAAAGAGCTCATCGCTTTCCGCAAACTCAACAAAGACAACGAAGAGGTCAACGTGGAGTATACCCGCATCTCGGTATTGCTCGAAGTAATGGTGACGTTCTTTGTGGAGTCGGTCATCTGCGTCATCCTCGGCTACGGCGGCTATCTTGTCTACAAGGGAGATTTTAATGCGGGCCAGCTGGTGGAGTACATCGGCTATTTCGAGGCGATCGTCTGGCCCATCATGGCGATCTCAATGCTCATCGAAAAGACCTCCCGCGGCAAAGCCTCCCTCAACCGCATCACCGAGCTGCTGGACGCACCCATTGATGTGGCCGACCGCGCCGGTGTGCCGGACCTCGAAAACCCCAAGGGCGGCATTGAGTTCCGCGATTTGACCTTCCGCTACCCGGACGGCGAGTTCGATGTGCTGAAAAACATCTCCTTCACGATCCGGCCCGGCGAGAGCGTGGGCATCGTGGGCAAGACCGGCGCAGGCAAGACGGCGCTGGTCGATTTGCTCCTGCGCACTTATAACGTCCCCGACGGCACCCTTTTCGTGGACGGGAAGGACGTCAACGGCGTCTCCATCCACTCGGTGCGGCAGGCATGTGCCTATGTCCCGCAGGAGAACTTCCTCTTTTCGGATACCATCGCCCACAACATTGCCTTTGGCGTGGACGATGCTACCCCCGAGGACATTGAACGGGCAGCCAGCCTTGCTGACGTCCGGGACAACATTGTGGACTTCAAGGATGGCTATGAGACTGTCCTGGGCGAGCGCGGCGTCACCGTCTCGGGCGGTCAGAAGCAGCGAATCTCCATCGCCCGCGCCCTGCTGAAAGATGCGCCCATCCTGATCCTCGACGACTCGGTTTCGGCGGTGGATACAAAGACGGAAAAAATCATCCTCGACAACCTCAAGCAGAGCCGTGCCGGTAAGACGACTCTGCTCATCGCGCACCGCATCTCGACTGTGGAGAGACTGGATAAGATCATCTTCCTCGAGGATGGCAAGGTGGAGGCCGTCGGCCCCCACGACCAGCTCTATGCATCCTGCCCGGAGTACCGCAAGATGGTCGATCTGCAGAAGCTTGAAGACGAAGTGGGAGGTGGCAACGCATGATGAGTCTGAATCCGCTTCTTCTCGTGGGCGGCGTCATCGGCACCGTGTCGGTGCTGCTGCTCACCGCCTACGCCTGCGTCAAAGACAAGAAAACGGCTATGGGCTTCGAGCGCAGCATGGCCGACGGCGAGATCCTGCGCCGCCTCTTCGGCTACGCCAAACCCTACCTCAGGCAGTTCGTCGTCGTGGGCTTCCTCGTCCTCTTCTCCATCTCCTACGACATCGCGTCGCCCCTCATCGTGGGCTACATCGAAGAGCTTGTGGTGGGCGATTTCGAACTGAAAAGCCTCTATGTCAGTGTGGCCGTTTATGCGGGTGTGCTGGTCTTCTCGATGGCCAGCACCTATTTGCAGGCCGTCATTCTGCAGCGTGTGGGCCAGCGCATCATCTCCGATTTGCGTGAAGACCTTTTCACCCACATTGAAAGCCTCTCCCACGGCCAGCTGAACGACATCCCGGTGGGCAAGCTCGTCACCCGCGTGACCAACGACACCAACGCCATCTCGATGATGTTCACGAACCTCTTCGTCAACCTCACCAAGAACGCCTTCGTCATTTTGGGCATTCTGGTGGCGATGCTCTTCCTGAACTACGAGCTGACCCTGATGGTGCTCTGCTTCGTACCCTTCATCCTCCTGTTCACGGTCATCTTCCGCAAGTTCTCCCGCCGCGCCTACCGCAAGGTCAAGGACGCGACCACCGACATCAACACCTACCTCTCCGAGAACCTCTCCGGCATCAAGGTCACCCAGATCTTTGGCCGCGAGGACGAGAAGATGGAGGAGTTCCGCCAGAAGAGCCAGACCCTCGCCAAGGCCACGCAGGAGCAGATCTTCGTCTTCGGCGTCTTCCGTCCGCTGGTGTATATGCTGTATATCAGCTCGATCCTCTGCCTGTTCTATCTTGGCGGCATGGGCCATCTGAACCATCTCACCTTCCTTGGGCAGACCATTTCCAGCGGCACCATCGTCACCTTTTATATGTATATCTCCAAGTTCTTCACCCCCATCCAGAACCTCGCCGAGCAGTTCAACTGGCTGCAGTCGGCGCTGGCGTCGTCGGAGAAGGTCTTCTCCATCATGGACATCCAGCCCCAGATGGTGGACGCCCCCGATGCCGTTGAGCTGGACGAAGTGAAGGGCGACATCGAGTTCCGGGACGTCTGGTTCAGTTACATCCCCGGCGAGTGGGTGCTGCAGGGCGTTTCCTTCCATGTGGAGCCCCGCCAGACCGTGGCCTTCGTCGGCTCCACCGGCTCGGGCAAGAGCACCATCCTCTCCCTCATCTGCCGCAACTACGAGTTCCAGAACGGCGAGATCTTGATCGACGGCATCGACATCCGCAAAATCAGGATCTCCTCCCTCCGCCGTCACTTCGGCCAGATGCTGCAGGACGTCTTCCTCTTCTCGGGTACCATCCGCAGCAACATCGTCCTGCGGGAGGAGAACATTCCGGACGAAGAGATCATGAAGGTCTGTCGGTATGTCAATGCCGACCACTTCATCAACAAACTCGAGCACGGCCTCGACGAAGAAGTCCGGGAGCGCGGCAATAACTTCTCGGCGGGCCAGCGCCAGCTGCTCAGCTTTGCCCGCACCATCCTGCATAAGCCCAGCGTCATGATCCTGGACGAGGCCACCGCCAACATCGACACCGAGACGGAGCTTCTGATTCAGGATTCGCTGGAAAAGATGCGCAGCGTCGGCACCATGCTCATCGTGGCACACCGCCTCTCCACCATCCAGCACGCAGATAACATCATCGTGCTGTCGCGCGGCAAGATCTTGGAGCAGGGGACTCACCAGCAGCTTCTCGCCGCACATGGCCGATATTATCAGCTGTACACGCTGCAATACCACAAAGAACAGATGGATAAACAGTAAAGCAAAAGCAGGTGCATCCAGCGGATGCGCCTGCTTTTTTGCATAGGCTCAATATTGATACGGCACGATGTCCGGCTGATTGGGGCGGTGCTCGCCGATGATTTTTTCCATCCAGATCATGTCGTACCAGCGCTCGAACTTATAGCCGCAGTTGTGGAAGGTGCCGGCCAGCGTGAAGCCCAGATGTTCGTGGAACTGGGCGCTGTTTTTGGTGAGGTATTCGTCCTCTGCCTGCGGGTAGCCGATGCAGGCGTAAAGGTTGAGGACACCCATGGCCTTGAGCCGGTCGGCCAGCGCCTCATAGAGGACGCGGCCCAGTCCGCCGCGCCTGGCGTCGTGATCGAGGTAGATGGTCAGCTCTGCGGCCCAGTCGTAGGCGGCACGTCCCACAAAAGCGTGGGCATAGGCGTAGCCCTCGATGCGGCCATCCCGCTCGATGACGAGATACGGGTACTTCTGCATGATGTCCCGCATCCGGCCCTCGAACTCGGCAAGCGACGGCACGTCGTACTCGAAGGAGATGACCGTATGCTCGACATAGTAGGCGTAAATTTCCAGAATGCGGGGTGCGTCGGCCAATGTGGCGTTGCGGATAGTAATATCGGACATGGTTTTTACTCCTCAGAACATCGTAATGATGAGCGCACACAGCGGCAGGAACAGGATGCTGAGCAGGGTGGTCAGCACGACGCTGCCGGCGGCAAACTGCTCATCGTGGTGGAACTGGACGGCGAACACCGAGGTGATGGACGCGGCGGGGCAGCATTCCAGCAGCAGGATGACCTGCGTGACCATGCCATAGCGGAAGAGCCCCAGCGCGGCGAAAGCTGCGATGGTCAGCACCGGAATGAAAAGCATCCGGACCACAGTGAGCTTCCAGATGTGCTGATCGGTGAGGGTGCGGTGCAGGTCGCCCGAGGCGATGAGCATACCGGTGATGAGCATGGAGAGGGGAGTGTTCATGTCGCCCAGAAGCTCCATGGGCTGGACGATGAGGTCGGGCAGCGGGATCTGGAGCAGGTAGAGGACGAGACCCACGACGATGGCGTAGATGGCCGGGCAGTGCAGCAGGCTCTGGGCGACCTTTTTGGGGTCGGAGCTGCCGCTGACCATGCTGTAGCCCACCGTCCAGAGCAGGAGATTGAACATGGTAAAGAAGGCGCTGGCATAAAGCAGGCCCTCGGAGCCGAAGAGCGCCGAAATGAGGGGCAGGCCCATATAGCCCGCATTGGAGAAGACACAGGCGAACCGGAAGATGGGCGTCCGGCTGTCCCTGCTGCGGGCCGTGAACAGCAGGGTGATGACGAGTCCCAGCAGGATGGACAGGGTGCTCAGGGCGAACGCGGCCATGAGGTTGTGCAGAATTTCTGCGCTGAACTCCATGCGGTAGGAGTTGATGATCATGGCCGGGACGACAAGATCGACCAGCAGGTTCGAGAGGGTCTGCTTGCCCTCGGGGCGCAGCAGGCCGGTCTTGGCACCAAGAGCCCCCAGCCCTATGAGGATGAACAGTTCCGCCACCTGCTGGGCGGTGATGACAGCAAGGTCCATAATAAGCTCCCCTCCTTACAGGATGACGTTCTTGATGAGCAGCGAAACACTGCCGTCCTCGGCGTGGAGAAATTCCACCGCAGAATCCTCGGAGAGGATCTCGGTAGGGATCTTTACCTCGATGCCGCTGGCGGTGTGGATGCTGCGGCTCTCCATCCGGCGGATGCGGGCGGGGGAGACAGTGACGGGCTGCTGGGCCTGCGCCGGCTCGAGGACGTCGCTTTTCTCCACATAGTCGTCGAAGGGGACAGCCGCCAGCGGGTATTCCTCAGCCAGCTGCCGGCGCACCTGCTCGACCGTCACCTTGTTGTCGTTGTCAGCGGCCTGATTGGCAATGAGCATGGCCACCTGTGCCTCCACATGGGGCTCGTCCTGATAGTTCTCCTGCACGGCCTGGACGGCGGCGTCCTGAATGGCCTGCAGCTTTTTCTTTTCCGGCTCGGCGGTGGTGTACTGGAAAACGACGGTGGAAAGATAAAACTCCTTGTGGCCGTCGATGTCGAACTTTTTCTCCAGCAGCTTCATGGAGTAGTCGGTCAGGTCCACCAGTGCGCCTTCCTCCACCTTGCCGCTCTGGGTGGGCAGGCAGGCCCGCTGCTGAATGATGGAGTTGACCGGCGCGCCGTCTACGCTCTCGGTGTAGTGGGTGTAGCCGTTTTTATAGTTGAGCTTGAGGATGCCCAGCCACGGCTGGCCGTCCCGGGTGAAGTCCACCACGGCGAGGTCGGCCCCCGGAATGGTGGTATGAGCGTGCATATAGTCGAACAGGACGCCCGCAATGCGGCAGGACAGGTCGATAAAGTCCTTGTTCTGTTCCAGCTCGTACCGGAATGCCGAGTCCGGCAGGGGGCGGCACTGGCGGATGTCGTCGCTGGCAAGCAGCTTTTCGATGTGGTATTGCAGATAGGCCGTCTTTTCGGCTGTCATCTCCATGCAGCTGCCGCTGAGCACGGGGGCATCCAGCGTGGTATCCAGAACGTGGAGAATGGCCTGATGTACGATGATCTCCATAGGTGAACCTCTTTTTTGTATACAAGAAATCTCAAATCACCTGTCAGTATAACACAACCCGGCCCAAAAGGCGAGAATGACTTGAAGCTCTGTGGCAGAAATGTTATACTTGGCCCAGAAACACCTATTATATAGGGCAAAAGAAGGGAGACTTCCGGTATGGAATTTCGGGAAAAGCCGATGCAGAACCTCATCCGCATCAAAGAGAAGGAGATCTGCAAGAATGTGCAGGCGCTTTTGCTGGACGGCGAAAGCATCGTGGGCGCATACAAGACGGTGCGCGATCAGGCCGTTTTTACGAGCCACCGCATTTTCATGGTGGATATGCAGGGCGTTACCGGCACCCGGCAGGAGATCTTCGTCCTGCCCTACCGGAAGATCGTCCACTTCGGCATCCAGACGGCAGGCTTCGGCGACCCATTGCAGACTTCGGAACTGACGGTCTGCTACGCCGACGAGCACGAGATGAAGTTCGGCTTCATCGGGCAGGAAGAGCTGCTGGCTGTGGCGCAGGCCATCAGCCGGTGCATCCTGTAAAATAAAAATGCAACAAAACAGGACAGCCCCGCTCTGAGATGTGCCAGAGCGGGGCTGTCCTGTTTTGCTGTGATGATGAATAATGAAGAATGGATGATGGCGTTTTCAGCAGGCGCGGCCAGCCTCGAGCATATAGCGCAGGAAGCCGGTGACATCAGCGGGGTCGCTCACGCTGATGCTGAAGCCCTTCTTGGGAGCGTCCAGGGTCTGGAAGATGGCGGAAGCCTCGTTGTCCTTCTTGAGGTCGCAGGTGGAGCCATTGTCCAGGTGCAGGATGACGCTGCCGCGGCTTGCGGCGACCTGTTTCATGAAGCGGTTTTTATCAAAATATTCGATGCGAAGCATAATAAATACCTCCGTGTTCGGTAAAGTGTGTAAGACTTCTGCAAAAGCCTTGTGGGTCGGGGTGCGGGCGGCATCGCGGCCTTGGAGCTGTGGGACAGTGCGCAAGACCCTTGGAAGTGGGTTGTATCTGCCCCGTTTCAGTGCTATACTGAGCTTATCAGCTCCGATGAAATAATACCACGAAACCAGCACGAATGATAGAACAAAAACACATTCTTTATACAACAAAATCGGCTTTGATAAAAAATCTTCAATGTATTGGGGAAAGGAATTGGCGAATATGGCACTAAATATCAGCTCCAACATCGTCGCCAGCGAAAAGGGCAGGGAACTTGTGCAGCACGGCAGCGCGCTGTTTCCCATCGCCTGCTATGCCGAGGATCTGTCCAGCTATTCGGTGGCGTGGCACTGGCACGAAGAGTTTGAATATGTGCTCTGCACGAAGGGGCCGCTCCATGTGGACGTCAACAAGACCCGCCTCACCTTGCAGACCGGGCAGGGAGTGTTCATCAACTCGGGCGTCCTCCACGCGGTGGAGCAGGCACCGGAAGGCACAGCCCTGCTCCACTCGGGCGTGTTCCATCCGCGCCTTGTGGGCGGCATGGATACCATCTTCTGGCAGAAGCTCATCCGCCCCATGACCCAGTCCGACGCCCCGCCATTTTTCCTTCTGGATGGGTTGGTGCCGTGGCAGAAACAGGTGCTGGACTGTCTGCACGAGAGCTGGAAGGCCGTGTCGGACGAACCATTCGACTACGAGAACCGGGTGCGCTACTACCTCTCGCTGGCCCTGCGGCTGCTGAGCACCCAGTGCGTGGGCGGGCGGACGAAAGTCTCCCAGCAGGAGCAGATCGCCTCCGAGCGGATGAAGCAGATGCTCCGCTTCGTGGAGGAACACTACGCAGAAGAGCTGACAGTCCAGCTCATCGCGGGCAGCGTGGCCCTCAGCGAGAGCGCCTGTCTGCGCAGTTTCAGGCAGATGCTGGGCATCACGCCCATCCAGTACGTCAAGCAGTACCGGGTGGAAAAGGCCGCTGAGCTGCTCCGCTCCACCCGGCTCAAGACCGGCGAGATCGGCGCGGAGTGCGGCTTCACCGATGGCAGCTACTTTATCAAGATCTTCCGGGAGATAAAACATTGCACTCCCAAAGAATACCGTATGAAATTTTGTTGAGATGTGAAAAAAGGAGAAATCTGCCCCGTGCAGCGTACATTGACATCCGGCCCCATCACCGGCAGCATCCTGCTGGGCCGCTGCATCCTGATGGTGCAGGGCCTCGTGAACAGCTTCGGCATTGGTTACTATCTGGTGAAACATAGAAAGGAGACACTATGAAGATCGAGCACATCGCCCTGTACGTCAACGACCTCGAGGCTGCAAAGGACTTCTTTGTGCGCTATTTTGACGCCGTGCCGAATGCGGGCTACCACAACCCGAGGACGGACTTCCGCTCCTACTTTCTCACTTTCGCGGACGGCGCACGCCTGGAGCTGATGAACAAACCCGGGATGTCCGACGAGCCGAAGCCTGCCGCCCGCACCGGATACGCGCACATCGCGTTCAGCGTCGGCAGTCGGGAGAAGGTGGATGCGCTGACGGCCCGCCTCAAGGCCGACGGCCTCGAAGTCCTCAGCGGCCCCCGCACCACCGGAGACGGCTATTACGAAAGCTGTGTCCTTGCGGTGGAAGGAAATCAGGTTGAAATAACAGTATGAAAGAACAAGATAGAGCGCGCCTCATGGAGGAACTGGAAGCTGGAAAAATTTCCGGTGTTCCCGTGGACGAGGCAGAAGTATATAAAAGACTTGGCGTAAATGAAGAATAAATAACACAAAAGAGCAGAGCCTGCGGTGCGAAACCGCAAGTCTCTGCTCTTTTTGTTCTGTATCTATCAGCGTTTCTGGGCCGAATATCGCACAGGGGCCGGGAAAAACTACAAAAAGCCCGAAATACACGACGAAAATATTGTATTGGTTGCGCAACGACCTGTGAAAGAAATGAGAAAACTAAAACTTTTTAGATAAAACTATTGACAATGGTGGCCTCGCGAGTATAATTGCCTTATCAAATCGTTCAAAACATTTAACTAAATGACGTGAACTGATTTGCCCGAACAAGATACGATAGTACAACACACATACACAAGATAAAAGGAGAAAATCACCATGACTTTTGAGGATATGAAGAAGATCGTCGTTGACACCCTGAACTGCGAGGAAGAGAAGGTCACGATGGAGGCCAGCCTGACCGAGGACCTCGAGGCCGACAGCCTGGACGCTGTGGAGCTGAACATGGCTCTGGAGGATGCTTTCGGCGTCTCCATCCCCGACGAGGAGCTGGCCAACATGAAGACCGTCGGCGACATCTTCAACTACCTGACTGCACACGCTGAGGCATAACGATGAACGACATCAGAGACCTGCTCCCGGGCCGGATGCGGGAGCGTACCTTCCAGCTCAAAGCCCGGAGGGACACCGGTGTGGCGTGGCATGAGCCGCAGTTTGTGGAATGCAAGCAGTGCGGCCGCCGTGCCACCCGCCAGATCTGGGCCAAGAGCCTCTTCGTCTGCCCCAACTGCGGCAATCACCAGCCCATCGGTGCGTACTACCGCCTGAGCCTTGTGCTGGACAGCGGCAGTTTCCGGGAGCTGGACGCAGAGCTGGCCCCGCAGGACGTGCTGGGATTTCCCGGCTACACCGACAAGCTCAGCGCCCAGACCCAGAAGACGGGCCTCAGCGAGGCCGCTGTCGCGGCAGTGGGCCGCATCGGCGGCGTGTCGGTGGTGGCCGCTGTGCTGGACAGCCGCTTCTTTATGGGCAGCATGAGCACGGCCGTGGGCGAGAAGATCACCCGCGCAATCGAGTACGCGGCGGCGAAAAAACTGCCGCTGGTCATCTTTTCGGCCAGCGGCGGCGCCCGGATGCAGGAGGGCATTTTCAGCCTGATGCAGATGGCCAAGACCAGCGCCGCCATCGAGCGCTTTTCGGCCAAGGGCGGGCTGTACATCAGTGTGTTGACCCACCCCACTACCGGCGGCGTTACCGCCAGCTTTGCCAGCCTTGGCGACATCATGCTGGCTGAGCCGGGCGCACTCATCGGTTTTGCAGGCCCCCGCGTCATCGAGCAGACCATCGGCGAGCGCCTGCCCGAGGGCTTCCAGCGCAGCGAGTTCCAGCTGGAACACGGCTTTGTAGACAAGGTCGTACCCCGCAGTGAGCTCCGCGCCACCCTCATCCAGCTGCTGCAGCTCCACGTAGGCGGGAGGAAAACGGAATGATAAAAGAACTTCTGGAGCAGCTTGCTCCTTTGGACGCCCAGATCGCTGCCCTGCGGGGCGGCGCACAGGACGAGGAGAGCCAGATGGCCGCCATCACGGCCCACGCTTCCGAGCTGGCCGAACTGGCTGTGGAGGAAGATGAGATCCTCCGCTGCTGCGGCCCGCTGACCGCCGAGGACCGGGTCTTTCTGGCCCGCCATCCCGAGCGCCCCCATATCGACGAGACCATCAACGCCCTGTTCACCGATTTCTTTGAGCAGTGCGGCGATCGTCAGTGCCGGGAGGACAGCGCCATCCTGGGCGGCATCGCCCGCTTCCACGGGATGCCTGTGACCGTCATCGGCCACCGCAAAGGTTCCACACTGGAAGAGAACATGGCCTGCAACTTCGGTATGCCGGGACCGGAGGGCTACCGCAAGGCCCTCCGTCTCATGAAGCAGGCCGAAAAGTTTGGCCGCCCCATCATCACCTTCATCGACACGCCGGGCGCATACCCCGGCAAGGAGGCCGAAGAGCGGGGACAGGGCGAGGCTATCGCCCGAAACCTGATGGAGATGAGCGGTCTGACGGTTCCCGTCATCGCTGTCGTCACCGGCGAGGGCTCTTCCGGCGGCGCACTGGCGCTGGGTGTGGCAAACCACATCCTCATGCTGGAAAATGCCGTCTACTCGGTGCTCAGCCCTGAGGGCTTCGCCAGCATCCTGTGGAAGGATTCCTCCCGCAGCGGCGAAGCCTGCGAGATCATGAAGCTGACCGCACAGGACCTCTACAAGGACGGCATCGTCGAGGAGATCATCCCGGAGCCTGTGGGCGGCGCACAGCGCAGCCACGCGGCCCTGTTTGCCGCCATGGATACGGCCCTGAAAAACCACCTCACCGCCCTCTGCAAGATGAGCGGCAAGGCACTGGCCGACCAGCGGTACAAAAAATTTCGTCAGATCGGAGAAGCGAAACGAGCATGAACGGTTTGCAGTTGATCGCCACCGGCGGAGCTCTGCCCGGCCGCACGGTCACCAATGAAGAGCTGAGCCGCACCGTGGACACCAGCGACGAGTGGATCACCACCCGCACCGGCATCCGCGCCCGCCACTGGTGTACGGAGGAAGAATCCGCCGCCACGCTGGCCATCGCGGCGGCAAAGCAGGCGCTGGAGCGCAGTGGTCTTTCGCCGCAGGATATTGCCTGCTGTGTCTGCGCTACCCTTTCGGCACCTGACGCCACCCCAAGTGTGGCCTGTCAGGTGCAGCGGGCGCTGAGTCTGCCCGAAAATCGCCCCGCGCTGGATGTCAACGCCGCCTGCTCGGGCTTCATCTACGGCACCGCCGTGGCCCGCGGCCTGATGGCGACGCTGGGTGGACGGTACGCCCTCGTGGTGGGCTGCGAAGCGCTGTCCCGCCTGATGGATCAGACCGACCGCTCCACCTGTGTGCTCTTCGGCGACGGTGCGGGCGCAGCGATCTTTGAACTGTGCGACGCACCGTTTGCGATCACGCTGGGCGCACGGGGCGACGAGGCTATCCACGCAGGAGGCCCCTGCCGCACCGGCTCGGCCCCCATCAGCATGGACGGACGTGCCGTCTTCCGCTTTGCGGTGGACGCGCTGCCCCGCTGTCTGCACGCGGTGCTGGACGAGACGCAGCTGACACTGGACGATGTGGACTGGGTGGTCTGCCATCAGGCCAACAGCCGCATCATCGACCACTGTGTAAAAGCGCTCCACGCCGATGCCGCAAAGTTCTACAAGAACATGGACCGCCACGGCAACACCAGCGCGGCCAGCATCCCGGTGGCCCTCAACGAGATGGCCGAAGCCGGTCTGCTCAAAGCCGGGCAGAAGGTATCCTGCATCGGCTTCGGCGGCGGATTGACCTGGGGCGGGATGCTGGTGACGTATGAACCTCTCCGTCAGCGCTGATGCGCTGACACCTCCCCTATCGAGGGGAGGCCTTGGCAGGCCGGGCCACTTTGCATTGATTGCCGAAAGCTTTTTATGGCGCAAAAGAGCGGGCCTTGCTTACGAGGGCAGGAACTTCTGGACAAACGCACCTTGTCAAGCCGGTGCTGACCTGGACAACAGGGCACTGCCGTTTCCGAAATACTGAGCTTTGCTCGTCCAGCGTGGACTTGACCGGCACGCCAGTGGCTCCCCTATCAGGGGAGCTGTCTGCGAAGCAGACTGAGAGGTTCTTCCCGGGTGAGCGCTCTAAAGTAAAACCTATCAATAGGACGATTTACATGAAATTACTCAACGAGATATTAGGCACGAAATACCCCATCATTCAGGGCGGAATGGCCAACATCGCCACCGGCGAGTTTGCCGCTGCCTGCTCCAACGCCGGTGCGCTGGGCCTTATCGGCGCAGGCGGCATGAACGCTGAGACGCTGCGGGAGAACATCCGCCGCTGCAAGGCGCTCACCGACAAGCCCTTTGGCGTCAACATCATGCTGATGCACCCCCAGGCCGACGAGTTTGCGAAGATCGTCGTGGAAGAGGGCGTCAAGGTCGTCACCACCGGCGCGGGCAACCCCGGCAAGTACATCCCCATGTGGAAGGAAGCCGGTATCAAGGTCATCCCCGTGGTGGCAGCGGCCGTTCTGGCCAAGCACCTTGCCCCTCTGGGCGTGGATGCCGTCATCGCCGAAGGCACCGAGAGCGGCGGCCATGTGGGCGAGATGACCACCATGGCCCTTGTCCCCCAGGTGGTGGACGCTGTAGATGTCCCTGTCATCGCGGCGGGCGGCATCGCCGATGGCCGTCAGCTGGCCGCAGCCTTCGCACTGGGTGCCTGCGGCGTGCAGGTGGGTACCTGCCTGCTGGTCAGTGAGGAATGCCCCGTCCACGAGAACTATAAGGCCGCGCTTCTGCGCGCCAAGGACAGCGACACCATCGTCACCGGCCGCATCGGCGGCACCCCCGTCCGTGTGCTGAAAAACCGGATGAGCCGCGAGTATGTCCGGCAGGAAAAGGCCGGCGCCGACAAGATGGAGCTGGAAAAATACACGCTGGGCAGTCTGCGGCGGGCCGTCTTTGAGGGCGACACCGCCACCGGCAGTCTGATGGCCGGTCAGGTGGCCGGTATGCTCCACGAGGTGCGGCCTGTGGCTGAGATCCTCGACGAGCTGTGGGAGAGCGGGAGGCAGCGGATGCATTCGCTGAGCGAGTTATGCTGACCCTCGCAGGCAAGCCGCTGGCCGTGCCTGTCTTACAGGGCGGCATGGGCGTGGGCGTCTCTCTCGGCGGGCTGGCCGGTGCGGTCGCGGCCTGCGGCGGCATGGGGTGCATCTCCACCGCCGACACAGGCTACCGCGAACCCGACTTTGCCCGCGACCCTTACGCAGCGAATCTCCGTGCGCTGAAAAAAGAAATCGCCAAAGCGAAAGAGATCGCAGGCGGCGCGGGACTGGTGGCCATCAACGCGATGGTCGCCACCCAGAACTACGCCGACGCCGTCCGCACGGCTGTGGAGGCAGGTGTGGATGCCATCGTATCGGGTGCGGGCCTCCCGCTGGAGCTGCCCGGCCTGGTGGAAAGAGCTGACGTTGCGCTGGCACCCATCGTGTCCAGCGGACGTGCTGCAAAGCTCATCCTCCGGCGGTGGGCAAAAGCCTTCAACCGCACCGCCGACTTCGTGGTCATCGAGGGCTGCAAGGCTGGTGGGCATCTGGGCTTTTCGGAAGAAGAGCTTCTGGCCGGAAAATGCCAGACCCTCGACGAGATCCTGCCCGAAGTGCTGGCCGAGGTGAAGCCTTTCGAGGCTCAGTTCGGCCACGACATCCCGGTCTTCGTGGCCGGAGGTGTCTACACGGGCGAGGACATCGCCCACTATACTAAGATGGGTGCTGCGGGCGCACAGCTCGCCACCCGCTTCATCCCAACCTACGAGTGCGACGCCAGCCAGACCTATAAAGATGTCCTGCTGGCGGCCAAGCCCGAAGATGTGCGCATCATCCACAGCCCTGTGGGAATGCCGGGCCGTGCGCTGGCCACTCCGCTGGTGCAGAAGCTTGAGCAGGGCCTGCGCTTCCCGCCGAAGCACTGCGCCCGCTGTCTCAAAGCCTGTGAGCCGGCCAAGGTGCCTTACTGCATCACCCACGCCCTCATCGAGGCCGTGAAGGGCAATGTGGAAGAGGGACTCTTCTTCTGCGGGGCCAACGTGGGCCGTCTCGACCGGATGCGCAGTGTCCGGGAGCTGATGGATGAACTGATGGATGATTGGAGGAAACACCAATGAAGCTTGCCATTCTGTATGCCGGTCAGGGCTCTCAGCACCCCGGTATGGGCAAAGACCTTTACGAGAGATACCCCGCGTTCCGGGAGGCGTTCAACGCCGCAGACCTCGACTTTGATTTGGAGAGCGTCTGCTTCGACGACCCGGAAGGCGTTTTGAATCTGACTCAGTACACCCAGCCCTGCATGGTGGCCTTCGCCGCCGGTGTCACGGCTGTCCTGAAGGAAAACGGCGTCAAGGCCGACGATCTGGCCGGTCTGTCGCTGGGCGAATACTCCGCGCTGGAAGCCGCCGGTGTCTTCACGGCCAAGCAGGCTGTGGAGCTGGCCGCCTTCCGCGGCAAGGCCATGGCCGACGCCGCCAAGGGCATCGAGTGCGGCATGACCGCTGTGATGAACCTTGACCGCGACGCACTGGCAAAGTGCTGCGAAGAGGCGTCCGCTCTGGGCTGTGTCCAGATCTGCAATTACAACTGCCCGGGCCAGCTGGTCATCGGCGGCGAAAAAGCCGCCGTGGAAAAGGCTGCTGAGCTGGCAAAAGCCGCAGGCGCCCGCCGCTGCATCCCGCTGAAGGTCAGCGGCCCCTTCCACACCAGGCTGATGCACCCCGCCGGCGACGCGCTGGCAAAGCGCTTTGAATCTGAGCATTTCGGCGAGATGGAGACGCCTGTCCTCTTCAACTGCCTCGGCCACGAAAAGTCAGACAGCGACAGCATCCCCGCTCTGCTGGAAAAGCAGGTGCAGAGCAGCGTCTACATGGAAGATACCCTCCGCCGTCTGGGCGAGCTGGGCGTCACCGACATTCTCGAAGTCGGCCCGGGCAAGGCCCTGAGCGGCTTCGTGAAAAAGACGCTGGGCGCAGACGTCCACTGCACCGCTGTCGAGACGGCAGAAGAGCTGGAAGCTTTCCTCACCAGCTGGAAGGAGGCACAGGCATGAGCGAAGAAAAGCTGACCCGTGCCGCCGTCGTCACCGGCGGAAGCCGGGGCATCGGCCGGGCTGTCTGTGTTGCGCTGGCAAAGCAGGGCTGCAATGTGGTGGTCAACTACTGCCACGGTGAGGCCGCTGCCGCCGAGACTGCCGCACTGTGCAAAGAGCTTGGAGTCGAGGCCGTCACCGTGCAGGCCGACGTCTCCACTGCCGAGGGCTGCAAGAAGCTGTTCGAAGAGGCAGTGAATGCCTTTGGCCGGGTGGATATTCTCGTCAACAACGCGGGCGTCACCCGCGACAACCTCATCCTCCGCCTTTCCGAGGAGGACTTTGACACCGTCCTGAACGCCAACCTCAAGGGTGCGTTCCTCTGCTGCAAGGAGGCCGCACGCCGGATGGTGCGCCAGCGCTATGGCCGCATCGTCAACCTGAGCAGCGTGGTGGGTCTGCGGGGCAACGCAGGCCAGACCAACTATTCCGCCAGCAAGGCGGGCCTCATCGGCCTGACCAAGAGCCTCGCCAAGGAGCTGGCCAGCCGGAACGTCACCGTCAACGCGGTGGCCCCCGGCTTCATCGCCACGGATATGACCGCCGCTCTGCCGGAGGCTGTCCGCACCGAGATGTGCAAGACCATCCCGGAAGGACGCGCCGGACAGCCGGAGGACGTGGCAAACGCGGTGGCTTTCTTCGCCGCCGAACAAAGCAGCTATCTCACCGGGCAGGTGCTCTGTGTGGACGGCGGCATGGCAATGTAAAAAGGAGCTTTTTCTATGGAAAAACGCAGAGTCGTCATCACCGGTCTTGGCACCGTGAACCCTCTTGGAAATAACACCGCCGACAGCTGGGCCGCAGCCCGCGCAGGCAAGTGCGGCATCGGCCCCATCACCCAGTTCGACGCCAGCGAGTTCAAGTGCAAGCTGGCAGGCGAGGTCAAGGGCTTCGACCCCGAGACCGTCGTGGATAAAAAGGAAGCCCGCAAGATGGCCCGCTTCACCCTGCTGGCGCTGGGCGCTGCCGCTGAGGCCATCCAGGACAGCGGCATCGACTGCGAAGCCGAGGCCGAGAACATCGGCGTCATCGTGTCCAGCGGCATCGGCGGTCTGCCCACCATCGAGGAGCAGCACAGCCGCGGCGAGGAAAAGGGGATGGAGAAGGTCAGCCCCTACTTCGTCCCCATGGCGATCGCCAACATGGCGGCAGCACAGATCGCCATCCGCTTCGGCCTCAAGGGAATGTGTACCTGCCCGGTGACGGCCTGCGCAGGCGGCACCAACGCTGTGGGCGATGCGTTCCACCGCATCCGCGACGGCTACGAGCCGGTTATGGTCTGCGGCGGTGCCGAGAGCTGCATCAGCCCGCTGGGCATCGGCGGCTTTACCAGCATGAAGGCCCTCTCCACTGCTGCGGACCCTGATGCGGCCAGCCTGCCCTTCGACGCACGGCGCGGCGGCTTTGTGATGGGCGAAGGCAGCGGTGTGCTGGTGCTGGAAGAGCTGGAGCACGCCAAGGCCCGCGGCGCACACATCTATGCCGAAGTCGTGGGCTATGGCGCCAACTGCGACGCCTACCACTTCACGGCTCCCGCACCCGGCGGCGTAGGCGCCATCGGCTGCATGAAGCTGACCCTCAAGGACGGCGGTATTGCCCCCGAGCAGATCGACCACATCAACGCCCACGGCACCGGCACCCACATGAACGACAGCTGCGAGACTGCCGCTATCCACGCTGTCTTCGGCGACCACGCCAAGGACATCGCCGTCGTCAGCACCAAAAGCATGACCGGCCATCTGCTGGGCGGCGCAGGCGGCATCGAGGCTGTGTTCACCGCACTGGCCCTCCGCGACCAGTTCGCGCCCCCCACCATCCACTACGAGCAGCCCGACCCGGAGTGCGATCTGGACTATGTGCCGAATGTGGGCCGTGAGATGAAGATGGAGTATGCTCTGAGCAACAGCCTGGGCTTCGGCGGACACAACGCCTGCCTGGCCTTCAAGAAGTGGGAGGGCTGAGCGATGGCAGAACCCCGCACCGTGCGTGAAAACGCAAACAGCCTGACCAGCGAAGAGATCGCGGCCATCCTGCCCCACCGGTATCCCTTCGCCCTCGTGGACCGCATTCTGGATTACGAGCCGGGTCAGTGGGCCATTGGCCGCAAGTGCGTCACCCGCAACGAAGAATTCTTCTGCGGCCACTTCCCGGGACAGCCGGTCATGCCCGGCGTCCTGATCCTCGAAGCACTGGCCCAGACCGGTGCCGTCGCGGCCCTGAGCCTGCCCGAGAACAAAGGCAAGCTGGCCCTCTTCGGCGGCATCAAGAACGCCCGCTTCCGCAAGCAGGTCACCCCCGGCGACGTGCTCACCCTTCACTGTGAGCTGGTCGAGCAGCGCGGCCCGGTGGGCATCGGCAAAGCGTCCGCTTATGTGGACGGCAAGTGTGCCGCCACCGCAGAGCTGACCTTCGTATTAACGTAAAAAAGCATAAAAACAGAGAGGATAGTCATTCCTGAACTATCCTCTCTGTTTTTTATGTTTGATGAATTTATCTGACTGTGAGCCGTTTCCAAAAGGCTCTCCCTCTGGGAGAGCTGGCGCGTAAGCGCCTGAGAGGGCAAGCCCGTTGCGAAAAAGACAGCGCGTTGCGATAGGCAGACTCTTTGTCGGAGGGATACTATCGCTGCGCTTATATTTGATCGTCAGCATCCTTGCCCTCTCCGTCACCTTCGGAGACACTGCCCGGGTTGCGGCTCCCAGCGTTTGCTTCGCTGCCGCTCGCATCCTGCTGGCCACTGCCCCAACAGCTCCTCCCTGTTTCCGCCGCTGGCGGCGGTCGTCGCCGTTGCTCCCAAAGGGAGAGGCTTAGGCGGCGGTCAACTTTTCGTCGCATACGTCACATCCAGCACCGGGCCGAAGGGGTCGAAGACGAGGCCCTCGATGCCATTGGCCACCAGCAGCCGCTTCTGCTGGGTGAAGAGCGGCACGGCCACGGCCTGCTCGAGGAGCTGGCGCTCACAGGCGGCCAGCAGAGAGCAGCGGGTGCTGCCGGTGGCTGTGGCGCTGGCCGAGAGCTGGGTGGTGTAAAGGGCGTCGCTGTAGCCGGTCAGCCCGCCGCCGGTGGGGGAGAACTGGGCCAGTGCGGTGTAGACACTGCCGCCCTCGGCCTGCACGGGGGCGAGGGCGATGGTGTAGCTGCCGTTTTCGAGCCGCTTCTGGAACTCTTCCGGCTCCACCTCTTCCACCGAGAAGAAGAGCGAAAATTCCTTCTGCCATGCGCTGTTGATGAGCTCGGCGGTGTCACTGAGGCCGCTGCCGGAGGGCAGCAGCAGGGAGACGCGGCCAAAGTCGGAGGGGGAGACGCCGCCGTCGCGGGCGGCGATGTAGAGTGCGCGGGGGTCGCCAAAGGCCGGGCGGACATCGCCCGCCGCCTTTCGGTAGTCGATGCCGTCCACGGTCAGGCCGTCGGGGATGAGGCCCTTTGCCTCTGCGAACAGTCCGCCGCCGGGTACTTCCACCGCCGAAGCGGCTGCACTGCCCAGCGCCTGCCGAAGCTCAGTGGAAGCAAAGATGGAGTCGCAGTTGAAGAGCAGCGCCCATGTGGTGTCGGAGTAGGACACGCTCTGCAGCGAGGTGGGGGTACCGCTGTCGTCGAGGGCGGCGGTGCATTTTTCGTTGTTGATGAGCTCTTCGGCAGACTGGCCGGAGCTCGTGGTGTTCTCCACGAGGCGCAGGCTGTCGATTTGATTCCCCGAAGCCGCCCGGCGGAGGAAAAGGCCGCTGGACGTCCAGTTATAAAGGTAAAAGTGTCCGCTGGAAAGGGTGGAAGCGCTGGTCAGACCGTAGGTGCCTCGGGTGCTGTCAAAAAACGCTTCGTCGCAGGGCATCGCGCCGGGCAGCGTCAGCTTGGAGAGGAACGTCTCGTCGGGCGAGGAGAGCCGGAACACCAGCTTCAGCGGTTCCGCAGCGGTGACGCCCAGCGCGCTGGCGGGCTTCTGACCGGCCAGAACGGCGGCGCTGTTCTCGAGGGCAGAGAACTCCACGGCGTAGGGGGAGTTGGTGCCGGGGAGGAACATCCGCTGGAACGCGAAGACGAAGTCCTCGGCGGTGATGGCATAGTCGGCGGGATCTCCCTTCGAGGCGGTATAGGTCAGACCGTCCTTCAAATAGAATGTATAGGTGAGCCGGTCGGCAGATACCTCCCACCGCTCACACAATTCCGGCGCGAGGCTGCCGTCCGGTGTACGGCGGACGAGGCCGCTGTAAAGGTTCTCACAGGCGATGATGTCCGAGGCGCTGGACGCCACCTGCGGGTCGAGGTTCGCGGGGATGGAGTCCACGAACCAGGTAAAGCTGTTGGAGCCGGAGCCGCAGGCGGTCAGGCTCAGAACGAAAAACGCAGCCAGCAGGGCCGCGACAAAGCGAAGCTGTTTCAAGAAATGCATCCTTTCGGGCCGGTGCGGCCCTGTTTGTCTCAGAAAGTGATAAGAAATACGAAAACTGCACCCGGACAGGCGCAGGAAAATTCTGGTGTTGAGCCGGCGCAATGCTGTTGATGCTGCGCCAAAAATTGAAATCGCTATAAGTGTAACAGAAACAGGCAGAAAAGACAATCGACATTTTGTTGATTTGGGTGGACATTTTGAGCCACGGTTTGTGTTTTTCCGTTGCCAATCGGAAACAAATGGTCTATAATGGGGGACGGCAATGCATTTTCTCCTGCGGCTGTGTGCGGAGGGGGTGCTATGGTAATATACATTTATAGAGGAGGTCCTTTTTTATGCAGAAGGAACAGCAGGAGCTTGCAAACCTCATCAAGGGCAAAAAGGTTGCCTTTATCGGCGCGGGCGTCAGCCATAAGACGCTCATCAGGGAGTTCGTGGAGTTGGGTGCGCACGTCACCCTCTGCGACCAGAAAAAGAGCGTGGAAGATTTCGGCGACTACGCCGCCACCATCAAGGAGCTGGGCATCGATCTGAGCCTCGGCGAGAATTACCTCGACGGCTTCAAGGGGCAGGACATCATCATGCGCACCCCGGGCTTCGTGGGCTATTTCGAGAAGCCTTTGCAGGACGCTATGGCCGCCGGCACCATGGTCACCAGCGAGGTGGAGCTGTTCTTCCAGTTCTGCCCCTGCGAGATCGTGGCCGTGACCGGTTCTGACGGCAAGACCACCACCACCACCCTTATCTCCAAGTTCTACGAGGCCGCAGGCCGCAGGGTGCATCTGGGCGGCAACATCGGCGCAGCCCTGCTGCCCATGCTGCCCGAGGTGAGCCCCGACGACGTGGCCGTGGTGGAGCTGTCCAGCTTCCAGCTCATCAGTATGCACCAGAGCCCCAACATCGCCGTCGTCACCAACGTGACCCCCAACCATCTCGACCACCACAAGGATATGCAGGAGTACATCGACGCCAAGCGCAACATCCTGCTCTATCAGAAGCAGCCCTGCCGCGCTGTCCTCGGCTATGAGAACGAGATCAGCCGCTCCATGCAGAAGGACTGCAAGGGCAAGCAGGTCTGGTTCACCCGCCTGCACGAGACGGACAACGGCGCGTTCCTGCGGGATGACGGGATGCTCTGCATGGCAGAGAACGGCGTCGTGACTCCCTTCCTCGCCCAGAAGGACGTGAAGCTGCGGGGCCTGCACAACATTGAGAATCTGCTGGCCGCTGCCGCCGCCGTCTGGGGCGAGGTGCCTGTGGAAGCCATCCAGCTGGTGGGCAGCAGCTTCACCGGCGTGGAGCACCGCATCGAGCCGGTGCGCGTGCTGGACGGCGTCACTTATTATAACGACTCCATCGGCACCAGCCCCACCCGCACCATTGCCGGTCTGCGCAGCTTCGACCAGAAGGTCATCCTCATCGCAGGCGGCTACGACAAGCACATCCCCTACGAGCCGCTGGCCCCTGAGATCACGGCCCATGTCAAGAACCTCGTGCTGATGGGCGCTACCGGCCCCCGCATCGAGAAGGCCGTGCGCGAAGACCCGAACTTCAACCAGGCCGAGCTGCCCATCCAGCACGCCGACAACATGCAGCACGCCGTGGAGCTGGCCCGCGCCTGCGCAAAGCCCGGTGACATCATCATCCTCTCGCCGGCCAGTGCTTCTTTCGACCTCTACCCGAACTTTGAAGTGCGCGGCCGCGAGTTCAAGAGCATCGTCAACGCGCTGAAGTGATCGCCCAAATCAAAACGCCCCGCCAGAAGCAGCGCTTTTTGAACGCCTGCCGGGGCAGGCTCTGTCTCGGGGCGACCATGCCGCTGGCGTTCGCCCTCTTTGGCAAGAGCCAGCCGGGCCGCTTTTTCGCCGGGCCGACGCTGGCGCTGGATGTCGGCGGAAGCACCGCGTGGCTGGCGGGTCACGCCAACCCCGAGGAGCTGGCGGGCTTTCTGGCTTTCTGCGGCTGTGAGGCAGTCGTATTGGACGAGGCTGAGTGTCCGCCGCCCACGGGCTGGAAGCGGGCCAAGACACACAGTGTCTTCGGCCTTGCGCCGGGGCGTCAGCTGCCGCTGCCTGAGGCGGACCCTTCCCTCTGGCAGAGTCTTGCCAAAAACACAGAACCTGCCGCCGGAAAAGCAGCGGATCTGCTCTTCCCTGACAGGCCCTCAAAACGGGACGACTTTTATTCCGAACTCTGCTCCAAGCGCAGCCGGGGCCTTGCCCGGGTCTGGACGCTGGAACGGGAAGGGAACATCATCTGTACGGTGGGAGCCTACGCGCTGGCAAATGGTCAGGCATACATGGCCTGCGGTGAGACCGTGGAAGCTCTGCGGGGCAAAGGCGTCGGCGGGCGGCTCATCGTCGAGATGGCGAATGCCCTCGCCGCCGAAGGCTGGATGCCTGTCTTCCTGTGCAGCCCCGAGCGGGTGCATTTCTATACCCGGCTGGGCTTTGAGAAGATGGGGGAGTATGCAAGGTATGCCGCGCCGTGAGGCAGGCTTGCGCGCCGGTGGCGCGAAATGCCGCTCAAAAAGACCTGACGAAAACTACAGCTTCCCTGCGCGAACGCAATTTTTCAAAGTACAATAACAATTAAGGATTCAGTATAATGTCAATGTTAAATCACTTTTTCGACTACAAACCCGAAGTTCTGGCGCTGGATGAAAAAGCCCTCGAGCTCTGCCAGCCTTACTTCAAGCAGATGGAGGACATCCGCGACTACAACCAGCTCAAGATGCTGAAAGCCTTTGCGGACACCCAGATGTCCTCCACCGATATGCTGGGTACCACCGGCTACGGCCTGTGGGACACCGGCCGCGCCAAGCTCGAGCAGATCTTTGCCGAGGTGATGGGTGCCGAAGATGCACTGGTGCGCAGCCAGTTCCAGAGCGGCACCCACACGCTGGCCGTGGCCCTCTTTGGTCTGCTGCGGGCAGGCGATACCCTGCTGGCCGCCACGGGCCGTCCGTATGACACGCTGGAAGGGGTCATCGGTCTGGATGGCAAGGGCAAAGGCACCGGAACCCTGATGGATTACGGCATCAAGTACGACGAGGCCCCGCTGAAGGCCGACTTCACCCCGGACTATGAGCTCATCGCCCAGAAGGCCCCGGGCGCGAAGGTCTGCCACATCCAGCGCAGCCGCGGCTACCTGCAGCGCAACGCCTTCGACCTCGACACCATCCGCAAGGTGGCCGCCACCGCCCGCGCCGCCAACCCCGACATCATCATCTTTGTGGACAACTGCTACGGCGAGTTCACCCAGAAGGAAGAACCCTGCCAGGCAGGTGCCGACCTCGTGGTGGGCAGCCTCATCAAGAACCCCGGCGGCGGCATCGCCCCCACCGGCGGCTATATCGCAGGCCGGAAAGACCTCGTGGAGCTCTGCGCCTACCGCCTGAACGCTCCCGGCCTCGGCAAGGAGCTGGGCTGCACCCTCGAGACGCCCCGCGATATGTATCTGGGCTTCTACTACGCCCCCGGCGTGGTCTGCGAAGCCATCAAGACGGCCATCTACGCCCAGTGCCTGCTGGAACTGGTGGGCAAAAAGCCCATCCCGCGCTACTGCGAGGCCCACAACGACATCGTCACCTGCTTTGATGCCGGTACGGCGGACGCCCTCATCGGCTTCTGCCGGGGAGTTCAGGCCGCAAGCCCTGTGGACAGCTATGCCGCCCCGGAACCCTCTCCGGAACCGGGCTACACCGACGAGGTCATCATGGCCAGCGGCAGCTTTACCCAGGGCAGCACCATCGAGCTTTCCTGCGACGGCCCGCTGCGTGAGCCGTATACCTGCTACCTGCAGGGCGGTCTGAACTTCGCCGCCAGCCGCGCAGGCGTCCTGCTGGCTGTGCAGAATGCGTATTTTAAGGACTGAACCTCTCAGTTACCTTCGGTGACAGCTCCCCTCTCGAGGGGAGACTAAGAGGTGGACCCAACACGGAAATCTGCGTCACCTGCGGCGGCACCGAGGCCATGATGGCGGCTGTCCCCGGTTCGAGCTTCTTCAAAGAGCCGGTCAACCACCTCATCCGGATGCATTTTGCCCGCGGCACCGACGTGCTGGACGAGGCTGTGCATCGTCTGGCAAAGCTGACGGAGCGGCTGAAATAACAAAGAAAGAGGACATCATGCAAGGGTTTTGCGTGATGTCCTCTTTCTCTATCGAGAGATAGATCTTATCAGCGGCCTTGTCCTCTCAGTCTGTAAGTAAGGGGAGCCGCAGCGTGAAAATACTGCCCTTGCCGACTTCACTTTGCAATGTGATCTCGCCGTGGTGGAGGTGGGCCAGCTCCTGCGCGATGGTCAGGCCGAGGCCGGTGGAGTCGTGCTTTTTGTCGGCGGTGGTATGGAAGTATCGGTCAAAGACAGCGCTCTGGTCTTCCGGCGCGATGCCGCAGCCGGTGTCCTGTACGCTGACGCAGGCCGTTTCGCTCTCGGCGCGGCAGTCCACATGGATGCTGCCCCCGGCGGGAGTATAGTGGATGGCGTTGGTGACAAGGTTCTGGATAATTTGCTGCAACCGCACGCTGTCGCCCCAGACGGGCAGAGGCGTGTCGGCGCTGACATGGAGTTCGACGCCCTTCTGGTCGGCCTCGCTCCGGCAGGCGGCGCAGACGGCGGCGGCTTCTTCGTTGAGGGCGGCGCGGTCTTCGTTGAGCAGGATCTGCTTCTGCTCGAGCTTTGCCGCGAGGAAGAGGTCTTCCGTCAGCCGCCGCAGGAATTCAATGCGCTGACGCAGAGCCGGAAGCAGGGCCGGAAGGGCCTCGGGGGCCGATCCCAGCGTTTCCAGCCCGCCGCTGACGGCGAAGAGAGGGCTGCGAAGGTCGTGGAAGATGTTGAGCATCATGCTCTTGCGGGCCTCGGTCTCGGCGGTCAGCTCTTTTGTCCGCTCTGCCACCCGGGCGTCCAGCTCCCGGGCCAGCTGCTCGGTGCGGTCGAAGAGAAGAGCGAACCTCCGGCAGACGAACACCATGCAGCCGATGGCGAAGGGAAGGTCGTAGAGGCGGGAACAGCGCAGCAGGTAGAAGGGGACAGACTCCACGAAAAGCGCGCTGTCCAGCCCGGGCATCAGCGCCCAGACCCGGAAGCCGGTGGTGACAGCACCGGGCAGGAGCATCAGAGCGGCACCTTCATGGTCTGCGTTCACGGCGGCCATTAAGTAATAAAGGCAGAGGCACATGCCCGCTACCAGCATCCCGACCCGCAGCGGGGGATAGCTGCTCGTGGACAGTGCAAAGAAGACGACGCATCCGGCGGCAAGCGCAGGGAGCCCCCGCCCGGAGCGGGGCAGTTTTACCCCCAGCAGCCCTGCCGCCAGCAGTGCCGAGGCCAGCACAGTGAGGGAGAAAAAGGAGCGGAGGATGCGCTGGAGCAGACGGTTCCGGATGGCCGGGAAGAAGAAGACCATCAGCGCCCAGGCGCTCATGATGACGAGGTAGAGCAGGAAGTACCCCAGCTCCGGCAGGTGCTTATAGTGGTAGAGCGCCAGCAGCACCATCCCCATGGTCACAAAGGCCGTCAGAGCGATGAGCTGAGTCATGGTACGGAAGCGGAATGCCCGGGAGGCGAAGGCGGAAGTCATCAGCCATGTCTGGGGGCTGCGGCCGCAGGTGAACACCAGCTCCACCGTCTCGCCGGGCGTGACGTCCAGTGCATACAGCTCCCCCGAGCGCTCGAGGCTGGTGAGGTTCTCATGGGCCAGCGGCACCGCTGTGTTGGTGACGCAGAGGGTGAGGGACGGGATGTCTTCCCCCACCGTGAAAGTAAAGTGCCACTGGCCGGGGGCTTCCTGCCGCCAGCCGTCCAGCGCGATGCCCTGGGCGGCGTGTTCCGCCGTCAGCATGCTGCCGCTGTGCAGATGCTCGAACTGCGCGTTGCCCCAGATACCGGCCAGCACGATGAAGGCCGTGAGCAGGGCGGAGAAAATCAGAATGGGCCATTTTTGCTTCATGGCGATGCCTCCCCTTGTAGATGTGCAAAAAATAAGGTATACTATAGTATATCAAATCGTGCGAAAAAAGGGGAGGGCTGACAGGATGATCCGCGTATTGTTGGTGGAAGATGACCCCGTGATCCGCGACACCACATGCTATTTTCTGAAAAGTCAGCAGAATTTTGAGGTGGTCTGTGCAGAGACAGGCGGAGACGCTTTGAGCCATGCGCGGGAAAAGTTCGATGTTATCCTGATGGACATCCTTCTCCCGGACACCAACGGCGTAGACCTCTGCCAGCGTCTGCGCAGCTGGCACCACTGCCCCATCATCTTCACATCCTGTCTGGACGATACCGATACCATCGTCCACGCGCTGGAAATGGGCGGCGACGACTTTCTGGCAAAGCCTTATAATAACAAGATCCTGCTGGCCCGCATCATGGCCAACATCCGCCGGGTGCAGATGGACGGTGCAGAGCCCAGCGTCAACGGCTACCACTGCGCGGCCTTCACGCTGGATGCCAACAGCCACAGCGTGGAGAAGGATGGCCGCAGCGTCCATCTGGCCGACATGGAATATCGCATCCTCACCCTCTTCGTCCGCTACCCGAACACCTTCTTCACGGCCAACGAGCTCTACCAGAAGATATGGGGCAAGGAAAGCCTCGGCGATGTGCGGACGGTGCAGGTACATATCCACAACCTCCGCAGCAAGATAGAACCCGACCCGGCAAAGCCTGTCTACTTAAAAAATGTCTGGGGCAAGGGCTATGTCTTCCAGCCGGACGGCGGCAAGGTTTAAGAATCGTTTTGATGAGAGCGTCGACTTCTTAAGGAAACTTAAGCGGTCGGCGCTCTTTTTGGACTTGTTAAGCAAATAATTAACAAGAATGTCCGGAATTGAACGAAGAAATGGCCAGGATGTTTAAGGATTCTTAAAAGACAGACCCTTGAATTTGTGTTAAATTATTATCGAACGATGTGGGCGGCAGTGCAAGAAGGTCTGCCGTCGCACGGAGCTATGAGAAAGAATAGAGAAGAAGAAAAAGACAAGAAGAAAGGAACCACGCAAAATGAACAAGATCTCCCGTAAAGGTTTTCTGAAGATCGCTGCCGCAGCTGCCATGTCCGGTGTGACTGCCGGTGCTCTGGCTGCCTGCAACACTGCCAGCTCTTCCACCGCTGCTTCCGGTGCAGCCGGTACCTACATCCCCGGCACCTATGAGGGTACTGCTGAGGGCATCTCTTCTACCGTCAAGGTCACCATGACCTTCTCCGACAGCGCTGTGACCGACGTTGTGGTCGATACCTCCGGCGAGACCGCTTCTTACGGCGCTGCTGCTGCCGACCAGCTGCGTGAACAGCTGATGGCTGCAGGCTCTGCTGAGATCGACGGCGTTTCCGGCTCCACCATCACTTCCGACGCTGTCATGAAGGCTGCCAAGAGCTGTTACGCTCAGGCCAAGGGCGAGGCTACTGTGACCTCCGTCCAGCTGCCCACCGGTGACGAAAACGATTGGCTGGGCAAGGAGCCTGACATCGACGAGGCTGCCATCACCGAGACCGTGGACACCGACATCCTCATCGTCGGCGCTGGCAACGGCGGTATGGGCGCAGCTGCTTACGCTGCTGCTCACGGCCTGAACTTCCGCGTCATCGAGCAGAACGGCAACGTGCAGGATACCCGTCACTGGGTCGGCGCTGTGGACGGCTTCGGCGCACAGGCACAGGGCATCAAGATGGACCGTGCAAAGCTGCTGAGCGAGATCTCCCGCTACGCTTCCGGCAAGTGCGACCAGCGCGTTGTCAAGACCTGGATCAACGAGTCCGGGGAGATGATCGAGTTCATCCGCTCCATCATGGAAGACAAGTACGGTGTCAAGATGGTCTACACCTACGGCGATGAGGCGAAGTGGCCTGCCGAGAACGCCGAGCACAACACCGACTATATGTACCCCGAGATCGAGTACACCTATGACCGCAGCTCCGGCGCAGCCCGTAACGAGCTGCTGCTGGACTACATCCGTGAGCTGGGCTACGATGTTGACTTCAAGACCTCTCTGGCAAAGCTGGAGAAGGACTCCACTGGCCGCATCACCGGTATCATCGCCCAGAGCACCGAGGATGACCACTTCATCCGCTACAACGCCAACAAGGGCGTTCTGCTGGCCTGCGGCGGCTTCCCCGGCAACCCCTACATGATGGAGCAGCTGGACCCGCTGGGTACCTCCGTCACCACTGCCTGCTCCTACTCTCCGGCCGATAAGGGCTACGGCATCCGTGCCGCTGTCTGGGCCGGCGCAAACTTCGACAAGGAAGCTGCTCCCATGCTGTTCGACCGCGGCATCGTGGCTCCCGGCGTGGACGGCGGTTATGTGGCAAGCGACTCCGCTTTCGGCGGCAAGGCCTTCCCCGGCCCCATCCGCCAGTACAACCCCGGCACTCAGCCTTTCCTGAAGGTCAACCGCAACGGTGAGCGTTTCGCCAACGAGAGCAGCCCCTACAACGATATTGTTTACGCTGCTGCCCATCAGCCGGGCCGCGTCTACGCACAGATCTGCGACGCCAATGTTCTGGAGGATGCAAAGCGCTTCCACACCATCGGCTGCTCTGCTCAGACCCGTGCCGGCGGCGAGAAGTATTTCCAGGGCAAGGTCGATGAGGCTGTTGCAGCCGGTACCCTGTTCGTCTGCGACACCATCGAGGAGCTGGCCGACAAGCTGGGCTTCACCGGTGAGGCCAAGGACACCTTCCTTGCTACCGTTGAGCGTTACAACGAGCTGTACGACAAGCAGAACGATGAGGACTTCGGCAAGCCCGCTTACCGTCTGAGCGCCATCCGCACCGCTCCCTTCTATGGCTGCTGGCTGGGTGCCTCCCTGCTGTGTACCGAGCAGGGCATCGCCATCAACGACAAGGGTCAGGCTCTGGACAACGACAACAAGCCGATGCCCGGCCTGTATGTCACCGGCGATATGTCCGGCTCCTTCTTCGCCAACAACTATCCCTGCCTGATGGCAGGCGTGGCTATGGGCCGCACCCTGACCTACGCCATCAAAGCGATCAAGCAGATGGGCGGTCTGGAATAAGTCATCTCTCAGTGGTATCTGAGAGCGCATAAGATAAAAAGACACCGCAGAAGTGTAAAAGCTTCTGCGGTGTCTTTCTTTGTCGAAAACCCTCTATACACAAAACCACAAATGGCGGAAAAGTCTTATCGCAATTTTCAAAAATAGTGCCTATCAAAACGGCATCTTTGCGATATGCAGTTTGCGGATGTTGCTTGTGCATTAAAAACGCAAACTGCTATAAAAACAGGCTCAGCACACGGCCCGATGGACGGGCAGCGGCTCCACGATGTCGGGATGGATGCCCTCACGGTAGTCGAGGTCGCCCTGATCGAGGCCGCGCAGCAGCACCTCGGCGGTGGCGATGTTGGTGGAGATCGGCACGCTGTGCATATCGCACAGCCGCAGCAGGTTCTGCTCGCTGCCGCTGCCCGTCTCGGCCTTGAGCGGGTCGCGGAAGAAGAGCACGAGGTCTACTTCGTCGCAGGCCACCCGGGCCGAGATCTGCTGGATGCCGCCCAGCTTCCCGGAGAGGTAGCAGTGTACGGGCAGGCCGGTGGCCTGCGCCAGCATCCGACCGGTGGTGCCGGTGGCAATGACTGTGTTGCGGGATAGGATGCCGCTGTAAGCTGTGCAGAACTGCAGCGCCAGCTCTTTGCGGGAATCATGTGCAAGAATAGCAATCGTCATAACGCTCTCTCCTTCATTCCAAGTATAGTGTTGTGAGTGGGCGGATATGCTCGGAAGAGTGCTCTCCGCAGTAAAACGGTCTGAAAAGTTGAAGTCTTGTGGAGAACAATTCTCAATAAACAGACTAAACAAGTGAGATTGTGTCGAATCACACCCTCATTCTAAATTTAACCCGCAGAAGGCCCGTCTGTCAAGAGGTTTGTTGTGATTTTTGCAAGACAAAATGGCAAAAGTATGACTATTACTTTGTGGAGAATGGAGAAAATTTGGATACAAGGAATTATTCTCAGATGTATTTGCAAAAATTTTTCAACCAAAAGTGTGCTTGAGGGAAAAACGGTCCATCTCGAGGAAACAAAAATACAGGCCGGGGCATTTGGCCCCGGCCTGTGGAGAAAATTTTTACCGAAAGGGTGATGCATCCTGGAAAAACCCGAAAATTACCGGGTCTGACCGTTGCCGTGGATGATGTACTTATAGCTGCACAGCTCGCCGAGGCCCATGGGTCCCCGGGCGTGGAGCTTCTGGGTGGAGATGCCCATCTCACAGCCAAGGCCGAACTCTCCGCCGTCGGTGAAGCGGGTGGAGCAGTTGACGTAGACGGCGGCACTGTCCACTGCCGCCGTGAAGAGGGCAGCGTGGGCGTCGGTCCGGGTCAGGATGGCTTCGCTGTGGCCGGTGGAGTGAGCCGCGATGTGGGCGATGGCTTCCTCCACGCTGTCCACGACTTTCACCGCAAGGATGTAGTCGAGGAACTCGGTGTCGAAGTCCTTCGGCCCGGCGGGGGTGCCGGGGATGAGGGCGGCGGCGCGCTCGTCCAGCCGCAGCTCCACCGGGTGCAGACCCTTGGCGGTGCGGTCGGGGCCGAGGCGCTGGGCCAGCTTCGGCAGGAACTCGCTCGCGATGGCACTGTGGACGAGGCAGACTTCCTCGGCGTTGCAGACGCTGGGGCGGCTGGCCTTGGCGTTCTCGATGATGTCCAGCGCCCTGGTCTGGTCGGCGGTGTCGTCCACGAAGATGTGGCAGATGCCGGTGCCGGTCTGGATGCAGGGGACTTTCGCGTTCTCGACGCAGGCACGGATGAGTCCGGCCCCGCCGCGCGGGATGAGCAGGTCCACATAGCCGACGGCAGTCATCAGGGCGTTGGCCGAGGCATGGGTGGTGTCCTCGATGAGGCAGACTGCTGTTTCAGGCAGACCGGTTGCCCGCAGACCCTGCCGCAGGGTGGTCACGATGGCATTGGCCGAGCGCCACGCCTCTTTGCCGCAGCGGAGGATGCAGGCATTGCCGCTCTTGATGGCGAGGGCGGCAGCGTCGCTGGTGACGTTGGGGCGGCTCTCGTAGATGATGGCGATGACGCCCATCGGCACAGCAGTCTTCTCGATAACGAGGCCATTGGGACGCTCGATGCGGCTCAGCACCCGGCCCACCGGGTCAGGCAGGGCGGCAACGTCCCGGATGCCCTTGGCCATGGCCTCGATGCGCTGGGGCGTCAGGGCGAGGCGGTCCAGCATGACGTCGCTGATGCGGCCCTTGGCGGCGGCCATGTCCTCGGCGTTGGCGGCGAGGATGGCGTCCATGGATTCCGGTGCGCAGAGGGCATCAGCCATCCCGAGAAGGGCAGAATCACGGGTGCCGCTGTCCGAAAGGGCAACGGCAGTCTTGGCCCCGCGGGCGGCTTCCAGAATTTCCTGTGTGGTCATGTTATGCCTCCTGTCTGTGGGCCGCAAAGCGGGTGCCTGCGGCACGGCCCTCGGCGATGTCATAGAGCAGTTCGGGGTGGGCGCCGTTCGCGATGACCATGTCAGCTCCGCTGGAGGTCACCATCCGGGCGGCCCGGAGTTTGGTGGACATTCCGCCGGTACCCAGCGCCGAACCGGCTCCGTCGGCCAGCGCCATCACCTCGGGCGTGATGTCCTCCACCAGCGGGATGAGCTTTGCGTCCGGGTGGGTGTGGGGGTTGGCAGTGTAGAGGCCGTCGATGTCGCTCAGCAGCACCAGCAGATCGGCCTTGATGCAGCAGGTGACGATGGCGGCGAGGGTGTCATTGTCGCCGATGGAGGTGATCTCGTCGGTGGCGACGGTGTCGTTCTCGTTGATGATGGGCAGTGCGCCCAGTTCCAGCAGACGGGTGAGGGTGTTCTGGATGTTCTCACGGCGGCTGGCGTGCTCGATGTCCACGCCGGTGAGCAAAATCTGCGCCACCGTGTGGTCGTAGGCGCTGAACAGCCGGTCGTAGGTGTACATCAGCTCACACTGACCCACGGCGGCACAAGCCTGCTTGGAGGACATATCGGTAGGGCGGGCGGAAAGCGACAGCTTGCCCACACCCATGCCGATGGCACCCGATGACACGAGGATGACCTCATGTCCGGCGTTCTTCAAATCGCTGAGCACTTTCACCAGCTCTTCGGTGTGTCGGATGTTCAGCCGCCCGGTGGAGTGGGCCAGTGTGGAGGTGCCGACTTTGACTACGATGCGCATAGATCAACCCTTTCCCATCTCTTTGGTCTTGTTGTAGGAGGCGATGACAGCGTCCATCACCGCGCCCCGCAGGCCCTTTTCTTCCAGCACCCGCACGCCCTGGATGGTGCTGCCGCCGGGGCTGCACACGGCGTCCTTGAGTGCGCCGGGGTGCTGGCCGCTCTCAAGCACCAGCTTCGCACTGCCCAGGACCATCTGGGCGGCGTACTCCTGCGCCTTGGCACGGGGCAGGCCGCAGGCCACGCCGCCGTCGGCCAGCGCCTCGATGAACTGGTACACCCAGGCCGGGCCGCAGCCGGACACGCAGCTGGCTGCGTCGATGAGGCCCTCCGGCACAGCATCCAGCCGCCCGGCGGGGGCCATCAGCTTCAGAAACTCGGCCTCTTCCTCGGCGGTGACATTGGAGGTGCAGTACTGGATCATACCGGCCCCCACCGAAGCGGGCGTGTTGGGCATGATGCGGATGACGGGGCAGTCGCCGCCCGCCATCTCCTGAATGCGGGCGATGGACAGGCCCGCCGCCATGCTGCACAGCACGAAGCGGCTGGGCCGTTCGGCCAGCGTGAAGCGGAGCGGTGCCAGCAGCTCCTCCATCATCTGGGGCTTGACGGCTAAGAAGATGAGGTCGCAGCGGCCCGCCACCTCGTCGTTGATGGTGGTGTTGCAGCCCAGCTCAGCGGCCAGAGCCTCTGCCTTGGCGGCGGTGCGGTTGGCCAGCCAGACGTTCTGCGGGTCTGCCGCCTTGCAGACGGCCCGGGCGATGGCTCCGCCCATGTTGCCGCAGCCTAAAAATCCGATGGTATTCAGCATAAGAAAAAACCTCTTTCCCAATCAAAAGAACAGGGGAGATTCCCTCCTCTGTGTCTCCATTGTAAGCAGGGCCGGGGGAGAAATCAAGAGGAGAGCCGGAAAATGTCAAAGCTTTTCGGAAAGCTCCTGATAGACGCGCTGCGCCATCTGGATGATCTCCCGGACGACCGGGTGTACCGAGACTTGGCTGCGGGTGATAGCCGCGAAGCTCCATTGCAGGTTCTGCGGGTCGTCCAGGGAGAGGTAGCGGAGGTTGCGGGTGGCGTCGGATGTGGTGGGCATGGAGGGCGCAATGCCGATGCCGATGTTCTGCGCCACGGCGGTGTAGACCGAATGCAGCGTGCTGACTTCTAGAACGATGCGGGGCTGGATATGGCACTGCTGGAACAGCTGACGGGTGTACTGCCCGGTCATGAGCTTGGGAGGGACGGCCACAAAGGGGTACCGGCTCCAGGCTCCGTGGGAGACATACGGATAACGCGACTGCGCGGAAGGAATGGCCTCCCGGAGCAGCGGATGCTCCTCCGGCACGACCAGGACCATCTCTTCCCGGGCGATGGAAACATAGTCGAGGTAGGGCCGCTGGCTGTAGTTGCTGACGAAGATGACATCCAGCTCCTCGTTTTCCAGCAGCTCGTGCAGAGAGGTGCGGGCGTTCTGGGTGAGGATGAAATTCAAGTCAGGGTATCGCTGGACAAAGGCCGGGATGATATAGTGAAGAAAAAAATCGGAGCGGCTGTGGGAGATGCCGATGCGGATGACGCCTTTATCGTGCTGGCGCAGTAGCCGGATACGGTCGTCCAACTCCCGGTTCAGCGCAAGGATCTGCTCGGATTTCTGGACGCAGCAGCGCCCGGCCTCGGTGAGAACCATCTTTTTGCCCACCCGGTCAAACAGCGGTGTGCCGTACTCAGCCTCGATTTTTTTCAGGAACTTGGTCAGTGTAGGCTGAGAAAGATAAAGCCGGGCCGCCGCCTTGGAAAGGCTTTCCTGCCGTGCGATCTCGACCAGATATTCAAAATCTTTGGTGTCCATTTCAACAGTCTCCTTTTGAAAATTATTATATATTACTCTTGGCTATGAAACAATAAAAACAATGAATTTGATTTATTCTATAGCAAATTGTATAATTGTTTCACAAACAACAGCAAAAATGTTGTGAAAAGGAGACGAGAGTATGGACTTGGAAAAGTACAAAAAAAGCTACCAGGAAATCGAGAAACTTCAGCAGACCAAGAATCTGGACTATTACCGCCACCCCGCGCGGTACTACGTCAAACCGTTCAAAATCGTGGGAAATCTCTATTACATTGGTGACCAGAAGGTCTGCTCCCACCTTATCGACACGGGAGACGGCCTCATCGTGTTCGACAGTGGCTTTCAGCACAGCATCCACCTGATGGTGCAGGCCATCTGGGAGCTGGGATTTGATCCGGCGGACATCAAGTATCTGATACACTCCCACGAGCATTTCGACCACATCGGTGCGGCAAACGAATTCAAGGACCTGTACGGCTGCAAGCTGGTCATAAGCAAAGCGGGAGCGGACATTATGCGGGACCGCCCGGAGCTGGTCTATTTGAAAGCCTGCCCCAACCCCTACGCTTCGCTCTTCACGCCCGATATCGAGCTGGAAGACGGCGACGAAATCACACTGGGCAATACCACCATCAAGTGTCTGCGGACCCCGGGCCATTCTCCCGGCGTGATGAGCTTCTTCTTCGATGCCGTGGATGGGGACAAGAAGTACCATGTCGGCTACTTTGGCGGCGTAGGCTTCAACACCCTGTACAAAGACAAACTGAAAGAGGACGGCCTGCCCCTTTCCACCCGCGAAGAGTTCCTGCACTCGCTGCAGCGGGTGCGTGACATTCCGGTTGATATTACGCTGGGCAATCACCCCCGTCAGAATGAGACGCTCAAAAAGCGGGAAGCGATGCTGGCAAACCCGAGCGTGAACCCCTTCATCGACCCCACGGAGTGGCAGCGCTTTGCGGATACGCTGACCGAAGAGTTCAAAGCCTTTATGGCAATGGGAAATTAAAAAGGAGGAGACATTATGACGACGCAAATGATCCTGATGGTCGTAATTCTGCTGGCCGTCACCTATATGTTCTTCAGCCCCAGATTCCCGAACGCAGTCGTCGCTACTATCGGCGCTGTGGCGGTGGGGCTTATTGGCACGGTGCAGTTCAAATCCATCTTTACATATTACGCAGGCACCTCTATCGTCCTGATGGTCGGCATGATGATTGTGGGCGGCGGTATGTTCCACACCGGCTTTGCAGGCTGGATGGGAAACTCCATCGTCAAGCTGACCGGCAAAGGAGAGCGCAGCCTCCAGATCATTGCCATCCTCGCCGGCGGCATCATGTCCTCGGTGTGCAGCGGCTCGGCCTCGCTGATGATTTTGTATCCCATCCTTTCCTCCATCTGTCTGGCTTCCGATATTTCCATCAGCCGCGTACTGCTGCCGCTCTTCTCCGGCATCGGCTTCGGCTCCTTCATGACGCTGGCAGGCTCCGGTATGTGTTCAACTACGGCGGCGATTCTGGTGGAAAGCGGCTACCAGAGCTGGAACTTCTTTGACCCGACTACAGTCGGTCTGCCCAAGGCTATTATTTATTTCGTTCTGCTGCTGCTCTTCATGAACAAGTTCCTGCCCGATACTTTTGTCAAGCCGGATGCCGTTGAAGCAGCCAAGGCCAGTGATCTGCCAGATAAATTAACTGGAAAGATGATCGTCTCCGGCGTCATTCTGGTCGCTACTGTGGTGGGCATGGTAGTCAATTCTCCGGCTTGTCCCATGTACATCTGCGCTGCCATCGGTGGTCTGGCCTCTGTGCTGACGGGCTGCCTGAACCAGAAGCAGATGTTTGCCAATATCAACTGGAACACTGTGTTTATGATCGGCGGCATGACCGCTGTGGCAAAGGGCGTTGAGGCCAGTGGCCTAGGCGGTGTCATTGCGGACAGCATTCTGGGGCTGGTCGGAACCTCGACCTCTCCGTTCATCATTATGATGGTCCTGTTCCTCGTCACCGGTTTTATCACTCAGTTTATGTCCAACAACGCGGCTGTTGCCCTGATGACCCCTATCGGCATCGCCATTGCGCAGAGCATTGGCATCGAGCCGTATGGCTTTGTCATGGCCTGCCTCTTTGGCAGCGGCATCGGCTGCCTGACTCCGATGGCAACGCCTATTCTCTCTTTCGTTATGGACGGCGGCCACTATACCCCCAAAGATATTTTCAAGTGGGGTCTGCTGGAATGCCTGTGCACGGCCATTGCGGTGGCAATCTGTGTCCCGCTGCTCTGGATGTAACGGCATCTCTCCGAAAGCCTGCGTCTGCCTGCCCGGCGGCGCAGGCTTTTTTGCTGTCCGAGTCTTAAGAAAACATAAAAAGTTCATGAAAAAGTCGAAAAAGGTGCTTGCACCTGCACGGGCGGATGAGGTATCATAATAGATAGAAGTCGGGAAACTCCGCACAGAACGGGGCAAACGCGAAAGGATGGGCATTCTCGTGGCACAGACAACAAAACGCGCGCTGGAAGCATCGCTCAAAAAGCTGCTGCTCCGCAAGCCGCTGAATAAGATAACGATAAACGACATTACCGAGGACTGCGGCGTGAACCGCATGACCTTTTACTACCATTTCAAGGATATTTACGACTTGGTGGACTGGATCCTGGTGGAGGATGCCACAGAGGCACTGGAAGGTCATCAGGACTTTGAGACGTGGAGCGACGCCTTCCGCGATATGCTGGAAAAGGTGCAGGCCAACCGGGTGCTGGTGCTGAATGTCTACCGCTCCATCAGCCGGGAACAGGTGGAGCAGTATCTCTATAAAATGCTTGACCCTCTGCTGCGGATGTTTATAGAGCGTGAAAACATCCCGGTGCAGGAAGAGGACAAGCAGTTCATCATTGATTTTTATAAGTATGGCTTTGTGGGCATGGTGCTGGAATGGATACGCCGGGATATGAAGACCGAACCAGCCATCATGGCCGAACGGCTCAACACCATGATGCACGGGGATCTGAAGCGGGCGCTGCTGCGCTTCAGCACCGACGGCAGAGCATCAAAAACCGACGAATGATAAAAATTTGAACAAGCAGAGCAGGATGATAGAAAAACTATCACCCTGCTCTGCTTGTTTATAGAACCTTTGTCGGAAAAATGTTAAAGTATTGTCAAAACAAAGGGCTGGCAAAGACCCACATAAGGAGGCAGACTTTTATGAGTATCGCGTTGGAGCCGTTGAGCCATAAGGTACAGCGTGCCGCTGTCGGAACGATGGTGGATGTGGCACTGGCTCATGTCAGAAAAGACCGTCAGAAGGTGTTTGCCGAGATGGTGGACGTCGCAAAGCAGTTCTATGGCGACTCGTTCAGCGAGGAGACGTATGAGCACGCCCGCGCAGTACTGACCGATGCGGACAGCAAGTGGTCAAAGCTCATCAACTGTGTGCTCGACCAGACCGCGCCCAACGTGGCACGCACCACGGCGCTCAACCTTGGCTATGAGGCGTTCTTCCGGGGGACAAAGACCATCCGCGAGAACCGCACAAAGTACCACTGCAATATCCCGTGGCTGATCCTGTTCGACCCCACTTCGGCTTGCAATATGCACTGCGTGGGATGCTGGGCGGGCGAGTACGGCCACAAAAACAACCTCAGCTTTGAGGATATGGACAAGATCATCACCGAGGGCAAGGAGCTGGGGGTCTATCTCTATATGCTCACCGGCGGCGAGCCTCTGGTGCGGAAGGCGGATATTCTCCGTCTGGCAAAAAAGCACAACGACGTGCAGTTTGCAATCTACACGAACTCTACACTCATCGATGAGCCGTTCTGTGAAGAGGTCGTAAAACTGGGCAATATCGCCTTCATGCTCTCGATCGAGGGAACTCCCTCTACCAATGATGCCCGGCGGGGCGACGGCCACTATGCCGCTGTCATGAATGCGATGGACTTGCTCAAGGCCCACGGGATCCTTTTTGGCACCTCCATCTGCTATACCAGAGACAATCTCGAAGCCGTCACCAGCGACCACTTTATGCGGATGCTCTGCGACAAGGGCGCGCACTTCGGGTTCTACTTCCATTATATGCCGGTAGGCAACGAGGCTGCGCCGGAGCTGATGCCCACGCCTGCTCAGCGCAAGTACATGATCGAGCGCATCCGGTATCTCCGCTCAGAAAAGAGCGATATTCCGTTCTATCCGATGGACTTCCAGAACGATGGCGAGTTTGTGGGCGGATGCATCGCAGGCGGACGAAACTATTTCCATATCAACTCGGCGGGCGATGCAGAACCGTGCGTCTTCATCCACTACTCCAACGCCAACATCCACGACAGCAGCATCCTCGATATTCTCCGCAGCCCGCTCTTCATGGCCTACCACAACGGCCAGCCCTTCAATAAAAACCACCTGCGTCCCTGCCCGATGCTGGAAAACCCCGAGCTTCTGCGCCAGATGGTGCATGACACCGGTGCTCACAGCACCGACTTGCAGTCGCCCGAGAGCGTAGACCATCTCTGCGACAAATGCGGTGCATATGCTGCCGACTGGCAGCCTGTGGCCGACGAGATCTGGTCGCATGTCACCCTCAGGGAGAGCCGGTACGAGAATTACAAGGACTGGGAACCGGCACATTCCACTGCTCACGCGAAATGACTTTATCGGTCTTTCAAAGATAAAATTGCGCAGAAAAGCCCCCATCTTCACCGGCTGAGGCAGCCGGGAGGATGGGGGCTTTATCTTGTTATTTTATTCTTCGCCGGAATCAATGACGATTTCGTTTTCCGTTTCTTCATCTTCCGCAGGTGCGGGAGCCGGGTCGCTGGGATCGCCGAACTCGTCGTGGTAGACGGTCATCTGGTCGAGCTGGCCGTTGCGGCGCAGGCCGTGGAAGACCAGCTTCTTGATGACGTCATAGATGACGGCAAACAGCGGCACACCCACGATCATGCCCACGAAGCCCCACAGACCGCCGAACAGCAGGATGGAGAAGAGCACCCAGAAGCTCGAAAGGCCGGTGGTGTTGCCCAGGATCTTCGGGCCGATGACGTTGCCGTCCAGCTGCTGGAGCACCAGCACGAAGAGCACGAACCAGAGGGCCTTGATGGGGCTTTGGATGAGGATGAGCAGCGTTGCAGGCACGGCACCGATGAAGGGACCGAAGAAGGGGATGACATTGGTGACGCCGATGATGACCGACACCAGCAGCGCGCTCGGGAACTTGAAGATGATGCAGGCGAAATAGCAGAGCACACCAATGATGGCGGAGTCCATGATCTTGCCGTTGATAAAGCCGCCGAACATCTTGTCTGCGTAGAGGACTTCCTCCTGGATGAGCTGCGCCCAGTGGGGCTTGACGACGCTGTAGAGGATCATCTTGGCCTGCTTGGCGAACTTTTTGCGGCTGGCCAGCAGGTAAACGGCGACGATAAGGCCGATGAGCAGATTCTTGAACCAGGTCACCACACTCATGACGCCGACGCCCACACCGCTCAGGATGCCTTGTATATTCTGCAGCGAGGGGAGCAGGGTGGTGCGCAGAGTGGTCAGGTTGTCAGCAATGGCATCGTAGGCATTGTTGAAATAGCCCATCAGTGTCTCATTATCCAAGAAGACTTCCTGTGTGTTCACCCACCGCATGAACCGGGTGATGCTGGTCTGCGCGGTGTAGTAGAGGGAGGTGACGCTTGTGATGAGCTGCGGCACCACCATCATCACGAGGGCGTAGACCACCAGCACACCGAACAGCAGCGTCGCCGCAATGGCAAGCATATTGGCCATGCTGTGGAGCTTTTCGGGGAAGATGCGGTGCAGAAAGCCCTCAATGGTGTTGCACACCGGCTTGAGCAGATAGGCGATAACGGCACCGTAGATGAAGGGCATCAGGATGCCGGTCACCTTGGAGACCGCGTCGCCGAACCCGTCGAAGCGGTAGATGAAGAAGAAGAACAGGATGCTTAGACTTATCGCACCAAAGCCCGCGAGCATTCCGTAGACATAGGGCTTGATGTGTGGCTTTTTGTCCATCATGTGTGACTCCATTCCTGCCGCAGACGGCAGGAGCCGGTACGGCGATGTTTAGATTTTGTTGCTGCGGCGCCAGATGTGCATCTTCTCGGCCTCTTTGATGAGCTCCTCGCGGAAGTCGGGGTGTGCCACATTGATGAGGGCTTCGGCCTTCTCCCAGGTGGTCAGACCCTTGAGGTTGACGCAGCCGTATTCGGTGCAGAGGTAATGCAGATTGGCGCGGGTATCGGTGATGATGCTGCCGTTTTCCAGCGTGGGACGGATGCGGCTCTCGAGCTGACCGGTCTTCTTATTAAAGAAGGTAGAGGACAGGCAGATGAAGCTCTTGCCACCCTTGGAAAGGTATGCGCCCAGCACGAAGTCCAGCTGGCCGCCTGCACCGGAAATGTGCTTGACGCCGGCGCTCTCCGCATTCACCTGGCCGAACAGGTCGATGTCCACCGCATTGTTGATGGAGATGAAGTTGTCCAGTGCGGAGATGCTGCGGATGTCGTTGGTGTAATCGACGGGAGCAGACATGCACTCGGGGTTGTCGTTGAGGTAGTCGTACATCTTCTGGGTGCCGGCACCGAAGGCATAGACCTGACGGCCCTTGTCCAGCTGCTTGTGTGCGCCGGTGATCTTGCCGGCCTTGGCGATGTCCACGAAAGCGTCAACATACATCTCGGTGTGGACGCCCAGGTCCTTCAAATCGCTCTGGGCGATGAGGCTGCCGATGGCGTTGGGCATACCGCCAATGCCCAGCTGCAGGCAGGCACCGTTGGGGATCTGCGGCACGACGAGGTTTGCGACCTTCAGATCGACCTCGGAAGCGGGGCCGGCAGCGGCCATCTGGCCGATGGGCGGATTGTTGCCCTCCACGATGCCGGTGACCTGGGAGATATGGACACAGTTCTCCATACCGCCGAGGCAGCGGGGCATATTGGTGTTGACCTCCACGATGATCTTCTTGGCCTTCTCACAGACGGCACCCAGATGGGAAGCGCTGGGGCCGAAGTTGAAGTAGCCGTGCTCGTCCATCGGAGTCACCTGGAAGACGGCGATGTCCAGCGGGTCGGGACTCTCGCGGTAGTAGCGGGGCAGCTCCGAATAGCGGATGGGGGAGTAGAACGAGAAGCCCTGTGCGATGGCTTTGCGCTCGATGCCGCCCATGTGCCAGCTGTTCCAGGTCATGTGGGCAGCGGGGTCGTCGATCTGGAAGATCTCAGGCACCCACATCAGGATGCCGCCGCGGAAATTGACGTTCTCCAGTTCGGGCAGGCGCTTGGCAAGGGCGGCGTCCACGGCCACGGGGGTGTTGACGCACCAGCCGTAATCCACCCAGTCGCCGCTCTTGACCAGAGAAGCAGCCTGCTCGGCAGTCATCTTTTTCTGGGCATACATTTCCATGAAATCCATTATAAACCATCCTCTCCTTTAAGAACATAAAAGAATTGTAAATTTATTATTCACAATTCTACGGGACAAAATCTTAGCCGGAAATTTACCGTTTCTTTCCAGTCCGGACACTGTCTTATCACACCCCGGCGGTATCCTTGGGGTCGGCAGGACAGGAGCCTCCGGCAGCGGCACACCTGTACAGCTTAGTTATAACATTAACAAACATTATAATCAAGCCCTCTTCCGCGAAAAAATGCCTCGCAGGACAATTTGACTAAATTTCTTAGGTATTTGTGGCGATTGTTTGGTATAGCAAAAACAATTTTTTTCGAAAAAGTACTTGATAAAATTTTGACGATATGGTTTACTAAGGGTGTACCAAGACGATGCGTCCCAGTGCGACGTTAATTGACTAAAAATTAACGATGTAGCGATGGCGATGCGGTCTGGTACTTGAAGCAGGAACTGAAAAGTGCTATCATGGCAACACCAAATGCGCTTTTCCAAAGCGCGCAAATAAAGGAGACCATACTGATGGCAACAGCAGTTTACCCCGGGTCCTTCGACCCGGTCACGAGAGGACATCTCGACATCATCAAGCGAGCTGCAAAGATAAACGACCGGCTCATTGTGGCAGTGCTCATCAACAGCGCAAAGAACCCTCTGTTCACCGTAGAAGAACGGGTGGCGCTGCTGCGGGAGTGCTGCAAGGACATCCCGAATGTGACGGTGGAGAGCTTCGACGGCCTGACCGTGGAGTTCGCCAAGAAGCGCCACGCTTCGGTGATGGTGCGGGGCCTGCGGGCGGTGACGGATTTCGAAAACGAGATACAGCTCGCCCAGACGAACCACGCACTGATGCCCGGCATCGAGACGATGTTCCTTGCCACCAGCATCAAGTGGAGTTACCTTTCCTCCACCATCGTCAAGGAGGCTGCCCGCTACGGCAGCAACATCTCCAAGTTCGTGACGCCCAACGTAGAGGATGCCATCCACGCCAAAGTGGAGCAGCTCCGGGCGGAAGGAAAGATGTTCTGATACCTTTTATAATGCAGAAAGGCCCTCGGGCTTTTTGATAAATAGTTTTACGAAACCCCGAAACATATAAATTCAGGAGGCTATTAACATGAAGAAAATCGTTATCGCATCTGCTTGCCGTACCGCTATTGGTAAGTTTGGCGGCACCTTGGCAAACGTCCCTGCTGCAGAGCTGGGCTCCATCGTCATCAAGGAGGCCCTGAACCGTGCTAACGTGAAACCCGAGCAGGTCGATCATGTTTACATGGGCTGCGTCATCCAGGCTGGTCTGGGCCAGAACGTCGCTCGTCAGGCTTCCCTGAAGGCCGGCCTGCCCGTCGAGACTCCTGCTGTCACCGTCAACGTGGTCTGCGGCTCCGGTCTGAACTGCGTGAACATGGCTGCTCAGATGATCGAGGCCGGCGATGCTGACATCGTGGTCGCAGGCGGCATGGAGAACATGGACATGGCTCCCTTCGCAATGATGAAGGCTCGTTACGGCTACCGCATGGGCGCTCCCATGGGCAAGAGCGAGATCGTGGATACCATGGTCAACGATGCTCTGTGGGATGCCTGCGGCTTCAACAAGCACATGGGCATGACCGCTGAGAACGTCTGCACCAACGAGACCTATCAGAAGAAGTACGGCTACAGCCCCATCACCCGCGAGATGCTGGATGATTTCGCTTACAACAGCCAGCTGAAGGCTGACAAGGCCATCAAGGACGGTGCTTTCAAGGATGAGATCGTTCCGGTTGTCATCAAGGGCAAGAAGGGCGATACCGTGTTCGATACCGATGAAGGCCCCCGTCTGAGCGCTCCCGAAGTGCTGGCAAAGCTGAAGCCCGCCTTCACCAAGGACGGCATCGTCACCGCTGCAAACTCCTCTGCTATCAACGATGGCGCAGCTGCTCTGGTCATCATGAGCGAAGAGAAGGCCAAGGAGCTGGGCGTGAAGCCTCTGGCTACCTGGGTCGCAGGTGCTCTGGCAGGCGTCGAGCCTGAGGTCATGGGCCTTGGCCCCATCGCTGCTACCAAGAAGGTCATGGCTAAGACCGGCCTGACCGTTGCTGATATGGACCTGGTCGAGGCCAACGAGGCATTCGCAGCACAGTCCATCGCAGTCGGCGAGGCTCTGGGCTTCGATAAGGACAAGCTGAACGTCAACGGCGGCGCAATCGCTCTGGGCCACCCGGTCGGCGCTTCCGGTGCTCGTATCCTCGTCACCCTGCTGTACGCTATGAAGCATCGTGGTGCTCACAAGGGTCTGGCTACCCTGTGCATCGGCGGCGGCATGGGCTGCGCAACCATCGTCGAGATGGACTGATTTCCCTTTGAAGGGTCACTCCGGATATTGATACAGCCCGGACAGTGGGCGAGACCGGAGACTTGCCCCTTGTCCGGGGGCTGTTTTGAATAAGATATAACCTGAATGGAGGTTTTCACAATGGCATTTGTAAAAACCGAGGTGCAGGGCGCAGTCGAGATCATCACCATCGACCGCCCGAAGGCACTGAACGCCCTGAACCCCGAAGTCCTGGCAGACCTGAAGGCTGCTTTTGAGGCAGTTGACCAGTCCGCCATCCGCTGCATCGTCCTGACCGGCGAAGGCGACAAGAGCTTCGTGGCAGGAGCTGACATCGGCTCCATGAGCACCATGACCAAGGCCGAGGGCGAGGCTTTCGGCAAACTGGGCAATGATGTGTTCCTGATGGTCGAGAGCTTCCCCATCCCCGTCATCGCAGCCGTCAACGGCTTTGCGCTGGGCGGCGGCAATGAGCTGGCTATGAGCTGCGACATCCGCATCTGCTCCGACAACGCTGTGTTTGGTCAGCCGGAAGTCGGTCTGGGCATCACCCCGGGCTTCGGCGGCACCCAGCGTCTGGCACGTCTGGTTGGCATGGGCATGGCAAAGCAGCTGGTTTACTCTGCACTGAACATCAAGGCTGACGAGGCTTATCGCATTGGCCTGGTCAACGCAGTGTATCCGCAGGCTGAGCTGATGGAGAATGTCCTGAAGCTGGCCAACAAGATCGCCAAGAACGCTCCCATCGCCGTGCGCAACTGCAAGAAGGCGATCAACGACGGCATCAGCCTCCCCATCGAGAAGGCTGTCGAAGTCGAAGAGAAGCTGTTCGGCGACTGCTTCGAGACTCACGATCAGGTGGAGGGTATGAGCTGCTTCCTGTCCCGTGAGAAACCGAAGCCCAAGGCAGTGTTCACGAACAACTAAACTAAACTAAACTAAACCATAACGCCTCTGCAGCGCCTCCCCGGAAAGGGGAGGCACGGAGAGGCACTACATTCAGAAGATATAATAAAGGAGAGATTTCCCATGAAGATCGGTGTTATCGGTGCTGGCACTATGGGCCAGGGCATCGCAAAGGCATTTGCTCAGGTCGAGGGCAACACGGTTGCTCTGTGTGACATCAAGCAGGAGTGGGCCGAGAATGGTCTGGCAAAGATCAAGAAGGGCTATGAGAAGCTGGTCGCTAAGGGCAAGATGACGCAGGAAAAGGCTGACGCTATCGTCGCTGCTATCACCCCGGGCCTGAAGGAAGACCTGTGCGCTGACTGCGACCTGGTCGTTGAGGCTGCTTTCGAGGATATGAAGGTCAAGCAGACCACTTTCGGCGAGCTGGATAAGATCTGCAAGCCCGAGTGCATCTTCGCTTCCAACACCTCTTCTCTGTCCATCACCGAGATCGGCAAGGGTGTGAGCCGTCCTCTGGTCGGTATGCACTTCTTCAACCCCGCAGACCGCATGAAGCTCATCGAGGTCATCGCTGGCTGCAACACTCCCGCTGAGACTGTCGAGAAGATCAAGGAGATCTCCGTTGCCATCGGCAAGCAGCCGGTCCAGGTCAACGAGGCTGCCGGCTTCGTCGTCAACCGCATCCTGATCCCGATGATCAACGAGGCTGCCTTCATCAAGATGGAGGGCGTTTCCAACATCGCCGGCATCGACACCGCTATGAAGCTGGGTGCCAACCACCCGATGGGACCCCTGGAGCTGGGCGACTTCATCGGCCTGGACATCTGCCTCGCCATTATGGACGTCCTGTACAAGGAGACCGGCGACAGCAAGTATCGTGCATGCCCGCTCATCCGTAAGATGGTCCGCGGCGGCAACCTGGGCTGCAAGTCTGGCAAGGGCTTCTACGTTTACAACGCAGACCGCACCAAGACCCCTGTCGACGAGCTGTAAATTAGTTTGAAATTTCTCTCGGTCGTCCCGAAGAAAACGGCCGGGAGGAATTTGTTTGCACAGGACATGAGTGTAGCTGCCCTGTGTTGAAAGAAAAACATCCGTTAGGAGGATATAGCGATGGATTTTACTCTGTCCAAGCAGCAGCAGATGGTGCAGAAGATGTACCGCGAGTTTGCTGAAAACGAAGTCAAGCCTCTGGCAAAGAAAGTCGATGCCGAAGAGTATTTCCCCAAGGAGACCGTCGAGAAGATGGGCAAGCTGGGTATGATGGGCATTTACTTCCCCACCTCCGTTGGCGGTGCAGGCGGCGACGTCCTGTCCTACGTCATGGCTGTTGAGGAGCTGAGCAAGGTCTGCGGCACCACTGGTGTTATCGTTTCCGCACACACCAGCCTGTGCGCAGCACCTATTTATGAGAACGGCACTCCCGAGCAGAAGGAAAAGTATCTGCCCAAGCTGTGCAGCGGCGAGTGGCTGGGTGCTTTCGGTCTGACCGAGCCGGGCGCTGGTACTGACGCTCAGGGCCAGCAGACCACTGCTGTGGAAGATGGCGATTACTGGGTGCTGAACGGCTCCAAGATCTTCATCACCAACGCAGGCTACGCTGACGTGTTCATCGTCATCGCTGTTACCGATAAGGTCCTCGACAAGAAGGGCCGTCCCACCAAGCTGTGCTCCGCCTTCATCGTGGAGCGTACCGACCCGGGCTTCTCCGTCGGCAAGGCTGAGGATAAGATGGGCATCCGTGGTTCTTCTACCTGCGAGCTGATCTTTGAGGACTGCCGCATCCCGAAGGACCGTATGCTGGGCGTGCGCGGCAAGGGCTTCCAGCTGGCTATGGCTACTCTGGACGGCGGCCGTATCGGTATCGCTTCCCAGGCTCTGGGCATCGCCGAGGGCGCTCTGCAGGAGACCGTCGCTTACGTCAAGGAGCGCAAGCAGTTCGGCCGCAGCATCTCCGCTTTCCAGAACACCCAGTTCGAGCTGGCCGAGATGAAGGCCCGTATCGAGGCTGCAAAGTATCTGGTCTACGCTGCCGCTCTGAAGAAGCAGGAAGCTATGAATGGTGCAAAGGTCCGCTACAGCGTCGAGGCTGCTCAGGCTAAGCTCATCGCAGCCCGCACCGCAAGCGATGTGACCCGCCGCTGCCTGCAGCTGTTCGGTGGCTATGGCTACACCCGTGACTACCCCATCGAGCGCATGATGCGTGATGCCAAGATCACTGAGATCTACGAGGGCACCAGCGAAGTGCAGATGATGGTCATTTCCGGCGCGCTGCTGAAGTAAGGGAGGCAAGATTTACAATGAAAGCAATCGTTTGTGTAAAGCAGGTTCCTGATACCTCCGGTAAGGTGGCTGTCAAGGCGGATGGTACTCTGGACCGTGCCTCTATGGCAACCATCACCAACCCCGATGACCTGAACGCTCTGGAGGCCGCTCTGAAGCTGAAGGACGAGACCGGCTGCGAAGTCGTTGTCGTCACCATGGGTCCCCCGCCGGCCGAGGGCATGCTCCGTGAGCTGCTGGCCCGCGGCGCTGATAAGGCTGTTCTGGTCTCTGGCCGTGAGTTCGGTGGTTCTGATACCTTCGCGACCAGCCAGATCCTCGCCGCTGCTGTCAATAAGATCGGTGTCGGCCCCGAGGACGTCGTGTTCTGCGGCCGTCAGGCAATCGACGGTGATACCGCACAGGTCGGTCCTCAGATTGCTGAGAAGCTGCACCTGCCTCAGGTGACCTATGTTGCTGACATCCAGAAGGATGGCAACAGCCTCACGGTCAAGCGTATGCTGGAAGACGGCTACATGATGGTCAAGGTGCAGACTCCCTGCCTGCTGACCTGCATCAAGGAGCTGAATCAGCCCCGCTACATGAGCGTCAACGGCATCTTCACCTGCTACGACAAGCCGATGGAAGTGTTCGATTACAACGCTCTGAAGGACGATCCGCTGATCGAGGTCGATACCATCGGTCTGAAGGGTTCTCCGACGAACGTCTTCAAGTCCTTCACTCCTCCGCAGAAGGGCGCAGGCACTATGCTGACTGGCGACGATACCGCTGCACAGCTGGCTGGTATCCTGGCCAAGAAGCACCTGATCTGATGAAAGGAGCATAGGATTACAATGGCTGATTTTAACGAATACAAGGGCGTCTGGGTCTTCTGCGAGCAGCGCCAGGGCGCACTGATGTCCACTGATTTTGAGCTGGTCAGCGAGGCCCGCAAGCTGGCTGATGAGCTGGGCTGCGAAGTCACCGGCCTGCTGCTGGGCGACAACGTCGAAGGCATTGCAAAAGAGCTGGGCGGCTATGGTGCCGATAAGGTCATGGTCTGCGACAGCCCGCTGCTGAAGGATTACACCACTGACGCATACGCCAAGGTCGTCTGCGACATGGTCAACGAGTACAAGCCTGAGGTCCTGCTGATCGGTGCTACCAACATCGGCCGCGACCTTGGCCCCCGCTGCGCAGCTCGTCTGCACACCGGTCTGACCGCTGATGCTACCCATCTGGACATCGACACTGCAAAGTATGTCGAGTTCCTGAAGGAGAGCTCCACCATCGACCTGTCCAAGCAGAAGTTCGATTACGAGGACCGCAACCTGAAGATGACCCGTCCTGCTTTTGGCGGCCATCTGATGGCTACCATCATCTGCCCCCGTTTCCGTCCTCAGATGTCTACCGTCCGTCCCGGCGTCATGAAGAAGGCTCCCTTCGATCAGGCCAAGGCCGATGCCTGCCAGATCGTGAAGCCCGCATTCAGCCTGACCGCTGACGACATCAAGACCGAGGTTCTGAGCGTTGAGAAGGCAGCTGAGAAGCTGGTTGACCTCATCGGTGCAGATGTCATCGTCTCTGTTGGCCGTGGTATCAGCAAGGACGTCAACAAGGGCATTGAGCTGGCTGAGCAGCTGGCTGCAGCTCTGGGCGGCGGCGTTGTCGGCGCATCCCGTGCCGTCACCGATGCCGGCTGGATGACCGCTGACCATCAGGTCGGTCAGACCGGTAAGACCGTCCATCCCAAGATCTATGTGGCTCTGGGCATCTCCGGCGCTATCCAGCACACCGCAGGTATGCAGGATTCCGAGTGCATCATCGCCGTCAACAAGAATGAGTCCGCCCCCATCTTCGGTGTGGCTGACTACGGCATCGTGGGCGACCTGTTCAAGGTCGTTCCCGAACTCATCAAGCAGGTCGAGGCAGCAAAGGCTGCTCAGTGATCAGCTGAGAAATAAGGTCCGAGAGGGCAGCTCGAGAGAGCTGCCCTCTTTTTGCATTTTACTTTTATTATAATATTATAAATAAGAAAGAAAACTCTATGATTTTCCCATTGACAGGAAAGAAGAAATATGGTATATTCTATCCAGAGAGATGAAGGTGCTCAGGTACTGGAAAATCACTTGAACGTGATCGACTCAAAAAAGAGTTTGCGAATAGAATATTTAGCAAAGCAGTTGAAAAGCTGTGACGCAAAGCTAAAGGGCCTGTAAAATGGTAGCCAGTTGCATTTTTAAGGAATTGCCTTTACTTTGTTTTTAAGTATCGTGATTCCTTTTTTTAGTCGCCGGAACAGTTCATGTGATGATGTCTCTCGAACCCCCACAGATGAGCAGGAAACATCTGTGGGGGTTTTTATTTTTGTCTACGGCGTCGGGATGCCTTACGCGAAGAATCCAAGAGGATGAAGCGGATTTGAGTCAGCGCGAAAAAACCTGAAAAAACTTGCAAAAAAGTGTTGACATCCGGCCCGGCGTATGGTATTATACTTGAGCGCCAAGCGCTGAGACAAAAGAATGACT
>ERZ773142.127-NODE-127-length-102833-cov-8.53195_pt1 | contig 102833 bp, 80 predicted proteins | sample MGYA00580853_ERZ773142 | MGnify/ENA primary metagenome ERZ773142 (study PRJEB29015, sample SAMEA2737862) | human gut metagenome | biome: human gut; feature: human-associated habitat; material: faeces | place: China | collected 2012 ...
CTCTTCCGATCGTTTATTTATTTTTTATCATATACCAGAAGTCTAAAGTGTGGACAATTACAAGATTGGAAAACTTAAGTGGGTGTGTATGTTGAGTGTTATCGTTTTTTAATTTTTGTAGTGATAGACAGTGTTTATTATAAATACCAATACCGTTTAACATACACACTGTGTAGTGAATTGAATAGTGTTCCGTTGTATGAGTCAGAAAGAACAAGAGAAGAAATATTTATAAGAATAAAGGGTGACAACATGAGCACTTTTTGAATGCGTTTTTTACAAATTCGCAGCGCCCTGTGGTTGATTGTCTGACCGTAGCTGCGGGCATTTTGGCTCGCAGCCAGGAAGTTATCAAAGGAACAGGCGCGGATCAGCGATTTGTAAAAAACGCTTTCAAAAATGCGGAGTGTCACCCTTTATTCTTATAAATATTTCTTCTCTTGTTCTTTCTGACTCATACATGCAACACCATTACAATCAAAATTATACTTGCTATTTCCCCACACGGGTGTTATAGTTAACATCTGGATGGTATTCTTGAAAGAAATCATACCGGCAAATCAATTTAACTTAGAACATCACCCGCAGGAAAGCAGGTGATATATGTATGAAAGTAGGATTTATTGGAGCGGGGAAAGTAGGCTGCTCTCTTTATGATTACTTTGTACACAACAATATGCCCGTCACAGGGTGTTACACCCGTACACAAGCAAAGGTAAGTGGAACGGAAAAACAGACTCAGAAGATATTTACAACCTCAATTGATAAAATATTAACAAAGAGTGATGTTCTATTTTTAACAGTACCAGACGATGCAATAGCCGCAGTCTGGGAACTAGTCAAAACTTATCCGATACAAGGAAAGTTTATTTGTCATTGCAGCGGATCATTAGGATCAGCTGTTCTTTCTGGAATTGAAGAAACCGGAGCGTACGGTTACTCTATTCATCCAATGTTTCCATTTAAGAGTAAAAAAACTGCATACGAAGATTTATCACAGGCTCTATTCAGTGTGGAAGGAAATGAAGAACACATAGAAGAGATCATGGATCTGTTATCTGCGTGTCCAAATCACATCGTGAGATTAAAAAGCGAAGATAAACCAAAATATCATGCAGCAGCTGTGTTTGCATCGAATCTTGCGGTCGGACTGATCAATCAGGCCAAAAGACTGCTTATGGAGTGCGGATTTGATGAAGATGCAGCACTGAAGGCATTGAAACCGCTGACAGTTACGAACATGAACAATATATTTGATGTTGGAACATATGATGCACTGACAGGCCCAGTGGAACGCCATGATATCAAAACAGTGCAGAAACATCTGAATGCCTTGGATCAGGAGACAAAGGAAACTTATAGTGCCCTGACAAAAGAGATCATAAAACTTGCGCAGATGCGACATCCTGATATTTCTTATGCAGACATGAAACATGTATTGGAGGAAGAAAAATGAAAACAACAGTAAGCACAGTACAGAAGATGAAGGATAATGGAGAAAAGATCACAATGCTGACAGCATATGATTATTCCACTGCAAAATTATTTGACGAAGCTGGAATTGACACGATGTTGGTTGGAGATTCTCTTGGAATGGTTATGCTTGGATATGATTCAACGATTCCTGTAACTGTTGATGATATGATCCATCATGGAGCAGCCGTTGTAAGAGGGGCAAAAAACGCTATGATCGTTGTCGACATGCCATTTTTATCTTATCACACATCTGTATATGATGCGGTAGCAAATGCTGGACGAATCATGAAAGAAACAGGTTGTACAGCAGTAAAATTAGAAGGTGGAAAAAATGTATGTCCACAGATCGAAGCAATCGTGAATGCACAGATTCCAGTATGTGCCCACATTGGACTGACACCACAGTCATCTAATATGTTTGGTGGATTCAGAGTGCAGGGAAAAAGCGAGGAGGCAGCAAAAGAACTGATCGAAGCTGCACAGGCAGTTGAGAAAGCGGGAGCATTTATGCTCGTTTTAGAAGGAATTCCTGAGAAATTAGCAGCGATCATCACAAAGAAAGTACATATTCCAACGATCGGAATCGGAGCAAGTGCTGAATGTGATGGACAGGTATTAGTTTATCAGGACATGTTAGCAATGTATGGAAACTTTGTACCAAAATTTGTAAAACAGTTTGCACAAGTTGGAGAAGTGATGCAGGGAGCAGTCAAAGACTATATCAATGCAGTCAAAGAAGGAACTTTCCCTGGACCAGAAAATACATATGCGATCAGTGATGATGTCATTGAAAAATTATATTAAGATCAAAAACAGACAATAAAAAGGACATAATTTATATAAATAGATTCCCACGTATAATGGGAAGAAGGAGTTTTAGTAATGAAAATCGTAGGAACAGTCAAAGAAGTCAGAGAACAGGTAAAAGAGTGGAAGAAACAAGGACTAAGCGTAGGTTTCGTGCCAACGATGGGATATCTTCATGAAGGACACAAAAGTCTGATGGATGCAGCAAGAAAAGGTAACGATAAAGTCGTTGTAAGTATTTTCGTAAATCCAATGCAGTTTGGACCAACAGAGGACCTTGCAACATATCCAAGAGATTTAGACCATGATGCAGCATTATGTGAAAGTGCAGGAGTAGACCTGATCTTCCATCCAGAAGCAGAAGAAATGTATGAAAAAGATTTCTGTTCTTTTGTGGACATGACAGGACTTACAGAAGGACTTTGTGGAAAAACTCGTCCAATTCATTTCAGAGGCGTATGTACGGTTGTAAATAAATTATTTAATATCGTAACACCAGACCACGCATATTTTGGACAGAAAGACGGACAGCAGTTAGCAGTGATCAAACGTATGGTACGTGACTTAAATATGGATATCGAGATCGTTGGATGTCCGATCGTTCGTGAAGAAGACGGACTTGCAAAGAGTTCAAGAAATACATATCTTTCTCCTGAAGAAAGAAAAGCAGCACTGATCCTTTCTAAGACGGTAGCATTAGGAAAAGAACTTGCCAAGACAGAAAAAGATGCAAACAAAGTCGTAGAAGCAATGAAGAAAAACATTGAGACAGAACCACTTGCCAAGATTGATTATGTAGAAGCAGTTGATGCTTTATCTATGGCACCAGTTGAGAAACTGGAAGGAACATGTATGTTAGCTATGGCAGTTTACATTGGAAAGACAAGACTCATTGACAATACACTGATTAACGAATAGACTTAAGGAGAAAGAAAAATGAACATCAGCATGTTAAAAGGAAAAATTCATAGAGCAACCGTAAAACAGGCAGAATTAGATTATGTAGGAAGTATCACAGTCGATCCTGTATTATTAGAAGCAGCAGGAATCTTAGAATATGAACACGTACATATCGTAGATGTGAACAACGGAAGCCGTTTCGAGACATATACAATTCCAGGAGAGCCAGGAAGTGGGATGATCTGCTTAAACGGACCTGCAGCACGTTGCGTGGCAACAGGAGATAAGATCATCATTATCGCATATGCAGATATGACACCAGAAGAAGCAAAAACATTTGAACCAAAAGTTGTATTTGTAGATGATGAGAATCAGATTTCCCGTTGCACAAACTATGAAAGACATGGACGTTTAGAAGATATGTAGGAGAAAGATCATGTTAAAAGGAAAAACGATAGTATTGGGTGTGACAGGAAGTATTGCAGCTTATAAGATGGCAAATGTAGCGAGTATGTTAGTGAAACGTGGATGCGAAGTTCACGTAGTCATGACGAAGAATGCAACAAATTTCATCAACCCGATCGCATTTGAAAGTTTGACCAATACAAAATGTCTTGTAGAAACATTTGACCGTAATTTTCAGTTTCATGTAGCGCATGTATCACTGACAGACAAAGCAGATGCGATGCTGATCGCACCAGCTTCAGCGAATATCATTGGTAAGATCGCAAATGGAATCGCAGATGATATGTTATCAACAACCGTAATGGCATGTAACAAACCAGTGATCATCTCACCAGCGATGAATACAAAGATGTATAATAATCCGATCTTGCAGGATAATCTTGATAAACTAAGAAGATTTGGATATGAGATCGTAGAGCCTGCGAATGGACATCTGGCATGTGGAACAAGTGGTGCAGGAAAGATGCCTTCAGAAGAAGTGCTGGTTGCACATCTTGAGAGAGTGATCGCCAAAGAAAAAGACTTAAAAGGCAAGAAAGTCCTTGTGACAGCAGGGCCAACGATCGAAGCAATCGATCCAGTACGTTATATTTCCAATCATTCCTCAGGGAAGATGGGATATGCGATCGCTAAGATGGCGATGCTTCGTGGAGCGGATGTTACGTTAGTCACAGGAAAGACAGCAATCGAACCTCCGATGTTTGTAGATGTTGTTCCGATCGTGAGTGCACAGGATATGTACGATGCAGTGATAAGCAGAAGCGATGAACAAGATATCATCATCAAATCTGCAGCTGTTGCAGATTATACACCAGCGAATGTCAGCGATCAGAAAGTCAAGAAAAAAGACGGAGATATGGCGATTGAACTGGTAAGGACAAAAGATATTTTAAAGACACTTGGAGAGAATAAAAAAGAAGGTCAGTTCTTATGTGGTTTTTCCATGGAAACACAGAACATGTTAGAAAACTCTAGAGCTAAACTAGAGAAGAAAAAGATCGACATGATCGCAGCCAATAACTTAAAGGAACAGGGAGCTGGATTCAACACAGATACAAACGTGATCACACTGATCACAAAGGATGAAGAAAAGCAGCTTCCAAAGATGACAAAAGAAGAAGTTGCAGATGCACTTCTTGATTTTATCGTTTCTAAAAATTAAATAAAATAATCGATCAAATTCTGGTTTCTTCGTATGACTATGGTATAATAATAGATATTAATACCAAAGGAGAGTTAATGGGATGAAAGCAGTAAATAAAGTTCGGTTGATCTATTTACCAGCGATCGTGCTACCAATCTTTGTGATGATAGTATCGATCGCTGGTTTGAGTATAGGGTATTCAAGAATCAACAAGGCAGACCTCTCAGCAGGGTCTTTTGAACGATTTGTGAATCCATTAAAGACGATGAATACCGAGACACAGGAAATTTTCTTTGAATTAGAAGATCACGTAAGGAAAGATCCACAAATCTTTGACAATGAACAGTATTTAAATGATCTCAATGAACGTTTAAAAGCGAAGGATTCCTATCTGATCGTCCGTAAAAATGGTCAGATCCAATATATAGGGAAGAAAAAAGTATCTGATAAATTAATTCATAAACTTCCATCCTATGGGAATAAAGACAGTGATGCAGACCGTGGCTTTTTTGTCAGCAGACCAGGAAACTATCTTGTAAAACAGCAGGACTTTAAATACAATGATGGCGGACAAGGATCTGTTTTTATCATGACAGATCTTGGAACAGTACTTCCACATTATCGCAATATTATTATTCAGGTATCTTGCGCTGTGATAGGGGTACTGATCTTAACAAGTACCTTTTTATCATGGTTTATGTATCGTGAATTCGTCGGACCGATCCGTGAATTAAAAGCAGGTGCAGAACGTATCAAGGAAGGAAATCTTGACAACGATGTAGTGATCAACAGTGGTGGAGAAGAGATCAGGGAATTGTGCAATGCATTTAATGAGATGAGGGCAGAATTGAAAGACTCTATCGATGCAAGAATTGTTTATGAGAAGCAAAACAGAGATTTGATCAGTAACATTTCCCATGACCTAAAGACGCCGATCACAGCAATCAAAGGATATGTAGAAGGAATTATGGATGGTGTAGCCGATACACCTGAGAAGATGGATCGTTACATTAAGACGGTCTATAACAAGGCAAATGATATGAATGTATTGATCAATGAATTATCATTATACTCTAAGATCGATTCGAATATCATTCCGTATAATTTTGAGAAGATCAACATCAATTCGTATTTTAAAGACTGTGTCGATGAGATCGGAGCAGACCTTGAGCAAAGAGGCATGATGTTCTCTTATCGCAATTACTGTGCAGCCAATGTCATGGTAACAGCAGATCCGGAACAGCTTAAGAGAGTGATAAACAATATTATCAATAATGCATGCAAATACAATAACAAAGCAAAAGGAAAAGTAGGAATTACGTTAACAGAATATGACCGAAAGGTACAGGTAGCGATCAAGGACAATGGAATCGGAATTTCCAAAGAAGATCTTCCACATATTTTTAGAAGAACCTATCGTGCAGATATGTCGAGAAATTCAGCAGGTGGAAGTGGTCTTGGATTATCTATTTGTAAGAAGATCATCGAAGAACATGGCGGTGAGATCTGGGCAGAGAGTAAGCTGCGTGCTGGAACGACAATATTCTTTACACTAAATAAAGTAATCGATCAGTCAAAGGAGAAATAACATGAGCAAAGTATTAATCGTAGAAGACGAACTTTCAATTGCAGAATTAGAGAAAGATTATCTGGAATTAAGTTCTTTTGAAGTAGAAATCGAAACAGATGGACAGCAGGGACTTGAGAAGGCTTTAAAAAATGATTTTGATATGATCATTTTAGATATCATGTTACCTGGAGTTGATGGATTTGAGATCTGTAAGCAGATTCGAGAAGCAAAAGAAATTCCGATCCTTATGGTATCTGCAAGAAAAGAAGATATCGATAAGATTCGAGGGTTAGGACTTGGTGCAGATGATTATATCACAAAGCCATTTAGTCCAAGTGAACTTGTAGCAAGAGTGAAGGCACATCTGAATCGTTATCAGCGTCTTGTAAATAATCAGATGGAAGTCAATGATATCATTGAGATCCGTGGATTGAAGATTGATAAGACTGCAAGACGTGTATACTTAAATGGAGAGGAAAAAGTCTTTACAACGAAAGAATTTGATCTTTTAACATTCCTTGCAGGACATCCAAACAGAGTCTTTACCAAGGAAGAATTATTTAATAAGATCTGGGATATGGAATCTTTAGGAGATATCGCAACCGTTACGGTTCATATCAAGAAGATCAGGGAGAAGATCGAAGTTAACACAGCAAAACCTCAATATATCGAGACAATATGGGGTGTTGGATATCGTTTCAAGATGTAGGAGATTTTTATGAGAAAGAATAAAAAGATAAATATCATATATAAAGATGACCAGATCGTTGTCTGTGAGAAGCCAAAAGGAATCCCCGTTTCCAGTGACAAGACGGGGGACATGGATCTTTTGCATCAGCTTAAAAATCAACTGTTTTTTGAGGAAAATACAGATGGGGAGCCACAGCTTTATTTAGTTCACCGCTTAGACCGTCCAGTTGGCGGGGTAATGGTATTTGCAAGAACCAAGAAGGCAGCTGCATCTCTGACAGAACAGATCAAAGATCATACTTTTGAGAAAGACTATCAGGCAGTATTGACCGGATGGCTGCCTGACGACGAAGGGACATTCAGGGATTATTTATTAAAAGATCCGAAGAATAATGTATCCAAAATTGTCAAAGAAGGAACGCCAGGAGCCAAAGAAGCGATCCTTGACTATGAAGTTATTGATATGATGGAAGATTCCAAGATGAAATACACGTATTGTCTGATCCATTTAGAGACAGGCCGTCACCATCAGATCCGTGTTCAGACATCAAGCAGAGGATTTGGAATCTGGGGAGATACAAAGTATAATCCGATCTATCAAAAGACAAAGAAGAAATACAAAGAGATCGGTCTATTTGCAGCACGGATCGCATTTGAACATCCAACAACAGGTGAGAAAATGGTATTTAAAGCAGATCCAAGTGGAGAAGCATTTGACTTATTAGAGATGACAGAATAAACAGGAGATGGTAAGAAAAGATGAGATTTAGACCATGCATTGACATTCACAATGGCAAGATCAAACAGATTGTAGGAGGAAGTCTTCTTGATCAGGGAGATTTTGCAACAGAGAATTTTGTATCCGAAAAAGATGGTACATTTTATGGAAAATTATATAAAGAGAATCATTTGAATGGTGGACATATCATCATGCTGAATGCCAGAGATTCGAAGTACTACGAAGAAGATAAGGTACAGGCATTAAAGGCGTTGAAAGCATTTGAAGGGGGTCTTCAGATCGGTGGAGGGATCACAGATGAGAATGCCAAAGAATTCATTGAATCTGGCGCATCACATGTGATCGTAACATCTTTTGTATTTGCAGGTGGAAAGGTTCATTATGACAGACTGGATGCTCTAAAAGAACAGGTAGGAAGAGAACATCTGGTACTTGACCTTAGTTGTCGAAAGAGAGATGACAAATACTATATCACAACAGACCGCTGGCAGAAGTTTACGGAAGAAGAATTAACCATAGAACTTCTGCACAAACTGGAATCATGGTGTGATGAATATCTGATTCATGGAGTTGATGTAGAAGGAAAAGCACAGGGGATCGATCAGGAACTCGTGCAATTATTAGCTCGATATAATGGCAATAAAGTCACATATGCAGGTGGAGTTAAGAATTTTGACGATCTGGAATTGCTGAAAAACTATGGAAATGATAAGATTGATGTGACGATCGGAAGTGCCTTAGACTTATTTGGTGGAGATATGGAATTTTCGAAAGTCTTAGAATATTGCGATGCAACGATAACAAATCTGAATTAAGTAATACTTTCACATGGAGTGGAAAGAGTATGGAAGGGAGGCTTGAATATATGAAACTATTATATGAAGCCAGCAATTTTACGATACAAGCAAGATGGGTCATTCCATTTGCTATTTTAGGAATTATAGGAGTATTACTGCTCTTATGTTCACGGAAACCATTTTTTAAGTTGTTAGCTGCAGTGTGTCTTGTAATCTGTGCGATCGCAGCACTTAGATTCTGTTTTGGATATGTGCAGGTGATCCAAGCATATAAGCAAGGAAATTACAAGAGTGTTGAAGGATATGTAGAGAATTTTATACCAGCATCCAGTGGTGGAGAAGATCAGGAAGATATGGAAGAAGAAAGCTTTGATATCAAGGGTGTTCATTTTTCCTATGGTGATAAATTTATTAAGAAGTTTGGTTACCACAGACCATCGACACAGGGTGGATATATCAAGAAAGACGGTCAGTATCTCAAGATCGGTTATATTTCAACGGAAAAAGGATATGTCATCGTTAAGATTCAGGAAAGAAAATAAAAGAATATTTTACAACAAAAAATACCGGAAACTTTCAAATGATAAGTTTCCGGTATTTTGCATTTTAGATTCTTATACAATAATAAGAAATTAATTCTTACGCATAAATTCAGCACTCTTCTTAGTAAGTTTTGCACGCAGACCACGTTTTTCAGGTTCAGGTGGTGCAACATTACGAAGATTCTTGATGGATGTGATATAAATACCACTGACAACAGCTTTGATCTCAGCCTTTACAGGAACGTCATCGAAGATTGCCTCATCACACAATAATGGAGTGATCTTTGGTCCAATCTTTGCTTTAACAACTGGTACCTTAGACATCTTAGCACGTTTCGGAATGTTATCAGTTACCATCTTAGGAAATCCAGCTTCCATGATCTTCATTCGCTTCTTATCTATGACAAGCATATTCACTGTCTGTGCCATCTGATCTAACTGCGCACGCTGATCTTCCTGTTTTGCCTGCATCTTTCTACCAACAAAATACAGAACACCAAGAATGATCGCAGCAATTACCGCAATAATAAGGATAACTGTCCATACACTCATATTATCTTCTCCTCCTAATATATACATTTGAATATCTTAACTATTATAGCATTTTTTCCTTAACTTGTCTTATGTTTTTTTCGCATTTCGATAATTTCTTCACGAATTGTAGCACCGAGATGCTTTTTCTCAGCTCTTTCAAGCTGATCAGGATAGATTGGCTGTCCAAAAGTAATATGAACAGTCGTTGGTTTTACCTGAAAACGTCTGTTATTCTCTAAGATATCAGCAGTACCTGAAATTGCCATCGGAATTACAGGAACACCAGCTTTCAGAGCAGGACGTAAACTTCCTTCTTTGAACTCATGAGGATCTTCATCCTGACTTCTGGTACCTTCTGGGAAGATCGCAATGGAAAAACCATCTTTCAAAAGTTTTGTACCTTCATTCATAGTAGCAAGTCCAGCTTTGATATTCTTACGATCTAAAAACAGGCAGTTGATAAAACGCATCCAGTGGGATAGACAAGGAATCTTTTCCATTTCTTTCTTGGCAAAAAATCCCATTCCACGTTCAGTAGCAACGTAGCTGCATAAAATATCATAATAACTGCTATGATTTCCAACATATAAAACAGCACCATCTTCTGGTATGTTTTCCTGGCCATCAACAATTAATTTTGTACCAGCCATAGCAAGACAGATCTTAAAAGATCGTAAGATCATGCGTTGTGCTATGGATGAACGTTTATGAGCTTTTCCGGTTTTGTTCCAATGATCAAACAATGGATAAAGCGGTGCGGTTAATGTCAGGAAAAAGAACAGATAAATAATATCTGCAAAAAAACGAATCATGATCGTTCTCCCTTCTATAAATGATTTTATTTTTTGTGATTTGCATCAAGCAATTCATTCTTTAATTTGTAAAGAGGCATGGAAAGATCGACATATACTTCCTGTGGATTCACAAGACGTCTGCTTTCATCCCATAATGTGTTTAGTTCATCCTTACAATAGGAACGGATGTCCATAACAGAAGGACTCTTGTAAACACATTGACCTTTGATAAAGATTGGAACTAAAAGTTCACGCATTGTATAAGTACCACCAGCAAGTGTAGACTTCTTCCAAGTAGCCTGAGGATCAAAGATTGTCAGATCGTCAGATTCATCATAATGTTCCCCGACAAGACAGATCAGATCACCACGGATCTTTCCATCTTCCTTTCCGTAGATACGATAAATCGTTTTATTTCCAGGATTTGTGATCTTTGCAGGATTCTCAGAAATCTTGATCTTAGCAGTAAATTCATCAGCACCTTTTGGTTTAGAGGCAGCAAGTTTATAGACACCTCCAAATGCAGGACAATCTGCAGAAGTGATCAGTTTTGTACCAACACCCCATGAAGTGATCGGTGCACCCTGAGATTTTAAGCTTGTGATCAGATTCTCATCAAGGTCTCCAGAAGCAGCGATCACTGCATCAGGAAAACCTGCTTCATCAAGCATGATACGGGCTTTCTTTGTAAGATAAGCAAGATCCCCACTGTCTAAACGGATTCCATAGTGCTTTGGCATATGACCTTCTGCTCTTAATTCTTCAAATACACGGATCGCATTTGGAACACCAGAACGAAGAGTGTCATAAGTGTCAACAAGTAAAGTGCAGGAATCTGGATAAAGATCTGCATAGGCACGGAAAGCATGATATTCGTCATCAAAACTCATGATCCAGCTGTGTGCATGAGTTCCAAGGATCGGAATATCAAAACATTTACCAGCAAGTACATTCGAAGTACCATCACAACCACCGATCACGGCAGCACGGGCACCATAAGTACCAGCGTCAGGTCCCTGAGCACGTCGAAGTCCGAATTCCATAACACCACTTCCACCAGCAGCATAAACTACACGAGAAGCCTTCGTAGCGATCAGACTTTGATGATTGATGATATTAAGGAGCGCAGTTTCTACAAGCTGTGCCTCCATGATAGGTGCTTTCACTTTCAGAAGCGGTTCTCTTGGGAATACAACAGTTCCTTCCGCGATCGCATAAATATCTCCTGTAAAATGATATCCAGCAAGATATTCCAGAAAATCTTCATCAAAAATCCCTTGATTACGAAGATAATCAATATCATCATATGAAAAAGATAAGTTTTTGATATAATCAATGACCTGATCGAGTCCGCAAGTGATCGCATAGCCACTTCCAGAAGGATTATTACGGTAAAAAACATCAAAAACTACAGTTTCATCATTCCCTGTTTTAAAATATCCTTGCATCATGGTTAATTCATAAAGATCTGTGAGCAAGGTAAGATGATTTATATCCATTGAATACTCCTTTTCAACATAAAAATAGAAGGGTCAGGATAAGCTGCCCTATAACAACTTCAGTATAACATAATCTGACAAAAACGAACAGTATTCTTATAAAAGTTGTGAAGTGACGATTTCCTTTAATTTCTCCATTGTTTCATCCTCGTCAGATCCAGAAACGATCAGATTTACTTTATCATTGTAGGAGATACAAGCAGACATTAGATGGATCGCATTGGATACATCGATTTCTCCTCCATCATATTCTAGTGTAACACAAGAAGCACTTTTACATGCGATACTTGCAAGAGCAGCTACAGGCTGTGCGTGAAGTCCACGGTCAGATGTAATTGTAAAATCATATCTTTTCATAAAATATAAGAGTCCTTTCATATTTTTTTCTATTGTAACATAAAATAGTAAGACGGACAAAAGGAGGATTGGAATGAGGTACAAAATGACATATATATTATTTTTATTTTTTTTGTTAACAACGATTCCATATATTATTACGATATATATCAATAAAGAAAACAAGAAAAATATTTCGTTTGAAAACTATGACAGTGGATATAAAATACAAGACAAGGACCAAGATATTGATTTGGAAAGTTACCTTTTAAAAATCCTCCCAGGACAGATTTCCATGGATCAAGAAGAAGAAACGATCAAATGCCAGGCTGTGATCTTAAGGACAGATCTGATCCGGAAAATGGGCAGATCAAAGAAGATAAAGATGGAAAGCATACCATATCAGCTGTACAAAGACGAACAATATAAAAGTAAACTGGGTGATCGTGCCTATGAGATCATGGATCAGAAACGAAAAAAAGCAGTCAAAGAAACGATCGGAAAGGTGATCACATACAAAGGAACATTGATCGAACCATATTTTCATGCAGTGAGTGTGGGGATGACATTAGATGCAAGTGAATGGTTCGGGAAAAAGATTCCTTATCTAAGACAGAAAGAAAGTTTAAGTGATATCGAATCCAAAGATTATATGTCAATTAAGACAATTTCATATCAAAGGATGCAGATTATACTAGAAGAACACATGAAAAAGAAAATCACCATACAACAATTACAAAAAAATCTGAGACTTTTAACGGTAACAAAGAATGGATATGTCAAACAGATCAAGGCCGGATCATATATCATTTCCGGAGAAGATTTTGCAAGATGGCTGCAACTGGCATCCAATAATTTTTATTTTGAACAATATAAAGGAAATTTAAGGATCATCTGTCTCGGAAAGGGAAATGGATTAGGACTAAGCCAGTATGGTGCAGATCAGATGGCAAAGCAAGGAAAAACCTATCAAAAAATATTAAAATATTACTATCCAAAAACAATGATTCAAAAACTATATGAATAAACAGATGGAAATGGGCAAAACTATGTTTGAGGTGATGAAAATGAGAAAAAATAACAAACAAAACCCATTTCCGCTGCGCAAATACTATGGGGCAATGATCATAGGATTCGTATTCTTTCTTGGAATCATGGCGTACTACAGTGCTACATTCCGCCAGAGGAGAGATCAGGCAAAACAGGAAGTCAGCCTGGAAGAAGAATCGATTGGAGCTAATAACAGCGCAACACAGGAAAAAACAAAAACAACAACGCAAGACAAGAAAGAAACAGAGACAACGGCACAAATGAAACGTACCATGAGTGAAAGTGTTACGTATAATGGTACATCCAAACTGACATGGCCGATCAAAGGCAATATCATTCTTCCATACAGTGTAAATTCAACCATCTATTTTGAATCTCTTGACCAGTACCGTATCAACAAAGGAATCCTGATCGAAGCAAAAGAAGGAGACGAGGTGAAGGCAGTCCGTAAGGCAAAGGTAAGAGAAATTAAAAAATCAGCAGAATATGGACAAACGGTATTGATGGATCTTGGAAATGAATATACCGTATTATACGGACAGCTTAAAGATATCAGAGTAAAAGAAGGAACAATGGTCAATGCAGGAGAAGTTATTGCAAAAGTCGCAGAGCCGACAAGTTATTACACATTAGAAGGAACGAATCTCTATTTTCAGATGGAAAAAGATAAAAAAAGTGTAGACCCTTTAAAATATCTGGAATAAAATAAAGTGAGAAAATAACAGCCATAACATATCTGGTTGATGTAGAGGAAAGGCGGTCAGAGAACATCTGACAGCCTTTCTTCAAAGAAAATGAAGATCAGGGCTGGATCAATATACAGATAGACAGAGGATAAGACAGATGAAGAATGTAACGTACATATTAAAATGCAGTGATAACAGTTTATACACAGGATGGACTAACGATATCAAACATCGCCTGAAGATGCATAATGAAGGAAAAGGTGCAAAATATACAAGAGGACGAGGGCCAGTAGAACTTGTGTATCTTGAAGAATTTGATACAAAGCAGGAAGCAATGAGTAAAGAAGCAAAGATCAAACGTCTTACCAGAAAGGAAAAACTCCTGTTAATAGAAAACTACCAACAGGAGCAAAAATTAAATCTGGAACATTAAGATCATATGGCATAAACTTCCACCCATAACAAACAGATGAAAGATCTCATGCAGACCAAAATTCTTCCAGTGATTTTCGAACCAAGGAATCTTTAGTGCATAGATCACACCACCAACTGTATAAATGATACCGCCAGCAAGCAGCCATCCAAAAGATGTCTTGGATAAACTATGGATGATCGGTGCGATCGCAACGATACAAAGCCATCCCATTGCGATATACATGACAGAAGATACCCACTTCGGACAAGTTACCCAGAACATCTTAAATACGATACCAAGGATCGCTATGATCCAGATTACGGATAAAAGTCCATATCCAAGCGTGCCACCAAGAACGATCGTACAGATCGGTGTGTAAGAACCAGCGATCAGAACAAAGATCATTGCATGGTCAAGTTTCTTTAACTTCTTATTGATCGTTGGTGAAATATTAAAAGAGTGATAAGCAGTACTTGCACCATAAAGACCAATCATACTTATAGTAAATATGATCAAAGAGATAATGCGTACATAATCACCGCTTAAAAAGCTCTTGATGATCAATGGAATGGAAACGATCGCGGCCAGGATCATTCCGATCAAATGGGTAATTGCACTTCCTGGATCTTTTAATTTATGTTTCATGGTAAAACCTCCAATCATTCTAGTGTTATAAAATTCAATACATAGTATTAAAAACCACATCTAACTTTCTTACATACTACAACTATTCAAAGGATATTGCAAGGGGTTTTCAAAAAAAAGTGAATCTGGTATAATGTTACCTATTATGTGATTAAGAAAAAAAGTAATAGACAGAATGGAATGTTAATATGGAGAAAACAAAGAAAGCCTATGAGATTGTCATAGATAGTATCAAAGAGCAGATCATGAATCAGGAACTTGTTCTTGGACAAGGACTTCCACCAGAGAGAGAGATCTCAGAGAAGATTGGAGTCAGCAGGAATTCCGTTCGTGAAGCGTTGAAGATCTTAACTGTCATGGGAGTGGTCTCAAGTAGACAAGGAGCAGGAAATTATATATCAGGAAATTTTAAGGGATATATGGTAGATGCCCTTTCTATGATGTTTATGCTTGATAAGCTTGATTATGATCAGATCAACCAGATCCGTATCGGACTGGAGATGCAGGCATATGCACTTGCAGTGAAGAATGCAGAGACAAAAGACATCATAGAATTACAAGAATATGTGAATGCATTAGATCAGAGTACAGATAACGATGAGAAGACAATGTACGATAAGAAGATCCATTATGCGATCGCGAAAGCATCAGGCAATGTTCTGATCGTGAATATCTTAGATGCATTATCTGAAGTGATGGATATCTTCATTTTTGAAATGCGTCGAGAAATCTTAAGAACTGAGAAGCGAAAAGGAATGTTACAGGAAGCACATAAGCAGATTGTCGAATGTTTATTAAAGAGAGATGTGGTCAATGGACAGAAAGCATTGATGAAACATTTTGATATGATTGATAACATTATTCACAAAGAACTTTAAGGAAAGAGCCATTTTGGCTCTTCTTTTTTATGCAAGATTAACAAAAAAAAGAAAAATGTCAAATAGTACTTTACAAAAGTAGACAATGTATATATAATAAAAACATAAATTGGTAGTACCAATAAGACAAAAACAATGGATGCGAAAAACATCCAAATTTTTTTCAAACAAAATTGGTAGTACCAATTCAGAGCGGAAGAGCTTAAGATAAAGGATAGAAAGTCTTAGGAATGAGGAGGAATAGCAATGGACATTTTAGTATGTATCAAACAGGTACCGGCATCTAATAAAGTGGAAGTTGATCCAGTAACCGGTGTGCTGTTAAGAAACGGAGCCGATTCAAAGATGAATCCATATGATCTGTATGCGTTAGAGACAGCGCTTAAGATCAGAGAAGAAGTAGGTGGAACGATCAGTGTCATCAGTATGGGACCACCACAGGCAATGACAGTGATCAGAGAAGCATTTGCCATGGGAGTTGACCGTGGAGCATTATTATCAGACCGAAGATTTGGTGGAGCCGATGTACTGGCAACAAGTTATACGATCGCACAGGGAATCAAGAAGATGGGAGATTTTGACCTGATCCTATGTGGAAAACAGACAACTGATGGTGACACAGCACAGGTTGGTTCCGAAGTATCTGAATGGTTAAATATCCCAAGTGTATCAAATGTAAAGAAGATATCTAAAGTAGAATCCGATGCGATCACGATCGAGATGGATCTGCCGGAAGAACTGGAGATTGCTAAAGTTCAGTATCCATGTTTGTTATCCGTAGATAAAGACATTTTCCAGCCAAGACTTCCATCCTATGTAAAGAAGATGGATACCGCAGACCGTGAAATTGAAGTATATTCCTTAGATGATATGGAAGACAAAGACGAAACACATTATGGATTAAATGGTTCACCAACACAGGTAAAACGAATTTTCCCTCCAACAGCGAATGACCATCATGAAGTATGGGACGGAGACGGAAGTGAAGTCGCAGACAAATTATTCCATATGATCACAGATATGAAATTTATCTAAAAGGGGGAAATGAGAATGCCAAAATTAGTAATACATCAGGAAAAAGTAGAAGATCCACAGGTTCTGGTTGATATTTGTCCATTCGGTGCGATGGAAGAAAAAGACGGAAAACTTTCTATCAATGCCGCATGTAAGATGTGTAAATTATGTGTGAAGAAAGGACCAGCTGGAGCAGTAGAATATGTAGAAGATGAGAAAAAAGAAGAAATTGATAAGAGTCAGTGGAACGGAATCGCTGTTTATGTCGATCATGTTGATGGAGAAATTCATCCAGTAACATACGAATTGATCGGAAAAGCACGAGAGCTGGCAAGTAAGATCAATCATCCAGTCTATGCTTTATTTATGGGAAATAACATTTCAGATAAGGCAGAAGAATTATTACACTACGGAGTTGATAAAGTATTTGTTTACGACTTCCCAGAGTTAGCAAGATTCAAAATAGAATCTTATACATCTGTATTTGAAGATTTCATCAAGAAACATCAGCCATGTGCGATCCTGACAGGAGCAACAACAGTCGGAAGACAGTTGGCACCAAGGGTAGCTGCAAGAATGAAGACAGGATTAACAGCAGACTGTACGATTCTTGAGATGGATGAGAACACAGACCTTTCTCAGATCAGACCAGCATTTGGTGGGAACATCATGGCACATATCTTAACACCAAATAACCGTCCACAGATGGCAACGGTAAGATACAAAGTCATGAATGCACCAGAAAGAACAGAAGAAACACATGGAGAGATCATTTCATGTGCGATCGATAAAGAAAAGATCAAAGCACATGTGGATGTATTAGATATTGTAAAGAAAGAGCCAGAGAAGTTTATCGAATCTGCCGATGTTTTAGTCGTTGCAGGACGAGGAATCAAGAAAGAAGAAGACCTTGCAATGATCAGAGAATTAGCAGAACTGTTAGACGGACAGGTAGCCTGCACAAGACCACTTGCAGAAGCAGGATGGGTAGAAGCAAAATGTCAGGTAGGATTAAGTGGAAGAACCGTACGCCCGAAACTGATCATTACCTGTGGTGTATCAGGTGCCATTCAGTTTGTAGCTGGAATGGATCACTCTGACTGCATCGTATCCATTAATTCCGATGAAAAAGCACCGATCTTTAAGACAGCACATTATTGTCTGGTAGGAGATGTCTACGATATCGTACCAAAACTGATCGAGAAGATTAAAGCTGCGAAAGGGGCGTAAGAGATATGAGTTATAAGAAATTTGATCAAGCTGATTTAGAAGTTATCAAAAATATCATAAAAGACGATGAAAGAATTTTATATGCAGAAAATATCAACGAAGAATACAGTCATGATGAATTAGGAGGAGCACAAAGCTACCCAGATGTTGTAGTAAAAGCGACTTCTGCAGAAGAAATCTCTGAGATCATGAAATATGCATATGAAAATAATATTCCGGTCACACCAAGAGGAGCTGGAACCGGTCTGGTAGGATCTTCCGTAGCGATCGAACACGGGATCATGATCGATTCAAGCCTCATGAATCATATATTAGAACTTGATGAAGAAAACTTAACGATCACCGTAGAACCAGGAGTTTTATTAATGGAACTTGCTGCCTACGTGGAAGATCATGATTTCTTCTACCCACCAGATCCAGGAGAGAAATCCGCAACGATCGGTGGAAATATCAGTACAAATGCCGGTGGTATGCGTGCTGTAAAATATGGCGTGACCAGAGATTATGTCAGAGGTCTTGAAGTTGTCCTTCCAAATGGAAAGATCGTGGAATTTGGAGGAAAGGTTGTAAAAAACAGTTCCGGATATTCCTTAAAAGACCTGATGATCGGTTCCGAAGGAACCTTAGGCTTTATCACAAAAGCCACATTAAAATTACTCCCTCTGCCTAAAAAGGCAATTAGTTTACTGATACCATTTAAAACCTTAAAAGAAGCAATTGACACAGTACCTCTCATTATCAAGTCCAAAGCAATCCCAACTGCCATTGAGTTTATGCAGAGGGAGGTCATCATTGATGCAGAAGAGTACCTAGGTAAAAAATTCCCAGATTCCCAATCCGATGCGTACCTTCTGCTCAAATTTGACGGCAATTCAACAGAAGAGATTGAAGCAGATTATGATAAAGTTGCAAAACTTTGTTTAGAGGCAGGAGCACTTGACGTACTGATCTCAGATACAGAAGAAAGAGAAGAATCTATCTGGAAAGCCAGAGGAGCCTTCCTTGAAGCAATCAAAGGATCTACAACTGATATGGATGAAGTAGACATGGTCGTACCAAGAAATAAAGTCAATGAAATGGTAGAATACCTTCATAACTTACATAATGAAGTAGATATACGTATCAAGAGTTTCGGACATGCTGGAGATGGAAACCTTCATTCTTATATCTTAAAAGATGACTTAAGTCAGGAAGAATTTGAAAAACGAATGGCAGAAGCAATGGAGAAGATCTACGAGAAAGCTGCACAGTTAGGTGGAAAAGTATCCGGAGAACATGGAATCGGATTTGCGAAGAAGCCATATTTGAGAGAATCTCTTGATCTAGAAACAATTGAGTTAATGAGTGGAATTAAGAAAGCATTTGATCCAAAGAATATCTTGAATCCACATAAAGTATTCCAGAGCTAAAACTGACACTTTGGTTATACTCCCTAAGTTTTAAAAATGCACAAAGCAGACAGGAAATCAAATACCTGTCTGCTTTGTGTATATAAATTTATACAATTTTCTTCGAAATGGTTGACATAATGTATAAAAATATATATACTAAAAACAGTAACAGTTATTATTTGAATTAAAGAGGAAAGGAAGAGGTTATGCAGCCAGCAACGAAAAAAAGCAAGCAAAGAGATGCCATCATAAAGTTTTTAATGACTCGCAAAGACCATCCAACTGCCGATATGGTATATATGAATATCAAAGAAGAGTTTCCTAAGATCAGTCTTGGAACAGTCTATCGAAATCTTGCATTATTAAGTGAGCGAGGGGAAATACTAAAGCTATCTTACGAAGGAGGAGCAGACCATTACGATGCATGCACCGATCCACACTATCATTTTGTGTGTCAGGAATGTGGAGCAGTCATCGATTTGGAGATGGCACCGATCGATGAGAAGTTAAATGAGATCGCAAGTGAGAACTTTCCTGGAAAGATTACACAGAATATTGTTTATTTTAAAGGAATCTGCAAAAATTGTTTAAAAAATCATTGACAAAAGTAAAATGTGATGGTAATATAAAGACAAGTTAAAAATAGTAATCATTACTGTTTTAAACAAAAGATACTAAGCCGAAAGGCAAAGCAACATAAATGATCATATAAAGTATAAAGGAGAACAAGAATTATGAAGAAATGGATTTGTACAGTATGCGGATATGTACACGAAGGAGAACAGCCACCAGAGAAATGTCCACAGTGTGGAGTACCAGCAGATAAATTCAAAGAGCAGGTAGAAGGAGAAAAAGAATGGGCAGCAGAACACGTAGTAGGTGTTGCCAAAGGTGTCAGCGAAGATATCTTAGCTGATCTAAGAGCAAACTTCGAAGGAGAATGTTCTGAAGTAGGAATGTACCTTGCAATGGCAAGAGTAGCTCACAGAGAAGGATATCCAGAGATCGGATTATACTGGGAGAAAGCAGCATACGAAGAAGCAGAACATGCAGCAAAATTTGCTGAGTTATTAGGTGAAGTTGTAACAGACAGCACAAAGAAGAACTTAGAGATGCGTGTAGATGCAGAACATGGAGCAACAGAAGGTAAATTTGACCTTGCAAAACGTGCGAAAGCAGCAAACTTAGATGCAATCCATGATACAGTTCATGAGATGGCAAGAGACGAAGCACGTCATGGTAAAGCATTTGAAGGATTATTAAAGAGATACTTCGGATAAGAAGAATTGATTTAGGAGGTATGAGTTTTCATACCTCCTTTTTTTTTGCTATATTCCATGCTATAATGAAAATAAGACTGAAAAAGCAGGTGAAAGCATATGATTTCAGAAGAGAAAGTAAAGATTATGGCTGAGATGGCCAAGTATGAGAAGAATTATGGAAAAGGTGATTTTCGTATTTACAAATATACCAAGAAAGATTATGTCAGATCGGAGAAGATCAAGACAAGCATTGCCTTGTTGATCTCATTTTTGATCATGACAGGATTGTTGTGTATCATGCAGTTAGATATTGTGATCATGAAGCTGAGAGAAGGTAAAGTTATAGTATCTGCGGCTGTGATCATAGGAATTTATGTTGCGGTATTTTTTGTCTACCTGCATTTTACGAAGATGCGAGCATCCAGGCAGTATGATGAGGTAAGGGCAAGGGTACTGATCTATGACAAGCATTTAGAAGAACTAGAAACATTATATAAAGAAAAAGAGAATGAAGACATTAGTCCAACGATAGTCGAGGAGGAAGACGAAGATGGAAAAATTATTGATATATAGAGAACGATTTTTGAAATTCCTCACGGCGAGAGGAAGATATATTCAATCAGGGATGAGATTCCTTGGAGGAACTGTTTTATTTTATGTATTAGGGAAATTGTTTGGATATACAGAGACCTTTTCACAGCCATTTTTTATCTTTATGATGGGAGTGATCAGTGTCTTTATTCCAATATCAGCATTATCGCTGATCTTTTATGTCGTTATATTCTTAGAGTTACTTCATGTATCGTTAGAAGTGACATTATTTTTTGCACTGGTAGTTGTATTATATTTTCTTGTATATCAGAGAGTTTTTCCAGAGACAAGGATTTATCTAATGATGGTGCCAATCTTCTTTTATTTTCAACTGCCTGCATGTTTACCGATTTTTGCTGGGATGTTTTGTGGAATTGCAGGACTTCCAGCGATCTTAATGGGAACAGTGATCTATTATCTGTCCAATATCCTTCAGCAGACAATGAACCAGCTGGCATCAGGATCAGCACATGGGAAGGTCTATAGTCTGATCGCGGCAAGAGCGATCGACAATAAGGATCTGCTTTTGTATTTTGTGGTATTCTGTCTGGTGACAGCACTCGTAACAGCAATTCGCAAGCGGGGAGCAGCGCATGGATGGAATATTTCAATCCTTGCAGGAGGAGTTGTATATCTGATCTGCATGTTCATAGGAGGATATCTGGTTAACAATGAGATCAATATCACATCACAGATCGGAACGATCATAGGAAGCATTGCGATTGCCCTGATCATACAGTTTTTATACAATGTGATCGACTATACCAGAGAAGAAACATTTGAATTTGAAGATGAAGAATATTATTATTATGTAAGAGCGATACCGAAAGTGACTGTGGAAGAAGAAGAATTTAATGTTACACAGATCACGGTACCATCACATAGATTTAGTTTAAAAAGAAAAGAACATAAACAAGAACATAAAGAACAGGACAAAGAAAAGGGAGAGGAAATTTGAGTAAATTTTTTGATGGACTTGAAAAATATATATATTGGACATCGATTCCGAAGATCGGTCTGAATGACATTGTAGATATTCTGATCGTCAGTGTTATGATCTATCTGATCGTCAAATGGATCAAAACAACAAGAGCCTGGGTATTATTAAAAGGGATCATTATCTTGCTTTGTATTGCATTTGCGGCATATTTACTGCAATTACATACAGTTTCATGGATTCTTTCCAATACAATGAGTGTGGGAATCACAGCGATTTTGATCGTCTTCCAGCCAGAACTCCGAAGCGCATTGGAACAACTTGGAAGAAAGAACTGGGTGACTGATATTTTCTCTACAGATAGCCGTCAGGAAGAACTGGAATATACAGCAAGAACTCTGCAAGAGATATCAAGAGCAGCGATTGAGATGGGAAAGGTAAAGACAGGAGCACTGATCGTACTGCAAAGAGAAGTAGCACTTGGAGAGTATGAGCGTACAGGAATTCCAATTGATGCGAAGGTCAGCAGCCAGCTTCTGATCAATATCTTTGAACACAATACACCACTCCATGATGGCGCGGTGATCATTCACAACAACAGGATCGTGTCAGCAACCTGCTATCTTCCATTAAGCGATAGTGTAGAGATTGGAAAGGAAATGGGTACCAGACACAGAGCAGCAGTAGGGATCAGTGAAGTTTCAGACAGTATCACTGTGATCGTATCCGAAGAAACTGGTGATATTTCTATCGCAAGGGATGGAAAGATCATCAGACATCTGGATCCACAGAGATTGAGAGATGAACTGGCTGTCCTGAGAGAAGAAAAAGGACAGAATAAGAAATTCAAACTATGGAAGGGGCGGAATCGAAATGAAAAAAAGAATGGAAAGTGATCTGCTTTTAAAAATAATTTCTGTTGTTTTTGCCTTTCTACTTTGGATGTTTGTTATCAACACCGATAACCCGGTCATCAAGAAGACTTTCAGCGATGTACCGGTTGATATGCTGAATGAACAGGTTTTAGACGATCTTAATCAGACTTATAAGATTGAATCTGGAGATACCGTAAGCTTTACTGTGAAGGGAAAGAAAGATGTTGTAGATCGTTTGACAAAGTCAGATTTCCGTGCAACGGCAGATGTATCTTCTATGTCAGATGTTCATGCAATCCAGATCGAAGTTGAGGCTTTACGATACAAGAGTCAGTTAGATATTGATACAGGTGGTGCAACAGTCAAAGTCGTATTGGAAGATGTGAAGAGTGACCAGATACCAGTCAATGTTGTGGTGAAAGGAACACCAGCGAGTGGATATACGGTAAGCACGCAGACAGCAACGCCGAATCTGATCTCTGTATCTGGGCCAAAGAGTGTGGTAAGCAGGATCAAACAGATCGTAGCGAAAGTAGATGTATCCGGATTGAAGAAAGATGTGACAATGGCTCAGAATGTCAAGTGTTATGATGAAGACGGAGATGAAGTAAGTCAGGACCGCATCAAACTTGATACGACCAAGATTAAAGTAAAGATTGGATTATCAAGAACGAAGACAATACCATTTACAGTGGAAACAAAAGGAACGCCGGGCAAGGGATATGTACTTGGAAGCATTGATTATGAACCAAAACATATAGAAATTACTGGAGCTGAAGATGATCTGGAGAAGATCAGCAGTATCAAACTGGCGAATTTAGATATCAGTGATAGTACAAAGAGTATTGAAAAAACGATCAAAGCGTCCGATATTAAACTGCCAGATGGTATTACATTTGTAAAATCTGTAGATAAGATCAAGAATATCGTGATCCGTGCAAATATCGAGAAGAAGACGAAACGTACATTGACGATTCCGACAGAACAGATCGCATTGATCAATAATACGAAGAATTATGATGTCAAATTTGATGACTCAGAGTTAAAGGTGAAGATCAGCGGATTGCGCTCTGTAGTAGATAAAGTTGTAGTGAAGGATTTAAATCCAAAGATTGACATGCAGCTGTACGAACCCGGAACGCATACGGTACAGGTTCAGCTGACAAAGATCAAGAATATGTCGATTGAGAAGAACGTCAGTGCAAAGATCACGGTAGAATAAAATATAAGGAGAGATATTTACAATGGATAAGATGTTATCGGTTGTTCTTCCAGCTTATAACGAAGAACAGATGATCAAGAAAACAGCACAGGTGGTAGGAGACCTGCTTGAGAAAGAACAGATCCCATATGAATTAGTATTCGTAAATGACGGATCTAAAGATCATACATGGGAGAAGATCTTAGAACTCAAGGAAGAAAGAGCACATATCAAAGGAGTCTGCTTTTCCAGAAATTTTGGAAAAGAAGGAGCCGTTTTTGCAGGAATCGCACAGGCAGAGGGAGACTGTATTGCAGTAATGGACTGTGATCTTCAGCATCCGCCAGAAACACTTATAAAGATGTATCATTTATGGGAAGACGGATATCAGGTGATCGAGGGAGTGAAAGCATCCAGAGGAAGAGAAAGTTTCATTCACAAGATGTTTGCAAAAACATTTTACAGTATTATCAGTGATGCAACAGGAATCGATATGTCCAGAGCATCCGATTTTAAGTTGATGGATCGACAAGCAGCAGAAGAATTTCTAAAACTTCCAGAACGAAATGTATTTTTCCGTGCATTGTCATCCTGGGTAGGATTCAAGACAACATACGTAGAATTTGATGTGCAGGAACGAGAAGCAGGAGAATCCAAATGGTCATTCAAATCATTAGTACGATATGCAGTGAATAATATCACATCATTTAGCGCCGCACCAATGCAGATTGTCACATTTTTTGGCGTTGTATTCTTCGTATTTGCAGTACTACTTGGAATACAATCGCTTTATATGTATTTTTCTGGACATGCAGTTGCAGGATTCACAACAGTAATCTTGTTGTTACTGTTGGTTGGAAGCATTTTGATGTTCAGCTTAGGTGTGATCGGATATTATATTGCGAAGATTTATGATGAAGTGAAGATGCGTCCGAGATACATTATCTCAGAAGTGATCAAATCCAAAGAATAACAATACAAATCCCTGAGATCGGATGAGATGAATATCTGATCTCAGGGATTTTATGTGATACAGGGAATCATTTTTTTTGAGATTTGAAAACAAGAAATTTACTGATAAAATAATTGACGATTGTAACAATAACTTGTGTTTCTAACTTGGCGATCATCTGTGGCTGATGAAGGATCTCAACACAGAAAGGGACTCCGCCCACTTCGACAGCCATGGTTACAAGACGACCGAGAACAAACTTGATGAATTCATGAATCGTATCTGCGAAGGATTCAGATTTAGACTGAAATACATATAGCTTATTTACAACAAATGCAAAACAGATCGCGATCGCAACAGAGAAAAAGTTGCTGATCTTATAATCAATTCCACATGGTCCTTTTAATAAAGCAAACATTCCAAGATTAACGAGGGTTGTCAATCCACCAAAAAACAAATAACGAATTCGCGAATCATTATATAATTTCTTTATCAAATTTAACATATCATATTACCTCCGATAGATATAAAATATTCTAAAATGTACATACATCCAATATCTTAAGACATTTTTCAGGAATTTTCAATCCAAAATGTGGTATACTAAGCGTGATAATGAACAAAAAAGGGTAAAGGGTAAAGGAAAAGTATAATGATAAAAGAACAAAGAAAGTATTGCTATGGAGTCTATACACTGATGTTTTTACTGATGTGTATCGTGGCATTTCTGCCATTTTTTACCGAAGGAAAAAGCTTTGTATGGGGAGCAGGAGTAGAAGACGGATTAAGCCAGCATTTTTCAGCATTAGCATATTATGGGGAAGCACTAAGAGAATTTTTCCGTAATCTTCTGGCGGGACACCCAAAACTTGTGATGTGGGATATGAGTCTTGGGTATGGTGCAGATATCCTCTCAACATTGAATTACTATGCGATCGGTGATCCGTTAAACCTCCTCTACGGATTTGTTTCGCCAAAGAATACAGAAACTATGTATAATTTCATGATCGTGTTACGAATGTATCTGGCAGGGATCACGTTTATCATGTATGCAAGAAAAATGAAAAAACGAAGTTATGGAACTGTGATCGGGGCACTGGTCTATGTATTTAGCGGATTTTGCTTTCGACTAGGACTGCGCCATCCATTCTTCATCAATCCGATGATTTATTTTCCGCTGTTATGTCTTGGGATTGAGAAGATCTATCAGAGAGAAAGACCGTATGTATTTATTTTCGCAGTCTGCGTATCAGCAATGAGCAATTATTATTTTTTATATATGCTGACGATATTTGCGGTAATCTATGCGTGGATCCGTTTTTATAAATACACCGAAGAAAACAAGATGAAAAACTTTTTCCTGACAATCTTGAAGTTTGGAATGTATTATACACTTGGAATTGCAATGGCAGCAGTGATCTTACTACCATCCGTCATAGGATTCCTAGGAAATGGCCGTTACGGCAATGGGGCTGACTGGAAATCATTGATCGTATACCCAGGGAAATATTATCTGCTGTTTATTGAAAACTTTATTGGATACGGAAATATGGGCAGCAATACGAACGCAGGATATCTGCCGATCGTTGGGATCGTTGTATTATTTACACTGTTTTCACAGCGAATGAAACACAAAAAATACAGAGCAGCATTTATAGCAAGTATCATTGCTCTGATTCTCCCAATCTTTGGATACGCATTTAATGGGTTTTCCTATGCAAACAACCGGTGGGCATTTGCACTGAGCTTTATTGTGGCATTGTTGACAGCAGAAATGTATCCACGTCTGTTTGTGATGTCAAAACGACAGCAGATTGGGATCGGAGCAGGAATCATCATATATACTGTATTTTGTATCATCGTAAATGCATCAGGAGAAGAAATCCTGAAGAATAAAGGAATCATGGCAGCCTGTGGATTAATTGCAGTATTTTATATTCTATTGTTGATCTTTCAAAGACTTGGCTATGATGCACAGAAGAGAATTGTGCGAGTGAGCATGGCAATCTTGCTCCTGATATCAGTGGGAGTGCATGGATATTACAGATTCGATCCAAAAGGATATGCTTATACACAGGAATTTATGGATCAGGGACAAGCATATCGAACATTGAAGGAAGATAATATCCGTATGCTGAGTAAGGTAAATGATCCATCTGTTTATCGAGTACATGCAGAGGGATATCGATATAAAAATTATGGACTGATCAACCATTTGAATACGATCAGCGGATATTACAGTATCACAGCAAAATGTGTGACAGATACGATCAAAGGATATGATACGCTGGGAATGCAGTATGCAGATAAATATAAAGGAGTCGATCAAAGACTGGGACTTCTGTCATTAGCTGGCGTAAAATACATAACAGTAGCACATAACAGTCAGGTTGCAAAAGATGTAAGTTCCAAGGGGGATGTACCATACGGAGTTGAGAAACAAAATAAAAAAGGAAATATCACATTATATAAGAATAAATATGCACTGCCATTTGCATATGCATATGATTCTTATATGACAGAGCAGCAATACGAACAGTTAAATGGAATCGGCAAGGAACAGGCAATGCTTGCACAGATCATATTGAATCAGCATCCGGCAGACAAAGAGATTCAACACAACGAACAAAGAAACGATTCTGATATACAGACGATCTCATTGCCAGAGACAAGGATCTCATCTCCAAAAGGGAAGAAATATGCGGATATTACGGTGCCAGTAGAGAAAGACAAGGAAACTTATCTGTATTTTAAAAATCTCGTTTACCATGGAAAGAAAAATGGAGACGATAACTTCATACTGACTGGAAGAAAGGGAACAAAAGGAATCCTTGTGACACAAAACGATGTACAACAGAAAATTCATATTCAAAGCACCTTCAATCCATACTATTTTGGAAGAAAAGATTACATTGTAAAGATCAATCATCAGACAAGCAAGGCAAAAGAAAAAGTAAGATTAAATTTCTTGTCTCCAGGTGAATATGAATTTGATGATATCAGTTTGATCACAGTTCCTAAAAAAGATGTTCTTGCCAGATTAAAGGAACGCAAGGAGAACTCAATGAAACAGATCCAATACGAAGGAAATCATTTCAGAGGAGTCTATCATGCGAAAAAAGACCAGATTCTGTGTGTAACGATTCCATACTCCAAAGGATGGAAAGCAACAGTCAATGGAAATCGCACAAAGATTTATAAGGCAAATGGGATGTTTATGGGGATCATAATGAAAAAAGGAACACAAAGTGTCAAATTAGATTATGAAACACCAGGATTAAAAATAGGGGCATGGATCAGTCTGGTGGCATGGATCGGACTGGGAATATATGGATTGTACTTTGAAAAGTACAGAAAAAAGCTATTAAATCAACGTTAAAATAAGAAGAGATACTGGTAAAAATACAAAAAACATGATAAAATAGCCCTTAGACAAATGTTACAAAAATGTTAAATGAGTGGGAGGAACTATGAAAAACGTAAAAAAAATGATACAGGCAGGATTAAAGAAATTCACAGTGATCACTATCTTAGGTGTATTTCTTATGACAAGCTTGATTCCAGTATCCGCAGCAACGAAAGTATCAAAGATCAAATGGTCAGCATATAGAAAGACAATGTATGTTGGAAATGCACAGAGATTTGCAGTGAAGATCACACCAGCCAAAGCATCCAAAGCGAAGCTTGGATGGAAAACAAGTAATAAGAAGATTGTCAAAGTCAGTGCAAAAGGAGTTGTCACACCTGTCAAAGCAGGAAAAGCAACGATCACATGTTACGTGAAATCACAAAAATCAAAGAAAGTAACATGTAAAGTCACAGTAAAGAAACAGAAAGTGACAGCGATCACATTTGCAAAAGCAAGCGTAGCCGTACAGAAAGGGAAAAAGGTCAGCAATCCGGCGATCGTAACACCAACTTACGCAGCAAATAAAAAGGTAACATACAAATCTTCCAGCACAAGCGTGGCAACAGTCAGCACAAGTGGAGTTGTAACAGGAAAGAAAGTCGGAACAGCAACGATTACAGCAACAGCAGCCGATGGATCAAAGAAGAAAAACAGTTACAAAGTAACTGTTGTAGCACCGATCACAAAAAACAGTGCCAAGTTTATCGCGCACCGCGGATTAAGTGCCGAAGCACCAGAGAATACGATCAAAGCCTATGAATTAGCAGGTGGAGCAGGATTCTGGGGAGCAGAAACAGATGTCCGAATGACAAAAGACAAGAAATTCATTCTGCAGCATGACCTGACATTCAAGAGATTATGCGGAGTTGATAAGAAACCAGAAGATATGACATTATCAGAGATCCAGAAACTGACGATCAAATCTGGAAATAACATTTCAAAATACAGAAATGTAAAATCAGCAACAACAGTTGCAACATTAGAAGATTATTTAACAACATGTAAGAAGTACAACATGGTACCAGTTATCGAGATCAAGATGGAATTCGTAGAATATGGAAATGAAACAACCAATGACTCTCGAATGCAGGCAGTGACAAAGAACAACATGGAAGATCTGTATGAATTAACAAATCAGATCATGGGGAATAAAGAATACATGTTTATTGCCTATGACTTTGAAACAATGGTACAGATGAGAAAAGTCTTAGACGATAATGCAACAACATCCACAAATGTAAAATTACAGCATGTAACAAACAATCCAGATCAGGGAATGATCAATTATTACAAGAAACGTAAGATTGAATTGGATGCGAATTGTGATAAGATTTCACTCTCAGACATCAAGGCATTTAAAGATGGTGGAGTGAATGTAGGACTTTGGACTGTGGATGATACAGAAAGAGTTGCAAGTTATATTTCACAGAAAGTGGATTATATTACAACGAATACAAAATTCTGGTAAGAATAGAAACCATAAGAAAAGAGGCAGCAGATGAAGATATGTGTTGTCTCTTTTTGAGTGTTATGGTTTGTGGTATAATAAAAAGAAAAACTGTGTCCATAGTTATAGAAAGAAGGCGTGCCCATGATTTACACATTGATGAATAAGAATAACCCCGTGATCGATTTTGAAACACAGATGGGGATGATCTTGCGTATAACAGATACATGGAATGAAGAGTATCTTCCAATTGGGACACGAACCAAAACAGGAATTGATATCAAGATTTTAAATCATTGGTGGCATGGACGATCTATACCGGCAAGCCGCACAGGAATCAAAGAAGCACTTGAGAATATGGGAATTGATTCATCAAAAGAACTTCTGGAGAAAAGCTATGGATTATCATTAAGCGATCAATACTGGATCCGACCAGATCACTCAAAGATACAATGGAAAGATATCAATTTTTTTGAGAATCCATTTTCAGAAGACGTAGGAAGTGCTTTGTTTGGGGGGCAATTTAGTGGTGATTTTATGTCGCCAGACAACACATCTGATGGGTGGCTTAGAAAAAAATGGGTGATTCAGAATCAAAGAAGAGTGTTGTTGAAATCAGGGAGTGGAGAGTCACAACAAGAACCATTAAATGAAGTCTTGGCGAATATGATATGTGATAGATTAGATATTAAGAATTACGTAAAGTATCAATGTGGTTATCAAGAAGATCATGCATTTTCCGCTTGTGATAACTTTATAACACCTGATACAGAATTGATTACTGCAAATATGTTTATGAAGATAAAAAAGAAGATCAATCACCATTCATACTATCAACATTACAAGGAATGCTGTCAGGAGATGGGAGTTGATATAACAGAAAGTCTGGACGATATGTTGATTCTGGATTTTATCATCTGTAACAGAGACAGACATTATAATAACTTTGGGATGATTCGCAATGTTAACACACTGCAGATAGAAAAAGCAGCCCCGATCTTTGACACAGGAACATCAGCATTTGCAGGAATCAGCGAAAACAAGATCAAAACATTGCCACTCAATGAATCAAAACCATTCTGTAAATATCATGAAGAACAGATTGCTTTGATCCAGAATATAGAGCGGTATGAATTCCAAAAGCTGACAGGACTTGACGAAGAATTTAATGAATTATTACAACGATCACCATTTATCACAATATCAAGAAGAGATAAATTAGTCACATGGCTAGGAGAACGAATCAGAATGCTCTGCGAAAGCAAAATGGACACAGAAAGAGTCTTTCAGATCGTGAAGACAGCAAAAGAATACCAGAGAAGAAAGTAAGATGAAAAGAAAAGTTACAGAAATGTAGTAATTATGTTATATATATGTTAAAATAAAGAATATATGTCAAGGAGACAGGCAGAAAATACAGAGAAAAAGAATCAAAAGGAGAGAAGGGTTATGAGCCAGAAGGAAAGAGTCGATTTGATCGAGGTAGATTTATTGGATATGTGTAAATATATTCTGTCAAAGTGGGTGTTTATTTTGATAGGAATGGTAGTATTCGCCGGAGCTGGATTTGGGTATGCGAAGGTGAAGAGTGTGACAGAGTATAGCTCTAAGATGCAGGTATATGTTACTGTGCCTAAGACATCGGATAAGGTGTTGATCAGGGATAATGCTAGTGAGATGGCTTATGATTATGCAAAATTAGTAAAAACAGATTTAGTAATTGATAAAGTTGCAAAAGAAGCCAAAGTATCAAGAAGCGAAGTGAAAGAAGCAATTTCAGCAGAAGTTGTGGAGGGAACAAGGTTAATTGAAGTTAAGGTAAAATCAGATAATGAGAAAGATGTGAAGAGGATTTCAAAAGAAGTTTTACCAGTATTTCAGAAAGTAGTACAGAAAGATTTAGGAAGAAATAAACTTGTAATCGCAGATCATCCATCTAAGATTACAATGGAACAGACAAAGAGTGTAAAGAAATTTACAGTTGTTGGAGCAGTTGGAGGATTTATAATTGCAGCAGGAATATTATTTATTATATATCTTGTGAATTTATGTAAAAAGGCAAAAGAGAGTATTGCATAAAAGAGCAGAGGAATTGAAAGTATGGGAATAAAACGATCACAATTACAGAATTTGATCATCTATATAGGTGACGTTTTCGGAATTACAATTGGATATTTCTTGATGTCTCATATCAGATTTTACAAATATGCAAGTGAAGTATGGACAGAAGATAACAGAGTAATCTATCGTTGGCTGATTGCTATATTTGTACTTACAATAGTATATCTTGCAATCAATCCGAATCAGGAATTTTTTAAAAGAAAATTCTGGAAAGAATTCTGGGCAAATTTGAAAACGAATGTGGTAACAGCGGCGTTGATGGCAACGGTTGCATATTTGATTGATGATGCGAGAGATTATTCAAGATTTATTTATCTGACAACCATGGTATTTAGCTTTTGTTGGATGCAGATATCACATATCATTTATCGTTGGTATATCTTAAAGTATAGACCATATAATTCTGTTACACGAAAGATGCTGATCGTTACAACCTCAGACCGAATGAATGAAGTTGTAAGAAGTATTATCAAAGAAAAGACATGGAATCTTTGGGTTACTGGAATTATTGTTACGGATGTAGATCTGGTCGGTCAGCAGATTATGGATATTCCAATTGTGGCTAATCGGAATACAATGTTTCAATATGCGATACGAGAAGTTGTAGATGAAGTATTTATTCTAGTGCCAGAGGAACCGGATAAACAGATTCAGAAATTAGTCCAGAAGTTTGAAGAAATGGGAATTACAGTTGATTTAAATATTAATTTATATGAACTAGATGTAGAGAGTGGAACAAAATATTTAAATCGAGTGGGAAAATATCCAACAATTACATTTGCACAAAGAGAGATTCCTTTACATATGGTTGCAATGAAACGTTTGCTTGACATTATAGGAGCAATCGTTGGATTGCTTATAACAACAGTGGTAACAATTATTCTAGGACCATTGATCAAATTAGAATCTCCAGGACCTCTATTCTTTTCACAGAAGAGAGTTGGGCGAAATGGACGTATTTTTAAAATCTATAAATTTCGGTCTATGTATGCAGATGCAGAGGAACGAAAAAAAGAATTGATGGAACAAAATGAGATGGATGGTCTGATGTTTAAGATGACAGATGATCCAAGAATTACAAAGATTGGGAAGTTTATTCGTAAGACAAGCTTGGATGAATTGCCGCAGTTTTGGAATGTACTAAAAGGTGATATGAGTCTTGTTGGGACAAGACCGCCAACGGTAGATGAATTCGAGCAGTATGAAGGATATCATAAACGCAGATTAAGTATGACTCCTGGATTAACTGGAGTATGGCAGGTAAGTGGACGTAGTGATATTACGGATTTTGAAGAAATTGTTTCTATGGATGTAGAATATATTAAAAATTGGTCTTTGAAGAGAGATATTGAGATTATCTTGAAGACAGTTCAGGTTGTGTTGCATAGCGATGGAGCAAGGTAAAAGATTATAAGATAAGGTTAGGTAGAAGATGAGTTCTGAAAAAAAACATGTATTTATAATAGGATCTAAAGGGATTCCAGCTCAATATGGAGGTTTTGAAACTTTTGTTGAGAAGTTAACTGAATATCAAAAAGATGAATCTATACAATATTATGTAGCATGTATGAATGCAAAAAGAAAAAGATTTAAACATAATGGGGCTAAATGCTTTAATGTTACAGTGCCAGATGTTGGACCAGCCAAAGCAGTTTATTATGATATTGTAGCATTGAAATGGTGTATTGGGTATATAAAAGCACATAATATTCAAGATGCAGTCATTTATGTTTTAGCATGTAGAATAGGACCATTTATAGGTCATTTTAAAAAGCAAATGGATAAATTAGGAGCACATTTATATGTAAATCCAGATGGGCATGAATGGTTAAGAGCAAAATGGAATGGATTGATAAAAAAATACTGGAAAATTTCAGAAAAGCTTATGGTAAAACATGCAGAATTATTAATTTGTGATTCTATGAATATTGAAAAATATATACAAGAAGAATATAAGCAGTATACTCCGAATACTACATTTATTGCTTATGGTGCTGATATAACAAAATCAAAATTAAGAGATGATGATCAAAAGCTCGTTGATTGGTATAAGAAATTCAATGTGAGGCCTAAGGAATTTTATTTAGTTGTTGGACGATTTGTTCCAGAAAATAATTATGAGACTATGGTTCGTGAATTTATGAATTCTGATACAGATAAAGATTTTGTGTTAATAACCAATGTGGAACAAAATAAATTCTATGAGGAATTGCGTGAAAAAACAGGGTTTGAAAAGGATAAAAGAATCAAGTTTGTTGGAACGGTTTATGATCAGGAGTTGTTAAAGAAAATTAGAGAAGATGCATATGGATATTTCCATGGACATGAGGTAGGCGGTACGAATCCTAGTTTATTAGAAGCACTTGGAAGTACGCAGTTGAATTTGTTATTGGATGTTGGATTTAATAGAGAAGTGGCAGAAGATGGCGCTGTATATTGGAATAAAGAATGCGGATGCTTGAAGAACTTAATAAAACAGGTAGATGATTATCAAGTCGATGAAATTATAAATTTAGGGAGAAAAGCGCAAAACAGGATAAAAACTAACTACAGCTGGAATAGTATAATTCAAAAATATGAAAAAATGTTTGAATAAAATTTGTAAGATTTAAAAATGGGAGGACATATCATGAAAAAAATAAGCATTAAAAAGCCGACAGTGTATTTTTTATGCTTTCTTTTGATCCCTTTTTTTAAACCAGTAGGTTTGACATATTACGAATCGATAAATAGAATATTTCAAATTTGGAAATTAATGAGTATGTTTATTATGATATTAATAATGTGTATTCCAATAGTTTGTAATCGCAAGTTTGATATGATTGTAATAAAGAAAAATGGATTTTGGGGACTTTATTTATTTTGGATTATTTATATATTAAATAATTTGATAAATAGAATAGATATTGGAGATATAGTAAATAATGCAGTTACAAGTGTTTTTTTATTAGGAATAATCAGATATGCAGTAAAAAATAATTGGGAAAATGATTTACTCAAATCATTACAATTTATTTTTAAAATTTATATAGTAATACAATTAATAAGTGTTTTTATAATTAATCAGGGGGTTATACTGTTTGAACCAATAAAAGATGATTATACTTATTTTTTAGGAACGGATAATTATTCAGCTTTTGCAGTGTATCCAATGTTAGGTGTTATTTTATTTTATGAATATCTAAATCAAAACACAAAAAAAATAAATCAAGGATTTTTGCTAACAATATTGGTAACAATAAGTTATTTATATATTAAGAGTATGACTGCTTTTTCTTGTGGAGCATTTTTGATTTTTTTATTAATAGCTTATATTAATAAAAAATCAGTAACTAATTATATTAATTTTTATACAAGTATAATACTTTTGATTTTATTATTTGTTTCAATTCAATATGGGCACGTTCAAATGGTGTTTTCACACTTTTTGGAAAATATATTACATAAAGGAATAACATTAAATTCAAGAACATATATATGGGAAGCGAGTGTTGGCTTAATAAAAAATAAAATTTTGACCGGTTATGGAAGTTTTTCAAATGAACAAATTACAAATTATATTTTATATGGAACAAGTCATGCACATAATATTTTTTTGGAATTGTTATTGAGGACGGGAATAATAGGTAGTGTAGGATATTTATGGTTTATAATAGGTTGTGCTAAGAATAATAAGCAGTATTTAAATAAAAAGCCTATTAATCTTCTGACTGCAACTTTAATAGCGTATATAGTATTAGGATTTATGGATTACTATGTGACATTTCAATATTTTTATTGTTTTATGGGAATTTTTTATTATGCATATTGTTTTATAGAGAAGGAAAGTTAGATGAGTAAATTAAAAGTAGGAGTAGTGGTATTAAATTTTAAAAAATATGAAGAAACGGAATTGTGTGTGAATAGTTTACTTGAACAGAAGAAAATTGAGGTTTCGATAGTGATAGTAGATAATGGATCAGGAAATGAATCAATCAATTATTTAAAGCAAAAATTTGATGAAAATTTTAGAGTTCATATAATAGGTTTAGAAGATAATGTGGGGTATGCAAAAGGAAATAATGTAGGAATTAAATATTTGAGAAAAAGAGGTTATGAATACATATGTATAGTTAATTCTGACATAATTTTATCAACTGATAAAATTATTTACCAAATGGTAAATGGGTATGATAAAAAAATTGGTGTGATTTTACCAATTATAGAGAATTTAGATGGTACACAAGATCAACGAGTTGTATATCAAAAGAGGCTAATATCATTAAGAATAGCTAAAGCTATTCTTATACGGCAAAGAATTATACATAGAAAAAGAAAAGAAAAGTTAAAAGAGGTAAAAGCTGATATAAGTAATAATCAGAAATATTATGGTGTTCAGACAAATCAATATGTTATAACAGGAAGCATATTTATGTTAACACCGGATTTTTTTGAAATATATAATCAGTTATTTCCAGAAACATTCTTATATTTTGAAGAGTGGGCTACAATAATATATTTATATAAGGCTAAATTGGAGTGTAATATTGTAAATACGGATGTAGTAATTCATAAAGGTGGAGCTTCTACACCAAATAATATGAAAAATTATTCAAGAGACAAGGAAATAATGATAGCTCAAAGTGCACGGAAGGTAGGAAAATTATTATTTATGACATCAAAGAAAATTGCTCGAAAATATAATTTTTAGAAAATACAATAAGAAGATTATGAGGATAACGATGTTAGAAAAATTGAAATTATTACGATGTAAAAAGAAGTGGAAAAAAATAAATAAAGATAATTTTACTGAAATGGGCAATAGAATGTTTAATATAAATAAAGTGTCTATAAAAACAGGTACTTATGGAGAAATAAATGTTATACAGTTTGATAGAAATACTGAAAATAAACTATTAATTGGAAGATATTGCTCAATTGCTCCAGAGGTCCATTTTTTATTAGATGGTGAACATCCATATAATTATATTTCAACATATCCATTTAAAACAAGATATATTAATGGTGAAGAAGATTTTTCGAGTTCAAAAGGGAATATTGTTTTAGAAGATGATGTTTGGATAGGATATCGGGCAACTATTTTGTCAGGTGTCCATATAGGACAAGGAGCTATTATAGCAGCAGGTTCGGTTGTAGTCAAAGATGTGCCACCATATGCTATTGTAGGAGGGGTTCCAGCTTCGATTATAAAATATAGATTTGATAAAAATATTATTTCAATATTAAAAAATAAATTGAATTTTGAGAAGATAGATGAACAATTTATAAAAGAAGAAAAAAATTTATTATATAAAAGAATTGAAAAAGAGGAAGAAATAAAGCATCTTATGAATAAAATGGATATGGAGTAGTCATGGAAAATAAATGTAAAATATATATTGTAACACATAAAAAATTTCAGGTCCCTAATAATTCAATATATGAACCTATTCAAGTGGGAAAGAAAAGAACTAATATTGACTTGAAAATCACATCGGATGACACACGAGATAATATTGCGGATAAAAATGCAAATTATTGTGAGTTAACAGCATTATATTGGATATGGAAAAATATAAAAAAAGTAAAAGTAATAGGAATTTGTCATTACAGAAGATATTTCACAAAATTGAAATGGTCCAATAAGGAAAAGTTTTTTTTGAAGCAAAAAGATATTAACAGGTTATTAGATAAATATGAAATAATTGTACCAAAGAAGACAAAATTGAAGAAATATTCTGTAAAAGATTGGTATGTAAAATGTGATGGGAGAGAAAAGGATTTAGTTACAACTAAGAAAGTAATAGAGGAACTTTTTCCAGATTATGCTAAAAGTTATGAAACTGTATTACAGCAAAGTGAAGCATTTTATTGTAATATGTTTATTATGAAAAAAGAATTAATGGATAAATATTGTGAATGGTTATTTAAGATTTTAAGTTTGGTAGAAGAGAAAACGGATTTAAGTGACTATTCTCCTACTGAAGCAAGAATATATGGTTATTTATCAGAAATTTTATTGAATGTATGGGTATTAAAAAATAAATTAAATTATTGCGAAATTCCGGTAGTAAATATAGAAACTTCATTAAAGTGGAAATTACAACATAGAAATTAAGCATTATAGGAAGGATAAAATTGTGAAGCAAGTAAATAATATAAAAATACATTCAGTGAAATATAATTTTTTGATGAATATAATATTAAAAATGTCTTCATTTATTTTTCCATTGATTACTTTTCCATATATTTCAAGGGTGTTAGGACCGGCTGGTAATGGTAAAGTAGCATTTGCAACGTCAGTAGTATATTATTTTTCGATTTTTGCAGCATTAGGAATTCCGACCTATGGTATTAGAAAATGTGCACAGTGCAGAGATGATAAACAGAAATTAGCTAAAACGGTACACGAATTATTAATATTAGGTTCCATTTTGACGGTTATAGCTTATATTGTTTTAGTAATATGTATTTTTGCTATACCTAAATTGAGAGATAATGCCAATATTATATTTATAACTTCGGCGATTTTAATTTTAACTAATGTAGGTGTTGAATGGTTTTATCAAGCGATAGAACAATATGATTACATAACAATCAGGAATTTACTTTTTAAATTTATATCAATTATCTTAATGTTTATATTTGTAAAACAACCAGAAGATTATGTTATATATGCTGGGATACAAGTAATCGGGACTGTTGGATCTAATATATTAAACTTAATAAAATTAAGAAAATATATTCCAGTAAAAATAGATGGAAAGTATAATTTAAAACAACATTTGAAACCAAGTATGATGTTTTTTTTGATGACAATAGCTGCTACAATTTATACTAATTTAGATACAGTGATGTTGGGATTTATGGAAAATAGTATACAGGTAGGGTACTACAATGCTGCAGTAAAAATGAAAAATATTTTAACTAGCGTAGTAAGTGCATTAGGAGCAGTTTTATTGCCAAGAGTTTCTTACTATATTGAGAAAGGGATGTATGAAGAATATAGAAAAACTTTGAACAAATCAATAAAAGTTGTGTTATTAATTTCATTACCTTTAATGTTATATTGTATGATTGAAGCAAGGGATGTACTATTATTTTTATCAGGAAAACAGTATTTACCAGCTTTATCAGCAATGGTAGTAATAATGCCAACAATATTATTGATAGGAATTAGTAATGTAACGGGAATGCAAATTTTAGTACCATTAGGATTAGAAAAATATACAATTGTTTCAACTGTCATAGGTGCAATTGTTGATGTAATATTGAATTCATTGTTAATTCCACAATATGGAGCTATGGGTGCAGCTGTGGGAACATTGATTGCGGAAGTAAGTGTTTTGATTGTACAGATTTATTTTTTAAGAAAAATAAAATATGTTGATATAATAAATAAAGATTCGATCAAAATTATATTGGCAACAATGATAGCCTTAATAGGAATGAGGGTAATTGATAAGATAGTATTTATAGATATTGTTTTATTACGATTATTTTATACATCGGCAATATTTTTTGGAATTTATATACTAGCATTGATTGTTTTAAAGGAAGAAATTGTTCAAGAACAAGGAATATCAATTATAAAAAAATCTTTTTTTAAGGATAAAGAGGAATAAGTATGGGATTAAGGGAAATATTTAAAAAACAAGGTGGATGTAATTTAATAAAACAGTATCATAAAAGTAAAGTATTGCATATTGCATTAGGTGAATTTTTATTATTAGGAAGAGATAAAAAAGCATTAGAAATTTTAAGACTTTCAGTTCAGTTTAAGACAAAACAAAAATTAGAGAAGAGATATAAAAAAGAAATAAAATATATTAATGAAAAATATCAGAACATTAAATTAGAACATAGAGAATCTAATAAAGTATGGGTATGTTGGTTTCAAGGCTTAGAAAATGCTCCTGAATTAGTAAATAGATGTTATAAATCCTTAAAAGATAATTTAACTGATAGAGAAATTATCTTAATTACATCGGAAAATATGAGTAACTATGTAAAGTTTCCTAAATTTATATTAGAAAAATGGGAAAAGGGGTATATTACACATACACATATGACGGATTTACTTCGACTAGAGCTATTAATTCGATATGGAGGTATGTGGATAGATTCGACAGTTTTATGTACGAGTAAAAGGGAAGAAATTCCAGATTATTATTTTAATTCGGATTTATTCATATATCAATCATTGAAACCAGGAAGAGATGGACAAGCTCAATTAATATCCAGTTGGTTAATGAGTGCACGAACAAATAATAAAATTTTGATGATGACACGTTATTTATGTTATGAATATTGGAAAAAGAATAATAGTATGGTAGATTACTTTTTGTTACACGATTTTATGTCTATTGCTTTGGAAAACAATATAGAAGAATGGAAAAATATCATTCCAAGAGATAATGCAACACCACATATATTATTATTAAGATTATTTGACCAATACGATACGGAGATGTGGTATGCAATTAAAAACCAGACGCCATTTCATAAATTAACGTATAAGTTTGATGAGAATCAAAAAAAATTACCCAATACTTTTTATCAATATTTAATGAAATAAGATTGAATATGTATTTACAGTTAATTGCAAATCGAAAGTTATAAAGAAAGAGAAATGTTATGAAACAATATGATTACTTAATCGTAGGTTCCGGTCTATATGGAGCCGTCTTTGCACAGCAGGCAGCAGCCAAAGGAAAGAAAGTCCTGGTCATCGATAAACGACCAAACATTGCGGGAAATGTATACACGGAAGATATTGAGAATATCCATGTACATCAATATGGTGCACATATTTTCCACACAAATAACAAAAAAGTATGGAATTACATTACAAAGTTTGCAGAATTCAACCGATTTACAAACTCACCAGTTGCAAATTACAAAGGAGAACTGTATTCACTTCCATTTAATATGTATACATTTAACAAGATGTGGGGAGTAATCACACCACAGGAAGCGGCTGATAAGATCGAGCAGCAGAAGAAAGAAGCGGGAATTACAGAACCAAAGAATTTAGAAGAACAGGCGATCAGTCTGGTTGGAATAGATATCTACGAAAAACTGATCAAAGGATACACAGAAAAACAATGGGGAAGACCATGTACAGAACTTCCATCCTTCATCATTAAGAGACTGCCAGTACGTCTGACATTTGATAATAACTATTTCAATGCATTATATCAGGGAATCCCAGTGGGGGGATATACAAAGATGGTTGCAAATATGTTAGGAGATGTAGAAGTTCGCTTAAATACAGATTATTTTGAACATAAAGAAGAGCTGGATGCATTAGCGGAGAAAGTAATCTACACGGGACCGATTGATGCATACTTCGATTATAAATTAGGAGCACTCGAATATCGTTCGGTAAGGTTTGAAACAGAGGTTCTGGATCAGCCAAACTTCCAGGGAAATGCTGCGGTAAATTATACAGATGCCGAAACACCATGGACGAGGATCATCGAACATAAATGGTTTGAATTTGGAAAAGATGAAGAAGAAAATGATCTTCCAAAGACAGTGATCAGTCGTGAATACAGCTCTGAGTGGAAATTAGGAGACGAACCATACTATCCAGTTAATGATGAAAAGAATGAAAAATTATATGAAGAATATAAGAAGTTAGCTGAGAAAGAAGAAAATATTATCTTCGGTGGAAGACTCGGAGAATATAAATATTACGATATGGATGCGGTCATTGTAGCTGCATTAAAGAAGAGTGAAGAAATGTGATTTAAATAGGAAAGGAATATATAATATCTATTATTGTATAAAATAAATAAATGAGAATAATGCAGTTGTTGTTTTCTTTTACTGTTGGTGGAGCAGAAAAGTTAGTAGTGGATTTAAGTAATCAATTAATAAAAAGAGGGCATGAAGTCCATGTATATGTAGTAAATGATTTATATGATGAGAGTATGTTAGAATTACTATCAGATCAAATAAAAGTTGTATTACAAAAAAGAGCTGTATCTGGGCATGCTAAGATAAAAACAATAAAATGTATTACGAAATATATTATAGATGAAAGGATTGAAATAGTTCATTGTAATAGTTTTTCAGCGCCTAATCTATTATGTTTGAAACCCATGTTTTTTAAAAAAACAAAAGTTGTTCAAACAATTCATGATATACATTATTTTGATTCATTATCAAAAAAACAGATAAAATTTAGAAATTATATAGTAAATAATTTTATTGCAATTTCAGAGAGTGTCTTTGCGGATATAGGAAAACATGGAATTGAAAGCGACAAAATTGAAGTTGTATATAATGCAATAGATATTTCAAAATTCAGCCAAAAGAAAAAGAAAAAAACAAACAGCCAATTTATTATAGCTAATGTTGCTAGAATTATGCCTGAAAAAAAGGGGCAGGATATATTAATTCGTGCAATTGCAGAAATTAAAAAAATTCAACCCAAGGTGGAATGTTTGTTGGTAGGTAATGAGGCAATCGGATATGAGGGAACAATTAATGAATTAAAAAAATTATCAGAAGAATTAGGAGTCTATGATAACATTAAATTTTTGGGAAATATTGAGAATATACCAGAGCTTTTAAATAAAATAGATTTATTTGTACTACCATCAAGGTTTGAGGGATTTGGAATATCGTTAATAGAAGCTATGGCAATGGAAGTACCATGTATAGCTTCGAATTTAGATGGACCTGCTGAAATTATAGGAAAAGAAGAAAGAGGCTATTTATTTGAGAAAGAAAATGTAGAAATGTTGGCGGATAAAATATTGTATGTGATGAATAATAGAGATGTAAGTGAAATGAAAAAGAGAAAAGCACGTAGATATGTAGAAGATAATTTTAATATAATAAATATGACGAATAAAATATTAAAAATATATCAAAAATAAAATATTAATATAAATGATTACATAAAGGTGAAATATGGATTTAAAGTATATTTATGAACATAATAAAGCGTTATATGAACAACAATACAAAGAACCTATTTTTTGTAAAGAGTTTTTGAAAATTCAAGATATAGAAGGTGGATTAGTACTTCCCAATAGGCCAAGTAAGGGATATCTTTTTGGAAAAGGAGGAGTTTTAGATAAAAATTATAAATATCTTCCATTGTCTGGAATATATTCTAAAGCGGGGCGGATAGATGCACAAAAGGAAAAATATGAAACTTATTTTGGAGATGGAGGATTGTCATCTGAAATTAGTATTCAGGAAATGGATGAGGAAGTAATATATTTAGGATATATTTTTAATCATTGGGGACATTTCTTAGTAGATTGTTCAACACGCTTATGGTATTTGCTGGAAAATTGGGATCATAAAAAAAGATTATGTTTTTCAGTGTATGAAAATAGTCATTATAGAATGATTTGTAATATAAAAAAATTTTTTGAATATTTAAATGTAGATGTTGAAAATCAGATATTATTTATTAACAAACCAACAAGGTTCAAAAAAATAACAATTCCTGAGGCTGGCTATATTTCTAATAGCTATTATTCAAAACAGTATCTCAATGTATTTGAAAAAGTTGCGGAGAATATTCCAATCGAGAATTATTGCTATAAGAAGATTTATTTCACGAGACGAAAGTTAATGAAAGCTAAAACGTCAGAGTTTGGAGAAGAGTTATTTGAAAAAAATTATGAAAGAAATGGGTATAAAATAATTGCACCTGAAAGATGTTCTTTGGAAGAACAGGTTAATTTAATAAGATCATCAGAGGATATTGTTTGTATATCTGGAACTATTGCACATAATATGTTATTTGCTACAGATAATCAAAAAATTACTATCTTGAATAAAACATATATTGTAAATGTTGTACAAAGAGATATTAATGTCATCAAAAAATTAAATGTAACATATATAGATAGTTATATTTCTATTTTTCCAGTAGGATTAGGACAAGGACCATTTTGTCTTATTTATAATGAAAAATTTAAAAATTATTTGAAGGATAATAGTTTGAAGCAAATTTATAGTGAAAAATATTTACATAGAAAAAATTCTTCAAATATAAAGAAATATGTAAAAAGATTTAGACAGACAGAAAAGCAAGTAGGAATGTTTAATAATGATAGAAATGCAACTAATTATTTCGCATTAGAAAATTTAAAAGAATACTATGAGAATTATTATTCTGATGTTTATCCATTAAAGGAATTAGAAAAAATTCAAGGATTTGTAAAAATAAAATATTTATGTGTAAATATTTAATAAGTAAAGTAATTAATAAGTTAAAATAAAGAAGATAATGTTAAGCAATAAATATAGGAAGGGAATTATGAGAGAATTAACTATAAAAGAAACACAGCAGGTTTCTCTTGAAATATTATATACAATAACACAAATTTGTGAGAAACAAGGATTACGTTATTCACTAATATATGGGACATTAATAGGTGCAATTAGGCATCAGGATTATATTCCATGGGATGATGATGTAGATATTATGATGCCACGACCAGATTATGAAAAATTACTCAAATATTTAGAAAAACACATAAAAGACTATCCATATTTAAGAGTGTTTAATTGCGATAAATGTAAAAAATATCCATATATGATTACTAGAATTAGTGATGATCGTTATATTATAAAAATGGAAAATGAGAAGCCATATGGAATGGGAATATTTATTGACATTTATCCATATGACGGATTAGGAATGACTAAGAAAGAAGCTGTGAAATATGGAATGAAAGGTGATAGGCTTTCATCTATGTGCTATCAAGCTACAAGAGATCATTTCGCAATCGAAACCACAACTTCAATTATAAGAAAAATTATAAAATTTCCTATTTATGCTATAGCTAAGCTAATTGGAAAAAATTATTTTCAAAAAAAATTACAAAGACTTGCTGGATTAAAAGCATATGACAAGAGTAAATATATAGGTTGTGTTGTGTGGTTGTCAGGAGGGGAAAAAGATATTTTCTTACGTAAATGGTTTGATGAAACAATATTTAAACCATTTGGGAAATATGAATTTCGAGTACCTAAAGAATATGATAAGGTATTGCGACATACATATGGAGATTATATGAAATTACCACCAAAAGAAGAACGGATAGGACATCATTATTATAAAGTTTATCAAAAATAGGTGCTTATTATAGCACTTATTTTTTTTGTGTGCTATAATAGATAAAATGTTCATCAAAATAATTGGAGGGTAGAATATGAACATCTATGAAAGAGATATATTAATTAATTTGAGCAAGGACCAATATATAAATCAAAGGAGTTTAGCACAAAGGACAGGGCATTCTTTAGGAACTGTAAATCAAACAATAAAATCACTAATGGGGACAGGATATATAGATGAATTAGCGATGCTGACATCAAAAGCACAAGATGAATTTAAAGAAAAAAAACCTAAAAGAGCAATTATTTTAGCAGCAGGTTTTGGAATGAGGATGGTTCCGATCAATACAGAGACAACAAAGGGATTAATAGAAGTAAATGGAGAAGTATTAATAGAAAGAACAATTCGTCAACTTCATAAAGTAGGAATTACGGAAATTTATGTTGTGGTTGGATTCATGAAAGAACAGTATGAGTATTTAATTGATGAATTTGGTGTAGAATTAATAGTTAACTCTGAATATGCTACAAAAAATAATTTACATTCCATAAAATTAGCAGTAGATCATTTAGAAAATGCTTACATTATTCCATGTGATATTTGGTGTAGGGAAAATCCATTCTCAAAATATGAATTATATTCATGGTATATGGTAAGTGATCTTGTAGATGATGAAAGTAGTGTTAGAGTTAATCGTAAGATGGAATTAGTTTCAGTTCAGAAGAAACTCGGTGGAAATTCTATGGTGGGAATATGCTATTTAGTAAAAGAAGATGCTGAAATCGTAAAACAAAAAATTATAGAATTATCAAAAAATCGTTATTATGATGATGCATTTTGGGAAGAGGCATTATATAAAAAAGATCGTATGATTGTAGCAGCTAAGGTGGTTCATTCTGTGGATGTTGTAGAAATTAATACATATGAACAGTTAAGGGAACTGGATAGTGATTCTAATCAATTAAAAACAGATGCAATAGATGTTATTTGTAATGCATTGGATGTAAAAAATGATGAAATCAGTAATATATCTGTACTAAAAAAAGGAATGACGAATCGATCATTTTTGTTTGAATGTAAAGAAAAGAAATATATTATGAGAATTCCAGGGGAAGGCACAGATCAATTAATAAATCGTCAAGAAGAGGCGGAAGTATATAATTGTATTAGAGATAAAAATATTTGTGATGACATTGCATATATAAATCCAGATAATGGATATAAAATTACAGAATTCTTAGAAGGGGCAAGAGTGTGTGATCCACTAGATGAAGATGATATAAAAAAATGTATGAAGTGTTTACGTAATTTTCATCAAAAAAAATTGAAGGTAGATCATGATTTTGATTTGTTTGGACAGATTGAATTTTATGAAAAATTATGGAGTGGGAAATCTTCTGTGTATGGGGATTATTTGAAGACAAAAAGGAATGTGTTAGATCTAAAAGAGTATGTCCAGAAAAATATAGAAGTAAAGACATTAACACATATTGATGCGGTTCCAGATAACTTCTTATTTGTAGATAGAGATGGAAAAGAAGATATTCGACTAATAGATTGGGAATATGCAGGAATGCAAGATCCACATGTAGATATTGCAATGTTTTGTATTTATTCTTTATATGATAAGACACAGGTAGATCATTTAATAGATATATATTTTGAAGATGAATGTAAACAGAGTGTTAGAATAAAAATTTATTGTTACATTGCAATTGCTGGATTACTATGGAGTAACTGGTGTGAATACAAGAGAACTTTAGGAATTGAATTTGGTGAATATTCACTTAGACAATATCGTTATGCGAAGGAATATTATCGAATAGTACAAGAAGAATTAAGAAAGTTGAAGGAAGGAAGAGAGGTTATACAAAATGTATAAAGTGGAAAGAGCGATTATAATGGCAGCTGGCTTTGGTAGCAGAATGCAGCCAGTTACTTTAAAAACGCCCAAACCATTAGTTAGGGTTAATGGGACTAGGATGATTGATACAGTAATCAATGGACTGCATGAAAATGGAATTACAGAAATTTATATAGTGGTAGGTTACTTGAAAGAGAAATTTAAAGTTTTGGAGGAAGAGTTTTCTAGTGTTAAATTAATAGAAAATCCATATTATGATGAATGTAATAATATTTCATCATTATATGTTGCAAGAGAGTATTTAAAAGATGTAATGATTCTCGATGGGGATCAGATAATTTATAATTCACAGATTTTAACTCCGGAATTTGAGCGTTCGGGATACAATAGTGTTTGGGTAGAAGAAGAAACGGATGAATGGTTACAGACGGTGGAAGATGGGATTGTAACATCATGTAGTAGAAATGGTGGAAAGAAAGGATGGCAATTATATAGTATATCTCGTTGGACAAAAGAAGATGGACAAAAATTAAAAAGACATTTAGAAACGGAATTTGTTGAAAAGAAGAACAGACAGATTTATTGGGATGATATAGCAATGTTTTGTTATCCAGAGGAATATCGATTAGGAATAAAATCAATGGATAAAAAAGATGTGATTGAAATTGACAACCTTAGAGAGTTGGCAGATTTAGATGCAAGCTATGCAAAATATTTGGAGGAAAAATAAATGGAAAGTAAAACTAGAAATAAAAAAGCACAAATTGATTGGATGATAACAATCGTGCCATTGACGATAGTAATTGCATTATGTATATTGTTCTTTTTCTTGCCAGAGCAATCAAATGTTGTTTTAGGTAAAATTAGATTCTTTTTTGGAGATACGTTTGGAACATATTATCTTATTATTGGACTTGGAATTTTTATTTTATCTTTATATATCGCTTGTTCAAAATATGGAAATATTGTTCTAGGACGGCAAAATGAAAAACCAAAATATTCGTTTTTTGCTTGGGGAGCCATGATGTTTACTTGTGGATTGGCAGCGGATATTTTATTTTATTCTTTTTCTGAATGGGTATTGTATGCAACAGATCCACATATTAAAGAAATGGGAAGTATACAAGAATGGGCAGGAGTATATCCTTTGTTTCACTGGAGCTTTATTCCATGGGGATTTTATTTAGTATTGGCAGTTGCATTTGGATTTATGTTACATGTTCGAAAACGAAGCCGTCAGAAGTATTCTGAGGCTTGTCGTCCATTGTTAGGAAAACACACAGATGGTTTTATTGGAAGAATTATAGATCTTTTAGCAGTATTTGCACTTTTAGCGGGAACAGCAACTACATTTAGCGTAGCAACACCATTGATGGCAACAATTATAGGAGAACTTCTTCATGTTCAGATTAGCAGGACGACAATTAATATTATTATTTTGTTGATTACATGTCTTGTGTATACATATTCTTTATTACATGGATTCAAAGGAATTAGTTTTTTAGCTAATGTATGTATTTATATGTTTTTTGGATTGTTAGCATATGTATTATTATTTGGAGGAGAAACTAGATACATTATTGAGAGCGGTTTTTCATCTTTGGGTAAAATGATACAAAATTTCATAGATTTGTCAACGTTCACTGATCCGTTAAGAAAAACTAATTTTCCACAAAGTTGGACAATTTATTATTGGGCATATTGGATGGTATGGTGTGTGGCTGCCCCATTCTTTATAGGAAATATTTCAAGAGGAAGAACAATAAGACAGACAATACTCGGAGGATATGTATTTGGAGTAGGATCAACTTTGATTAGCTTTATTATTTTAGGAAATTATTCTATGGGAATGCAGATGTCAGGTGTTAAGGATTTTATTGCACAATATACAAAAACAGGAGATTTATATGGGATGATTGTTTCAATCATAAAAACAATGCCATTTGCTCCAGTAATTATGATTGTAGTATTAGTCACAATGATTGCATTTTATGCAACTTCATTTGATTCCATTGCATTAACAGCATCTTGTTATAGTTATCACAGATTAGAAGAAGATGAGCAGCCTCATAAAGGAATTCAATTAATGTGGTGTATTTTATTGATATTACTTCCGATAGCATTGTTATTTGCAAAGAGTTCAATGAGCAATTTACAGAGTGTTAGTATTGTTGCGGCATTTCCTATTGGGTTAGTTATTGTGATGATTGCTGTGAGTTTTATGAAGGATGCCAAGAAATATATAGAGAAAGAAATAGATGAAACAAGTATAGAACAAAAATAATACAGAGGGAGAGTCTGTGAATAATTAAGGTCCCGTAGACAGATATACAGAACAATATAGAAAAACAGCTGACAACTTCAAATTTACAGGGTTGGCAGCTGTTTTTATTTTATATATCAAAAAATTTATCGGAAATAAAATCCCTTAAAATTGTATTTTAACACGCGGTAACTAAACTGCTGAGCATCATATCGGAAACTTTTTATAAGATTTCCATCTTTATCATATTCCCCAAAGATTTTGCTGCGACCGCTACTATAAGGAATATTTCCGCCCAGATGCTGGACACTGCTTACGATGCTGGAATATGGGAGTTTGAATTCTTGTGCCAAAGTATAGGTTCCGTTTTTCTCATCAACCAGATATTTGGAATAATAAGATGTTCCTGTCTTTGAGTTGGAAGATGGAGATAAATCTTTATAAGAACTCTAGTCAAACTCTGGGAAGGCAGTGACTCTTCCATAATTGTTATTAAACATATAAATGTAATATTGTCCATCTGGAAGAGAGGCATCTTTTTCAAGCGTAAAGGTATGCTATCCGGCAGGTGCGACTAAATTACCTTTTCGAGTCAATAAGTTTGTAGGCAACAGATTTTTTATCGGTTGTTTCAGTCGTAGCAACAGCATAAGATGCCTGATCAGTTTTCGCATAATAATATAAAGAAGTTGTGTTTGTTCCGTATAAATTTTATAATTCTGATGCCATGGATTTAAAATGGCAAATCATGGTTTCTTGTTTCTATAGCACAGTAATTAATATATAATGCGTGTATAAATAAAAGACACGGAGGATAAATGTTTGAGATATCATAAACAAAAATGGACTTAGAATAACAAATAATGTATAATAAAAAACAATTATTGCTATATCTATAACAGAGATTTACTTATAGATATGCTGAAAGAACAAAAAGGTTTAATTTTTGCATAAATGGGAGGTAAAATCATGGGCAGATATCTAAATAGTTCAACTTCATATGTCTTATACAAAGGACAAACAGAACAGCCATACTTTGTAGATAAATCACAAATGCTATCAGAATTATTTCCATTTTTAGATTCAGGTAATACCCATATATGCATTACACGTCCAAGACGTTTTGGAAAGACAGTCATGGCCAATATGATCACTGCTTTTTTAGGAAAAAAACAGGATTCAGATTCAATTTTTAAATCATTAAAAATATCACAGAATGATTTGTATAATAAATACAGGAATCAATATAATGTAATATCAATAGATTTCAGCAAGATACCAAGAAATTGCGATTCATATACAGACTATATAGACAGGATCGAAACAAATCTGATCAGAGATTTAAGAAAAGAATATCCACAGATCGAAATTTATGAAGATGGTTCGGCAGCAGATGTATTAGAGACGATATTCGAAGAATGTGACCAGCAAAGATTTGTTTTTGTTCTGGATGAATGGGATTTTATTTTTCATAAGGATTTTGTTACAGAAGAAAATAAAAAGCAGTATGTGCTATTTTTAAGTAACCTTTTGAAGGATCGTTCATATGTACAATTGACTTATATGACAGGAATTCTTCCGATTGCTAAGTATTCCAGTGGATCGGAATTAAATATGTTTTGGGAATATACAATGGCATCTGAGGCGAAATATAATGAATATTTTGGATTTACAGATTCAGAAGTAGATCACTTGTATGAGAAATATACGAGGAATACACGAGAGATTCATATTTCAAGATAAGATTTGAAAGAATGGTACGATGGTTATACGACAAAATCAGGAGAGAGAATGTATAATCCAAGATCTGTAGTTTTGGCATTGACAAATAATAATATTGGAAATTACTGGACAAGTTCAGGACCATATGATGAGATCTTTTCTGCAATGATCGTATATGGATTCTTAAGTTACGAGAATGGGGAAGTAAGAATTCCGAATAAAGAGCTGATGAATAAATTTGATGATATGATTCACAAAGTATCCAAGTTAAAAGCACAAAAGTATAACAAGAAGAAGTGGAGGTATGTGCAGAAGCAATTAAAGAAGTCAAAGAAAATATTATACAGCAATGCGGCAACACAGAAATCAATTAATAGTGCAAAATCGGATTTGAAAAAGAGTATAAATAAACTAAGGAGAAAATAAATTTGAAAAAAAGAAAATTAGTGTTTGCAATTACAGCCATCACGGTATTTTCAGCGATGATGTTAACATCAAACACAAAAGCGCAAGCTGCAGCAAAGAAGACATACACGATCACGCCAAAGTCATCATCATATAAAGGAAAGTACAAAAAAGCAAAAGGATACTACAATTCCACAACAAAACAGTATTTTGCGATCCGCTCTTATTTAGAACTGCTCGAAAAAAAGGGTGGAGGAAAATTAGTCATAAAAAAGGGGACTTATAAGATACCGAATGTTTTATATATTCCATCCAATGTTACGATCGAACTCAAAGATGGTGTAACGATTAAAAAGATCATGAAAACCAAAGCAAAGAAAATGAAACCAGGTGGTGGTATTTTTGAATTGTTGGAACCATCGAAAGCGAAGAAAAAGGGTGTGCATGGACAATATAATGGGGTTCATGATGTTAAGATATATTCAACAGGAAAGGCAGTGATCGATCAGGATTATCAGGGAAAAACTGGTCAGAATTGTATTGCACTTGTTATGTGTCATAACAGAAATGTTACGATTGAGGGAATCACATTTAAAAATATGAAATATGGACATTTTATCGAGATGGATGCATCACAGAATGTAAATGTCAATCGTTGTACCTTTACAGGATATAAAGCAAGTAAACGTCATACATCCGAGGCAATCAATCTAGATACTCCAGATAAGAAAACAAGAGGGTTTACTCATGGCTGGAGTCAGTATGACTGTACGCCAAATCAGAATGTGCAGATTACAAACTGTATATTTTCAAATCTCGAAAAAGCAATAGGAACACATCAGTATTCTGTAGAAAAATATCACACAGATATCTCAATTTCTGATTGCATGATAAAAAACTGTGTCAGCGGTGGGATTGAGATGATGAACTGGCAAAGAGTGTCTTTGACCAATACGAGATTTATGAATATTGGAAAAAACAGTAAAGGAAAATATACTTCCTATAACAGGGATCGTAAGATCAGAGCAATCTTGGTGCGAGGAGGTGTTTCAGAGATTAATATCAAGGATTGTACGTTTCAGAATCTTCCAAGAGTTATGCAGTGTATGCCATGGAAGAACCAGAATACGGCAACGCAATATCCAATGATATATAATCATATTACACAAGAAGAATACCAAAGGATTGCATCGCAGAATAAAGTGCTTCGTGGTGTTGATGTACCATATATTATTGTGAATACACGTTACAACGATTATAATTATCCAGAGAAATATTATTTTTAAAATGGATATTGGGAGATACCTTGATAATATAGATAAGAAGTTTACAAGAAAGGACAAAACAAAAATGCAACAATATGATTACCTGATCGTAGGTTCCGGTTTATACGGAGCCGTCTTTGCACAGCAGGCAACAGCAAAAGGAAAGAAGGTCTTAGTCATCGACAAACGACCAAACATTGCAGGAAATGTATACACAGAAGATATTGAGAAGATCCATGTACATAAATATGGAGCCCATATCTTCCATACAAACAATAAAAAAGTATGGAATTACATTACAAAGTTTGCAGAGTTTAATCGATTCACAAACTCACCAGTTGCAAAGTACAAAGGAGAATTATATTCTCTGCCATTCAATATGTACACATTCAATAAGATGTGGGGTGTGATCACACCGCAGGAAGCTGCAGATAAGATTGAAGAGCAGAAGAAAGAAGCAGGGATCACAGAGCCAAAGAATTTGGAAGAACAGGCGATCAGCTTGGTTGGAACAGATATTTATGAGAAACTGATCAAAGGATATACAGAAAAACAGTGGGGAAGAGCATGTACAGAGCTTCCATCCTTTATTATTAAGAGATTACCAGTACGTTTAACATTTGATAATAACTATTTCAACGCCTTATACCAGGGAATCCCAGTGGGCGGATATACAAAGATGATCGCAAATATGTTAGGTAATGTGGAGGTCCGCTTAAATACAGATTATCTTGAACACAAAGAAGAACTGGATGCATTAGCAGAGAAAGTAATCTACACAGGACCAATTGATGCATATTTTGATTACAAATTAGGTGAATTAGAATATCGTTCCGTAAGATTTGAGACAGAAGTATTAGACCAGCCAAACTTCCAGGGAAATGCAGCTGTGAACTACACAGATGCCGAGACACCATGGACAAGGATCATTGAACACAAATGGTTTGAATTCGGAAAAGACGAAGAAGGAAACGACCTTCCAAAGACTGTTATCAGTCGTGAATACAGTTCTGAATGGAAATTAGGAGATGAACCATATTATCCAGTCAATGACGAAAAGAATGGAAAATTATATGAAGAGTATAAGAAATTAGCCGAGAAAGAAGAAAATATCATCTTCGGAGGAAGACTCGGAGAATATAAATATTACGATATGGATGCGGTTATTGCAGCAGCGTTAGATATGTGTGAAAAAGAGTTATAAAGATTTATGTCATATAAGAAAAGAGGAATAAGGAACATGAGCGAAACATTTTTACCAGCAAATATTTTAATGCCACAGGTAGATTCTATGAAGAAATGGGCCGTGATCGCTTGTGACCAGTTTTCATCTCAGCCAGAATACTGGGATGAAGTAAAAGAGTATGTAGGAAATACGCCTTCAACGTTACATCTAATGCTTCCAGAAGCATATCTTGGAAGTGAGGAAGAAGATGAAAAGATCCGAAAGATTCAATCCACAATGAAGAATTATGCAGATGATCATCTGTTGAAAACTTATGAAAATTCTTTGGTTTATGTGGAAAGAACCTTGCAGAATGGAAAGATTCGAAGAGGGATCGTAGGTGCGATTGATCTGGAACAATATAGTTATACGCCAGAACACGAAGCAAAGATCCGTTCCACAGAGAAAACAGTTATGGAGCGAATCCCACCAAGAATGAAGATTCGTTATCAGGCACCGATTGAATTGCCACACGTGATCTTGTTATGCGATGACTGGAAAAATGAAGTATTAGAAATCGTGACAGAGCAGAAGGCGAATCTTGAGAAACTATATGAATTTGATCTGATGCAGGAAGGTGGACATATCGCAGGATGGCTGGTAGACGGAGAGGTCAAAGAACAATTTTTAGAAAAACTACAATCATATGAAGAACAAATGACAGAAAAATATAAAGATTTAAGTGATGATCCAATGGTCTATGCAGTTGGAGATGGAAACCATTCTCTGGCAACAGCAAAAGCCTGTTACGAGAAGTTAAAGAAAAATCATCAATGGGAACATATCAAAGATCATCCAGCGAGATATGCATTGGTAGAACTCGAGAATCTACATGATGATTCCCAGCAGTTTGAACCAATTCACAGAGTCATTACTGGAACAGATCCAGAAGAATTAATACATGCATTAAAAACAGAATGTTGCAGCGAAGAAGGACAAACAATTCGCTGCTATTATGGAAAGAAGGAAGAAGTTCTCCATTTGAATTTACATAAACATCAATTAGCAGTTGATAAAATACAGACATTTTTAGATAAATATCTCAAAGACAATTCAGGATGTATTGATTATATCCACGGAGAAGATGTCTTAAAAGAACTGTCAAAAGAAGAGCAGACGATAGGAATTGAACTTCCAGCAATGGAGAAAGATCAGCTGTTTCCAAGCGTGATGACAGACGGAACACTGCCAAGAAAGACATTTTCCATGGGACATGCTTGTGAAAAACGTTATTATATTGAAGGACGAAAGATTCAGAGATAGACGAGTGCCCAATAATTACTTTACAAGAAAAACTTTAATGATATCGTGAAATGTGGTATGATAAAAAATAGTGTAAATAAATAATATATACAATAATGGAGGAGAGATCATGGCTATTTTAGTAGCAGGTGGTGCTGGATATATCGGCAGCCATACATGTGTGGAACTTTTAAATGCAGGATATGAAGTTGTCGTAGTAGACAATTTATATAATTCTAGTGAAGAAGCTTTAAAGAGAGTAGAGCAGATCACAGGGAAAACAGTAAAATTTTATGAGGCAGATGTTTTAGACCGTGAAGCATTAGAGAAGATCTTTGATGCAGAAGATATTGACTCTGTGATCAACTTTGCAGGATTAAAAGCAGTTGGAGAATCTGTACAGAAACCATTAGAATATTATCATAACAATATCACAGGAACATTGATCCTTTGTGATGTGATGAGAAATCATGGAGTGAAGAATATTATCTTTAGTTCTTCAGCAACAGTCTATGGAGATCCAGCTTTCATTCCAATTACAGAGGAATGCCCAAAAGGACAGATCACAAACCCATATGGACAGACAAAGGGAATGTTAGAGCAGATCTTAACAGATTTCCATGTCGCAGATCCAGAATGGAATGTCGTATTACTTCGTTACTTTAACCCTATCGGAGCACATGAAAGTGGACTGATCGGAGAAGATCCAAAGGGAATTCCAAATAACTTAGTACCATATATTGCACAGGTAGCAGTTGGTAAACTTGAGAAATTAGGAGTCTTTGGTGATGATTATGACACACCAGACGGAACAGGTGTCCGTGATTATATCCATGTTGTAGACCTTGCCAAAGGACATGTGAAAGCATTAAAGAAATTTGAAGAAAAACCAGAAGTACGTATCTACAACCTTGGAACAGGAATTGGATATAGTGTATTAGATGTCTTACATGCATATGAAGAGGCTTGTGGAAAGACACTTCCATACGAGATCAAACCACGAAGAGCTGGAGACATTGCAACATGCTATTGTGATGCGACAAAAGCAAAAGAAGAATTAGGATGGGCTGCAGAAAAAGGAATCAAAGAAATGTGTGCAGATTCCTGGAAATGGCAGTCTATGAATCCGGATGGATATAGAACAGAAGATTAATTATTTCATTATCATAGCATTAGACAAAAGCTGTCGTAGAATATACGATGGCTTTTTTGAAAAATAAACAGGAGCAATAGAGATGAAGATTGAAAATAAAAGACAATGGGTCGGAGAGTTGTTCTTTTTATTAGGAACAATACTCTATATTACATACTACTTTTTTTATATAGCTTACTATTGGTATGTAGAGAAAGATCCGACAAGACAAATTCCAGTGCAAAGACTATTTTATATTGGATTAATCTGTTTTGTGGTCAAAATAATATTAACAAAATATCAATGGAAAGAAGTGATTATTGGAGCAGCAGGAGCTGTTTTGATGTATTTATGTTGGAAAAGCTCTGGAGGAATTGATTACCCCGCAAATTATCTGATCATTCTGGCGATGAAAGACGTAGATCTTAAGAAAGTGATGAAAGCAGTATTTGCATGTGGATTTGTTGGGTTAAGCTATGGTTTTACATGGTTCTTTATGAATGCACCAGATAAATTAACAACAGTAAAAGATTATGGGCGAGGAATGATAGAAGTACGATATAAGTTTTGCACATGGCATGCGAACACGATTCATCTTATGATCATGGTTTTGATTGTTAGTTTTTTATATGCTTATTATAAGAAAATGAAATGGTGGGCATTTGCGATCATGTTCTATTTCAACTATGAGTTTTATCAACTATCAAAATCAAGAACAGCATTTTATTGTGGATCAGCAGCGATCATTGCCTATTTTATTTTAAGATATGCAAGAAAAATTTATGAGTTTAAGATTTCACTGATTTTATTAGAGATAGGAAATCTTGTAGGAATTTTCTTATCTATATATTATGGACTTTATTCTCAATTGACAGATCCAACATTTATGAGATTAGATCAATTGATCACAGGACGATTGACAGTGGCACGGAACTGTTTTCTTGGAGCTGGAATTCCTCTGTTTGGAAGTAACATTGGTGGAAAGGTTTGTGGATATGGAATTTATACACAGGCCAATGATGGATACGTAACAGAATTAGGAATTGTAAGAACATTGTTGGAATATGGGCCAATTGTGTTTGGACTTTTTTGTGCTTTTATGCTTATAGCTGTATGGGTACTTTATAAAAAGGGATATTTTGGGGCTATGGTGCTTTTAGAAATTGGATTTATCGCATGCGGAGTAGAAGCATATTTTCCAGCCGCTTACAATTTAAAGGCATTTGTATTTGGCCTGGCATTTTATCAGTTGATGGGATTATTTAAGGGAAAAGAAAAAGAAGAGAAACGAGGAAAGGCAGTCAATGCATCAGAATAATCGAATCATTTCATGGATTATATCATTTTTATTTTCAATATGCATGGTTATATCTATAAGTTATGATCAGAGAGATAACTGGTCACTGATCATATGCGATAAAAAACATATGATCAGTGCATTGATCATGACGATGATTCTTACAATGATCGTACATATGATCATGAATGTATTATATTCAAAAGCGGGGAAGTCTTTTATAAGGTTAAAGACTCAAGCAAACAGTGGGATAGGAGAAAAAATATTTGATCATCATCCTATAGCAGTTCCTTGGAGTATTCTGATTGTTTTATGGCTTCCAAATTATATTTTGTATTTTCCGGGTTGTTTAACTTATGATATTATACGACAGTATGAGCAGTTTTTCAGTGGAAATCTGACGAATCATCATCCTGTATTGACGACATTGTTTGAAGGGATGTTTGTCAAATTTGGAAGAAACATTGGATGTCAAAATGTAGGAATCGCAGTGTATCTGTTATTTACATTGTTATTTACAAGTGGTGTTTTCGCAATATGTTTTTATTGGATGCATAAGAAGAATACAAAGTATTGGATTCGATTTACAGAATTGGCATTTTATGGATTGTTTCCTATCTGGTCGGCATATGCAAGGACAGCAGTAAAAGACACATTATTTTATCCAATATTTGTTTTATTTGTGTTATTTATATTTGATATAGTATTAGAACCAGAGAAGATATTTGATTCAAAAGTTAAGAGTATTTTGTTTTTAATAGTCTCTTTATTATTATGTTTGGTCAGACACAACGGGTTTTATATATTAATTTTTACGATGCCGTTTTGTATTGTAGGTGTAAAAAAATATCGAAGACAATTGATAGTTTTATTTATAATAATGGTGGCGTTTTGGGAGGTTTACCAAAAAGCAATTCTTCCCATGGCAGGTGTGAAGCCTGGCGGAAAGCAGGAGATGCTCTCCATCCCTTTTCAACAGACAGCGAGATATGTAAAATATTATGGAAATGATGTTTCGACGGAAGAGGAAAAAGTGATTCGAAAAGTATTAGATTACGATACGATCGGAAAGAATTATGATCCAGATCTTTCTGACCCAGTAAAGAATACTTACAAACAGAAAGACGAATATTTAAAAGATTATTTTAACATATGGTTTGAAATGCTTAAGAAGCATCCGACGGCTTATATTCAGGCAACGTTAAATGGGACATATGGATATTGGGGTTATATGACAGAAATAAGATATCCATATGGATATTATGTACAGCCAGAAAGTATGGATATATACCAAAAAGAATATAAAATGTATTATTCAGAAAAAACAAAATATATCAGAGATATATATCATGGGGTTTTAGATACAATATATCAGAAAACTCCATTGACATTATTTACAAAACCGATGATATATTTATGGATTTTGATTGGATTGCTTGGCATGGTATGTTCTTTTAAAAAGACGATCAGATATTGGATTGCATTTTTGCCAGTAGTGACATCATTCCTTATATGTCTGGCATCACCTGTAAATGGCGATATGCGATATATGCTTCCGATTACAGCGAGTACGATTTTATATGTTGCATTTGTAAATGAAATAATATATAAAGAATATAATGAATTTTAACAAAGGAGAATGCGTAATGGAAAAAATTGCAGTATTGATTCCGTGTTACAATGAAGAAAAGACAATTAAAAAAGTAGTGGAGGATTGGAAGAAAGAACTTCCAGAGGCAACAATCTATGTATATAACAATAATTCCACAGATCGTACAGTAGAGATTGCAAAAGAAGCAGGAGCTATTGTAAGAAATGAATATCAACAGGGAAAAGGAAATGTGATCCGAAGGATGTTTCGAGAAATTGATGCGCAATGTTATATCATGATTGATGGAGATGATACATATCCTGCCCAATTTGGACGAGAAATGGCAGAAAAAGTTTTAGAATACAAGGTGGATATGGTTGTAGGGGACAGATTATCATCTACTTATTTTGAGGAAAATAAAAGACCTTTTCATAATCTTGGAAATAGCATGGTGAGAGCTGCAATTAATCATCTTTTTAAAAGTAATATCCGGGATATTATGACTGGATATAGAGCCTTTAGCTATCAGTTTGTTAAAACATTTCCAGTGTTATCCAGGGGATTTGAAATCGAAACTGAAATGAGCATTCATGCAGTAGATAAAAATATGCTGGTTGATAATGTGATCATCGAATATCGAGATAGACCAGATGGAAGCGAATCTAAATTAAATACTTATACAGATGGTATGAAGGTATTATTTACGATCATAAAACTGTTTAAAGGTTATAGACCATTTCAGTTTTTTGGAAGTATGGCATTCTTGCTTATGATTATTGCGGCAGGATTATTTATACCCGTATTTATGACATATCTTCATACAGGTCTGGTACCGAATTTCCCAACTTTGATTGTAAGTGGATTTATAGCACTTGCGGCGTTGCAGGCATTCTTTTCTGGATTGATTTTAAGTACGATTGTACAAAAAAATAGGCAAGATTTCGAATTTAAATTACAGTTGATCACAAACAAAATAGATAATGAGAAAGATAATTAAATATGCAGGAAAGATCAAGAAAAGAGAAGAATATATTATACATTGTAGTGCCTTGCTATAATGAGGAACAAGTATTAGCTGAAACATCCAAACGATTAAAGGAAAAATGTGAAATGCTGATCCATGATGGTAAAATAGCGAAAGAAAGCAGAATTGTTTTTGTGGATGATGGATCCAAAGATCATACGTGGAATATGATTGATGAATTTCATAAAATGGATTCTATATTTTCAGGAGTGAAATTATCCAGAAATCGTGGGCATCAAAATGCATTGCTGGCTGGTTTGACAATGGCATCAGAGAAAGCAGATATTGTAATATCAATGGATGCGGACCTTCAGGATGATATTAATGCAGTCGATCAGATGATCGAAAAATATTATGAAGGATGCGATATTGTATATGGTGTTCGAAGTGCCAGAGATACAGATACATTTTTTAAACGTTTTACGGCAGAAGCATTTTATAAACTGATCAATAAAATGGGCGGAGAGCTTGTTTACAATCACGCAGATTACAGACTGATGAGTAAGCGGGCATTAAAAGGATTATTAGAATTTGACGAAGTTAATATCTTTCTTAGAGGGATGGTGCCGATGGTTGGTTATCAGAGTGATATTGTCACGTATGAGAGAGCTGAGAGATTTGCAGGAGAAAGCAAATACCCATTTAAGAAAATGCTTTCTTTTGCATTTGAAGGAATTACATCGTTGAGTGTAAAACCAATCAAAATGATTTTTAATGTTGGAATTTTAATCTGTATAATTAGTGTTTTGGCAATCATTTATTGTTTAGTACGGCATTTTACAAACAACACGGTAAGTGGCTGGACTAGCCTTGTTATGTCGATATGGTTTTTAGGTGGTTTACAGCTGATCGCAATTGGGATGGTTGGACAATATATTGGAAAAATATATTTGGAGACAAAGGCCAGACCTAAATTTATTATTGAACAGGTATTAAATGACTAGGAGAATGGAGATGAAGATAAAAGATTTTATATATAAATATTCGATCAGATTGTTTATTTTGATCGTAGCATATTTGATCGTAAGTTTTCCATTTCAATATACACAAGAAAAGATGAATGACGTTTCTCAGCCGGTTAGGTGGCTGGGGACGTTGTTATTTTTTATCATAGCTTGTTTTATCGTAAGATATAGAAAGAAATTAGAAGCTGTTTTTGTAAAAAAATCGTTATTTTTTATCATCTTTGTGATGATTTTTGCATTGCAGCTGATGACAATCTATGTATTTAAGATACAGCCAGTGAATGATTTGTTATATTTGCATGATGAAGCAATCCGAATGATTCAAAATCCTATGATTTCGTTACAGCGTTTTGGTGGGTATTTTGCACATTATCCGAATAATTATGGATATTTACTAATCTTATATTGCTATTATAAATTGTTGGTGTCTTGCGGTATTTCTGTCGGAAGTCTGGTTCTTGCGGGAAATTTTTTGAATTTATTAGTAATTGATATTGGAATTTTATGTGGATATATTGCAATACGCATAGTTAAAAATATAAAACTGGCTAACATATGGATGTTGTTGTTTTTACTGAATCCGTGGACGTATTTCTGGATTGCTTATTATTATACGCACACGATATCATTTGGTATGATCATGGTATTGCTGTTGTTGTTTGTGCTAATACATAAAGAAAAAGACAATTGGAAGGGCATTTTGTACAGTGCTTTTTTAGGAATTGTAATTTACATAGGAATTAAGATCAGAATCACCAATTTGATTCTCTGTATTGCAGTGGGGATCACGTTGTTTATCTTTTGGAAGCAGTATAAGTTTAAAGTAAGACATATGTGTCTGATTCTTGGAATGGTAGCAGGAATTGCAGTTTCTGTTTTTGGATATCAGTACAAATTTCAGAATATGATACCAAAACAAAACACACAAGAATTTCCAGCAACACATTGGTTAATGATGTCTTCTCATGGAGTTGGGCGATATGATAGTGGTGATGTGTGGTTTACTTCACAACTTTCAACGCAAAAACAAAAAAAAGAAAAGACAATTGAAAAAACAATTCATAATTATAAAGAGCTTGGGATAAAGGGAACTTTACAGTTATCTGGAGTGAAGTTAAGAGAAGTCTGGCTGACAGGAGATGATGATTTTACAAAAATGTCTTATGTTTCAACAGATTATGGAACAGCAAACGAGTTCTTAAATGGAAAGCACAATGGATGGATCTTAATGTACAGCTATCTGATGCGGATGGCGGTCTGGTGCTTTGCATTAGTGGCAGTGATTGGAATGCTCAGAAAAAGAAACCCATGGAATTATGTTGTGATGCTTACATTACTTGGAGGAATGATCTTCCATGTATTCTGGGAAGCAAATCCAAAGTATAGCATATGCTTTATGGGTGTAATGATGTTTATGATGGTAACAGGAATTGAAAATCTTTGTGAAGAAGAAAAGAAAGAACAAAAACAAAAGATTTCAATAGGGAATGTTATGTTATGTTTGGTCGGAATCGGATTGATTGTATGTTTGCAGCCAATGCATAATTATTTAAAACAAAATCCAGAGGCGTTAGATCAATCTTATGCAGCTAGTCAGTTTGCACAAAGTCAGATGTTGAATCTGTCATTGAAGAAGAATGAAGCAATAAAACAAAGTTTTCTTACAAAAATCAGGTTTCAGAATATTACATTCAATTTATTAAATAATGAGAATGATTTTACTGTGCGTCTGCTTGATGAAACAGGAAAAGTAATGGAAAGCGCACGACAAGATCAATTATCTTATGCGCAAAATCAATATGAGTGGAAGTTAAACAAAGTTAAGAATTCTGGGACATATGCAATAGAGATTGTAAATCAGAAAAAAGATCAAAAATACAAACTTCCGGTATACTGGACTGGAAATTATGATGCATACCCAAATGGATGTATGTATAGGAGTAACAAGAAGATTGGGAAAGCAGATCTGATATTTCGTGTATATCAATAAAAATTTAGAAAGAAAAATGCAGGTGTATAATTTGAAATACAGCTGCATTTTTTATACCATATTGTATTATTGCCAATCCGTAGCTTTTACCCAATTTTCATAATCATTAAAATATTCATACATTCGAATCGCACCACGGTCAAAATAGTTTTTAAAGATCAGAGCATGCTTCTTCTGAGCAACATCAGAAGGGAGTTTTGCAAGACCTTCTGGAATAGCATCCTGTGTGTAGAATTTTTCAAAGTAATATAATTTATCGTAATGCTCAGCATTTTCATGACTTACAGCAGTGACTAATTCATCTGTTTTTTTATGATGCTGATGTCCGTATTCGCCATCAGGATTGTGTGTTACGATCTTGCTCCAGTTACGATAATTCATGATACGCCGGATATCCTGTGTGATATAGTTAGTATAAGGACCCCATGCAACCTGATGTCTGCGATAGAGGTCAGGATAGCGGAGAATCACATGTTTTGCCCCGATATCATTCATCGCAGAGTCAAAATCCCTAGCTCGACTATCATAAGAGCCATTGGTTAGGCAAACAACAAAATAGTTATTTCCAGTTTCTTTTAATTCTTTAATTTCCTGAATCATATTTCCACCACCCCATAAGAGGTCATCATCTGGATGGGCAATGATCATCAGACGGTCCCCATCTTTTAAGTCAAAATAATCCAAATCTTCAGTAGATAATAAACCATTTTCAGCAGTGACAGTGATCGTGATATTGCACTTTCTGCTTGGATTTTTTATAGAAGTTGCGGTGATCACAGCAACACCAACTCCACGGGTAGTTACATGACCATTCTCATCGACAACGGCAACGGTATCATTGTTTGTGCTCCAGGTAAGTTTTTTGTCAGATGCATTCCATGGTTTGAAATTCACAGATAAAGTCCTGAAAGTTCCGTAAGGCATACTGATCTTTTGATGCCTTGTTGTTAATTTCTTTAATGGAATCGTTACATGAAAACGTCGTTTCAAGATAACTTTTTTATATTTTGCAGTCATTGTTATGTTGCCTTCTTTTAAAGGTGTGATAACACCAGATTTACTGATCGTGGCAATGGATTTATCACTGCTTTGAAAAGTAACGGAAGCAAGAGATGCATTCGCAGGCTTGAGAGAAACATTCCAACGATATTTGTTCGGATATTTGATCAGTGTTTCAGAAGCAGCATCTTCTTCACAGGAAATTGCTTTGATGGCAATTTCAGGTGTTACTTTTACTTTAATAGATTTTTTTGCAATGACCTTACCAGATTTTGTTCTGACCACATGACGGATCACTGACTTACCGGTTTTCTTTGGTGTCAGGATACCTTTTTTTGATACTTTTACAACTCTAGGATTAGAAGATTCCCATTTGATTTTGTAGGAAGCTTTTTTCTTCTTAGAGTATCGAACAGATAGTGTCTGGCTGGATTTTAAAGGTAACTTGATAGATTTTTCTGCATTGGTAAAATAGATTTTAAATTTTTTACCTTTGGCATATGTCTGGTGAGGACATAAGATAACAGACATGACAAGAAACAGATTCAGGCATGCCAGTTGTAAATATTTGCGTTGAACTTTCATTGATCACATCCCCTTTTTGTTTATTTGTAAATTAGCTCAAACAGGATAATTATAGACCGGTTGGCAAAAAAATACAAGCTTTTGCGGTGTATATAAAGTAAAAGTTTTTACAAAAGTATTACGTTGTGATATAATACAGGTCAGTAAAATTAAGAGGAGTAAGATTGAATGAAGTTTACAAAGGAACATACAATGCAGATGAAAGGGATTGCGATCATTATCCTGTTGTTTCATCATTGCTTTTTGAATGCACAGCGTTGGGCTACGGTTCCGTATGAGAAACTTGCGACGACGAAGGGATGGGGGTATTACCCAATTTCGTTTGCACCATTTTCTTCTCATACGATACAATATCTTGCTAGTTTTTCAAAGATATGCGTAGCCATGTTTGTTTTTATGACTGGATATGGAATGTGGGTTTCTTATGAGAGCCAGAAAAAGAAAACAACGATGAGTAATTATATAAAGAAACGAATGGTCACATTAATGACAGGATTTTTGATCATTTTTGTTGTGACAGAGATTCTTGCGATTCCAACTGGACGCTTTATAGAAGTTTATGGACATGATTTTCGTAGTGTGGTCTATATGATCATTGATGCATTAGGATTAGCAAAATTACTTGGAACACCGTTATTTTGTCTGACATGGTGGTATATGAGTCTTGCGATCGTTTTGATCATGATTTTTCCATTTGTACATTCAATTATGGAAAAATATCAATGGGTCGTGGTTGTTGCATCTATTATCGTTCCAAGAGCTTGTGGATTTGGACAATCAACAGATTTGTTCCGATATCTATTAGCATACACACTGGGAATGTATTTTGCACAACATGACTTGCTTGCGAGAATAAAAGAAAAATTTATGGAACAGAATGTGGCAGGAAAACTGTTGTCTCTGATAGTATCATTGATAGGTTTGGCAGTTATCATAAAATGCCGACAAAATGCATGGATTGGATGGAAATATCTAGATTTTTGGGATGGCTTTGCAGCAATGTATGTAATCGTAATTTCATATATTTATATATTAAATGGAAAATGGATCGTAAAAGGATTAGGCTTCCTTGGAAAACATTCTATGAATATTTTCTTGATTCATTCATTTTACAGAGACGTATTTTTCCATGAATTTACATATTCATTTTATTATGCATGGTTAGATTATATAGTACTTATGGCAATTTCATTGGTGACATCGATTGTATTAGAATGGTTTAAGAAATTAATTCGATATGAGAAGTTTATAGATTGGGTCAAAAGATTAGTAACAAAAGAAGGAGTAACAGTACATTGAAAAAAGAAAAGAAATCATCAATATTTTGGATATTGATCATATTTTTTGTATTATTTTCCATTTGGCAGTTATGGGTGCCGGAAGCACTGGATGATTGGCGATGGGGAAGTGAAGTAGGGATCATGAGATTAAAAACGTGGTTTGAAGGATATAATGGACGTTACTTTGGAGATATTTTGGTCATTGTTTTAACAAGATTGCCGATCGTATTGAGAAGTATGGCTATTTCTGGGATAATGACTGCAATGTTATACTTGATATATCAATTGACAGAATATAAGATATTATCATTTTTAATTTGTGTTTTTTTTGTAGTTAATATTCCAACAAGCTTAATGAGTCAGACGTATGGATGGGTATCAGGATTTTCAAATTTCTGTGTTAGTGCAACGATGATTCTTGGATTTTTGCTATATCATATATCTATTTTCAAAGAAAAGAAAGTGTCGAAGTTGAAAACAGGGATTTCAATGATCAATGCATTTCTTGGAAGCTTGGTTCTTGAAAATTCAACGGTATATCTAATTGTACTAAGTATCGCTTTTTTAATTATTTATGGTGTACAATATAAGAAGCTGCATAAAGGAATGTTACTTCATTTGATCATGGTTGGTATTGGTGCATTTTGGATGTTCTCGAATAGCGCATATCGTATGGCTGCGGCACATACATCACAAGGAACAGGAAAAGAGATCGCAGCGTTTGAATTAAGCTTTGAATGGTTTGCCTCTGCATTAAAGGTATACGCAGACACGATCATTAACTATTGGATCATGCCAAATCATTTATTAAATATAGTGACATGTGGAATGATTTTGATATTGCTTCAAAAGAGAAAGAAGAAAGGACAAGGATTGTTCTTGCTTCTGTTCAGTGTTTTTTTAGCATTTTATATATTTAATTTTATGAATCTTGGTATATGGAAAGATTATTTGGCATGGGGAAATGCAGCTCAGGCTGTAATAGCAACGACGTATTGTTTAGCATTGGTGGCTTTTAGTGCATGGTTTATTACAGATTCTAAGGATAAGGTGATCGTTCAGATCATTTTATGGTCACAACTGATTTTAATGGGACCATTGATCGTTGCAAGTCCGATTGCAATTCGTTGTTTTTATGTAACATATATCTTTTTCGTTTTATATCTTGGAGTATTGTTATCGTATAGTATACGAAGTGGATTTTTAAAGATAAGCAAAGGATATTTAAACACAGGGATCATGATGTGTATTTTCTTTGTGATGATCGGAAATATTGGTGTATATTATTTTGTTCATGGACAAGTGAATGACAGACTTCAATATATACAAACACAGATAAAACAAGGAGAGAAGAAGATTGAATTAAAGGAAATACCGCTTGGAGATACATACTGTTATGGTTTAGATGTATATAATCCAGCATGGGTATGGCGTTATAAGATGTATTATAATATCCCAGGAGATATTGAATTGAAATTCCCAGAGAGATAGGAGTAAGTGATGAGAGAGATAAAAGTAAGTGTTATCATACCAATTTATAACGTAGAAGAATATTTGGAAGAATGTCTGCAATCAGTTGTAGATCAGACATTAGAGGATCTGCAGGTCATCATGGTTGATGATGGTTCTTTGGATGGAAGTACAGACATTGCCAAGAAATTTGCTAGTCGATATGATCATTTTGAGTATGTAAGACAGGTAAATGGTGGACTTGGAAATGCGAGAAATACAGGAGTGAAGTATGCAAAAGGAAAATACATTATTTTTCTTGATTCAGATGATATTGTTCCAGATGATGCATACGAGAAAATGTATCTTGCAGCAGAGAAAAATCATAGCGAGATGGTAGTTGGAAGTGTTGCGAGATTTGACTCAAAGAAAGACCATATATCGAATCTGCATGAAATTGCATTTAGAAAATATATCGATAAAACACATATTACAGACAATACGGATCTGATTTATGATACAACCTCATGGAATAAATTAATTTTGAAAGAGTTTTGGGATCGTAATCATTTTGAATTTCCAGAGAGAATTCTCTATGAAGATATTCCAGTAACAATTCCTATGCATTATCTTGCTAATAATGTGACAATGGTGCAGGATGTCTGTTATCGTTGGAGAATTCGTGATGGAGCTAATAAGTCTATTACGCAGAGAGCAGATGACTTTACGAATATGAGAGATCGTATTACCGTTTTACGTATGGTAGATAAATTCTTTGAGGAGAATGTCAAAGAACAAGAATTATGGGATGCAAAATATTATAAATGGTTATATATTGATCTGATGATCTATGTGAACAACTGTATTTATCTTTCAGATAACAGAACACTCGAGATGATGAAGATCATTAAAGATTATATAGAAGAAACAATTCCTTTAGAAACGATCGATAAGTTACCAGTTTTATATCGTGAAAAATATGTGGCTTTGATGAATCTGGATGAAAAACGATTAGTAAAACTGCGTCAATATGAAGTTGATAATTATAAGAATTTAAAGATCGTGAAAAAGGGTAACAAATATATTGGAAAATTCCCGAAAGCGATCGTAACTGGTGATAAGGCAGATATGACAGAGGCATTAGATCAGTGGAGACTTACTCAATTGATTTATGATGTGGCATGGCAGAAAGAGCAATGTGTGATCGAAGGATATGTATTCTTACGAGGATTATCTGTGCCAAATGTAAATGTACAAAAATTATCAGCACATTTGGTATGCTTAAGTACAGGAGAGAAGATTCCTCTGGAAATACAAAGTATTAAGTCACAATATGCACAGAAGAAATTTGGCTTAAAAATTGATAACGAGACAAAACAGATCCATTTAGCAAATTATAAAGGTTGTGGATACCGGATCATACTGGATGCAGCCAAGATCAGAGAATTAAAGCTTGATGGAGAATACCATATATTATTAACTTATGAGAGAGACAGATGGAAGAAAGAAACTATTTTAAGAGGAATCTTAAAATCTCTTGGCAATAAATTGGACAAGAAAACATATTTTAAAGATCATATGCTGATCGAACTTAGCAAGTCTTACAGATATGATTTTAAAGTAAAAATTTCACAAAAGAATATCGAATTAAATGATATGAAATTGGACGGTGATCAGTTAAGATTAAAACTTTCTGAGAAAGTTGATGCATTATATGAAGCGAAAGATGCACATAATGCGGAAATCTTAAAAGCAGCTATAACACAGGAAGATGTTTCTGTGGATATTTCAGATATTCCAGAAAATAAACGATATATTGCAGTTAAAAAAGGTAATTTATTTATTCCTGTATACAAAGAAAAGAAAAAGAGAATCTTTGTAGAAAACCAGAAGAATCAGTTAGTAGAAGAAACATCAGGAAATCATAGATGTTACTTGTTAAATCGAAAGGCAGTACCTGTGATACGAGATGTAAAACAGAATGAGGAACAGTTTTCATTTGAGATCATCAACAAAAATATCGGTAACTGGCAGAGAGCAACATTGTATGTAGAAGATCCATTAGAAGAAGAAAAGATTATTCTTGGAACAGGATCCGTGAATCAACATGGAGAAGAGGAGAAAGTAGTCATTTCTTTAAGTTTAAAGGACGAAAAAATCATCAAGAATCTTTATGCAAGACGTCGTCAGGTGTTTATTTTATATGAAAATAATGAACAGCAGAAGGTATGTGCACTTGGTGGGGAACATAAAGTTTTTGATAAAAAATACTACACGAAAGAAAGAAGATATCGATTTATTATTGATCCAGAAGATGATTTTCTGTATTTTACTACGCTGAGAGTCAAGGAATTCCTGACAAGAAGTGCGAAGAAAAGAGCTTTTGTCAACAGATTCTTATATCCGTTATTAAGACTTCTTCCATTAAAGAAAAAATGGATCGTATTTGAATCTATGTGGGGAAGTAAATTTAGCTGTAACCCTAGATATTTATATGAGTATATTGATAAGAATCATCCAGATTATACGTGTATCTGGTCATTAAAAGATGAATGCATTCCGATCACGGGAGATGGTGTTAGAGTCAGAAGACTATCTTGGAAGTATTTATATTATATGGCAAGAGCAAAATACTTTGTGAATAATGTAAATTTTGCTGATTCTTATGAGAAGAGAAAAGGGCAGATTGAAGTACAGACGATGCATGGAACACCATTAAAGACAATTGGATTGGATGTACCAGGCGATTTTCCTACAAAGAAATCAGAAAAGAAGTATATTAGAAAGTGCAAACGTTGGGATTATCTGATCGTGCAAAGTAAGTTTGTTGCGGATCTTGCACCATCTGCATTTAAATTTGAAAACACGATCATGGATACTGGATATCCAAGAACAGATATTTTGTATTCTTCTAATAACGAAGAAGAAATGGGTAGATTAAAAGAAAAATTAGGACTTCCAAAAGATAAGAAAGTCATCATGTATGCACCAACATGGAGAGTGCGTGATAAGTTTGAATTAATGCTAGATCTTGAGAAGATGAAGGAAAAATTTTCAGATGAATATGTATTGATCTTAAGATTGCATCACTTTTCAGCAAAAGGTTGGAAAGGAGTTCCAGCAGATGGATTTGTGTATGATCTTACGGATTATGAATCTATTGAAGATTTATATATCATTACAGACATCCTGATCACAGATTATTCTTCTGTAATGTTTGATTATGCAGTTCTCGACAGACCAATGTTATTCTTTACATATGATCTGGATGAATATAGAGATAAGCTTCGTGGATTTAATATTGATATCGAAAAAGAAGCACCAGGACCATTACTATATACGTCTGATGAGGTGTTAGATGCGATTGAGCATCTGGATGAAACGATTGAAAATTCAAAACAGAGAGTCGATGCATTCCATGAAACATACATTCCATATGAATGTGAAAATTCATCTGAAAAAGTATTTAATATGATGCAGGGAAAATAAAAATTAATTTAAAACAATAAGGAAAGAAACAATGAATAAAATAAAGAGGGCAGCATTATGCATAATTGTAATATCAGTTGTGTTTGGAATCAAATTGTCGAATAAAAAAACGGATGTATCTGCGAAGCAGACACTTTTTGTCATGGGTGATTCTAAAAGCAGTTTTTATCCACGAAAGAGATACCCAAGACAGGGATGGGTGCAGCAGTTTATTCCGATGCTCAAGAGCAAAGGAAAAGTTAAGCCATATCATCCGGAAGAATGTAAAGATTATGAAAAGGTTGTAAGATATGATTTTCATAAATACAGCATTGAGAATTGGTCGAAAGGTGGGATATCGTGTAAGACATTTTATGAGACAGGACGCTTTGCGGGAATGTTAAAACGGATTAGGAAAAATGATTATGTCATCATAGCACTTCAGCATAATGATAAAAAACCTGACGTAGGTGAGAAAGTGGCAGATTATAAATATTACCTGATTTATTTTACACAGCATATTCAAAGAAAAGGCGGAAAAGTTATCTTCATGACAACACCACCGAAGAATTATGCAGACAGGAAGACATTTAAAATATATGTGCCAGAGTATCGTAATGCAATGCTGCAGGTTGCAAAAGATTTTAAATGTAACTATATTGATTTAAGCAGGTTGTCAACGGATTATTTTAATTTTCGCGGCAAAAACTATGTTAATACATTGTATATGAAATTGAATCTAGGACAATATCCAGCATGGGAGCAGGGAATCAATGATGATACGCATTTTCAAAGGGATGGTGCGAGAGTTTTAGCACGTATCATTGTAGTAGATCTTCAGGCGAATCGACAGATTCCAATGTTGAATAAGCAGTTTAGACAAAACACTAATGCTCTTTATGCAACGTTTCAAGAAGCAGCTACATATAAAAATAAAAAACAATACATAGACAAATCATGGAATAATATGGTCAAGCAGCGCAATAATGCATGGACGATCCTATATACTCCAGGTGCAACAAATAAACAATGCCATAAGGCAGAACAATCTTTAAGAAGGTCATTGAAAGGTTTAAGAAGGAAACATGGATAAAATAAGAAAAATTATTCGATTTGTAAAAAGATTATTTCCAAAAACTCCAAAGATGAAATTTATCTATGCCTGGTATTATAAACATGGCAAGATCAATGAAAAACAAGCACTCTTTGAGTCATTTCACGGCAAGGATGTGTCAGATTCATCCTTGGCAATCTTGCAGGAGTTTTTGAAAATGCCGGAATCGAAAGATTTCAAGATCTATTTTGCGACGAATGATAAGAAACGTGATCAGAAATTTATTGATTCTATCGGATTGAAGGTAGAACTTGTAGATATTGCAGATTTTAAATATGTAAAAGTGCTTGCAACATCCAAGTATCTGATCAATAACAGTTCTTTTCCGGCGTATTTCATTCGAAGAGATGAACAGGTGTACCTACAGACATGGCATGGAACACCGTTAAAGACATTAGGAAAACGAATGCGTTTTGGAATTGAATCCATGTATAATGTGCAACATAATTTCTTACATGCGAACTACATCATGTTCCCAAATGAATTTACAAGAAAAGCGATCATGGAAGATTATAATCTGGAAGCTTTGTATACAGGAACTGTTGTGATGAATGGATATCCAAGAAACAGTATTTTTATGGATCATGAGAAAGCTGATCAGGTAACAAAGAAACTTGGAAATGAAGATTATACAACGATGGCATATATGCCGACATGGCGTGGACAGAGTAATCATGATGTGAATACGTCTGAATATAGTAGAGAGATCAATCAGCTGTTACATTATCTTGATGAGAATTTAAAGGATGATCAGAAATTATATGTAAACTTTCATCCAATTGTGCAGAAGTTCGTAAAGCTGGATAATTATGAACATATTTATCCATTTCCAAGTGGTGTTGACAAGTATGAATTTTTAAATAGTGTTGATGCACTGATCACGGATTACTCAAGTGTATTTTTTGATTACTCGATTACAAGAAAACCAATTATTTTATATATGTATGACTATGAAGAATATATGCACGATAGAGGAATGTATTTTGATATCAAAGAATTGCCATTTAGAAAGATCTATGACAAGGAAGCATTAAGAGATTGTCTGGTCAACGAGACATTCCGAGAAGATTCTTATGAAAATGATAAGGAATATACAGAAAAATATATTCAGTATGATTCTATTGATGCTGCAAAGAATATGGCAGAACTTGTATTTCATGGAAATATGTGCGATATGCCAACGATCGATTACAGTTTTAACAAAGAAAAGAAACGAAGAGTTTTGCACTATCCAAATGTAAAAACAGCACAGACGATCGATACGATCGCGCAGATCGCTAAGAAAGATGAAGATGTAGTGATCTTTGAAAAACGTTTTTTCAATCCAGAATTAAGCAGTCATCTACATGATAATTATCTTGATGATTTTGATTATATTTTTATTACACGAACACTTCCAAGAACCTATGCAGAAGAAGTGTTAAAGAGAAAGAGTGCCAAGGTCAGAAAAGAACTTCATAAGAGGGAGATCAAGAGATGCTTTGCAGATCTTCCAGTATATTCAAAGTTTGAGACAGAATACTATCATGGAGAAGCAGGAGAGACATTTTCTTTCAATAAGAAAAAAATGATCAATGCATCCATGCGAGTAATGGAAGACCATTTGGAGATTAAGTTTGAGGAAAGCAAGAAAGGTCAGCCAAAGAAGCTGTTACTTGTAAATAAGAAAAGTCAGATCATTTATACAAGGGATCTAACAGAAAAAGAATGGAAAGATCATTGTATCAAGGAATATTTTGATGAATTTCTTTCGCTTGAAATTGCGGATATGAACGGAAGATATCAGTTGATGATCGAATTAGAAGATGAAAATGGTAACAAACTGCCATATTTCTTTGTAGATCGTAAAGAATATGCAAAACGCAAAGAAGTGATGGATGAATTAGATAAATCTTCTGTATATATGACAGGAATCAAGAAACATGATATTACTTATCAGAATACATTCGAACCTGCGGATACAAGTGTGATTCCTTATATGAATGAAGTAGATGGAAGATTTTCTGTATTTATGGGAGATCAGGCACAGTTATCTGTTCGTAATATGCGTGGACAAGTATTGAAATTCAAGATTAAGGGTTCAAAAGTTCATGTGAAAATGAAATATAAAAACAAAGAAGCTGGAATCAAAAATGTCATACTATCATATCGAAGTAAAGTGGAGACGATCGATTATCCATTTGAATATAAAGTAACGAGGTCAGGTGATCATTATATTATTGATGCTCAGATTGATATGTCGGTATTATCACTGGAAGAACTGTTTTGGGATGTATTTGCTGTAACAGAGAAGAATGGAGAAGAAGTAAGAGTAAGTGCATATTGGAGCAGATGGCAGAGATTAAAATTATTACTGATGAATTATCAATGTGATGTTGATAAAGAGCATATTATTTTCCCTTATTCGACGATCACATGCAAAATGGCATTTACTTATCGTACAAGATCAAAATATGATGGATTTGATGTAAAGATCAAGGAATTAGCAGCTTTTGGTGTTTATACGTTGTTATTACCATATTGGAAAAAGAAACGAGTATGGTTAGTATTTGAAAAATTCTGCTCTATGGCGCAGGATAATGGGTATTATTTCTTCAAATATTGTATGGAGCAGCTTCCAAAAGAAAAGAAGCAGCATATTTATTATATTCTCGATACAGATTCTGCTGATTATGATAAGATGAAGCAATATGGAAAACATGTGATTCCATTTATGAGTTTTCGACATATTTTATATTCACTTGTTGCCAATTTATATATAGCTTCTGATTCAAAGAAACATTTATATACATGGAGAGCAAAACCAAATGTGATCTCAAATCGTATTTCAAAACATAATATCTTGTTTTTACAGCATGGGGTGACAGCATTAAAACGTGTACATCCGATTTTTGGAATGAAAGGTTCAAGTCCTATGACTCATTTTACAACGACATCAAGATTTGAGCATAAGATCATTGTAGAGAATTTTGGATATGAAGATGGAGATGCACCGATTCTTGGATTTACGAGATGGGATGTTCTGGAAGATACTTCAAAACCAGAGGAAAAGATCATTCTTGCAATGCCGACATGGAGATCATGGCTGGAAGAAAAGAGTGCAGAAGAGTTTAAGGCAAGTGATTATTATAAAAACTATATGAAACTGTTACAGAGTCAGAAACTTGCAAGAATCTTAAAAGAAAATGATGTTAAATTGATTTTTTACATTCATCCAAAGTTTAAAGATTATTTGAGCGAGTTTAATGTCAGTGGAGATAATATTGAGTTGATTCCATTTGGAACAGAGCCATTAAATGAGATCATGAAGAAATGTTCTATGCTGATCACAGATTATTCTAGTGTATGCTGGGATGTATGTTATCTTGATAAACCCGTATTATTCTATCAGTTTGATTATGATATGTATATGCAGGCGCATGGAAGTTATCTGGATATGGAGCATGAACTATTTGGAGAACGTTATACAGAATATGAGAAATTGATCGATGGAATTGAAGAGTATATTCACAATGGATTTAAAGAAAAAGAAGAATATACAAAATTAAAAGATTATTATTTTGAATATCGTGATAATGATAACAGTAAACGTACGTATGAATATATCATAAGCAAAGGATATTAAAATGGACAAAAAGAGGAGAATAAAATATATAGATTTGTGCAAAGGCTTAGGAATCTTGATGGTAACATGGGGACATATTACCAAGCTTGATAATCCAGTCGATACGTGGGCGGCATCATTCAAGATGGCAATTTTCTTTGTTGCCGCCGGATATCTGATCCGGTATGCAGATTCTTATCGGACACAGACATTAAAGGGATATTCAGTAAAGTTATTGAAATCATTGATGCTGCCATATGTATTGTTTAGTATTTTGTCGATTGGCTTTCGATTTGCAACGATGATCATGAAACACAGAATTGATATTCCGGCGATCAAATCTTATATTTTGGCAACGATCACATTAAGAGGAACATTTGCACTATGGTTTTTACCGGTGTTATTTATTGCGGAGATCCTGTTTTTCTGTCTTATCAAATATCTTCCGAAATGGATGAGGATCGTGATATTGATCGTGATACCTGTTTTTGGAATTTGGGAGTCTTATTTTATCAGACACTTGATCGTTTCAGTGGATCCATTAACATTTGAAAGAATATCATTTTTGATCTTACCGATCAGTAAAGCATTGATCGCATTATGGTTCTTGGAGATAGGACATATTGGATGTATGTTATTCAGTAAAGTAACATCCAGAGAAATCCGATTTATGATCGGACTGGTATTTACAATTGGAAATATCTTCTTATCACAGCAAAATATTGGAGTGGATTTAAATAATATTTCTTTAGGTATTCACCCACCACTATTTTTTGTTACAGGAATCATTGGATCTTTTGGAGCACTATTTGTCTTTGAATTTCTTGAAGATTATGTTCCATTTACGATACTGAATTATTTTGGAAAGAATTCTTTGATATTAATGTGTACACAAAGACCGTTTTATATTATTTCTACTGCAACTGCAGGATGGAAGATCATATCAGGAATGCCAGGGATCATGGCATGGAGATATTATATTGATTGCCTTGGGGCAATGATTCTTGTGATGATCATTGAATACTCAATAATAACATTTGTTAATACAAAAGCTAAATTTTTGATCGGAAGATTTTAGATAGTTGAATAATCTGTTAAGTAATAGTATAATAGCAAGGTGTAAATTAAAAATATCAAAATGGAGAAGTACAGTGAAATCTTATATTGAAAATTTTAAAAAGTACAGATTCCTTTTATGGGAACTTGTAAAGAAAGGTGTTAAGTTAAAATACAGAAGATCATATTTAGGTATTTTATGGACACTGTTAGAACCGTTAATGACAATGATCGTACTAAGTGTAGTATTTGGTACATTGTTTGGAAACAAGGATCCACATTTCCCAGTATATATCTTATGTGGACGTTTGATGTATAGTTTCTTTTCATCTGCGACAAATGGTGCGATGAAAGCGATCAGGACGAATGCAGGAATGATCAAGAAAGTATATGTGCCAAAATATATTTATCCATTATCCAGTGTATTGTTTAATTATATTATTTTTGCTATCTCTCTGATCGTGTTGGTAGTAGTATCTATTGTTTTGAAGGTATATCCAACCATTTATCTGGCACAGGCGATCATTCCATTGATCTTATTACTGATCACAGCTTTTGGAGTTGGAATGATCCTATCTACGATGGCAGTATTCTTTAGAGACTTAGAATATTTATGGTCTGTAGGATTAATGATCATTATGTATGCATCAGCAATTTTCTACAAACCAGGGAGGTTATTAAAATCAGGTTTTGGATGGATCTTAAAATGCAATCCATTATATCTTCTGATCCATAATTTTAGACAGGCTGTTTTTGGTATGCCGATGAATATGAAGTTTTTAGCTGCATCCATCGTGTTTGCAATCGTAAGTGTTATTGTAGGATTGATTTTCTTCTATAAGAAGCAAGATGAATTCATTCTGCATATTTAGGAGGGTATCATGGCAAAGAAAGAAGTATTGAAAGTTGAACATGTTGGAATGAAGTTTAACTTAAGTCAGGAAAAGGTTGATGATCTGAAAGATTATGTGATCAAGTTATTGAAACATCAGATTTCATATAATGAATTCTGGGCATTAAAAGATATTAATTTTACTCTTAACAAAGGGGATCGACTTGGAATCTTTGGATTGAATGGAGCTGGAAAGAGTACACTGTTAAAGGTTATTGCAGGGGTATTAAAAGCAACGGAAGGAACTGTGACAGCCAAGGGGAAGATCGCTCCATTGCTTGAATTAGGTGCTGGATTTGACCAACAGTATACAGGACGTGAGAATATTTATCTTTATGGAGCAGTTCTTGGATTCTCAAAGAAGTTCTTAGATGAGAAGTTAGATGAGATCATAGAGTTCTCAGAACTGGGCAAATTTATAGATGTCCCAGTTAAGAACTATTCTTCAGGTATGAAATCAAGACTTGGATTCTCTGTTGCAACATTGGTGGAACCAGATATCTTGATCCTGGATGAAGTATTATCTGTCGGAGATGCGAAATTCCGAAAGAAAAGTGAAGCAAAGATCATGAGTATGTTTGACAAAGGAGTTACAGTATTATTTGTATCTCATTCTTTAGATCAGGTAAAGAGATTATGTAATAAGGCAATCCTACTTGAAAAAGGAAAGATCATTTCTCATGGATCGATTGAAGAAGTAAGTAAAGTATACGAAGAGAAAACAAAGTAAGATAGAAGACACGGAGGTGTGATATGAGAAAAGTAATCACATATGGAACATTTGATTTACTGCATGCGGGACATATCAATTTATTGCGCAGAGCAAAAGAATTAGGTGATTATTTAATTGTAGTTGTATCAACAGATGAGTTTAACTGGAATGAAAAACAGAAAAAATGTTATTTCAGTTATGAAGAAAGAAAAAAACTGGTAGAAGCAGTTCGTTATGTGGATCTTGTGATTCCAGAAGAAAACTGGGATCAGAAGATTTCCGATGTGAAAGAATATCATGTAGATACATTTGTTATGGGAGATGACTGGAAAGGTAAGTTTGATTTCTTAAAAGATTACTGTGAAGTCGTATATCTTCCAAGAACAGAAGGAATTTCTACAACAAAGATCAAACAGGATCTTGGATTAAACGGAACAACAGCGAATAAATAGCAAGAGTTATGAATTAAGATATAAGAGGAATTTCGTTGACAATAGAGGTTATGAACGGCTAGAGACGGAATTCTTCTTTTCTGCGTTATCAAACAAAAAGAATTTAAGATAATGCTGTAGATGAAAGGATTAGTTTTTGATGCATTTTATAGAAATTAGCAATATTTTTAAAAGTGAAAAAAAGAGATATAAAGTTACCGCAGTTTTAAAATTACTGGTCGTGTTTGCATTGCTTGGATTCTTTTTATCAAATAAGCCAATGTATCATGTGCAGACTGATTTTTACCTGAAACGTATGGGATTTGTATTTTTGGCATGTTTTTGGATGGTATTTGTAACAGTTTGCGACATTCGTTTGAGTCAGAAGGTTGACAGGGCTTTTGTGATCATTCTTGGAGTGATCGCACCAGTTATGGGATGGATCTTGTCAGAATTTTTGATCAATGAAGCAGAGTGTGCATTTCCGCCGACACAGTTCTATCAGAAAGAGCCACTTTGGATCGTTCTAAGTCTTGCAATGATCATTTTGGTGGATCTGCTGATCATATTTTTGACGAACAGCATCAGAGTTGGATCAGTGATCGTACCATTTGTATTGTTTATCTTTGCGGTAGTTGTATGTGTTGTATATGAATTTCGCGGGATTCCGATGATGGCACCAGATATTTTAACAGTACAGACGGCTACTAGCGTGATGGGTAATTATACATTCAAATTGACGTTTGAACAATATAGTGTGATCTTGGTATGTATGGCATTTTTCTTTACATTTTTAAGACTTCATGAGGTAAAGGTTACAGAAAAAAGAGTATTTCACATTGCAGGATTTATTGTTGTTGCATTAGGATGCGGATTGTTCACAAATCAGATCATACTGTCTGATTTTATGGATGAGCACCAGATCAATATTCGTATGTTCCGTCCAATGGAAAGTTATCAAAAATATGGAGGCGTGCTGACATTTGCAAGAAGTGTTGGATATGCGGTCGTGAAGAAGCCAGAAGGATATACAACAGCGAAGGTTGATCAGATTATTCAGGAATATGAAAAGAAGTCAGCGAATGAACAGCAAAGTACAGCAAAGCAATATCCGAATATCATAACAGTTGTCAATGAAACATTCGCAGATATTAAGGTGCTGGGAGATTTTAAGACGAACGAAGATTATATGCCCTATTTCCATAGTTTGAAGAAGAATTGTGTGACAGGATATACGTATGCATCTATAGTAGGTGGTCAGACAGCGAATACAGAATTTGAATTGTTGACAGGAAATACTCTTGGGTTTTTATCAGCTGGAACGACAGCATTTCAGCTTTATATTCATGGGCAGATGCCTTCACTAGTTAGTAATCTAAAGGCAGAAGGATATTCTGGAAATAAAGCGATGCATCCGTTCAATCCGTATAATTATAATCGACCAGCTGTATATAAAGATTTTGGATTTACGGATTTTATTGATAAATTTGACTTTCCTAAGAATGTAAAAAGGGTTAGAGAGTATATTTCTGATGAGGCAAATGTAGATCGCATTATTTCTGAATATGAAAAGAATCGTAAGAAGACAGATCAGCCATTTTATATGTATAATATGACGATCCAGAATCACAGCCCTTATGATAAGGATGCAGCCAACTTTAAACAGCCGATCAAGATTGAAAGCAGCAAATATGATGCTGAGGCCAACAGATATCTAAATCTGATCAAATATTCAGATAACAGTTTAAAACAGCTGACAAGTTATTTTGAAAAATGTAAAGAGCCAACGATCATTTTATTTTTAGGAGATCATCAGCCAAGATTGACAGATGAATTTATGAATAAGATCACAAACGGTCAATATCAGACTTGGAGCAGCGAACAGATGATGAAGCGTTATCAGGTACCATTCGTGATCTGGGCCAATTATGACATTAAAGAACAGCATATAGAGAAGACAAGCATGAACTATATCCAAAGTATCCTGACCAAGACAGCTGGAGTAAAGATGACAGGATATCAGAGATTTTTAAATGAGGTCCGAAAAGAAGTTCCAACGATCACATCGCAGGGATATTGGGGAAAGAATGGAAAATTTTATCAGATTAATGATAAAGGATCACCATATTATGGTATAATACAGAAGTATCGTATGATTCAGTACAATATGATGTTTGATAAGAAGAATCGCAGAGATCCATTCTTTGAAGTAAGTAAATAGGAGTGCACGTATGAAGCAACTGATTAAGAATATTACGATTCAGATATATAAAGTATTAACATATCTGATTCCAGTAAATAAAAAGATGATTATATTTCAGAGCAGCAATGGACGTAACTATACAGGAAATCCAAGATACATCTATGAAGAGATGGTAAGAGAAGGCCTTGATCAAGAATATGAATGTATCTGGTTTTTCTTTGATACAAGTATAGAAGTTCCAGGTAAATGCAAGAAGATACGGAATAATTATTTCCCATATTTTTGGTATTTAATGAGAGCAGGAATCTGGGTATTTGATAGTCGTCAGCCATTATATGTGCGTAAGAAGAAGCATATCACATACATTCAGACATGGCACGGAACACCGCTTAAGAAGCTTGCGCTTGATATGGACCGAATGGATATGGGTGGAAGTACGGATATTGAGAATTATCATGAACAGTTTAGAGTAACATGTAAGGATTGGGATTATCTAGTATCACAGAATAAGTTTTCTACAGATATTTTCAGATCATGTTTTGCATTTAAAGATCGTCCGATCTTACAGATCGGATATCCAAGGAATGATATTTTGATCAATGATAATTCTCCTGCTAAGATCAGAGAATACAAAGAAAAACTTGGACTTCCATTGGATAAGAAGATCATATTATATGCTCCAACTTGGAGAGATAATGAATATAGCGAGAAAGGAAAGTACAAATTTGCTTCAAAACTAGATTTTGATAAAGCAAAGGAGGCATTATCAGATGAATATATATTCATTGTAAAATATCATTATCTTGTATCAGATAAGATTGATTGGACACCATATAAAGGATTCGTTTATACATTCGACGAGACAAAAGATATTGCATGGTTATACCTTGTGTCAGATATGTTGATCACGGACTATTCTTCTGTAATGTTTGATTATAGTATTCTTAACAGGCCGATGTTATTCTTTGCATATGATCTGGAAGACTACAAGGAGAATCTGAGAGGATTTTATTTTGACTTTGTCAATGATATTCCAGGGCCGATTTCAAGAGATACAGATCAGTTGATCAAAGATATTAAAGAATATAATGAAGATAGTTGGAAAGAAAAATATAAGAATTATCATGATAAATTCAATGGCATAGATGATGGACATGCTTCACAGAAGGTCATTGACGTGATAAAGAAGGTAAGCAGATAGAGATCTGTTGAACAATAACACAGTCAGGAGGTTTGAAAACAATATGGTAACGATTCTGTTAGCGACATTGAATGGAGAGGATTATTTAAAAGCGCAGTTAGAATCAATTGCAGCTCAGACCTATGAAAACTGGCAGCTGGTCGTGGGTGATGATGGTTCTACGGATGGTACGATCAGCATTCTTGAAGAATTCAGTAAACAATATCCGGAACAAGTGACGATCATTAAGAATGACCCACCACAGGGAAGTGCCAAAGACAATTTTATTTCACTGATCCAAAATTCTTACGGACCGTATTTTATGTTTTGTGATCAGGATGATGTGTGGAAACCAGATAAGATTTATCTGACATTACAGAAGATGGAAGCGTTAGAGGCAAGATATGGAGAGAAAACACCGATCTTGGTTCATTCAGATCTGTCAGTTGCAGATCATAACTTAGAGATGGTTGCAGAGTCATTCTTTCAGTATGCGAATATTCCAAAGAGAATTGTATTGAATCAATTGATGGTACAAAATTCTGTGACAGGGTGTACGATGATGATCAATCGTTGTCTGCAACAATATTTTTTACGGCCGTTACCGATGTCTAAGATCATCATGCATGATTATTGGGCGGCATTGATCGCGAAAGTGTTTGGCAAGATTGGTTTTGTAAATGAGCCAACGATGTATTACCGTCAGCATGGCAATAATTCTGTTGGTGCGAAAGATGCAAAGAATCCAGTCTTTTTGTATCATCGTCTCAAAGAAGGAAAGAACAGCTATCGCCGTATGATGATCGAATCTATGGAGCAGATGCAGGGATTTGTTGAGACATATGGGGAAGAGATTGATAATCTGGATGTTTATGAACTTCTTGAGAGTTATGGAGAATTGTATTATAAAGGAAAGATCAAACGATTGAGTTTTTATAAAAATCATCACGTATTAAAGGAAGGAAATATCCGAAAGCTGATGCAGTGGCTTTGGGGATAGGAATATTTATGAAAAAAGCATTAGGACTTGCAGGAAAATATGTGATCATGTTTCTGTCGTGTTTATTTCCAAGAAGCAAAAAAATATATATCTTTGGAGCATGGCTTGGAGAACAGTTTGCAGACAATCCAAAATATCTGTTTTTAGAAGCACAAGAGCATAAAGAGATCCGTCCGATATGGATCACGAAGAATGAATCAGTCTGCAGAAAAGTCAGGGAGCTTGGATATGAAGCTTATATGTTTGACAGTTTCAAAGGGATTTTAATGCAGCTTCGGGCCAAATATGTGGTAGTCTGCAATGGGATCAGTGATGTAAATCATACATTTATGGGACGAGCAGTATTCTTAAATCTTTGGCATGGGGTTCCATTAAAGAAAGTTGGCTATGATGATGATAAGGTCAAGAATTGGGATAGCAAGGGTCAAAAAATTCGAAGAATGATTCAGGAAATCCCATTAGGAAAAGAGTATGTAGTAGCAACAAGTGATTTTTATGCACCGATCTATGAAAGTGCATTTCGAAGATCAAAGAGACATATCATAACATTGGGACAGCCAAGGAATGATATATTCTATGATCAAAGTGGAAAATTTCATGCTTCTCATCAGTTATCAAAAGCGGCAAAAGGAAAGAAAGTCATCTTATATACGCCGACACACAGGAAAGAAGGTAAAGTGGTATTTCCTTTGGAAGAACATTTTGATTTTAAAGTGCTCAATGATTGGTGTATCCAAAATGATATTTTGTTCGTGATTCGGCGCCATTTTTATCATAAAGATGAGAAAGTAGATTTCTCCATGTATTCTAATATAACAGATATCACAGAGAGATCCATGGATATTCAGGAATTATTAATGGATACGGATATTCTGGTTACAGATTATTCAAGCACATATATAGATTATCTATTACTGGACCGGCCGGTAGTCTTTTATAATTTTGATTATCAGGATTATCTGGAGCATGATCGTGGTATGTATTGCGATTATGAGAAGGCGGCTCCGGGATATAAGGCAGAGACATTTGAAGCCTTGATGGAAGAATTCGAACGTCTGGTACAAGGCGAAGATCATTTTAAAGAGGTTAGAAGGCAGGCAAGGGATTTCTTTTACTGCAAAGAAGGCCAGGGAATGGTTGGAGAAACATTGTTAGGAATCTTGAAGAATATAAAATAAAAAGAAGCTTTTGATCTATGAGTGAATCCATAGATCGAGAGCTTCTTTTTTGCATTTTGAGTTGATATTCAGGATTAATATCCAGCACGATAAATGATCTTCTGATTGATACGGCTAAGCTCATCACTGACTTGATAATCTGATGTACCAAAGAGGTATTTATGTGCGCGGATCGCATTCTCTTTCAATGTTGTAGGGAATCCATAATAAGTACCATAATAACGGAGCTCTTTCTGGTCCCAAGGGAATCCCTGCTGATCTTTGATGTCATACTTGAAAACAGATAAGAACATATCAAACAATTCATCCTGACTCATATTTGTCTTTACCTGAGGAAGTATCTCATCCATAACAGACATCATCTTCAAAGGATTTTTCTTGGCTTTGTCAAAAATCTTCTGAAGGACTTCTCGTTGTCTTCCGGCTCTGGCAAGGTCACCGCCAGCGGTATAACGGATTCTGGAATAAGCAACGGCTTGATTTCCATCCAGAGTATAAGTACCGGCAGAAGAAAGTTTTGGAGAATGTCCACCGTTGATACGATTCATGTCACCGATATAAGCATTTAAATTCTTTAAGATGCTTTTATCTACTTTTACTTCGATTCCGCCAACAGCATCAACGATATCAGCAAGAATCTTAAAGTTTACAGTTGCGTATTTTTCAATATTCAGATCAAGATTACGATTGATCGTGCTGATCGCAAGCTCTGGACCACCCCAGGAATAAGCGGCGTTGATCTTACTGTATTTTCCATTAATACTTACATATGTATCACGATAGATCGATAACAGTTTGACATCTTTGGTTGAATTGTTGATGCTGACAACTATGATAGAATCAGAACGGTTTCCACGATCTGACATACTTCCAGTCTGAGAATCAATTCCGAAAAAAGCATAGTTGGTATAGTCAGTCATATTGCTGTCTTTGTTTACAGTGACAAGCTGGCTGTGGTCAAGACTTTTTGTTGATATTTTCCCAAGTTTTTTGTGAACTGTGGAAAGCGTAAGTCCGACTAATACAGCGATCACAAGAATGAGAATGATCAAGATCCGAAGTGGAGATCTTCTTCTTCGTTTTCTCTTTGTGTGTTTGGCATGTTTTGTATGCTGTGCTGTCATAATGTATCCCTCCAGATTTCCTTAAATAGTTAAGTTTGTACAGAAAAAAGGATGAAAAACTCCATCCTTTTCTTGCTGTTTAATATGCATTTTTATTGACAAATCCCTTAAAGAATGTAAGAAATAATATCTTGATATCAAGTCCCAAAGACCAATTCTCAATATAATACAGGTCATGCTCGATTCTGCTTCGGATGGAAGTATCACCACGGAATCCATTGACCTGAGCCCATCCAGTAATACCTGGACGAACTTGATGCTTGATCATATAACGAGGAATCTCTTCTTTAAATTTCTCGACAAACAAAGGTCGTTCTGGACGTGGCCCGATCAGACTCATATCGCCTTTTAATACATTCCAGAATTGAGGAAGTTCATCAAGGCTTGTCTTACGGATTACACGTCCAACAGGTGTAACACGGACATCGTTCTTGGTTGTCCATTCTTTGGCCTCTTTCTTAGGGTCCTGTACACCCATGGAACGGAATTTGTACATCTTAAAAGGTTTATTCCCAAGACCGATACGTTCTTGGGCAAAAATGATCGGTCCAGGAGAACTCTTCTTCACAAGGATCGCAACGATAAGCATGATCGGTGAGAATAAGATCAGCGCAATGATAGAACCGATAATATCGATCAGACGTTTGATCAGTTTATTCATCGTATTTGTTAATGGTACGTTACGGATATTGATAACTGGGAGTCCGTCCAGATCTTCAGTGTATGGGTTGGTGGAAATAAAGTTATAGTAATCTGGAACAAACTTTGTATGCACACCAGACTTCTCACAGATTGCAACGATCTGTTCCAGTTTATGGTATTCATTCAGATTCAGAGTGATCGCAACTTCATCAAGAGATGTCTTCTCAAGATAAGCGGCAAGATCTGAAAGTGTACCGATCTTCTTGATTCCACGATATTCAAAATTATCACTGACAAGATCATCAAAAATCCCATGAACTTTTAAGCCCCATTGAGGATTTGATTTGATGCGGTCGATATATGCAGCTGCTGAAGTACTGAAACCGATAAATACCGTATGTTTGATATTGCGTCCTTTCTTACGATTCGTTTTCAAAATCCTGCGTATGATATATCTGGATAAAAGACCAAAAATAAAGTTAAATAAATAAAATAACAGATATAAAGAACGAGGAAAGTTCTGAATCTGCCATACAGTGATCACAAATGCAGAAAGTCCAAGTCCGATCAGATTCGCTTTGACCAGATTCACAAGTTCCTTGGAACCACGCTGGTAACGCTTTGGTGTATAAAGACCAAAGAACGAATACAATAACAATAACAGGATCAAAGAGCTGATCAGCGGTTTCTGATATTGATAAAACTCTGGATAATAGCGGTTGAGATCGAAAATCTCCTGATTCAGCCAGAATCCAAAGATCGTGCATTTAAATCTTATATACCATGCTGCAAATCCTGCAAAATAAATGCAGACAGCATCCATCACGACATGCAGTCTGTTTAAGTAAGTTTGGTTTTGTTTGATCATATGATAAATACTCCTTTTTCACTTCCTTCTATTATAAGGGATAAAAAGAGATCATACAATGACAAAATGACTTAACTTTTTCTTATTTTTGTATTTTGTACTTATTGACATTCTCATCATTTTCACGAAAAATGAGAAAAAAGAGGAAATCATTTTTTAGTAACATATTAATCACAGTTTTTACACATTTATAAGATATATTTATCTCATAAAAGATAAAGGTCGAAACAAAAGATCAGGATCGAAAGGAGAATTAATCATGAGTGAATATAATACAAATCAGGATGGACAGTGGAAGACTTCCGATCAGTGGAGAGCGGAGGAAGCGAACGACCATTCCAATCCTAAGAAAAACAAAAATGGCGGCAGAGGAAAACATGTTGCAAAATTAGCAGCATCTGCAGTAGCTTTTGGATTGATCGCAGGGCTTGTGATGCAGGGAGTCACATATGGATTTAGCAGAGCAGGCATTGGAAATGGTGCAACACAGCTTGCAACAACGAAGACAACAAGCAGCAGTTCAAGTACCAGCAGTAATGACCTCTCAGGTGTATCAAAAAATGTTATGCCATCGATCGTATCGATCACAGGAAAGTTTGAAACAACAAGCCAGAGTTGGTTTGGACAGACACAAAGCAGTGAATCCGAAGGTGTTGGTTCAGGTATCATCATTGGCAAGAAAGATGGTAAGATTTTGATCGTTACAAATAACCATGTCGTAGCAGATGCCAAATCTTTATCCGTAGGATTTGTGGATGGAAAGAGTGCAAGTGCAACCATTCGTGGTACTGACAGCGATGCGGACTTAGCGGTTGTAGAAGTAGATACAAAGAACATGAAATCTTCTACCTTAAAGGAGATCGCAGTGATCACATTAGGAGATTCCTCAAAATTACAGACAGGAGAAAGAGCGATCGCAATTGGTAATGCATTAGGATATGGACAGTCTGTCACAGGTGGTTATATCAGTGCATTAAATCGTCAGGTACAGTTGACAGACAAGACAATGACATTGATCCAGACAGATGCAGCGATCAACCCTGGAAATAGTGGTGGTGCTTTATTAAATAGCAAAGGTGAATTAATTGGTATTAATACAGTTAAATATTCTTCAGAAGATGTAGAAGGAATGGGATATGCGATTCCGATCAATACAGCAAAACCGATCATCAATAAACTGATCAAGAATGAGGCAACAAGTGAGAGTGAACAGGCATATTTAGGTGTATCAGGTCAGACGATCGACAGCTCTATGGCAAGCCAGTTTGATATGCCATCTGGTGTTTATGTACAGCAGGTGATCAAGAGTTCCCCAGCCCAGAAAGCAGGCATCAGTGCAGGAGATGTGATCGTATCCTTTAATGGAAGCAACGTTTCTACAATGGATGGATTAAAAGAAAAGATTTCAAACCTGAAAGCAGGCAAGAAAGTTAAAGTTGTTGTAAAACGTCAGAATCAGATGGGTACTTATGAGAAGAAGACACTGACAGTTACTCTTGGAAAGAAATCAGATGCACCAAGCACAAGCAGTAACAGCAGCAATAGCAATAGTAATAGTAATAACAGCAATAGTTACAACAATAATTATAATAATGAAAGTTCTAACAGCCAGTATTATAGTTTTGGACAGTAAAACCGGTTGAAAAAAGAACCAAAGAAAGATACAATAAAATGGAACCTTGTGAGTAGGCAGGGTTCCATTTTTTAGTCAGGAGAATATGCCTATGGTTATGATCGAAATTGAAAATATTAAGAAGTTTATGGCAGGTTTTTTAGGAGGAAATCTTTTTGATGATTTCTTGATGAGCGAAGGAAAACTGTCCATGAACATTTCGTATGAATTTGATGGAAAGATCTTAAAAGAATTTTATGATACAGAAGAATGGAAAGAGATGAAACAATATCCATATGTAACATGGGAAGAAGAGAAAGAAAAAATATTTTCTCTCGTAAAAGGGAAGAAGACACCGCTGTCTTTTCAATTTGTGATGATGTTAAAACCAGATCTTTCTCCAGAGTTTCTTGCCAAATATAATCTTGCAGTCCGAGAAGATGAAATAGCAGGATTATTTATCAACATTTTATACGACCGACAGGGATTAAAGTGTACATCAGGAGTGTCCAGAAAGACATTTGTACTGGATAAGACTTTGGAAGAAGCGTGGGATCAGGAAGTGAAAGAAAGATTTTTAACAAAGTACCTGTAAAATTTTTCACAAACTTCGGGAACTTAAAAGAAACTTTGTTTGCATGTTTCTTTTTGCGTAGATATATGTTAGAATAAGTAGTAATGAATACCAGATAAGAAAGTTGTAAAAAGGAGATACGAATATGAGTTTTCATATTGTTTGTGACAGCTGTACGGATTTGACAGAAGAAGATTTAAAAAAAGGATGTTATACTTTAGTACCCCTGACATTATTAGTGGATGGAGAAGAAATCATAGATGATGAAACATTTGATCAGGCAGATTTCTTAGCAAAGGTTGCAGCAAGTAAAGAGTCTGTGAAGTCAGCATGCCCTGCACCAGAGAGTTATATGGAAGCATATTCCAAGGCAGATGATATATATGTGGTAACATTATCTGCAGAATTAAGTGGATCATACAACAGTGCAGTTTTAGGAAAGAATCTATATGAAGAAGAGAACGGAACAAAGAATATTCATGTAGTGAATTCCAGAGGAGCCGCTACGACTCAGGTTCTGATCGCACGTAAGCTCAACGAATATGCAAGTCAGGGAATGCCATTCGAAGAAGTGGTTGATAAGATTGAAGAGTATACAACAAGTCTTAGAACATATTTTGTTTTGGAGACACTAGAAGTACTAAGAAAGAACGGAAGATTATCAAGACTATCTGCAACGATCGCCGGTGCATTAAATATCAAACCAGTCATGATCGGTACAAGAGACGGCGTGATCCAGAAAGCAGCCCAGGCAAGAGGAATGAAGAAAGCACTCGCGAAGATGGTAGAACACATGGGAAGCGAAGGAAGAGATCTCACAAGAAGACAATTCGTCATTTCACACTGCAATTGCTACGAGAGAGCTGTTTATGTGAAAGAATTGATCAAGAAGCACTTACACGCAGAAGACGTTGATATTGTAGATACTAAAGGAGTCAGCAGTTTGTACGCATGCGATGGAGGAATCATTGTATCATATTAGATTCTGATTTTGTGAATAGGCGTGCATATAAGTGATAGAAATAAACATCCACTTAAATTTTCCAAGTTTGTAATTGTCCACACGATAGACTTCTGATATATGATAAAAAATAAATAAACGATCGGGAGAGCAGCATTAGAATTTTGCCATGTTTTTTACGGATTCGCAGCCGGCTTGGTGCGTTGTTTGAGCCTCAAAGAGTACTGATTTAAATACCTTTGAAGGCGAGTTCGCAAGGAAATCCGGCGGATCAGCGATCTGTAAAAAACGTGAGTAAAATTCTCTAGCTGCTCTCCCGATCGTTTATTTATTTTTTATCATATATTCAAAATCTATAGTTGGCCAACTGCAACTTAAAATTGTTACAAAATTAACGTGATTATACACAAAAATGAACCGAATTGTTACGAAATTAACGTACAAATTGCACAAAAAACGCTTGAATTTGTCGAAAAATGTGCGTATAATGAGAGTCAATATACTGATATAGAGGAATTAAGGAGGATGAGTCATGAGTCGTTTGGAATTAAGGTCTCCGAACCAGGCACAGCTGGTTGTGGAAGGTCTTTATAAGGATTTGGAACGAAGAATCGAGTCAAGCCCGCCAGGGTTATGTCCGGTTGATATGTCCAGAGCATTTTTGGAGATCTGTCATGCACAGAGCTGTGGAAAGTGTGTTCCATGTCGTGTAGGACTTGGACAGTTAAAGAATCTGATCACTGATGTTTTAGATGGCAAAGCAACGATCCGAACTTTAACAGAGATACATGAAACAGCAAAATCCATTATGGAATCTGCAGATTGTGCGATCGGCTATGAGGCAGCCAATATGGTATACAAAGGAGCCATTGGATTTAAAGATGATTATGTAGAACATATCATGTATCATCGATGCTTAAGTACGTTAAAGCAGCCAGTGCCATGTGTATCCAGATGTCCTGCGAGAGTGGATATTCCGGGATATATTGCGTTGGTGCGTGAAGGAAGATATGAGGATGCGATCCGTCTGATCAGAAAAGATAATCCATTTCCAACAACATGTGGATTTATCTGCGAGCATCCATGTGAAGCATTATGCCGTAGAAATATGATCGATGATGCGGTGAATATCCGTGGATTAAAACGTATGGCAGCAGATGCAGCAGGATACGTTGCACCGCCAGAATGTGCAGAATCTACAGGGAAGAATATTGCCGTTGTAGGTGGTGGACCAGGTGGATTAAGTGCAGCATATTTCTTACAGTTGATGGGGCATCAGGTAACCGTATATGAGATGCTTCCAAAACTTGGAGGAATGTTACGTTATGGAATTCCAAACTACAGGCTGCCAAAAGAACGCTTAGATGATGATATTCAGGCAATCTTAGACACAGGAGTCAAAGTAGATTGTGGAAAAGCTATCGGCAAAGATTATTCCATTGTGGATTTAAAAGAAAAATACGATGCTGTACTGATCACGATCGGTGCAAGCACAGATAAGAAGTTAGGATTAGAAGGCGAAGATGCCAAAGGCGTTATTTCAGCGGTACAGTTCTTAAGAAATGTCGGATACGGAACACAGGAAAGCCTGGAAGGAAAAGAAGTTGCCGTGATCGGTGGTGGAAATGTTTCCATGGATGCAGTTCGTACATCTGTAAGATTAGGTGCGAAGAAAGTCAGCATCGTATATCGAAGAAGAGTTGCCGATATGACAGCACTTCCAGATGAGATTTCAGGAGCAGAAGCAGAAGGTGTTGAGATCAAGACATTGATGGCACCTTCAAGAATCGAAAAAGACGAAGAAGGCAATGTCAAAGGTATATGGGTAACACCACAGATGATCAGTAATATCAAAGGTGGAAGAGCATCTGTAAAGCCAACAGGGGAAGATGACGTATTTATCCCATGTCAGACACTGATCGTAGCGATCGGTCAGGATATCGAATATCAGCACTTCGAAGAAGCAGGAGTTCCCGTACAGAGAGGAAAGATCAACGTAGAGAAATTTGGTGGATTCGAAGAGATGCCAGGAGTATTTGCAGGTGGAGACTGTGCGACAGGTCCATCCACAGTTATTTCAGCGATCGCAGCAGGTAAAGTTATCGCAGCCAATATCGATGAATATCTGGGATATCATCATGAAATCACAGCAGATGTTGAAATTCCAGAACCTAAGTTAGAAGATAAACCAGCATGTGGAAGAGTTAATCTTACAGAGAGAGAAGCTGGAGAGAGAGTTAAAGACTTTGAAGGAGTCGAAAACTGTATGACAGAGAAAGAAGCATGCCAGGAGGCAGGAAGATGTCTTCGCTGTGACCACTTTGGTTATGGTATTTTCAAAGGAGGTAGGGATACAAAATGGTAAATATTACAATAGATAACCACACGATCGCTGTACCTTCTGGAACAACGATCATGGAAGCAGCAGCCTCCATTCATATACCGATTCCAAAGCTTTGTTATTTAAAAGATATCAATGAAATTGGAGCGTGCAGAGTCTGCGTTGTAGAAATTGAAGGACAGGATCATCTGGTAACATCCTGTAATAACGTGGTAGAAGAAGGAATGACGATCTATACCAACAGTCCGAAAGTACGCAGAAACCGAAAACATACGGTAGAGATGATCCTTTCCCAGCACGATGCACAATGTGCAACTTGTGTAAGAAGCGGAAATTGTACACTTCAGACGGTTGCTAATGATCTGAATATTGTAGACAGCCCTTATAAGAAGGAGATCTGTATTGAAGAATGGGATACAAGATATCCATTGGTACGTGATGCAAGCAAATGTGTCAAATGTATGCGTTGTATACAAGTATGCGACAAGATTCAGGGAATGCATATCTGGGATGTATCTGGAACTGGAGCAAGAACAACAGTTGGAGTTTCAGAAAACAGAGATATCAAAACAGCAGATTGTGCATTATGTGGACAGTGTATCACACATTGTCCAACAGGAGCATTACGTGAACGAGATGATACAGACAAATTATATCGTGCATTAGAAGATAAAGATACGATCGTGGTAGCACAGATCGCACCAGCAGTTCGTGCTGCATGGGGAGAAAGTCTTGGATTATCAAGAGAAGAAGCAACAGTTGAGAAGATCGTAGATGCACTTCGAAGGATCGGTGTAGATTATGTATTTGATACAACATTTTCAGCAGATCTTACGATCATGGAAGAAGGAACGGAATTTGTCGAGAGATTTACAAATGGAGATCTTGATATGTATCCAATGTTTACATCCTGTTGTCCAGGATGGGTACGTTTCATCAAATCTCAGTATCCACAGATGGTAAACAGATTATCTTCTGCCAAATCTCCACAGGAGATGTTTGGGGCAGTGATGAAGACTGCGTTTGCAAAGAAGATGAACATCGACCCAGACCGTATTTTTGCATTATCCATTATGCCATGTGTTGCGAAGAAAGATGAAAGAGAGAAACCATTATTCCATGGTGAGTTTGCAGGACATGGAGTTGACTGTGTGTTAACAACAAGAGAATTGGACCGTCTGATCCGTGCTGACCATATTGATCCAAAGACATTAAAAGATGCAGCCTTTGATACTCCGTTTACTGAGGGAACCGGAGCAGGAGTGATCTTTGGAGCAACTGGCGGAGTTATGGAAGCGGCATTGCGTTCTGCGTATTACCTGATCACAGGAAAGAATCCAGAAGTAGATGCATTTAAACAGATCCGTGGAGTGAACAAAAATGGATGGACAGAAGCCCAATTTGAGATTGCTGGCAATACGATAGACATCGCAGTTGTGAGTGGACTTCAGAATACAAGGAATCTGATGGAAGCGATCCAGAAGAGAGAAGTACACTATCATTTTGTAGAAGTCATGGCCTGTCCAGGCGGATGTGTAGGTGGAGGCGGACAGCCGATCCATGAAGGAAAAGAACTGGCATCTGACCGTGGATCCAACCTGTACTTCCTGGATAAGACAGCCCATTTGAGATTTTCACACGAGAATCCAGATATCAAACATCTGTATGATGAATACTTTGGATCACCGGGAAGTCATAAAGCACATCAGTTACTGCATGTGCAAAAATAGCTGTTAATACCTTTTAATAAAGAAAATCCAGACATTTAGAAGATACATATTCTAAATGTCTGGATTTTCTCTCTTTTTAAATTTACCATCTTGGATTGTCAAGTACGGTTACTTCGCCATTGATCTCACAAACAATATGGCGGTATCCTTTGGTTTCAATCGTTCCATAATCATGTCCTGCATCTGCATCAAATACATAAAAAGCAGTTAGGATTTCATCTCCAGTATTAATAGTGCGGTGAGCGTATCCGCGGGGAACATACAATGCTTTCCCTTTCTCCATCCGTTCAACCCGCCAATCACCGTCAAGGTTTTCAAGCATCATATACCCTTCACCTTTTAATGTATAATAAACTTCGGCAGTGTCTACGATCTGATGAAAATGTCCTTTCGTCATATAATATTCATTTCCAATCTTCCCAGGATGGATCATCGTTGTACCGAATGCAAGATCACCAGCACGCTCTGGGCATCCAAGTTCATAAAACTCATAGATCAAAGGGTCTTCGTGTTTAAGAATTTCTTCAACAGCTTCTTGATCCTGATACATATTTTTCATCTGGGAAAGATAACGCTTTGTAGTATCTGCGTGCTTGGAAAGTCCGTTATTTAGATCAAAATCCAAAGTAAAAGCCTGATCCCAGTTAAACTGATTCATAAAATACCTCCTAAAAAATTGCCCTAGATCTCAAGTGTGGAAACGCCTTGTTCTTTCATCATAGCTTCGAATTCCTTGATGATCGAGATACCAGCACTTGTTCCGATACGTTGGGCACCGCATTCTACCATTTTCATAAATGTCTTGGCATCACGGATTCCACCAGCAGCTTTTACCTTTACCGCATCGCCAACATGCTCTTTCATTAATTTCACATCATCAAAAGTAGCACCACCAGTACCGAAACCAGTGGATGTTTTGATAAAATCAGGTTTCACCTCTTTGGCGATTTTACAAAGCTTGATCTTCTCCTCATCATTAAGATAACAGTTTTCAAAAATGACTTTACAAGTAACATCTTTTTCATGGCAGGCAGCAACGATCTGTGACATCTCATCCTTGATATAATCCCAGTTAGAAGCCTTGATCTCTGTCTGATTTACAACATAATCAATCTCATTTGCACCATTTGCAATAGCATCTTTTGTATCAAAGACTTTAGAAGCGATCGTTGTCTGACCTAATGGGAAAGAGATAGCAGCTCCTGTATGAATATCCGTTCCTTCCAGTAACTTTGCACATAATCCAGACTGCACCTGATTGATCGCTACCATGGCAAAATGATGTTCTTTCGCCTCATTACATAAGACCTCCATGTCTTTAGGAGAAGCATCTGTATGTAAATTTGTGTGATCGATCATTCTTGCAAGATCATCTAATGTATATGATTTCATAAAAACCTCCTGTTTTTGCTGATATGTTTGCTTCATGTTAATTAAAGTATAACATTATGTAACCATTATGTCAATGTTATGTAAATGAAATAAAAGAAAATAAATTGACATAAAATAAAAAATCCGATAAAGTGAAAGAAAAAAGAAAGAGAGTATAAAATGGGAGCATTTTATTTAGATATAAAAAAAGATTTATTAGATAAGATTTTAAGTGGAGTTTACCAGCAAGGAAGCATCATACCAAATGAATACGAATTAGCTGAGATCTACAACGTCAGCCGTCCGACGATCCGCAAGGCGGTACAGATTTTAGTGGATGAGGGATATTTAGAAAAACGTAAAAAACGAGGGACGATCGTATGTGATCCGACGATCCGCCAGGAATTTGCACAGGTGATTCAGACATTTGATAAAGAAGTAAAAGAAAAAGGACTGACTCCATCGACAAAAGTTCTGACATTCAAAAAAGAAAAGGCAGAAGAAGAAGTCCGACAGAAACTGAATCTCAAGGAAGCGGAAAAAGTTTATAAACTGGTCAGATTGAGATACGTTGATGATCAGCCTAATGTTCTGGTTACAACGTATGTGCCATGCAGACTGTTTGAACATTTGTCAGAAGTTGATTTTGAAAAGGAGAGTTTATATCAGACATTTCATAAGGAAGGAAGAGATATCACATCCATACAGAGAAAGCTGGATGTGATCCTTGCAGATGAAACATGTGCGGATCTGTTAGATGTCAAAAATGGAGATCCTTTATTTTATTTTCATTCCACAGGATATGATGAAAGTCATACAGCGATTGAGTATTCGATTGCGAAATATCGGGGAGATCGGAATAGCTTTGTTTTTCAACTTTCAAATAATGTGTATTATTCTTAATACATTTATTTACAAATATCAGTTTTTTCTGTATAATAAAGCACAATAAGCTGAAAACAGTGAATAAAACAATAAACAGCAACGCAGGAGGAATGACCATGAGCAAAATTCAGATGACTACTCCATTAGTAGAGATGGATGGAGATGAGATGACAAGAATTCTTTGGAAGATGATCAAAGATGAATTGTTATTACCATTTATTGATTTAAAAACAGAATATTATGACCTTGGGTTAGAACACAGAAATGAGACAAACGATCAGGTTACATTTGATTCCGCAGAAGCAACAAAGAAATATGGAGTTGCAGTCAAATGTGCAACGATCACTCCAAATGCAGCGCGTATGGATGAATATGATTTAAAAGAGATGTGGAAGAGTCCAAATGGAACAATCCGTGCGATCTTAGACGGAACAGTATTCCGTGCACCGATCACAGTCAAAGGAATCGAACCAACCGTCAGCAAATGGAAGAAACCGATCACGATCGCAAGACATGCCTATGGTGATGTATACAAAGGTGTGGAGATCAAAGTTCCAGGAGCAGGAAAAGCAGAATTAGTATTCACAGGAGAAGATGGAACAGAGATCAGAGAAACAATTCATGATTTTGACGGACCAGGAGTGATCCAGGGAATGCATAACATTGATGCATCTATTGCAAGCTTTGCAAGAAGCTGCTTTACATATGCATTAGACACAAAACAGGATCTGTGGTTTGCAACAAAAGACACGATCTCTAAGAAATACGATCACACATTCAAAGATATCTTCCAGGAAATCTTTGATGCAGAATACAAAGAGAAATTTGATGCAGCAGGAATCGAATATTTCTACACACTGATCGACGATGCAGTAGCCCGCGTTATGAAATCAGAAGGTGGATTTATCTGGGCATGTAAGAACTATGACGGAGATGTTATGAGTGATATGATCTCATCTGCATTCGGATCATTAGCAATGATGACATCTGTATTAGTATCACCACACGGATACTATGAATACGAAGCAGCTCATGGAACAGTACAGCGTCATTATTACAAACATCTGAAAGGTGAAGAGACATCTACAAACTCTGTAGCAACAATTTTCGCATGGACAGGAGCGTTAAGAAAACGTGGAGAATTAGATGGCAATGAAGAATTAATGGCATTTGCTGATAAACTTGAGAAAGCTACATTAGACACGATCGAGAGTGGTACAATGACAAAAGACTTGGCACTTATTACAACTCTTGAGAATGTGAATGCTGTGAATAGTGAAGAGTTTATTAAGGCAATTGCGGAACGTTTAAAATAGTGTTTAGTTTATGAAACAAAAATAAGATAAGAACAAATATTTATAAGAAACCGATGGCAACACGCAGATTTTAAGAGCGTTTTTTACAAATCGCTTATCCGCGCCTGTTCCTTTGAAAACTCCCTGGCTGCGTGCCAAAATGCCCGCAGCTGCGGTCAGACATTCAACCACAGGGCGCTGCGAATTTGTAAAAAACGCACATAAAATCTGCTGATCGTTACCATCGGTTTCTTATAAATATTTGTTCTTATCTTATTTTTGTCTCATAAAACTGAAGTCTATTCAAATCAGTATATAGAGGGTGTATGTTAAACGGTGTTGGTTGATAATTTTTCTTTATAACTTTATTGTATAAAGAAATTGGAAGAAAGATAAGGGGTGTATTACATTTCAAGGTATTTTTGAATTATATCCGTTTCAGATAAATCAATGTGTTTTAGAACAAAATCATAAAGAGGTTTTGCAAAGTCAGCATCTAAATCTAATTCTTCTACAATAAAATAGAGACTATGAAATTACAATATATGTAAAAATCATAGCCTCTATTAGAATTCTTAAATTATGAATGATTTGGATGATTAGCATCCGCTTGCTCAAGGGTTCCGTAGTGGTTCCATCTTCTATCTTTATTTTCACTAAATGTAGACCAATAAACAGTATCTCCAGCAGATAGTGTGTTACTATTATCATTATCGTCATAACCACAATAAGTACCATCGAGCCATCCTTGTTCACCGTTATGTTCTTGAACCTTTTCAAAAACACCACCATTATCAGTGATTACACGATTGGCAGTTTTATCTCCGCATGTATTTGCAGTTCCTAATGGAGAATGAGATACGTTTCTTCCGTATTCGGCGTGATAATCCCAATGAGCAACGTTTCCATCCCATCCGTCAGTTCCACGCTTACAAGCTAAAAAATAACATGCTGCTACATATTCATCTGCCACAAATGCTTCTTCAAAAGCCATTGGCTTTTCATACATTTTCTTCATAACAACTTTCCCCTTTTAATATTATATGTCAATAAATCATCATTCTTAACCCCCAGAATTTAATCCCATTATAATCTTAAATTCTGAATTTTGCAATCATTTGTAGAGAAAAATGATTGTTTTTAGCGTGATTTTCGAATTTCGATATTTTTTTAAGCCTTGAAGAGCTGTTAGAAGATCAATAACTGTATATTGAAATAGCAGATTACGAAAAAAAGATGCCTTTTACAGATGGTTTATTGCATTAAATGGAAGATTCTAGTATAATATAGTCATGAGAAAAGATGTTGCAGAATGTGCAATATAAGATGAAAATAGAATTTGTATAGAAGGAAAGGGGAAAAGATTATGAAAAGAAGATATGAAAGACCAAGTGCTTATATAGAAGAATTTACACCGAATGAGTATGTGGCGGCTTGCGGAGATAGCGGAACGGTGTATATGTTTAGATGTGATGCTGGTGGTGGATATTCTGGAACAGTGTGGTTAGAAACAAATGGAGAACCAGGATTGCAGAAAAAAGGAAGATGGGAAGGATGGGGAGAATACCATCCAGGAGATGAAAAACTTGGTGGTTATCATGCTTGTGGTACTACACATGAGGCTAATTCAACGGATAAGTTTTTAGATGGATATTATATAATGAAAGGGTCTGATAGACCACAAAATGTCATTGTATGGAGAGGTCCTAAAGGAGATAATACGCATTGTACAACTAATTTAAATATGAAAGAATGGGCAACAGCGAAATCATAAAAAATACAAAAAAGAACCGACCTACCGGTTCTTTTTTATTACAGGGAGAGTGATCATGGACCTATTTGACACTAACACTACCTTCGAACGCCAACTTTTCGCAAAGGCAGCAAGGAACTGTATTCCGCTTTATGGAGTACTGGAGTTATTGCCTCTCTGCAATCTAAACTGTGACATGTGCTACGTCCATTTATCCAAACAAGAAATGCAGTCCCAAGGAAGATTGCGAAGTTTGGATGAATGGATTTCCCTTGCAAAGCAAATGAAAGATGCAGGGACATTGTTCTTGTTGTTAACGGGTGGAGAGCCTTTATTATTCCATCAATTTAAAGAATTATACTGTGCATTAAAAGATATGGGTATGATTCTCACGCTTAATACCAATGGGACGTTGATCAATGAGGAATGGGCGGAATTTTTTGCGAAGAATAAGCCAAGAAGGATAAATATAACTTTATATGGATCAAAGAATGAGACATACGAGAATCTATGCCATATGAAGGATGGATTTGACAAAACGATCAGAGGGATCGAATTATTAAAAAAATATAAGATTGATGTCAAGATCAATGGAAGTCTTGTGAAGAAGAATTTTCATGACAGGATGGAGATCATAGATATCGGAGAAAAGTATGATATCCCAGTTCGGATCGACACTTATATGTATCCATCCGTGCGTGAGCGGACAACTCCTTTTAATTTTCAGGAGAGATTAAACCCAGAGGATGCTGCAAAGGCAAGAGTTGAAATCTTACACCGTGAAATGGGGGATGAACTTTTTGAGCAATATGCGAAGCAGACCATTTATCTGGCAGAACATACAGAAGAAGGAGATGCCTGTCCTGGGCATATGACATGCCGGGCTGGGCAGAGTTCGTTTGTTGTTAATTGGCAAGGCATGATACGTTCATGTATCGTGTTAGATCAGCCAAGTTATGATGCTTTTGATACAACGGATGATTTTATGACATTGTGGAATAAGATCGTGAAAGAAACAGAAGAGATCAAAACAAGCATGGAATGTAATCAATGTAAATTAAGACATGTATGTAATACATGTGCAGCGGCAGCGATTGCAGAATGTGGAGATTCTGAGGGTGTTTCAAAATATTTATGTGAATATACGAAGGAAACAGTTAGGAATTTAAAAGAGTTTTATTAAGAAACAAAATATGGAGAAAGAAGTTGCATAAAGGACTTCCTTCTCCATATTTCATATATAATAAGTTATTCAATATTCTCAAGGTACTTCTGAACCATTTCATCCTCGCCCCAATCTATATGCTTCAATACAAAATCATACAAAGGCTGAGGAGTGTCCCAAAGTTTGTGTAAACCTTCAAACTGATGTAAGATAACATTACTCAGTTTGGAGGTTTTTATTATGGCAAGAAGAAAAAGTGATTCACCACAAAAAGCAGCAATGCGCGAAATGATGCAGGGATATCTCAAGGAGAATGATATCAGTATCAAAAGCGGAAACGATGTTAATTCCATCATGCGGGACATGATGTCTGTTTTATTGGAAGGGGTTCTTGACGAAGAGCTTAATGAGGAACTGGGGTATTCCAAATACGATTACCGCAATAAAGAGACCGATAACAGCCGGAATGGACATTCCAGGAAAACAATGCGTACCAGTTATGGGGATATGGACATTGCAATACCCAGGGACCGCAAAGGGGAGTATGAACCGCAGCTGATACCAAAATATCAGAATACGGTCACTCAGGACATGGAAGAAAAGATCATATCTATGTATGCAAAAGGAATGACCACGGGAGACATTGAAGCACACTTAAAAGAGCTTTATGATCTGGATATTTCAGACAGCACGATCAGCCGTATTACCGATAAAATAATGCCACTTGTAAAGGAATGGCAGGAGCGTCCACTACAGGAGATATATGCTGTTGTTTACATGGATGCGATCCACTACCACGTCCGCAGCGAAGGGCGTATTGTGAAACGTGCGGTATACATTGCCCTTGGGATCGATATGGATGGGAAAAAGGATGTGATCGGCATGTATGTTGGGGAAAATGAAGGTGCGAAATTCTGGCTGTCTATTATTAACGGATTGAAAAACCGTGGTGTGCAGGACATTCTGATCGCTTGTGTGGATGGACTGAACGGATTTCCACAGGCGATCGAAGCAGTTTATCCAAAGACCGAGATCCAGCAGTGTATCATCCACCAGATCCGGAATACCACGAATTATGTATCCTATAAAGACCTGAAAAAACTTATGGCAGATTTAAAAATGGTCTATGCAGCACCGGATGAAGCTGCAGCCCTGGAGGAATTAGAATCTTTTGGTAAAAAATGGAACAGCAAATATCCGAAGATCTATAAATCCTGGAGCGAACGCTGGGCTACACTTTCCACTTATTTTAAATATCCCAATGAAGTGCGGAAGCTCATTTATACAACAAATGCGATTGAAGGATTCAACCGGCAGCTGCGTAAAGTCACTAAAAGCAAGACTGTATTTCCAAGCGATGACAGCCTCTTAAAAATGCTCTATCTAGCTACTATGGATATCACTAAAAAATGGACCGGGCGCCGCAGGGACTGGTCCCAGATACGAGCCCAGCTGGAAATCTACTTTGAAGAACGGCTGGAAAAAGCAGAATTCTAGAGATTCTATTTGACATGTGCATTTATACCTGTATAATGCAGATAAGAGCAGAAAACCAAAATCTGGTCTCTGCTCTTAATAACTATCAATAAAATCTTATGTCAGTTTTTTGAGTTTACACAAAACTTGAAACGGTCTCAAAGGCTGTACAACATCCGCATCTTCTTCCAATTCATCTACAATTTGGTCAAAAGATTTATTTTTATGGATTTTTTTCACGATTAACTTAAGCTTATTTTCTATTTGTCCTTGCAATCTGCCTTCTAATCGTCCTTCCTGGCGACCTCTTTCCTCTAATTCTTCAAGTGCCTTGCACATATTCACGCTACCGTTACTGAAAACTTATAAAAAGTTATAAACCTTTATGTTTCATTCCTACTTCAACGAGTATGCTTTTGTAACGAATC
>ERZ773142.130-NODE-130-length-101541-cov-159.522_pt1 | contig 101541 bp, 87 predicted proteins | sample MGYA00580853_ERZ773142 | MGnify/ENA primary metagenome ERZ773142 (study PRJEB29015, sample SAMEA2737862) | human gut metagenome | biome: human gut; feature: human-associated habitat; material: faeces | place: China | collected 2012 ...
TATGTAACCCCGAAAAATCGGGGTCTGCACGGTCAATGCACGGTTTTTGCACGGTCGGCTTTTTCGTGGGAATCCTCTGCATAGGCTGGAATTGCTTTGAAATGCGTGGTAAATTTTGCATCAGGTCAGCAGTGCCAGACGGAGCTGCGCCTTTACTTCGGGGTCGGCGTTCTTCAGAAGTTCCAGCAGAGCGGTCATAGAGATGGTCGGTTCGCCTGCGGCGGGTGCAGCCTGTGGGCTGGGGCTTTCCTGTTTGGCGTAGAACCCTTCTTCAAACTTCCTGCCCAGCTCCACACGAGAGGACTGCTGGATGTGCGCGTAGGTGTTCACCAGTATATCCGCCGTAGCATGACCTGTTGTACCCTGCACGGCCTTCACATCGCCGCCGGAGATCATCAACTGATAAGTTGCACTGGAGTGCCGCAGACCGTGGAACACGATACGCGGGAACTCCGGGTGTGCATCCTGCCATTTGAGGAACTTCTTGCGGATGAGCACCGGCTCCACCGCCAGACCGTTGGGCAGACGGAACAGCATTCCGCTGTCATGGTAGCGTGTCGGATCTTTCATCTCGTCCGCCGCTAACTGATTCAACCATTTCTTCAATTCCTCTTTCAGTGCAGAGGTCATGAAGATGGTGCGGCAGGAGGATGCGGTTTTGGTGCTTTTCAGGATGAGGGAAGTGGTGCTGCGCTCCAGCTTGTCCGGGAATATCTTGATGATGCAGCCATCATCTACTTGATTCAGGGCTTCTTTTCGCACCCGCTGCATGGACTTGTTGATACGGAACGTTCCGATGCCATCTGCGGCATCAAAATCGAGATCTTCCGGGGTCAGACCTACGATCTCGCCCTCCCGCAGTGCGCCCACCAATGTGAGGTGGACTGCCAGATGCAGGATAGGGTCCTCCATGCTGTCCAGAGCCGCCCGCATTTCCTCCACCGTCCAGATGGTGCGCTCCTGTGTGGACTTCTTGGGGCTGTCCACGGGAACAGGGCTTTTGACAAGGATGCCCCACTCTACGGCATACTGGAATGCGGTGCCCAGCAGCCGGTGAACCTCGTGAATCGTCGTGCCGGATAGGAACCGCTGCTTCTGCTTTTCGGTCAGTTCCTGCTTCTTTCCCTCGATATACGAACCGCAGGGCGTTTTGCTCAGGGTCGTGTAGAGGTTCTCCATGTGGTAGGGCTTGAGCTTCTGCATCTCCATGCTGCCGATATAGGGGATAATCAGGTTCTGGATGGTGGAAAGGTTGGATTCGTAGGTCTTGGGTGCCCACTTGTGTTTGCTGCACTGCTTGGGCAGCCAATCCATGAGGAACTCTGCCACCGTCACGGTGGATGGAATCAGGAATGTTCCCGTTGCCAGTTCGTGTTCGATTTGTTTCTTTCGGTTCGTTGCCTCCTCTTTGGTGGGAAAGCTCTCCCACTTGTCGCAGCTCTTGCCGTGCTCGTCCTGATAGGTGTAGCGGACGCTGTAAGAGTTGCCGCGTTTCGTGATATATGCCATACTTTTGCCTCCTTATCAAGCTGCCCGGTTGAGCCACGCATCGAAACTGTCCTTCGGCACACGGATGCTTCCGCCCACCCGCAGGACACGGAATTCGGTGGTACTGTTGCACAGGTTGTAAGCAGAGCGCAGACTGATGGCCAGCATTCGTGCGATCTCTTCCACCGTGTACACCAGTTTCGTGGTTTTCGGGCTGTCAGTCGGAGACTTGACGGCATTGGTTTGAGTGACCACCTCCATTGTAGTCGTGGTCGAGTCCATTTGCAAGGACTCATTCGTATAATCTTTATATTTCACATCTTCGGTCATGTCAGGCCGATTCAAATTCATAGGCAGACCTCCAATTCCTTGTAACCGAACGCCTGTAACCGGGCAGGAAAATTCCCTTTTTCTGCATACAGGGCATCCGGTGGGCTTTATACTTTTTCTTATCTTTTTAAGGTTACATGGTTACAGAAAGAGGAAAACGCAGCAGTCATGCGGCTTTTCCGCCGTAACTGAGTTGTAACCGAATCTGTAACCAGACGTGTAACCACTATCCATCAGAAGGGAAAGTCCAGTTGCTCGGCTTCCGCATCTGCTATTTCGGAGAAATTTTCAGCCCCGGTTTCGGGGCTGGTTACGCGCTCCCAGCCCTTCTGAACGCCGTACTTTGGGTAACGCTTGGCAGTCTTGTGCGCCCGCCAGCCTTGGATATCGCCGCGCGAAATTCCGGCGTTCATGATCTCACAGATGGCGCGGGTCTCCCACTCTGCCGGGATATTGGTGTTGCCCAGCGCTTCCGAATAAAGCTGCTTGGAGCACACCCGGTCACCTGCGTAGTCCTCCAGAAAGGCGTAGATCATGCCCGCCTGCGCATCCTCCTGCATGAAGTCCTGCTGGTGGGCTTGCAGCGTTTCCTGCATGGCAGGGCTGAACGCCAGCTTGTAGTTGCCGCTGTTGTAAATCGTCATGGCTTCTGCCCAGAGCTGGTCGATATAGGTGCGAGATTCCTCCTCATTGTCCAGAATGTGGACTTCGGCCAGTTCCGCATCCACCGGAACAGGGATGAAGCGACGGTTGCCTGTGCGGTCACGGGGCAAAAAATCCTGCCGGTTGGTCGTGCCAGCAAAGACGCACTGGCGCAGACGGTCGGCAGGATGGGTCTCGTAGGGGACTTTATAGGTTTCCTTCTGCTTGCTGAGAAAGCTCTTGATCTCCTCAATGCTTTTGGCATTGGCGGTGGCGATCATCTCTGACATTTCGATGATCCAGTGTCCTTGCAGCTTGCGATACACGTTGTCATCGTCCAGCCGCCGCAGGTCGTCCGAAAACCACTCGTCTTTGACCGCTAGCAGCCGAAAAAAGGTGGACTTTCCCGGTCTCGCCTGTCGGCTCGGTCGGTGCTTCAAAATGCTTACAGCATTTTGAGGTCGCCACTGGCGACCCGCACCCCTGACCGCCCACCAGACAGAGCATGGTCTCAAATTTACATCCCGGCTGGAACACTCGCTTGATGGCTCCTAGCAGGAAGATCTTCATGGCCTCGCAAGTGTACTCGTCCTCCGCAGCACCGAGGAAGTGGTGCAGGACATGGGCTATCCGTTCCGTGCCGTCCCATTGCAGGCCGTTCAGGTAATCCCGGATGGGATGGTAGCGGTTCTCATTGGCAACAATGCGGATAGCAGATTCGATTTTCTTTTCGCTGGAAATGCCGTATTTCTCCATTCTCCGCAGGATATATTTCATGTCGGTGTCGTTCAGCGTCCTGCCGGAACGGGGCCAGCCCACAGGCTTTACAATGTCGATGCGCTCGCTCAACAGGTTCAGCCGGATGGCATCGGCCAACACATGGTCGTTCTGCAGAATCATGATGCAGTTTTGAATCGTCCGCTGGATTTCGCCATTGGAGTGCTTGACCAGCATTTCCTTTACGTCTGCAACGGTTCGGGGAGTGCGTTCTTCGCTGACTTCTTTGCTCAATAAACATCACCTCGTGTTTCTGATTTCTCCGCAGTATGCTGCTCTCCAGGCTTCCGCTGCGTCTGCTCTGCCTGCAAACGGTTCAGCAGTTGCAGAACGGAATCCCGTGCTTTCTCCTTGACCTGCTCCTTGCCTTTCTGCCGGACTTCCGGCTTCAGGAGCTTCTCCTGCAAGCGGGCAGCGGTGGTCTGCATGGTCTTGAGGAACTTGTCCAGCACGGTGTCCAGATGTTTTGCGGTGTACTCCCTCGTGGCCTTGGGAGCCTTACGCTCCGGGGACAGCACCCACTTCTTCGTGTCCTCGATCATCCGCATATCTTCCTTGCGGGTCTCGGTGCGCACCACCTCCGTCACGACCTCCACCGCCTTGTCATAGGCTGCTGCCGAAACATCATCCAGAAGGGTCTCCATATCCGAAACTTTCAAGGTCAGCTCGTCCAGCCTGTCCTGCTGGGCGGCAAGCTGCTCCTTTTGCTTGGCAAGGATAAAATCCTGCTTTTCCAGATACTTGCAGTTGCCGTACTCCGCTTCTTCCTCCAGATCCAGCCCATGCCGCTTGGCAATCTCGAACAGCATCTTCCGGCAGGCTGCATCGAAAGTGATCTTGCGGTTGTTGCGGCGGTTGAGGGGCTTAGCCGGGTCGGGCAGATCAAAACCCAACGCTTCCAGCGCCTTTTCCTGCTGGGGAGCCACCTCGCCGTACTTGTTCTCGCAGTCGAACACATGGCGCTCGTGGATGTGGGGTGTGCTCTCATCCAGATGCAATGCCCAGTCCAGTACATGAACGTGTTCGCCAAATTTGCCCTTGAACTCCTCGATGAACTCGGTGACGATGTTCAGCAAGTCCCCTGCGGAAGCGTGTTCATCCAGCGTTCCGAGCTGGTAGATAGTTTCTTCCGGGCAGGTCTTGCGGCTGGACAGCAGGTCGGGAATGCTGCGGTTTCGTTCCGTATGCCGAATCTTGGCGTTACGCTCATTTTGCCTTTCGATGAACTCCGAATAGTGGGTCTCGTAGAATTGCCGTTCCACATCCGAGAATGTCCCGGCCAGATCATCCGGGTCTTGTGGGGCGATAGTGGAGCGAAATCCGTGGAAGCAGTCCCAGTAGATGTTGCCCTTGGCTCGTTCCGGGTCGATGTGCTCACTGTTGGCAAGGTTGAAACTGCGGTCATTGTGCTTTGGGTTATAGGTGCCGTGGGTTCCGGCTCGTCCGTTGTGTCGTGTCAGTTTCAGATAGACATCCCTCCGTTTCATCAGTTTGGCGTGGGAGAACGCAGCAGCGGAGCTGCTGGATCTGCCGCCATTTTGCGCCAGATAATACCCAGTAGGATATGACGCACAGCATCATATCACTGGGCAAGGCGTTCCCCCTTGACTCCCTTCAAAGGGCCATTTTGGCCCGTTGATTTTGGCAAGCTGGCGGTCAAAGATTTGCGAATCCCTGTACACCAACTTGTTCGGCTTTTTCAGTGGGCCATTTTGACCCACTGAATCCGTTACGGGTAGAATCAGGTTGTCCTCGTGGCAATCTGATTTTCAACGACCTTGAGGCGTTACGGAAAAACAATGTGATCATTTTGACCACTTGGTTTTCCGTAACAGGTTGATGGATTTCCGTTCCCGCATTCGGGAGGAGTTGAGGTTTATTTGGCAGATGCGTTACGCTTAACCAAGTGCTCATTTTGAACACTTGCAGCATCCGTAACACGTTTTCGATAGTCTTTTTGCCGACAGGCATTGCTGCAATAACGGGCACCTGCACGTTTGGGCGTGAATTTTTCGCCGCAGCACTGGCAGACTAGATCCTGACGGAGCATTTGACGGTATTCCCGTTGCCGCCGACTGTTGGCCCGATTGCCGCACCAGTAGCTATGACAGTATTTTTTGGAACCGGACGTGGTGTAGAATACTCGACCACAGCCGCCGCAGATGATTTTGCGGATAGCGTATCCTCCGGCAGTAAAATCCGTTTTCTCATACGATTCTTTCAAATAATCCTGATTATTTTGCTCCCATCCTTCATTTGTCATATACATAGAGATGCCCCCTCTCTTTTCACTAGCGTTACGGAAAATCAATGTGGCCAATTTGACCACATTGATTTTCTCTGAATTTTGACACTTTCTCAAATTGAAAGTGTCGTGGAAAATCAACTGGCCATTTTGACCAGTTGATATTGGGTGCACCGTTCTCTCTGCATGGATTTCCTACCCCCTTCCGGCGGCGTTTTCCGGCTCTCCCACTTGGGGGTCTTCGCCGTGTATCCCATGCAGACGGTCATGCGGTTTTCAAGGTACGGTGCTAGATTTGGCAATAAAAAATCGCCACACAACAACCTGAACCTGACCATCCCTTCCGGGATGGCCTTGGTTCGGGTTTGTTATGTAGCGATTGAAAGTTATAAAACTGCTCCGGCGTTCGTATTGGCCGAGCTGAATCATTTATGAATATGTTATATTAAATTGTTGGGATAGATTACCACAAAAATCGAGTTGTGTCAACAAAAAGTTTCGAGAATGCGTTGCTTTCAGCGATTTGCAAGAAAATGCAAGGGAAACTTTGGTAAAAATAGAGAGGGCTGGACGGTGCCAGCCCTCTTGACATAGCTATAATTCTTAAAAAAGGCGTCGATACTGCAGGACGGGGAACGTACACCGTTGGTTCCTCGGTAAGCCTGCGCTGGGTGGGCAAAGACCGTCAACTGCCATGCCCATCCGCGCATTCTTCTGCCGCAGAACAGGTGCTTGCCGTATTTGCTCGCAGCCCCTTTTCCGCATCAGCCGGAACCAAGGCGTAACACACGAGACTTTGCAAGCAAAGTTGTGTGCCAACGAGCGTTCCGCCGCTCTTTGGAATCTTCCCGGCAAGGCACTGAGGAAATGAATGTCCAGATTGCCAATTGGTCGATATCAAAAGAAAAATACCGCTCACGCAGCGCAGCGATGATTTTGTCGGGTGAATCGGCGGCAAAATTGATCGGGTGTGTTGCGGGGCGGTAAATCTTTTCATGGAGAACAAACCCTCACTGGTTCGCATTTTATTACGAACTCGGTGGGATTTGTGACAGAGAGTGTCACAGTTTATAAGGTGCGTCAAGATGGTTTTGCAAATTTTATTGCAGGAATGCGGTGATAGCAGGACTTATACGGAATAATAAACCCTCAATCTATAAACAGCAATTATCGGTATGCGCAGTATAGTCCTGCTTTATCATATGGATACACTGTCGGAAGTGCTTTGATTTCTGCGATTTACCGACGATGTTGCGAACGGTATTCCGCCGGGGTGATGCCGTACAGGCGGCGGAAGGTCTTGAGGAAGCTGCTGTAATCCGGAAAGCCGCTCTCGGTGCAGGCGTTCAGAACGGATACCCCCTCCTCCAGCGCCTTGCGGCAATGCTGCATCCGCAGATAGGTCAGGTAGTTGTGGATGCTCTCCATGGTGCACTCCTTGAACGCGCGGGAAAGGTGCTCCCGGCTGGCATAAAGTTCCTGCGCCAGCTGCGCGGTGGTAAGGGTCGGGTCCTGATAATGCGCCTGCAGGTAGGCCACCGCGCGCGCGACCAGTACACTGGTGCTGCTGGGGGCAGCGGTCTGTCCGCTGCCGGTGGCCTGCGTGATGAGCAGCATCATCTCAGCGGCCTGCGCCTCAAAAACGTTGTCCCGGATGGAGCCCGGCAGCTCCAGACTTTGCGCCATGCGGATGAAAAGCCCCTTGAAGTCCCACTTGCAGCAGGCTTCGCGGTCCAGCACAGTGACCTGCTGCAGCCAGCCTGTGTTTTTCAGGTTCGCGCGGCGGCGGGTGGCCTGCCATAGGGCATCGTCGATCTGGACGACCAGACGATCCGACTGGTCGTCCTCGATGTTGAAGTTGCCGGAGTGGTAGACCTGAGACGGAAAGTAGACCAGTTCCCCCACATGAACCAGATACACGCTGCCGTCCACCGAGTAGCGCACCGTGCTGCCGCCGATGGGGAGCACCAGCTCGTGATACGGGTGGGAGTGCACCACCGACTGCTTGTTTTCCCGGTTCGTGTACCATGTGACCAGAAGCCGGGTGTCGCGCAGCCCCATCCGCGCCTGCGCTTCCGTAAGGACATTATCTATATAATGTGAGACACGTTCGATGCCCATAGCCACTCCTGTTCCTTGTTAAAAAAATCAGAATCATGCCTTTACGTCGTTTTTTGCCCTAGTATATCAGCATATATCACATTTTGCAACATTTGAATCACAAAATCTGCGGAAAAACGGCTGAATTTTTAGTATGATAAGGGTGCAAGGAGACGAGATTGACCAAATACACAAAAATGTTGCAGCATTTTTGTGCTTATCGACAAATGTATTAGTTGCATTTCGTGATGGTTCCATCCCGTTTTTCCATCCAGATCAGATTGATGATGAGGTGCACGATGAAAAAGATCATTTCCGTTACGCAAGAGCATCCCATGGTAGCGCTTGCATCGGATATTACCTATATGCAGAAGTCGTTCTGGTGCGGCTGCTCCGCTTACCCGCTCAAACTCAGCTTCATGCGGGCGCGGCATCGATACGCATTTGATCCGGAACATGAGAACTACCCCTGCATTGTGTTCGTCTGCGGCGGTGCGTGGGAAAAGGTGGATCGCAATGTCTGGATGCCTAATCTGGCGTACTACTGCCAGAAGGGCTATGCGGTGGCCAGCGTGGATTACAGTTGCCTGCCGGTAACGGTGCATCCGGAACAGGTTACCGAGATCAAAACAGCTATTCGCTTCCTGCGGGCGCATGCGGCCGAATTCCGTATCGACCCGGAACGGATCGCCGTCATGGGCGAAAGCGCCGGAGCCTATCTGGCAGCGCTGACCGGCCTGACCGGCGACGAGAAAGAATATCGGAATGCGTATTATCCGGAGCAGTCGGATGCTGTGCGCGCTGTGTGCACCTGGTATGCGCCAACGGATATCCACCGCATGAATACCGACATGGTGCATATGCAGATCAGGGATTTCCCGGTGCTTCCTTCGCTGGTAAAGCAGAGCGCACCGCCATTTCTGATGCTGCACGGTGCAGCTGACAGCACGGTGCCTTCTCAGCAGTCCGAAATGCTGTACGAAGCGCTCCAGAACGCAAAGGTGGAAAGCGATCTGATTCTACTGGAGGGTGCGGAGCATGCAGACTATATGTTCCAGCAGCCTTCTGTCAAAGAACTGGTCTGTGACTTTATGGATCGGCATTTGAAATAAGGGAGAAACCGGATGCAAAGCTCGAAAAACCATTTTGAGGCCGCGGTTCTGTTCGACCGAGCCACGATCCTGCGGATGTTCCGGATAGAATACTATGCTTTTGAGCGTTTGCAGCTGCTCACGCGCCTGCTGATCGCGGCCATTCTGCTGTTTATGGCATTGTTCGGCGGGATGCCGCAGATTGCCGCGATCCCATGCCTTGCGGTCGGTGCGTGGCTGATCGTCAGTCTGGATTTTCCGAGCAAAGTCCGTGCGGAGAGAGTATTGCAGCAGCAGGGAGAGCAGCCGTCCAAAGTGCGGTATCGCTTCAACGATACCGGAATCTATGTGGAAAACGGTGCCCACCTGAAATACGAACAGGTCGGGCGGCTGATTGAAGATGACGAATATTTTTATATCTTTCAGGACCGGCAGTTTGCCGTCATGGTGCCCAGAACGGCGCTGCTGCCGGACAGCCCGGAGCGCTTCCGCAAATACATCGCCCGGCAATGCGGGATGGAGTGGAAACGCGGCGGTTCTCTTCTGATGGTGGATCGGAAGGATTTTGCCCAGATGTTACAGGACAAGATTTCCCGCTGGTTCGGACGTTAAATGGATGGAATTGCGCCGACAGGCGCTGTCAGATATAAAGAAGAAAAAGGAGAATACCGATATGTTTTTAACCTGTCACTATTTCAGCAAGGTGCTGATGCACAACACCGAGATCAATGTTGTGATCCCTACCCCGGAGGGTAACGAACAGATCACCGAGGCAGGCCCTGCACAGCGGTACGATTACGAGAACGGCCTGCCGGTGGTTTATCTGCTGCATGGCGCTTACGGCGACAACAGCAGCTGGGTCCGTTTCAGCAATATTGAGCGGTATGCACAGGCCCACAACATTGTGGCGGTCATGGCATCGGTGGAAAACAGCCTGTATCAGGATATGGTCCATGGCAACAAGTATTTCACCTTTATCAGCGAGGAGCTGCCCAGCTTTATCACAACGCTGTTCCCTGTGAGCAAGAAGCGGGAAGACACCTATATCTGCGGTTTCTCCATGGGCGGTTACGGCGCATGGTTCATCGGTCTGTCCTGCCCCGAGAAGTATGGCAAGATCGCAGGCATGTCTGCTGCCATGGATATCGCCGGGCTGTCGGACGAAGTGCAGAAGGGCAACATCGAAGCACCGTTCCCCTTCCACGACATCTTTGAGGATCCGGCTCATCTGGCTGGCAGCGACAAGGATATCTTTGAGCTGTATCGCCGCGATGCAGAAAAGGGCTGTGTGCCAGAACTGTATCAGGCCTGCGGCACGAAGGATTTCCTGTATCAGATGAACGAAGACGCCAACCGGCGTTTGACAGAGATGGGCGCAAAGATCACCTATTCGGTCGCACCGGATGCCATGCACAACTGGGACTACTGGGACAGCGAGCTGCCCAAGATTCTGGACTGGATGATGCAGAAATAATCATTTCTGGAATGTTGCGCCGGAAGCGTACCGGCGAGCAGATAGAGAATACAGAAGAAGAAAAATATTTTTCAGGAGGAAACCAAGTATGAAAAAGATCAATCGTCGTGAGTTTATCCGTATGTCTGCTGTTCTGGCGGCAGCTGGCGCTCTGACTGCCTGTGGCGGCAGCAAATCCGGTTCCACCGCTGGTTCCGGTGCTGGTGCTTCTGCAGAGGGCGTGAAGGGCCTGACCCTGAAGCTGAGCCACAATGCCAACGAGCAGCACCTGATCCACAAGGCTATGACTCAGTTTGCCAACGAGGTCAACGAAAAGACCAACGGTGACATCAAGATCGAGGTCTACCCCAACGCAACGCTGGGCGGCGAGAAGGATAACCTGGAGCAGATGGGCATCGGCGCTCTGGATATGGCTAAGGTGTCTGCTGCTTCTCTGGAAACCTTTGCTCCCGTCTACGAGGCATTCTCTGTTCCCTATATCTTCAACAACCGCGATCACTTCTACGGCTTCATGGACAGCGATCAGGCCAAGGAAGTTTTCCACTCCACCGAAGCTCAGGGCTTCATCGCTCTGACCTGGCTGGACTCCGGCACGCGCTCCTTCTACACCGTCAAGACCCCGGTTATGACCCCGGCTGATCTGAAGGGCTTGAAGATCCGTACCATGGATTCTCCCATGGCGATCGAAATGATGAACTGCTTTGGCGGCTCCGCAACGGCTATGCCGATCAGTGATGTCTACACTGCAATGCAGTCCGGTGTTATCGATGGTGCAGAGAACAATGAAACCGCTCTGACCGTCGGCGGCCACGGCGAAGTGGCAAAGTGCTACAGCTACGATGAGCACACCCGCATCCCCGATATCGTCCTGATCAGCACCAAGGTCTGGAACAAGTTCTCTGCGGAGCAGCAGGAGATCGTGCAGGCTGCTGCCGATGCTGCAAAGGAGACCTACAAGGCTGACTGGCAGGCTGCGATCGAGCAGGCTGTGAAGGATGCCGAAACCAATATGGGCGTCACCTTCTATCACCCCGATTCTCTGGCTCCGTTCCAGGAGGCCGTCCAGCCCATCTACGACCGTCTGGCCAAGGAAGAGCCGGAAGTCTGGGCACTGTGCGAGAAGATCCAGGCATTCCAGGCCTGATCGTCTTGTCCTGCATCTGCGGACCCATATCATTGCATCCTTTTCCGCATAACTGCTGCCGTTGCATCCGGGCAGCAGTTATGCCATAGGAGAAGGATTCAAAAAGGAGGAAAAAACCTTGAAAAAACTGGAAAAAGGGCTCGATTTTGCCATGAGCACGATCATGTCCATCGTTATGCTGGTGTTGCTGATCTTTGGCACCTGGCAGATTTTCACCCGCTGGATTCTGAACGACCCTTCGACATTTACCGAAGAGATGCTGCGCTACCTGCTGATTTGGGCCGGTATGATCGGTGCAGCCTACTGCTTCTTCCACGATAAGCACGTCAAGCTGACGCTGCTCACTTCCAAGCTGCATGGTCCCGCACTGACTGCGGTGACGATTTTTGATGAGATCATCGTCGTTCTGTTCGTGCTGTATGTCTACGTCTACGGCGGCGGCCAGATGGTGATGCGCACCATGGCCAACGGTCAGCTGACGGCAGTTCTACGCCTGCCCATGAGCCTGATCTATGGCTGCCTGCCGGTGTCCGGCGTGTTCGTCATTCTGTCCAAGATCCTCCGCTACCTGTCGCTGTATGCGGAGTCCAAAACTGTGAAAGGGGGCAAGTAAGTCATGGGTGTCGTACAGGCAACATTGATGCTGTTCCTTATCTTCTTCGGTCTGATGTTCATGGGTGTGCCGATCTCCGTCAGTATCGGCTTTGCATCCATCTCCATCCTTTTTACCGGCTTTGATCTGGATGCCCTGGCCTACATCGTGGCCCAGCGGTGTTTCTCCGGCATCGACTCGTTTGGTCTGCTTGCTCTGCCGTTCTTCATGCTGGCAGGCAGCATCATGAACAAGGGCGGCATTGCTCGCCGACTGGTCCGTCTGGCCCGCTGCTTTGTGGGTAAGATCCCCGGCTATCTGGCTGCTACCAATGTTCTGACCAATATGTTCTTCGGCGCTATTTCCGGTTCTTCTGTTGCTGCTGCTTCCGCAGTCGGCAAAATCATGGGTCCTCTGGAAAAGCAGGAAAATTATGAGGACGCTTACGCTGCGGCGATCAACATCTGCTCTGCTCCCACGGGCGTTATCATTCCCCCGTCTGGTCCGTTGATCCTGTTCTCCCTGACGGCCGGCGGCGTTTCGGTCAGCGCACTGTTTATGGCAGGCTATATCCCCGGCATCCTGCTCGGCCTGTGCGTCATGGCAGTTGCGATCATCATTGCAAAGAAAAAGGGTTACACCGGCTCTACCGTGAAAGAGACCGACTCCACCCTGAAGATCTTCCTGGATGCGATCCCCTGCATTCTGATGATGGTCATTGTTATGGGCGGCATCCTGCTGGGCTGGTTTACCGCTACCGAGGCCGGTATCGTGGCCTGCCTGTACTGCATTGCACTGGGCTTCCTGTACCGCGAACTGACCGTCAAGCAGCTGTGGAACCTGATGAGCGAGTGCATGATGGATACCGCTGTGATCCTGTTCCTGATCGCCGCATCCAATATCATGAGCTACGCAATGAGCTTTACCGGCATTCCCGCCGCACTGAGCGCAATGCTTATGAGCATTACGGACAATAAGTATATCCTGCTGCTGATCATGAACGTGTTCCTGCTGGTTCTGGGCATGTTCCTGGATCTGACCCCCGCTGTTCTGATCTTTACCCCGATCTTCCTGCCCATCGCCACCGGCTTTGGCATGAATCCGGTTCATTTCGGTGTGATGCTGATTCTGAACCTGGCGATCGGTTCGGTCACGCCGCCCGTTGGTTCGGTTCTGTTCGTTGGCTGTAATGTTGCCAATGTTACGATGGAGGAAGTTACAAAGTACATTGTGCCCACCTTCGTTGCGATGGTGTTTGCTTTGATGCTGGTCACGTACATTCCGGCACTGACCTTGTTCATCCCGCAGCTTGCAGGCCTGATCTGATCTGCATCAGAATTTTATAATTGCTTTCATGCCTCCTGAACTTCTTGAATATGGCCATGCTATATTGGGAGAACAGGGGGCATTTTTTATCAAAAATCAACTGAGAGGAGTAAAAACTATGGAGATCTGCTCCCGTTTTACCGGCATGGAGCGCAAAGACGGCGCTTTCCTGCTGCATACTGATAACGCAGATATCAAGGTCTGCTTTGTGACCGATGAGATCGTCCGCGTCCGCGCAAGCTTTGACCACGAGCTGGCAGAGGAGTCCTATGTTCTGATGACCACCGCATGGGAGGATCGGATGGACGCGCTGTTCAAGGGTGAGCGCACCCGTGTGGAACCCTTTGCCGCACAGGTCACCGAGGATGACAGCACCCTTACCTTTGCCACTGGCAAGGTGACGCTGGTGGTGGACAAAGACCCCATCAACTTCAAGCTGCTGGCTGCCGACGGCTCCGAGCTGTACAGCACCCTGCCCGGCAACCCCTTCGTCAAGGACGCCAACAACCGCGTGGTGGCTTACAGCCGGATGAAGGAGGACGACTGCTTCTACGGCTTTGGCGAAAAGACCGGCCTGCTGGATAAGAACAAGACCTTCCAGCGGGAGCGCGCCACCGACGCCATGGGCTACGATGCCGAGAAGATGGATACCCTCTACAAGCATATCCCCTTCTACATCCGTCTGGATCGTGATACCCACAAGGCTGTGGGCGTGTTCTACCACAACTTCTACGAGTCCGTGTTCAACATGGGCTGCGAAAAGAGCAACTACTGGCCCCGCTACACCTATTTTCAGGCAGACGGCGGCGATCTGGACTGCTTCCTGATCGGCGGCGACACCATTGCCCGCATCGTGGACAACTACACCCTGCTGACCGGCCGTCCGGCACTGCTGCCCAAGCGTGCGCTGGGCTATCAAGGCTCCAGCATGTACTACCCCGAGCTGGAAAAGGACAGCGACGACGCTGTGCTGGGCTTCATCGACACCATCAAGGAAGAGGGCTTCCCCATCGACGGCTTCCACCTGTCCAGCGGCTATACCAGCCAGAACAACAAGCGCTGCGTCTTTACATGGAACACCGACCGCTTCAAGGATCCCAGCGGCTACTTCCACGCCATGAACGAAAAGCACGCCCAGAACGTGCCCAACGTCAAGCCGGGTGTCCTGCTGTGCAACCCCCGTTTCGACGAGTTCAACGCAGACGACGTATTCGTGAAGGACAGCAAAAACCCCGAGACCTACGGTGTCGGCAAATGGTGGGGCGGCGACGGCGCATTCTGGGACTTCACCAAGCCAGAGGGTCGTGCAGCATGGAAAAAGTACCTCACCGAGTCCATCATCGCCGTGGGCACCGATTCCGTCTGGAACGACAACTGCGAGTACGACAGTCTGATGGACAAGGATTGCACCTGCGATTTTGACGGCAAGGGCGGCACCATCGGCCAGCTGAAGCCCCTTATGAGCACCCTGATGTGCAAGGTGGGTGCCGATGCCGTGGTGGAGCACAACGCCAAGGCACGTCCCTACATGGTCTGCCGCAGCGGCAGCGCCGGTATCCAGCGCTACGCCCAGACATGGTGCGGCGACAACTACACCAGCTGGAAGAGCCTGAAGTACAATATCCCCATCATCACCGGCATGGGTCTGTCCGGCCAGCCCAACGAGGGCGCGGACATCGGCGGCTTTGCCGGTCCCGCCCCCACCGAAGAGCTGTTCGTGCGCTGGGTGCAGAACGGCATTTTCCAGGCCCGCTTCTCCATCCACTCTGCCTCCAACGATAACACCGTCACCGAGCCGTGGATGTTCCGGGAGTCTGCGGATACCATCCGAGACGCCATTCTGCTGCGCTACCGCTTTACCCCCTATCTTTACAGCGCCGAGTACGAGGCCAGCCAGACCGGTGCGCCCATCATGCGTGCTCTGGTCTACGATTTCCAGAACGATCCCAAGGCATGGGAGGAGAGCTTCGAGTTCCTGTTCGGCCGGGATATTCTGGTGGCCAATGTTCTGGAAGAGGGTGCCAAGACCCGCACCGTCTATCTGCCCGCAGGCTGCAAGTGGTATGACTGGAACGATAAGTTCCGCTGCTACGAGGGCGGCCAGACCATCGAGGTGCCGGTCACCATGGCTACCATCCCCATGTTCGTCCGCGAGGGCGCAGTCATTGCCATGGCAGACAACCAGCTGATGACCATGGAGGGCGACCACACCACCGCCCTGCATCTCATCGTGGCACCCAAGGGCACCACCACCACGACCCTGTACGATGACGACGGCATCACCAACGATTTCAAGAGCGGCGTGTACCGCAAGACCACCATCACCACCACCGCAGGCGAGCGGGTGACCATGAACTTTGCCTCCGAGGGCAGCTACAAGGACACCGTTGAGACCGTTAAGGTGGAGATGATCGCCAAGGAGAAGAGCCCCTTCTGGGTCACGCTGGATGGCCGCAAGATCGAGCACTTCCTCAACCGCCGCAAGTTCGACGCCGCTGCCGAGGGTTGGTATTACAGCCAGAGCAAAAAGGCTGTGGAGGTCAAGTACGCCAACCCTGCCAAGGACTATGAGCTGACCGTTTCGTTTGAGCAGTTCGACCTGATCGGTATGTAACACTACACGGAGGAATATTTTATGCTGCTGCGTAGTTTTGAATCCTTTGAAAAGACCGAAAACGGCTACCTCATCCACGGCGATGCCGCCGATGTGAAGCTGGTTTTCATGACGGACGACATCATCCGCATCCGGGTGCACTTCGACAAGGGCACCCCCATGGAGGAAGAGTCCTACACGCTGGTGACCACCGCGTGGGAGGATCGGATGGACACCCTGCTCAAGGACGAGCGCACCCGGATCACGGCGCTGGACGTCCCCTGTGCAGAGGACGAAAAGACCCTGACCTTTGAGACCGCACACGTCACCCTGAAGCTGTTCAAAAAGCCCTTCCATTTTGAACTGTTCGATAAGTCCGGCAAGCTGATCTATCAGGATCTGCGGGAGCGCGCCTTTGAGAAAGATCAGATCGGCCGTCTGAGCCATTTTTCCAAGGTGGACCGGGAATTTGACCATTTCTACGGCTTTGGCGAAAAGACCGGCCATCTGGACAAAAAGGGTCGCCGCCTGCGGATGTCCCCCAAGGATGCCATCGGTCACGACCCCGAGACCGGCGACCCCATGTACAAGCACATCCCCTTCTATATCCGGGTAAATGAGCACGACCTGCGCCCGGTGGGTCTGTTCTACCACAACTCCTACGACTGCGTGTTCGACCTTGGCGAGGAGCTGTCCGGTTATTGGGAGCGCTACTGCTACTACCAGACCGACGGCGGCGACATCGACCTGTTCCTGCTGGCCGGTGAGACCCTGCCGGAGATCCTCAACGAGTACACCCTGCTGACCGGCCGCAGCGCCCTGCCCACCAAGCAGTCTCTGGGCTACTGCGCCTCCACCATGTACTACGCCGAGCTGGAAAAGAACTGCGACGAGGAGATCTACAAGGTCATCGACAAGCACGAAAAAGAGGGCATCCTCATCGACAACTTCTGGCTGGCGTCCGGCTATTCCAGCGGCGAAAAGGACAACCTGCGCTATGTGTTCAACTGGAACTACAAGCGCTTCCCGGAGCCGGAGAAGTTCTTTGAGAACATGAACGCCCGGGGCATCAATGTCATCCCCAACCTGAAGCCCGGCGTCCTGAAGCACCACCCCTACATCGACCTGTTTGAAAAGAACGATGTCTTTATCAAGACCCCGGACGGTAAGGCTCCGTACTATGGCCGCTGGTGGGGCGGCGAGGGACGCTTCTTCGACTTCACCGGCCCCAATGGCCGCAACACCTGGAAGCAACTGCTGGAAGAGAACATCCTCAAAAAGGGCACCAAGACCGTCTGGAACGACAACTGCGAGATGGACGGCGTAGAGGACCGCGATGCCCAGTGCAACTTTGAGGGCAAAAAGGGCACCATGGCAGAGCTGAAGATCCTGCACTCCAACCTGATGGCCTATACCGCCAAGCAGGCGCTGGCAGATGTGTACCCCGGCGAGCGTCCCTACATCATCAACCGCGCAGGCTACGCCGGTATCCAGCGCTACGCACAGGTGTGGGGCGGCGATAACCTGACCGACTGGCGCACCGTCAAGTTCAACATTGCCACCATTCTGGGCATGGGCTTGTCCGGCTGCTCCAACATGGGCTGCGATATCGGCGGCTTTGCAGGCCCCGCACCCGAGGCTGAGCTGCTGCTCCGCTGGCTGCAGAACGGCATCTTCCAGCCGCGCTTCTGCCTGAACTCCGCCAACAACGATAATACCGTCACCCAGCCGTGGATGTACGAGGAGAATCTGCCCTACATCCGTGCAGCCTACCAGCTGCGCTACCGTCTGATGCCCACCCTGTACTCCCTGATGTACGAGAGCAACCAGAACGGTATGCCGGCATGGCGTCCGCTGTTCCTTGAGTTCCCGGACGACCCCAAGTGCTACACCGACAAGAACCTGACCTTTATGTTCGGCAAGAGCATTCTGGTGGCGAACGTGGTGGAAAAGGGTGCCACTACCCGCACCATCTACCTGCCCGCAGGCTGCACATGGTACGATATGAACGACGACCTGCGCGCATACGAGGGCGGCCAGACCATCGAGATCCCGGTGACGCTGGCAAGCATCCCCATGTTCCTGCGCGGCTCCGCTGTCGTGGTGACCACCGAGGATGTCAAGCATATCCTCAAGGACACCATGCGCCAGATCGACCTGCTGGTCGCTGCCGAGACCGACACCAGCTTTGTGCTGTACGATGACGACGGTCACACCGAGGACTACAAAAACGGCGTTTACGCCAAGACTACCATCACGGTCAAGGCCGGTGACCGCACCGACATCCGCTTTGCCACCGAGGGCAGCTACACTTCCCCTGTGGAGCGCATGACCCTGAAGCTGGTCAGCAAGAAAAAGGGCGCACTCTGGGCCAGCGTGGACGGACAGCAGCTTCCTCAGTTCATCGTCCGCGATGGCTGGGAGGCCGCAGAGTCCGGCTGGTACTACAACCTGCCTGACCGCACCATCTGGGTCAAGTTCGCAAAGCCTGCCAAGAAGGACTTTACGGTGACTGTCTCCACCGAAAAGTTTGACCTGATCGGTATGGCAGAGGACTAAAAAGCCATTTCCAATCTTCTTTAATTCTTCTTCAGAAACACAAAGGCCCGTGGGGAGTTCCCCACGGGCCTTCGTGTTTTTTATAAGTTTCAGGCTTCGGTCTGCGTCTCCCGCCGGAGGATGCGGCAGACCATGAACAGGCAGTAGAACATCGCCAAGCCCCATGCAAAGGGGTTGGAAAGGTAGATGCCCAGATAACCAAGGCTGGTCTTTACCGCCAGCACGCCGCCAAGGCTGCGGCCGATCAGCTCGCCCACGCCGGAAACGATGGCCAGCACGCTGTAACCAAGCCCCTGCAAAGTGTTGCGGAAGATCATCAGCAGGCCGTGGAAGCAGAACAGCATACTCATGACGCTGAGGTACTGGATCGCGCCCGCCGTGACGGCAGGGTCGGCATCGCCCAGCACCAGCCCCACCGCGTAGGGCTTGATGAAAAAGATCACGCCCCACGCCACGGCGCAGTAGAGCAGCTGCACCATGCAGCCGTCCTTGATGCCCTGCCGGATGCGGTCGGTACGGTGTGCGCCGTGGTTCTGCCCCACATAGGTAGCCATGGCCATGCCCACGCTCTCCATAGGCAGGGTGAACATCTGACGGATCTTTTCGCCGGCAGTCTGGGCTGCCACGGCGGTGCTGCCCAGCAGGTTGATGGCGTCCTGCATGATGACTGCGCCGATGGCCGAGACGGAGTATTCAAACCCCATGGGAAGGCCGATATAGGCCAGCCGCTTGCAGTGCTCTGCCGAAAGCAGGGTGCGCGGCTGCCGGAAGGAAAGCCCCTCCAGCTTTGCCGTGCGGGTAAAGAACCAGTAAGCGCACAGTTCGCCGCTGAGCAGCTGGCTGAGCACAGTGGCAAGGGCGGCGCCGTCCACCCCCCATGCCCAGCGGCACGATGAAGAGGTAGTCCAGCAGAATATTCACCACGCTGGCGACCAGCAGGAAATAAAACGGGTGCCGGGAATCGCCCAGTGCCCGCAGCACACTGGAGGCGTAGTTATACAGCACCGTAGCCGGGATGCCCAGAAAAATGATTCGGATGTAGAGCACCGCATCGGCGTACAGCTGCTCCGGCGTATGGATGAGCCGGAGCAGCGGCCCTGCCATCAGGGTGGTAAGCACGGTGAACACTACGCTCAGCACCAGACAGAGCAGTGCGCCGTTCAGCAGGTATTTTTGCAGTCCGTCCTTATCCTTTGCGCCAAAGGTCTCTGCCGCCGGGATGCCAAAGCCCACGCAGGCACCCTGCACAAAGCCCAGAATGAGAAAGTTGAGGGAGTAGGTGGTGCCCACCGCGCCCAGCGCATCGGTGCCCAGACACCGCCCTACGATGACGGTATCCGCAAAGCTGTACAGCTGCTGGAACAAGGTGCCCAGCACCAGCGGCAAGGCGAACCGCAAGATCTGGAACAGCGGCTTGCCCACCGTAAGGTCGGTGGTGCCGGATTTCTTCTTTTCGATCGTAGCCATAGCGGAAAAACTCCTTATCTATTTTGTTTTCCTTTTTTCTTATTGTATCACAATCTCGGACGGTAGCTGAACCGTTTCTGTGATAGAAAAACTGCTTTTTGTGATAGGAATAAAATGCGGGCGGTGTTATCAGGGCCTAAAGCAGGGGCAACCAAGTGTTGAAACATGTATAATACGATTGAACGAAAATTTCAGCCTTCCCGGTTTCGACTACTTGAACGTTTACGCATTTGTAGTATAATAAAGATAGAGGATAGCGGCGTTGACCAGCTATCGGTGGCGATGAAGCAGTGGACTGGTTCGGTATCAGCCGATTGTAGAGCCAGACCATGGGTTGAGCATGAACCACAAGCCGAATAGACCACAGGGTCGAAAGAAAACGCTATAATAGAAGATGCCCACCAGCTTATGGCGAAAAACATAGGCCGGCGGGCATCGTGTTCTTTATGGGGTGCACTTAATCTCCCAGCCTGCCGTGGTCACACCCCAGCGAGAGATAGTGCTCCATCTCCTCACCCAGCACGAGTTGTGCATACTCCAGCGGCTTATTGTACAGCAGCCAGTTCAGCTCTGCCCGCTGCGCCGGGGTGTTGCCGTATTCGTCCTCAATGACGATGCAGTCGATGGCAACGGTGGTGCCATCCCGGAGCAGCAGCTCCACGCAGCCGGTGTCCATATTGAAGCGGCAGGAAAGCAATTTCGTCATAGTCGTATCCTCCAAGACTTGATTTTTGGTGTACGGTCACTCGAACCAACGCCGTCAAGCCGGTAGGGGATAGGGCGATTTTATTTGTCAGAGAGTAAGTGCACGGTTTCTGCACGGTTTTTGCACGGTTTCAAACCGTGCAAAGGGTGCTTTTCGATGCAAAATACGACAAAGGGTGCAGAAATTACCGGGTGAAAAATCACGTTGTTTTGATTAAAAATGACGGTGAATCGAAACTTCCATAAATTGAGACGAACTGGCGGCTTGCTCTCTTAATCAGTGGGCCCAGGGTTCGAGTCCCTGGAGGTGCACCACAAAGAGCACCAGGCAGAAATGCTTGGTGCTTTTTCTTTTGTTTTTTCAGAAAGTAAAAAGACTTCCGCCTGAGGGTCATTCTCAAAGCGAAAGTCTTTTTCTGTTTGTTGCTCCATCGTGCCGTCACCGCCCATCAGAGCCGTCATCTCACGGATCGTCAGGTTATTTCTGACTGTATCCCAAAAGCCGCTGCACGAAGGGCCGGAGCGAGTGGATGAACGCTTCATCCGAAAGCTCTGTCTGATGTTCCAGTTTCCAGACACAGAGATGATGGAAAAATTTTCAAAAAAGTTGCAGATTGTGCAGGAAAAATTTCTTGTAGTCCGTTTTGTTAGGTGGTATCATTATAACGGTTTGCGCCGCTAACCCGGGGCAGTATCTCGCAGACAGGTCGTTTTTGGCGGACGCTGTGGGGGAAAGCGCAGAACGGATGAAAACAGGCAGAAAGAACGTTTCTTTTTCATGAAACACAGGAGGTCAGGCTTTTCATGCTAGGTTTCAACAAGAAGACACAGGACGCCTCTCCGCAGGAGAATGCCGGCGGAGAAAATAAGGTGTTCCACTTTATCAAGACCCACAAAAAGCGCTGCATCGCGGTGGTCGCAGCCGCAGCGGTGCTGGTGGCGGTCATCGTGCCGCGCAAGAGCCGCAGTGCGTCGGCAGACCTTGCCTACACGCAGGAGAAGCTGGGACGCCGCGACATCGTGAACGTCTACGACGGCAGCGGCACCATCAACGCCGCCGATTCCTACACCGTCAAGTCCCTCGTCACCGGCACGGTGCTCACCGCCGATTTTGAGCTGGGCGACAGCATCGAGAAGGGCGATATTCTTTACACCATCGACATTTCGGATGTGGAAAACAACCTCGCGAGCGCACAGCTCTCGGTGGAGCAGGCACAGCGCAATTACGATGACATTGCGGATATGCAGAACGTCCGCACCAGGATCAGCGGCGAGGTCAGCTCCTTTGCAGTCGCCGCAGGCGACGCCGTGCAGGCTGGTCAGACTGTGGCCACCATCCGCGACACCTCCGTGATGCTGCTGGCCGTGGATTTTCCTGCCGCAGAGGCCCAGAGCTTTGTCGCCGGTCAGGCCGCACAGGTCATGCCGGACACCACTTTTGAGACGCTGAACGGCACCATCCGCTCCGTTTCCGGTGCAGACCCTGCCGGCGACGCCAGCCTGATGACCTGCACCGTCACCATCGCTGTTCCCAATGCGGGCAGCCTGACCACCGCACAGGCCGCTGTGGCACAGGTGAACGGCGTCAGCTCCCTCAACTCCGCACACTTTACTTACCAGCGCGAGGAGACTGTCGTGGCAGCTGCCTCTGGTACCGTGTCTGAACTCTGCGTCAAGGAGGGCGGCACCGTCCGTCAGGATGACGTCATCCTCCGCATTACCGGCAAGGATCTGGACAAGCAGACCAAAAACGCCGCTGACAGCCTGCGCGCTGCCGAGCTGCAGATGTCTTCTGCCGAGAAGACCATCAGCCACTATACCATCGACGCCCCGATCAGCGGCACCATCGTGGATAAGAAGGTCAAGGCCGGCGACAAGCTCAGCGCCAACGACACCGCCATGCAGAACCTCTGCACCATCTACGATATGAGCTATCTGGAAATGAAGCTCAACGTGGACGAGCTGAAGATCCGCTCCCTCGAGGTCGGCCAGGAGGTGAACATCACCGCCGACGCCGTCCCGGGTGAGACTTACAAGGGCGTCATCAGCAGCATCCTCGTGGCAGGCACTACCGCCAACGGCTCCACCAGCTACCCCGTCACCGTCCGCATCGACGACATGGGCGAGCTGCTGCCCGGAATGAACGCCACTGCGAAGATCACCACCGCCAGCGTCAAGAATGTTCTGGCCCTGCCCAACGCCGCCCTCGTCCGGGGCAGCTATGTGCTGGTGACCAAGGATTCGCCCAGCGCTGCCAATGCTGAGACTTCCATGACCGCTCCCGACGGCTACGTCTACGTCAAGGTGACCACCGGCATCAGCGATGACGATTACATCGAAGTGAAGAGCGGCCTGCAGGAGGGCGATACCATCGCTTACGACAACTCCAGCGTCAGTGCGACCGACTTCTACAGCAACATGATGGCCTCCGCCGAAGGAGATGACGAATGAGCACGCTGATAGAATTTGATGGGGTCTGCAAGTATTACCAGATGGGCGACACCCTCGTAAAGGCCGCCGACCACGTCTCTTTCAAAATCAACAAAGGCGAGTTCGTGGCCATCGTCGGCCAGTCCGGTTCTGGTAAATCCACTTGTATGAACATCATCGGCTGTCTGGACGTGCCTACCGAAGGCACTTATCTGCTGGACGGCAGGGATGTCGGCAAGATGAGCCGCCGTGAGCTGGCACACATCCGGAACGAGAAGCTGGGCTTCATCTTCCAGCAGTACAACCTGCTGCCGAAGCTGACACTTTTGGAGAACGTGGAAGTTCCCCTTGTGTATGCGGGCATCCCCGCCGCACAGCGCCACGCGACGGCAAAAGCTGCCCTTGAGCGGGTGGGTCTGGGCAATAAGCTCAAAAACCTGCCCAATCAGCTTTCCGGCGGTCAGCAGCAGCGTGTGTCCATTGCCCGTGCGCTGGCCCGCGGCCCGGCGGTCATCCTGGCCGACGAGCCGACCGGTGCATTGGACTCCCACACCAGCCGCGAAGTGCTGGGAATGCTGCAGGATCTGCACAAACAGGGCAATACCGTCGTCCTCATCACCCACGACAACTCCATTGCTGTGCAGGCCGAGCGCATCATCCGCCTCGAAGATGGCCGCGTCGTCTACGATGGCGACGCCCACGCACCCGAGGCAGTCGTTCAGCCGAACTTCATGATGGCAGAGCCGAAAGCCGGAGAGGAGGGGACGCAGGCATGATAAAGGAGACCTTCAAACAGGCCGTCCAGAACGTCTTGAGCAACAAAGTCCGCACCTTCCTCACCATGCTGGGCATCATCATCGGCGTCATGGCCGTCATCGTCATCGTCGGTCTCGGCAACGGCATGACCCACATGATGCAGGACTTCTACTCCGACATGGGCAGCGATATTCTGTCCGTCAACATCATGACCGCCAGCACCCGCTCAGTGGAAGTGGACGATGTGTACAGGATCATCAATGAAAAGCCCGAGTATTATAAGGGCCTTTCGCCTATTGCCAGTGTCGGCGACACGCTGCGGGTGGCGGGCGAGAAGTACCGCCGCACCTACATCAGCGGCGTCAACGAAGATTACACGACCATCAACAACTACAAGGTGGCCAAGGGCCGCGGCATCCAGTACACCGATTTGATAGACAACAAGAATATCTGTGTCATCGGCGACTATGTGGACCGCAGGATCTTCGGCGGCAACGGTCTCGGTAGCACCCTCAAGGTAGGCGCCAGCGAGTACCGCATCGTGGGCGTGCTGGAAGGCCGCTCCAAACCCGCCTCTCAGTACGAGGGCGGCAACGACGACATTGTTCTTATCCCCTATACCACCCTGATGAGCGTCAACAACACCAGCAGTGTTAGCCAGTACTATGTGGTCCTGCAGGACGCGGACCACTCGGATGAGGCACAGGAGTTTTTGCAGTCGCGGCTCAAGAAGCTGGTCAGCAAGGACGACTATGTCTACGTCATGAGCCTGAGCGCAGCCATGAAGCAGATGTCCTCCATGATCAACGTCATGGTGGGCGTCCTGACGGCCATTGCGGGCATCTCGCTGCTGGTCGGCGGCATCGGCATCATGAACATCATGCTGGTGTCCGTCACCGAACGCACCCGTGAGATCGGTATCCGCAAGGCACTGGGCGCACAGGAGAGCACCATCCTGACCCAGTTCGTCGTGGAGGCCGGCGTCACGTCGGCGCTGGGCGGCTGCCTCGGCATCGTGCTGGGCTACGTCGTCTCGGCCATTATCAACCAGATCCTTCCGTATATCCTGACGGATATTACCCTGAACGTCACCCCCTCGGCGGACGCAGCAGCCATCGCCGTGGGCATCTCCTGCGGCATCGGTGTCCTGTTCGGCTTCCTGCCGGCCCGCCGTGCCGCCAGCCTGAACCCCATCGAAGCGCTCAGATATGATTAAGGAGTTTACCATGAAAAAACGATTCCTCGCATTCCTGCTGGCTGTCTGCGTGGCTGTTTCCATGCTGGTGCTGCCCGCTTCTGCGGTCGGCTCCAACGCGGCAGTCCAGACGGCGACGGCACTGGGCGGTCTGACCGCCGAGCAGGCCGGTTCTCTGGGTGCGCCCCTCACTCGTGGGCAGGCGGCCCGCCTCCTCACCGCATTCTCTGCTTACCGCGATACCACTACGGCACAGGGCCGCACCGGCCGCCTCTACAGTGACGTGGACAGCGACTCTCCCTATGCGGTCTACATCCGCACTGCCGTCCAGAACGGCTGGATGACCGGCTACTCCGACGGCAGCTTCCGTCCGGACAACACCGTCACGCTGGAAGAAGCCTGCACCATGGCGCTGCGCCTGCTGGGCTATGATGTGGCAAAGCTGGGCGGTACCTTCCCCACAGCTCAGCTCAGCAAGGCCAGCGCACTGGGCCTGCGCAATGAGATCAATGCCCGTCAGGGCGAGACTCTGACCCTCGAGCAGGGTACCGTGCTCTTCTACAACGCCCTCACCGCCATGAACGGCAGCGGTCAGGTCTACGCCTCCACCCTGGGCTTTGCCGTGAGCAACGGCCAGGTGGACATCTCTTCGGTCCTGCTGGACAACGTCAAGGGCCCCTTCGTGGCAGATGCTTCCACCGTCCTGCCCTTCGCCCCGGCGGCCATCTACCGCAACGACGAAGTCACCACCTCTGCGGCCCTCTCGCCCTATGATGTCTACTACTATAACGAGAGCGCCCGCACCGTCTGGATCTACAACAAGCGCGCCGCAGGCCGCGTGACGGCGGTCTCGCCCTCGGCCAGCGCTCCGACCTCTGTGACTGTGGCCGGCGTCACCTACACCATCGCTTCGCCCTCTGTGGCCTACCAGCTGTCTTCTCTGTCCGGCGGCGGCGTGGGTCAGGTGGTCACTCTGCTGCTGGGCATGAACGATGCAGCTGTCTCCGTCCTCACCGGCGACGCGGCAGACGCTGTGTTCTACGGCGTGGTCCAGTCCTCATCCCGCACCCTTGTGGAGACGAACAGCGCTGAGGTGCAGCAGGCTGTCTCGGTCATGTGTACCGACGGCACCGCCCGCACCGTCAATGTGAACAATAAGCTCAATTTCCCGGCCGGCAAGCTGGTGGAGATCAGCGTGGACGGTGACGGCGAAAGCGTCCAGTCCATCTCGCCCCGCTCGACCAGCGGCACCGTCAGCGCCGACGGCACCGCGCTGGGCGACACCCCGTTTGCAGACAACGTGCAGATCATTGATACGACGTCGGAGGGTGTGGCTGGGGCAGTTCGCCCCAGCCGCCTATCGGGGGTAACTCTGAGTGAAAGCGACGTCCGCTACTACACCACCAATTCCGCGGGCCAGATCGACCGGGTCATCCTTGACGATGTGACCGGTGACCTGTGGGAGTACGCTGCGCTGGATTCTGTCCGCCGCCTGACGGACGAAGCCGCCAAGAAGATCGACAAAAAGATCAGCGACAAGGCACAGGACGCCGCAAGAGAGGCCGCAGGCCTCCCCGCTGCGACCACCACCAAGGTAGACAAGACCGATGAGGAGACCTTCCAGGATGTGAAGAACATCCTTGTTCCCAGCACCAGCGATGTGCTCTACGGCCTCATCGACGGCAGTGTCGTCAGCTCTACCTGGAACACCCTTACCGGCAAGACGGATCAGCTGTTCAGCTATGTGCTCCGCCGCACCGGCGACAGCGTAGGCGGTACGCTGGGCGACTTCCTCAACTATCTGGGCGAGGGTGCGACCTATGTCTGCTACTCCGGCGGCAAACAGGTGGCCTACAGCACCGCCACCAAGTACCCCGTTATCGCAGGCGGCATCGCCATCGGCCGTTCTGCTGACGGCAAGGCCATCAACCGGATGCTCCAGCTCTCGCCGGTAGTCATCGATAAGCTGGGCGCAGCTTCGGTCATGAGCGGCGACAAGCGCTATGAGACCGCCGACGATATGCAGGTGTATCTGTGGTCGAACGGCCAGTATTTCGCCACCTCGCTGCCCAAGATCAACACCGAGGATTATAAGCTCATCGGCTGGTACGACAACTTCGGCTGCTCCGGCGGAAAGAAGATCCGTATCCTTGTGGCCGTCAAGACGAACTGAGCCTGAAATTTCCAATCACAGAACAGCAGCCTCGCAGCAGATGAAGCGGGGCTGCTGTTTTATATTGTGCTGCAAATTTGCTGTTGAATTTTACAGCACATCTGTTATACTAGACTTGAAAGGAGCTGATTCTATGCCGAACATCAAGCCTATTTCCGATTTGAGAAACTATACCGAGGTGCTGCGGGACGTCGAAGAGGGTGCGCCGGTCTTCCTGACCAAGAATGGCCGCGGCCGGTACGCCATCGTGGACATGCACGATTATGAAAAGGCACAGGCTACCATCCGGCTCATGAACGAAATTGCCAAGGGCCGCCGTTCGGGGGAGACGGAAGGTTGGCTGACGCTGGAGGCCGTAGAGAAAAATCTCGGAATTGCCGATGAATAAAGTGATAGTAGCACCGAAAGCACAAGGTGATTTTTTAGAGATTCGGGAGTATATTTCGGATGAGTTGCAAAATACAACTGCGGCTAAAAAGGCAGTGGCTAAAATTACAAAGAAAATTCGGATATTGCAGGAACATGCATTGATTGGAGCGCCGTTAGCTTCTGTCTCCGACGCAAACAGTGACGAGAGGTTTCTGGTCAGCGGAAGCTATCTGATCTTCTACCATGTGAATGGCAGTGATGTGTTCATCGACCGTGTGCTTTACGGGCGCAGAGACTATCTGCGGGTGCTGTTTGGAGACAGCATCAAAGAGGAAATCGAATAAGCTGTCGGGAGGCCCCGCTTTGCGGGGCCTCCTTTCGTTCTCCCATTTGCCACCGGCCCGGTTTCGTGTTACAATAAAAACCAGAGAAATTGCGGAAAAAGGAGGTGCGGCAATGATACGCATCGCTCTGGTCGAGGACGAGGCAGAGGTGCGGGCGCAGCTTCAGGGCTATGTGCAGCGGCACACCCGGCAGTACGGCACCGAGTTCGCGGTGACGGAGTTCGCCGACGGCATGGAGCTGCTGGATGATTACCGCCCGGTGTACGACATCCTGTTTCTGGACGTGGAGATGAAGCATCTGGACGGCATGGAGACGGCCCGGCGGGTGCGGGAGCTGGACAAGGACGTCATCATCGTGTTTATCACGAATATGGCACAGTATGCCATCGGCGGGTACGCCGTGGGCGCGCTGGACTATGTGCTCAAGCCGGTGCCTTATTTTGCGTTTTCGCAGCAGCTGCGCAAGGCCGAAGAACAGCTGCGCCGCCGCGCACGGCATTATCTGGCCCTTCCGGTGGAGGGCGGGATGCGGCGTCTGGATTCGTCCCTCATCTATTATCTGGAAAGCGAGGGACACCGCGTCCATTTTTATACCGAAGAGGGCGATTTCGTGGCGGCAGGCACCCTGAAAGCCTTTGAGGAAAAGCTGGCCGAGCGGCCCTTTGCCCGCTGCAACAGCGGCTACCTTGTCAATCTGGCACAGGTGAAGAGCGTGCAGCAGGGGATGGTGCAGGTGGGACCCTACGAATTGCAGGTCAGCCGCCCCCGGCGGAAAGCCTTCCTCGCGGCGCTGGCCGACCACATCGGGGGTGAGGGTGCATGACGGCATTGCCCAGCATCCCGCGCCTGTATACGGCGCTGGCTGAGTGTCTGGCCGTGGGCATCTACGCCCTGCCGCTGGGCATCCGCTTCGGCAAAACGGCCACCATCGCTGCCAGTGCGGCATGGGCGCTGGCCCTGAGTGCTTTTTTGCAGGCCACGGGCAGCGTTCCGCTGGCGTGGTGGATCCCCTGCATGGCGGCAGCTGTGGGGATACAGTATTTATACCTCTGGGTCACCCGCACCATCTCCCTGCTGGAAGCGGGCTATGTCTGCGCCCGGGCCTTCGTTCTGGCAGAGCTGGCGGCCAGCGCCGAGTGGCAGCTGCACTGCTTCCTCTGGCCTCAGCGCAGCGGGGCCGACGGCCTGTCACTGCTGCTTCTGGTGGTGGTCTACGGCGGCGTTTTCGGCTGCATCTGGGTGCTGGAGCATAAGCACAAAAGTCCCAAGGGCCATATCGTCATCAGCGGAAAAGCGGCCCTCGTGGCCGTCGTCATGGCGGCGATGGTCTTCGCGGTGAGCAACCTGCTGTTCTTGGGCGACCGCGAGGTGGACATGAGCGTCTACTACATCCGCACGCTGGTGGACATCTGCGGTGTGCTCATCCTGACGGTCCAGCACGAGCAGCTGCGGGAGGCGGCGCTCCACAGCGAGCTTGCCGCCATGGACGAGGTGCTCCACCGCCAGTACGAGCAGTACAAGCGGAGCAAGGAGGGCATCCGGCTCATCAACAGCCGCTATCATGAGCTGAAAATTCAAATCGCGGACATCCGCGCCGAGCGCGACCGGGCCAAGCAGGACGCGGCTCTGGCCCGGATGGAGAGCGGCCTCCGGCAGTATGAGGCCGAGAACAAGACCGGCAACCCGGTATTGGATACCCTGTTGACCGCCAAAAGCATGGACTGCCAGCAGCGCGGCATCAACATGACCAGCGTGGCCGACGGCAGCCAGCTGGGCTTTCTGAGCACGCGGGAGCTGTGTACCCTCGTGGGTGCGCCGCTGGACAACGCCATCGAGAGCGTGCTGGCCGAGCCAGACCCCGAAAAGCGTCTGCTGCGGGTGGCCATCTACAACCAGAGCGGTTGCGTGATGCTCCGCTTCGAGAACTACTGCGCCCAGCCCGTGGAGCTGGGCGCGGACGGTCTGCCCGTCCACAACGCCCACGGCGGCTACGACCTGCAGGGCGTGCAGGCGGCCGCCCAGCGCCACGACGGCACCATGACCCTTCATTGGGCCGACGGCTGGTTCACCCTGCGGATCCTGCTGCCGGTCCCGGAAAAGTAAAATATAATAGGAATAACCTCTCAGTCTCGCTGCTGCTCGACAGCTCCCCTGGCGAGGGGAGCCTCTGGCGAAGAGAAAAAGCTTTGCGTTATGCCAAGGCCTCTCCTCGATAGGAGAGGTGGCATCGCGTAGCGATGACGGAGAGGTTTTGTCATTCTGCACAATGAAATCGTCCTCGGAATTGTGGATTAGCACAATAAAATTTGAAACCAAATTGAAACTTCTGCAAAATATGCCTCCAAAATGACAGATTGTGAAGATGTTTATGAATTTTCTTTGAATCCATTTATAATAGAGGCAACGCTCCGGGAGCTGTACCCGGAAAATATGGATTCAGAATAAGGAGGAAGAAAATTATGTTGTCCATCAATATGGATGATGTAATGCAGGTAGTTTCGAACATTCAGAACTATCTGATTGCATTCGGCGTCGTCCTCGTACTCGCGCTCCTCGTGATGTTTGCGGTGCGGAAGATGCCCAAAGCGAAAAAGAAGATGATTCGTGCGCAGTCCGGCCTCGCCATTCTGCTGGCGCTGGCGATTGTCGTCAACCTCATCTGCACCGGCCCCATGTCCACCATGCTGGACCTGGTCTCCGGCGAAGGCTCCATCAGTGAGGAGACTTCCGCAGAGGCCACCGAGCTGGTCAACGAGATCACCCAGGAAGGCATCGTTCTGGCTCAGAACGATGACAACATCCTGCCTGTGGCTTCCGGCTCCAAGCTGAACGTCTTCGGCTGGGCTTCCACCAGTCCCTGCTACGGCGGCACCGGTTCCGGCGCTCTGAACGACGCTTACCCTGTCACCGACCTGCTCACCGGTCTGCATGATGCAGGCATCGAGACCAACGACGAGCTGAGCAAGTTCTACACCGATTACTGCTCCACCCGCCCCAGCGTCGGCATGGCACAGCAGGACTGGACTCTGCCCGAGCCGAATGTCAGCCTGTACACCGACGAGATGATGGCAAACGCCAAGGAGTACTCTGACACCGCTATGGTGGTCATCACCCGCGTCGGCGGTGAGGGCGCAGACCTTCCCACCGATATGTCTGCTGTCGTGGACGGCAGCTGGGTCCGCCGTGTGGCAGATTACCGTGGTTCTCAGCGCGGCGCCGGCTACTACAACGGCACTTACGATGACAGCCTGAACGAAGGCAATGACTGGGATAAGGGCGACCACTTCCTGCAGCTGTCCAACCGCGAGGAAGAGCTCATCGACCTCGTTACTTCCAACTTCGACAACGTCATCGTCGTTTACAACGGCGCAAACGCTTTCGAGATGGACTGGGTCAAGAACTACCCCCAGATCAAGGGCGTCCTGCTCTGCCCCGGCACCGGCCAGTCCGGCTTTGAGGGCTTTGGCCGCGTGGTCGCCGGTGAGGTCAACCCCTCCGGCCGTACCGCTGACACCTATGCTGCTGACCTGACCGCTTCTCCGTGGTGGAACAACTTCGGCGACTTCAAGTACACCAACGCTTCCGAGTTCAATTCCAACGCAAGTATGTTCGACCCCGAGGGTACCACTCCCTCCTTCGTCAACTACGTTGAGGGCATCTATGTCGGCTACAAGTTCTATGAGACCGCCGCCGATGAGGGCCTTATCGATTATGACAAGGAAGTTGTCTATCCCTTCGGCTACGGCCTGAGCTACACCACCTTTACTCAGAAGATGAGCGACATCACCAGCGACGGCAGCAGCCTGAAGTTCTCTGTCACCGTCACCAATACCGGCTCTGCTGCCGGCAAGGATGTCGTGGAGATCTATAATGATCCTCCGTACACCAACGGCGGCATTGAGAAGGCTTCCGCAAACCTGCTGGACTTCGCCAAGACCAGCGAGCTTGCCCCCGGCGAGAGCGAGACCATCGACTTCACCATCCCGGTCGAGGATCTGGCTTCCTACGATTACAAGAACAACGGCTGCTATGTGCTGGAGGCTGGCGATTACATCATCAGCACCAACTCTGACTCCCACAATGTTCTGGATTCCAAGACCTACACTGTCGCCTCCGACATCGTTTACAACGAGTCCAACAAGCGCGAGAGCGACGAGGTCGTGGCAACCAACCAGTTCGATTTCGCCGAAGGCGAGATCGCCTATCTGTCCCGTGCAGACGGCTTTGCAAACTACGACGAGGCCATTGCCGCTCCTGCTACCTATGAGATGAGCGATGAGGTCAAGGCTGGCTTCGAGAACTGCTTCACCTACACCGAGTCCGGCTACGAGAAGGACGAGAACCCCAACGCAGAGGACATCACCACCGGCGCAAAGAACGGCCTCAAGCTGGCTGACCTGCGCGGCGTGGATTACAACGATTCCAAGTGGGATGACCTGCTGGATGAGATGAGCATTGATGACCTGCAGCAGACCATCGGCTTCGGCGGCTATCAGACTGCAGCCGTGGACAGCATCGGCAAGGTGCGCACCAACGACTGTGACGGCCCTGCGTCCATCAACAACAACTTCACCGGCGTCGGTTCTGTCGGTTTCCCGGCTGCTACCCTCATCGGCATGACCTGGAGCAAAGATCTGGCCCACGACTTCGGCGACAGCATCGGCAAGATGGCCAACGAGATGAACACTTCCGGCTGGTATGGCCCGGCTATGAACATCCACCGCACCGCTTTTGCAGGCCGTAACTTCGAGTACTACTCTGAGGACGGTGTCCTGTCCGGTGCTATGGCCGCAAACGCCATCGCAGGCGCACAGGAGCACGGCGTCTACGCTTACATGAAGCACTTTGCCCTGAATGATCAGGAAGGCAACCGTAACTGCATGGCGGCTACCTGGTCCAACGAGCAGGCGATCCGCGAGATCTACCTCAAGCCCTTCGAGATGTCTGTCAAGGATGCTGACTGCCACGCTGTCATGTCTTCCTTCAACTACATCGGCAATCGCTGGGCTGGCGGCTGCTCTGAGCTGCTGCAGAACGTCCTGCGCGGCGAGTGGGGCTTCCTCGGCTTCGTCGAGACCGACTACTTCGGTGTCTACGGCTACATGACCGCCGATCAGGCTGTCCGCAACGGCGGCGACCTGATGCTCTGCACCACCGGCAACGATTACAACAACGTGACCGTTCTGACCAACAGCAGCAAGCAAGCAATGCGCACCGCCGCCAAGAACATCCTCTACACCGTGGTCAACAGCCGTGCTTATGAGGCTGAGAACCTGAACCCCGGCATGGCAAAGTGGAAGGTCATCATGATCGGCGCTGACGTCGTGGTCGCGCTGCTCATCGTTGGCTTGGAGTACACCGCCATCAAGAACTACAAGAAGCGCAAGGAAGAAGAGGAAGAAGTCTAAACCGGACCCTCTCTCCATGCAGCACCTGAACTGAACCAACGGCAAAGGCCCGCTGCACCAGACAGCGGGCCTTTGCCCTGCTCAGGATAAAATGAGGAAAATGCGATGAAGCATACCGACATCATCCAGAAACTGAACTTAGAGCAAAAATGCGCCCTGCTCTCGGGTGAGACTGTCTTTACCACCCGCGCTCTGCCGGGCAAGGGCATCCCGGCCATCACCCTTTCGGACGGCCCCAACGGTGTCCGCAAGCAGGCCGGTGCCGCCGACCATCTGGGCCTCAACCCCAGCGTTCCGGCAACCTGCTTTCCGACCTCTTCCGCCACTGCGTGCAGCTGGGATGAGAAGCTGGGCGAAGCCGTCGGCGAGGCACTGGGCGAGGAAGCCGCCGCACAGGAAGTGGCTGTCCTGCTCGGCCCTGGCCTGAACATCCAGCGCAGCCCCCTCTGCGGCCGCGACTTCGAGTATTTCTCGGAAGACCCCATCCTCGCGGGCAGGATGGCCGCTGCCTATGTGCGCGGCATCCAGAAAAACGGCATCGCTGCCTGCCCCAAACACTTTGCGGTCAACAGTCAGGAGCTGCGCCGCATGGCCAGCGACTCGGTGCTCGATGAGCGCACCCTGCGGGAGCTGTATCTGACCGGCTTCGAGATCGTGGTGAAAGAGGCAAAGCCCAAGACCATCATGACCTCCTACAACCTCATCAACGGCACCTACGCCAACGAGAATGCCCACCTGCTGCAGGACATTCTGCGGAAGGACTGGGGCTTTGACGGGGCCGTCGTCACCGACTGGGGCGGCTCCAATGACCACGCCCTCGGCGTGAAGAACGGCTCCACCCTCGAAATGCCCTGCCCCGGCGGCGACTCCATCCGGGAGCTGATGAAGGCCGTACAGGATGGCAAAATTTCCGAGGCCGACGTGGACGCCCGCCTCGACGAGATGCTGGAACTGGTGCTCTCCACCCACGCTGCGGTGGAAAAAGCGCCCCGCACCTTCGACGCCGCCGCGCACCATAAGCTTGCCCGCCGCGCGGCCGCAGAGAGCATCGTCCTGCTCAGGAACGAGGGCGGCATCCTGCCGCTCAAGCCCAATGAGAAGCTGGCCGTCATCGGCGACTTTGCCGAGACGCCCCGCTATCAGGGCGCAGGCTCCAGCGCCGTCAACGCCCTGCAGGTGGACACCCTGCTGGAGAGCATCAAGGCCGACGACAGCGGCATCACCTTCGTGGGCTATGCCTCCGGTTTCGAGCGTCAGGGTGCAGCTGACGCCGAGAAGCTGGAAGAGGCTGTGGTCCTCGCAAGGAAGGCGGACACCGTTCTGCTCTGCCTCGGCCTCGATGAGCTGCGGGAGAGCGAAGGCCTTGACCGCTCTGACATGAAGCTGGCCGAGAACCAGCAGCAGCTTCTGGCCGCTGTGGCTGCCGTCAACCCGAACGTCGTCGTTCTGCTGAGCGCCGGTGCGCCGGTAGAGACGCCGTGGGCCGGCCAGTGCAGGGCGCTGGTCTACGGCGCACTGGGCGGACAGGCAGGCGCCGGCGCAGCCGCAGACATCCTCACGGGCAAGCTCTGCCCCTGCGGCAAGCTGTCCCAGACCTGGGCGCAGGCTCACGACGACACCCCCGCCAAGGCGAACTTCGGCGGCGAGGGCCGGAACGTGGAGTACCGCGAGAGCCTGTATGTGGGCTACCGGTACTATCAGACCGCCGGTGTGCCGGTGGCGTTCCCCTTCGGCTACGGCCTGAGCTACACTACCTTCGCGTACAGTGATCTGAAGGCAGACGAGAAGGGCGTGACCCTCACTGTCACCAACACCGGCAGCTGTGCCGGTGCCGAGATCGTCCAGCTCTACGTCGCAAAGCAGGACGCAAAAATCTTCCGTCCGGCGCAGGAGCTGAAGGGCTTTGCAAAGGTCTTCCTCGCCCCCGGCGAGAGCAGGACGGTGAGCATCGCTCTGGACGACAAGGCGTTCCGCTACTGGAACGTCAAGACTGACCGCTGGGAAGTCGAAGGCGGAAGCTATCAGCTCCGCGTGGGTGCATCCAGCGAGGACATCCGCCTGACGGCGGAAGTCTCCGTCAAGGGGACCAACGCTCCCGACCCCTACGAGGGTCTCGACCTGCTCCACTACGTCTCCGGTCAGATCACCTATGTGACCGACGCCGAGTTCGAGGCTCTGCTGGGCCATCCGATCCCGGAGGATGTCGTCCGCATCGACCGGAACATGACGCTGGGCGAGATGGACCATGGCCGCAGTCCGCTGGGCTGGGTGGCACAGAAGGTGCTGCGCTGCCGTCTGGACAGCAGCTTTGCAAAAGGCACCCCCGACCTGAACACCGTGTTCCAGTATAATATGCCGCTGCGCGCGCTGGCCAAGATGACCAACGGCATGGTGAGCATGGGCATGGTGGACGGCCTCGTCTGGGAGCTGAAAGGCTTTTGGCTCGTGGGCATCCTTCGGGTCATCTATGAGTTCGTCAAGAATCTCATCCTGAACAGCCAGATGGAAAACCGGCTCAAAAACAGCTGAAAGGAATAAGGCCATGAATTTCTGGAATAACTTTGCCGCAAAGCATCCGGCCGCGGCCAAATGGGTGCGGGAGGGCGGACTGTTCGTCATCGTGTCCAACCTCATCACCGTGTTCAAATATCTGCTTCTGCAGTTCCTGCCCAAGGCATTTGCAAGCCTGCCGGTGGTGGACTTCGGCTGGCCGGGCATCGACATCACCCTGTTCGGCGAGACCTTCAAGTGGAACATCCTCGGCTATGACGCGGCCCACGGCGGCCTGCCCTACTTCTGCGCCTACATGGTGGCCATGGTCATCGGCGAGTGCATCAATTTCCCCATCCAGCGCAGCCTCGTCTTCCGCAGCAAGGGCAGCCTCGCCAAGCAGATCGGCTGGTATCTGCTGGCTTTCTGCCTCATCACCTGCATCGTCAACTCCATCAACTGCATCTGGGTGGCTGTGGCCGGTCTGCTGGTGCCTGATTTCATCTACAACATCGGCACCACGGTGCTCAACGGCGGCATCTCGATGGTCATCTTCTTCTTCGTGAACAAGATCATCTTCCCCGAAGGCGAAGCCGCAAAATAATCTGTCATCTTCTTTATTTTCATCATTTTCTTCATTCGAACCAACAGGCCGTCCTCCTCTGAAGGACGGCCTGTTGGCATATTGAGTGGTTTTGGACGCTGTAAAGGACGAAATTTCGGTCATAGGGGAAGAATCTGCCCAGGGGTCTTGCACTTTGATGCTTTACTGTGGTAAAATCAGGCCGTGCTTTTATCATAGAGGAAAAAAGCACCAAAGGGGGAACGTATATGAGTGAGATCTGTATCATCGTCACCATCGTCGTCTATCTTGCGGCCATGCTGCTGGTGGGTTTCGCCTATAGCAAGACCAACAACGACAGCACCGACTTCTACCTTGGCGGTCGGAAGATGGGGCCGCTGGTCACGGCCATGAGTGCCGAGGCCAGCGATATGTCCAGCTGGCTGCTGATGGGTATGCCGGGTCTGGCCTACCTGACAGGCATCGCCTCGCCGGGCTGGACAGCCATCGGCCTTGCGCTGGGCACCTGGCTCAACTGGCTCATCGTGGCCCGGCGGCTCCGCCGCTATTCGGCCAACCTCGACGCCATCACGGTACCGCAGTTCTTGTCGCTTCGCTTCCATGACCAGCGCAACCTGCTGAACGCTCTGGGCGCGGTCATCATCATCGTCTTCTTCGTGCCGTATACGGCCTCGGGCTTTGCGGCCTGCGGCAAGCTGTTCCACAGCCTCTTCGGCGTAGATTACATGGCAGCAATGCTGGTGTCGGCCCTCGTCATCGTGGGCTATACCATCCTCGGCGGCTTCCGCGCCGTCACCACCACCGACCTCATCCAGTCGATGGTCATGTCGCTGGCCCTCATCGCGGTGCTGGGCTACGGTATCGTCGTGGCCGGCGGCTGGGGCGCTGTGGTGGAGAACGCCCAGAGCCTTTCCGGCTACCTGACCATGACGGCCAGCCACGACGCCGTGACCGGCGGGGCCACATCTTACAGCCTGCTGGACATCGTCTCCACCATGGCGTGGGGTCTCGGCTACTTCGGTATGCCCCATATCCTGCTCCGCTTCATGGCCATCGAGGATGAGAAGAAGCTGGTGCTCAGCCGCCGCATCGCCACCGTCTGGGTGGTCATCGCCATGGCGGCGTCCATCGTCATCGGCATGGTGGGCCTCGGCATGACCAGGGCCGGTGCGCTGGAATTCCTCAGCGGCTCGTCCAGTGAGACCCTCATCGTCCGCATCGCCAGCCTCATCAGTCAGCACGGTGTGCTGGCGGCAGTCCTGGCCGGACTCATCCTTGCAGGCATCCTGGCGGCCACGATGTCCACGGCGGACAGCCAGATGCTGGCCGCTGCGTCCAGCGTGTCCCAGAACATTTTGCAGGAGTTCGGCCACCTCAAACTGAGCGAGAAGCAGAGCCTCTTCGCAGCCCGCCTGACCATCATCTGCGTCAGCGTGGTGGGCGTGGTGCTGGCCCGCGACCCGGATTCCAGCGTTTTTGGCATCGTCAGCTTTGCGTGGGCCGGTTTCGGCGGCTCCTTCGGCGCTGTCGTCCTCTGTGCCCTGTTCTGGAAGCGTTGCAACTGGCAGGGCGCTCTGGCCGGTATGCTCTGCGGCGGCCTGATGGTCTTCGTCTGGAAATACATCGTCAGCCCGCTGGGCGGCGTCTTCGGCATCTATGAGCTTCTGCCTGCCTTCCTCGTCTCGCTGGCCGTCTGCGCGGTGGTCAGCCTCGTGACCCCGGCTCCCACGGAGGACATTCTGGCCAAGTTCGACGCGGCAAAATAACCGGTAAAAACAAGAGGAGGGCCTGTGCTGGAACCCGGCACAGGCTCTCCTTTTATGCTTGTGTGACGCTTCCGTGCTCCACCCGATATACCTTGTCAAACTGCTTCATGAACGCCCCCGAGACGTCGTGGGTGATGGCCACCACCATGCAGGGGAGAGCGAGCAGATTTTCCATGACCTGTCCGCTGGTGTCGGGGTCGAGGCTGGCGGTGATCTCGTCGGCGATGATGAGGTCGTACCGGCGAAGCGCCAGCCGCGCGATGCCGATGCGCTGGCGCTGCCCGCCCGAGAGATTCTTGCCGTTCTCGCTGATGAGGGTGTCGAGGCCGTCGGGCAGGGTGCTCACCCAGTCGGTGAGGCCCGCCATCCCGATGGCGTGGGAAAGCTGAGCCTCGGGGAAGTCCGCGCCGAGGCAGATGTTGCTGCGGAGGGTGTCATTGAAGAGATAGGTTGTCTGGGCAATGTAACCTACTCGCTGGTAGAGGCTCTGACGGTCGATGTCCCGCAGCTGCTGGCCGTTGAAGAGGATGCTGCCGGTATAGTCTGGGTAGTACTGGAACAGCAGCTTTGCCAGTGTAGACTTGCCGCAGCCGCTTTCGCCCACGAGGACGGCTTTTTCCTGCCCGGAGACCGTCAGCCGGACGCCGCGCAGCACCGGTGCAGCGGCCCCGGGGTAGGAAAAGCCGGTGTCCTTGCACTCGATGTGCTCGAGTTTACCGATGGCCCGGCCCGCAGAGACTTTTTCCGGGCCGGACATGGCTGCTTCCAGCCGCTGACGAATGCCTTTCGAGGATCTGACCTTGGCCCAGCACTGGGCGATCTGATTACAGGGCGTGATGACGAAGTTCGCCATGCTGGCGGCGGTGGAGACGGTGCCCATCGTCAGCCGCCCGTCGAAAGCGAGAAAAAGGCCCACCAGCATGACGATGGGGAAGATGAGGTTGCTGATGAGAGAGGTGTTGACCACCATGGCGTTGAGGCTCTGCTGGTAGGCCTGCTCGCTGTCGCGGGCCTGCCGGGCAGCATCCCGGTGGCGGGCAGCATAGGCGTCCTCCCGCAGAAAGCCCCGGATGACCTCGAACCCGCCCAGAAGCTCCTTGAGCTGCTGGGTGTAGCCCGCCATCTGGAGCGAAAAAGCGTCTCGGGAGGCTTTGAGCCGCTCGTTCATCTTCCGAGGCAGGACCAGCGGCGGCACGGTCACAAGCAGGATGGCCGCCAGCATCACCGGGCTGATGTAAAGGTACATCCCCAGCGCACAGAGCATGATGCCGCCCCAGAACGCGATGTTGAAGAGGGACATATAATAGTCGTCGTAGAGGGTGCGCAGGTCGGTGGTCAACAGGGAGAGATAGGCTGCGTCGCCCTCCCGCTGATATTGGGACACCGGGCGGCGCAGCACCCGCTCCATGACCTGTCCCCGCACCTGCTCCACGGCGCCGCAGGCGAGTTTTGTAAAGGAGCGGCGGCTCAGCCGTTCGAAAAACCAGCTGGTGAAGGTGATGAGGAACACCAGCCCCATATAGCCCAGCGCCTCCTGCTTGCTCTTGGAGTCGATGAGCCACTTGAGCTGGAAGTTTTTCAACGGCGCGAAAAAGGATACCGCCGCTGTAAAGAGCGCGAAGAGCATGAGCTTCACCCAGTGGTGTCGGAAGTAGTCGTTGACCGTTGCTTTTTTCATGTGCAGTATCCTCCGCAGAGTGCTATAAAACGAGATGGATCACAAGAAAGACCCATCCGACTTCCTTTTTGCGGGAAATCGGATGGGTCTTGATCTTATGGCCTTATGTAAGAGGTGCTGTCAGCTTACAGCTGGGGGCCGGCGGAGACCAGAGCCTTGCCGTGCTCGTTGCCCTCGTACTTTGCGAAGTTCTTGATGAAGCGGCCAGCCAGATCCTTGGCCTTCTCTTCCCACTGAGCGGCATCTGCGTAGGTGTCGCGGGGGTCGAGGATAGCGGGGTCAACGCCGGGCAGAGCGGTGGGAACCTCGAAATCGAAGTAGGGGATCTTCTTGGTGGGAGCCTCGTTGATGGCACCGCTCAGGATAGCGTCGATGATGCCGCGGGTATCCTTGATGGAGATGCGCTTGCCGGTGCCGTTCCAGCCGGTGTTGACCAGATAAGCCTTTGCGCCGCTCTTCTGCATCTTCTTGACCAGCTCCTCAGCGTACTTGGTGGGGTGCAGCTCCAGGAAGGCCTGACCGAAGCAGGCGGAGAAGGTGGGGGTGGGCTCGGTGATGCCGCGCTCGGTGCCGGCCAGCTTTGCGGTAAAGCCGGACAGGAAGTAGTACTGGGTCTGCTCCGGAGTCAGGATGGAGACCGGGGGCAGGACGCCGAATGCATCAGCAGACAGGAAGATGACATTCTTGGCTGCGGGTGCAGAAGAGATGGGGCGGACGATGTTCTGGATGTGGTCGATGGGGTAGGAGACGCGGGTGTTCTCGGTCACGCTCTTGTCAGCGAAATCGATGTGGCCCTCAGCGTCCAGAGTGACGTTCTCCAGCAGAGCGTTGCGCTTGATGGCGTTGTAGATGTCGGGCTCAGAGTCCTTGTCCAGGTTGATGACCTTTGCGTAGCAGCCGCCCTCGAAGTTGAAGACGCCGTTGTCGTCCCAGCCATGCTCGTCATCGCCGATGAGCAGACGCTTCGGGTCGGTGGACAGGGTGGTCTTGCCGGTGCCGGACAGACCGAAGAAGATGGCAGTGTTCTTGCCCTCCTTATCGGTGTTGGCAGAGCAGTGCATGGAAGCGATGCCCTTCAGCGGCAGGAAGTAGTTCATCATGGAGAACATACCCTTCTTCATCTCGCCGCCGTACCAGGTGTTGACGATGACCTGCTCCTTGCTGGTGATGTTGAACAGCACAGCGGTCTCGGAGTTCAGGCCCAGCTCCTTGTAGTTCTCGACCTTAGCCTTGGAAGCGTTGTAGACAACGAAATCAGGCTCGAAGTTCTCCCGCTCCTCAGCGGTGGGCTTGATGAACATATTGGTGACGAAATGTGCCTGCCAGGCCACTTCCATGATGAAGCGGACGGCCATGCGGGTGTCCTTGTTGGCACCGCAGAAAGCATCCACGACGTACAGGCGCTTGTTGGAGAGCTCCTTCTTGGCGATCTCCTTCACAGCTTCCCAGGCTTCCTGAGAAGCGGGGTGGTTGTCGTTCTTGTACTCGTCGCTGGTCCACCACACGGTGTCCTTGGAGTTCTCGTCCATGACGATGAACTTATCCTTGGGGGAGCGGCCGGTGTAGATGCCGGTCATGACGTTGACAGCGCCCAGCTCGCTGACCTGGCCCTTCTCGTAGCCTTCCAGCTCGGGCTTGGTCTCCTCGGCGAACAGCTGCTCGTAGGAGGGGTTGTGCACGACTTCAGTCGTGCCGGTGATACCATACTTGCTCAGATCCAACTTTGCCATGATACTTATACCTCTTCTTTCGTTCAGGTCATCGCCCAGACACCAGCGGTAAGCTGCCCTCAGCCAAAAGGACACCGCAAAAGGACGACGAAAAGAAATACAGATGCGTATTCTCCTGTATATCATTATACATAAATCGGGGCCGAAATCAACCGGCGGGGCGGTTTTCTTCGGGCAAAAGCAACAAATCTTATTAAGAATCCGGGGTATTTGAGACAGTTTCGTAAAAATCCTGGCCCGTTTGCCTGCACAAATTAAAGATTTTATGCCAAAAACAAATCTTTGATAAAATTTTGTCGATTTGGGATACAAGGAGCGGAAAACAGGAGAGAAGAGGCTGCAATTTTGGGCCGCGAAAAAACGTATTATAAGTAGAGACACAAAATATTTGTGGATATTTTGCGATTTATCTGGAAAAAACGCACAACTTATGATATACTGAGCCAATCTGACCCGCGGCCATGAGCCGCCAGCATGGAGAAACAACGACGATGAAGACGCTTTACATATTTCTTACCCGCTCCGGCACCCTGCTTTCGAACCTCGTGTACAGCCTGACCGGTGCGCAGTACACCCACATCTCCCTCGCCTTCGACGAGGACCTGAGCACCCTCTACAGCTCTACCCGTAAGAATGGCTACACCATGTTCCCCGCAGGTCCCAGCCGGGAGTACCTGAACCGGGGCGTGTTCCTCATGCGGGAGAACATCCCCTGCGCCCTCTACGCGCTGGAAGTGACGGATGAGGCCTACACCCGCGCCAAGCGCCGCACCCAGCACATGATGCACCACGGGGAGCTCTACCGCTTCAATTCGCTGGGTCTGCTGCTCTGCTGGATGCATATCCGCTGGCAGCGCCGCCGGCATTATTTCTGCTCCCAGTTCGTCAGCGAGGTGCTCCAGAAGAGCGGTGCGCTGGAGCTGCCAAAGCCCAGCACCCTCATGCACCCCAGCGATTACGCCGAGCTGCCCGAGCTGCGCTGCCTCTACCGCGGTACGCTGGCCGGCCTGCCCCAGCGCCAGAGCATGGAGCTGGGCGAGGTGGAGAGCGTCATGGGCCTTTACCTGAACGTCCTTCTGGGGGCTGTGAAGGGCAGAGTGCGTCGGCTGTTCTGATTTTTTCGAAATTTTTGCTGAAAAATTGAAAATGCCTGTTGACAAAGCGGGTGTGCTGTGCTAAAATAATCGAGTCGGGAACAACACCCGATGCAATGGTAGTATGGCCCGTTGGTCAAGCGGTTAAGACAGAGGCCTCTCACGCCTTTAACATCGGTTCGATTCCGGTACGGGTCACCATTTTAGTAGTAAAACGGCTCTGCGCCGTTTTATATAGATGCCTCTTTAGCTCAGTCGGTTAGAGCACCTGACTGTTAATCAGGGTGTCGCCTGTTCGAGTCAGGCAAGAGGCGCCAGCAAAGCGATGGAAGTTTTCCATCGCTTTTTCTTTTTTGCCCGTTCCGGTGCGGCTTTTGTTGACAGGGAAAGCGGCGGGGGATATACTTATAAAAAATGAACCTCTCAGGCCGCCTGCGGCGTCCAGCTCTCCGGATAGGAGAGCCCTTGGCAAAACCGAAAACTTACCCTTTTCGCCAGAGCCTCCCCTGTTAGGGGAGGCGGCACAGCGTCAGCTGTGACGGAGAGGCTGAGGAAAAACGCGCCTGATGAAAAAGGAGAAAACTATGAAACAGATCATTCTGACGGGCGACCGCCCGACGGGCCGGCTCCATGTCGGCCACTATGTCGGCTCTCTGAAGGAGCGTGTCCGGCTGCAGAACTCGGGCAAGTTCGACGAGATCTATATCATGATCGCTGACGCACAGGCCCTCACCGACAACGCCGACAACCCGGAGAAGGTGCGCCAGAACGTCCTGCAGGTCGCTCTGGACTATCTGGCCGTGGGCATCGACCCCGCCAAGGCACACATCTTCATCCAGTCCATGGTGCCGGAGCTGACCGAGCTGAGCTTCTATTATATGAACCTCGTCACCGTCTCCCGCCTGCAGCGCAACCCCACCGTCAAGGCGGAAATCCAGCAGAAGAACTTCGAGTCCAGCATCCCGGTGGGCTTCTTCACTTACCCCATCAGCCAGGCTGCGGACATCACCGCCTTCAAGGCCACTACCGTCCCCGCAGGTGAGGACCAGCGCCCCATGATCGAGCAGTGCTGCGAGATCGTCCATAAGTTCAACGCGGTCTACGGTGAGACTCTGGTGGAGCCGGAGATCGTTCTGCCCCAGAACAGCGCCTGCCTGCGCCTGCCCGGCACCGACGGCAAGGCCAAGATGAGCAAGAGCCTCGGCAACTGCATCTACCTCTCCGACGAGCCTGAGGACATCAAGAAGAAGATCATGTCCATGTACACCGACCCGAACCACCTGCGCGTGCAGGACCCCGGCAAGGTGGAGGGAAACCCCGTCTTCATCTATCTGGATGCATTCAGCCGCCCGGAGCACTTTGCCGAGTTCCTGCCCGAGTACCAGAACCTCGACGAGCTGAAGGCACACTATCAGCGCGGCGGTCTGGGCGACGTAAAGGTGAAGAAGTTCCTGAACAGCGTCATGCAGGCTGAGCTGGAGCCCATCCGCAACCGCCGCAAGGAGTGGGAGCAGCGCCTGCCCGAGGTCGTGGAAATTCTGAAGGAAGGCAGCGCCGTGGCCGAAAAGACCGCCGCCGCCACCCTCGCCGAAGTGCGCAGGTCCATGCGGATCGACTACTTTACGGATAACAATCTGCTGAAGTAACAGATAGTAGAAACGAAAGCGCCTGTGCCCATGCGATTATGCTGGGTGCAGGCGCTTTTTGCGTGGCTGCAACCGCTGGTTGACAAATTTCAAGCCGTAATTGGTGGTTGTCAACTGGAAAATCTGCTATGATAACGGCATAGAGGACGTCCGCCGAAATCCATTGATATGCCGCCCTGCGGCAGAAAAGAGAACACTATGATCTTAGCCGAAAAAATTGCCCTTCTCCGCCGCCAGAATGGATGGAGCCAAGAAGAGCTTGCCGATCAGTTGAACGTTTCGCGTCAGGCTGTCTCGAAGTGGGAGGGCGGAACGTCCATCCCCGACTTGGATAAAATTCTGAAGCTGAGTGCTCTGTTTGAAGTGAGCACTGACTACTTATTAAAAGATGAGTTGGAACAGCCCGATGCCACGGCCCCGCTGCCGAAGGAAGAGCGGGTGACGGAACCCTGCCGCACCGTCTCGTTTGACGAGGCAAACGCATATCTCAGCACGGTGCGGGCCGTGCATGGGAAGATGGCGGCGGGTGTGGGCTTGTGCATCCTCAGCCCCATCGCGCTGCTTGTTCTGGGCGCATGGAGCGATGGTACACCCAACGAAGAGCGGATGGCAGGGCTCGGTGTCATCTTCCTGCTGCTCTTCGTCGCGCTGGGGCTGCTGCTCATCCTGCCCGCCGCCATCCGGCTGAAAGCGTTCGAATATCTGGAAAAAGAGCAGATCGCCCTTGCCTATGGTGTGGAGGGCATCGTGGAGCGGCAGAAACAGGAGTATGCGCCCACCTACCGCCGCAGCATGACCCAGGGCGTGGTGCTCTGTGTGCTGGCCGTGGTGCCGATCCTGGGCACGGCCATGCTGGGAGCACCAGGCTTCTGGATCGTTGCCGCAGTCGGCCTGCTGCTGGCCATTGTGGCCGGTGCAGTACAGTTGTTCATCCGGGCCGTGATGACCCAGGGCAGCTTTGATAAGCTGCTGCAAACGGGGGAATACACCGTCCGCAAAAAGTGGACGAACCGCCGTGTCGGTTGGTTTGCCGGGGCCTACTGGTGCCTTGTGCCGGCGGTGTATCTCGCTGTCAACTTCTGGAACAACAACTGGGAAAACAGCTGGATCATCTGGGCCGCGGCCGGGCTTGTCTTCGCCGCCCTCTACTCTGCCGTCCGTGCGTGGGCAGACAGGAAAAATCGGTAAAGCCCCCACAAATGAAAGTGCTGAGCAAACGGCAGGCCCAGCTCCTTATAATAGCGGCGAGGCCCTCTTCCCGTGCGGGAAGAGGGCCTCGCTGCTATTTTAGCGCATGTTTAGTTGTTGTAGGTGCGGTTCTTGATCTCGGAAGTGACCTTTGCGATGAACTCATCCACTTCCATCGTGGTGGTCTCGCCCTTGCGGTCACGGACAGAGACGTTGCCGGCTTCGGCTTCCTTGGCGCCCAGGACCAGCATATAAGGCACGCGGTCCACCTGCTGTGCAGCGCGGATCTTGTAGCCGATCTTCTGGTTGTCGTCATCCAGAGCCACACGGATACCGGCCTCCACCAGCTTCTCGGTGATGGCCTCGGAATACTCGAGGGTCTTCTCGGAGACGGGCAGAACCTTGACCTGAACAGGAGCCAGCCAGGTGGGGAACTTGCCCTTGGTCTCCTCGATGAGGTAGGCCATGAAGCGGTCGAGAGAACCGAGGATCGCACGGTGCAGGACAACGGGGGTCTTCTCGGAGCCATCCTTGTCCACATAGGTCAGGTGGAACTTTGCGGGCAGGCAGAAGTCCAGCTGGCAGGTGGACAGGGTGTACTCAGCGCCGACAGCGGGCTTGACGTTGACGTCCAGCTTCGGGCCGTAGAAAGCAGCCTCGCCGATCTCCTCAGTGAAGTGGATGCCCAGCTCGGTCAGGACCTCGCGCAGAGCGTTCTCGGCGTGGTTCCACATCGCGTCGTCGTCGTGATACTTCTTCTTATCGGCGGGGTCACGCAGGGACAGAACGCAGCGGTAGTCGGTGATGTTGAAGTCCTTGTAGGTCTCGAAGATGAGGTTGCAGACATCAGCGACTTCGCTCTTGATCTGCTCCGGAGTGCAGAACAGGTGAGCGTCATTCTGGCAGAAGTGACGGCCGCGCTCGATGCCCTTCAGGGTGCCGGAGGACTCATAGCGGAAGTCGTGTGCGATCTCGCCGATGCGCATGGGCAGGTCGCGGTAGGAGTGGGGACGGTTTGCGTAGATCATCATGTGATGGGGGCAGTTCATCGGGCGCAGGACGTAGCTCTCGCCCTCCATCTCCATGGCGGGGAACATATTCTCGCGGTAGTGGTCCCAGTGGCCGGAAGTCTTGTACAGATTCACGGTGCCGATGCAGGGAGTCATGACGTGCAGGTAGCCGCGGGCGCGCTCCTTCTCCTTGATATAGTTCTCCAGCTCCTGCCAGACAGTGTAGCCTGCGGGCAGGAACATGGGCAGACCGCGGCCAACCAGGTCGTCGGTCATGAACAGGCCCATCTCCTTGCCGATCTTGCGGTGGTCGCGCTCACGGGCCTCCTGCTGCTCCTTCTCCCAGGCGTCCAGCTCCTCCTGATTGTGGAAAGCCACGCCGTTGATACGGGTCAGCATCTTGTTCTCTTTGTCGTTCTTCCAGTATGCGCCGGACTGCTGGGTGATCTTGAAGGCCTTCAGAGCCTTGGTGTAGGTCAGGTGAGGTCCGATGCACATATCAACGTACTCGCCCTGCTGGAAGAAGCTGAACTCGGTCTCGTCGGCCAGGTCAGCCATGTGCTCGACCTTATAGTTCTCGTGGCGCTCTTCCATCAGCTTGACAGCCTCTGCGCGGGGCAGGATGAAGGGCTTGATGGCCAGATTCTCTTTGGTGATCTTGTGCATCTCCTTCTCGATGTTGGCCAGGTCCTCGTCGGTCAGCTTGGTGTCGCCGAGGTCAACGTCGTAGTAGAAGCCGTTCTCGGTGGCGGGGCCGAAGGCGAAGTCAGCCTCCGGGTAGAGGCGCTTGATGGCCTGAGCCATGACGTGGGCTGCGGTGTGACGGATAACGTGCAGTTCCTGGTCCTGCGGGCATTCGTCCACATGACCGTCCTTATAGATGATCTTCATGGTGTTACTCCTTCTTGACATGAAAAATGCGTTTGGTATAACAAAAAAGACGCTTCACCCCGCATTTGCTCTACGGGATGAAGCGCCTTTGAAAGATCCAACTGCGTTCCACGGTTCCACCCGAATTGCGTGCTGCTGCACGCCACTCGCTGTGCTGTAACGGGCGCACCCGGCAGAGGTTCACCTCTGCACTCTGCGGTGGTAGAAGTCCGGCACATGGCAGGCTGCTTGCAGCGCGTCCTTCCGGACGGCAGCCCTCTCTGCGGCATGGAGAACGGGACTTCGGTTTGTCCGCATCATCGTTTTGGGACATTTGATTTTGACGCACCGGCGGCAGAAAACCTGCGCACACTGCGCGTCACAGGATGAAACTACAGATGATTGTAGCACGGGGAGCAGAAAAAATCAAGGGCTGGCCTGCAGAAATTTAAACTGGACAATTCTTGCACTTTTAGGCGAAATATGGTATCGTATAGATGCCGCCTCTGGCGGCAAGGCGCTGACCACAAACACAGGCGGCTGTCCCTTACCGGTACCTGAGTGCCGGGTAAGGCGATTTTCTTGCAGATTCGTGCTCCCCCGGACGCTCAAGGGCGGAAAGGGGGGATAAGACCATGAGTATTTTGGAATTTACCGCGTTGCTCTCGCTTCTTGGCGGTGCAATTTATGTGACGTTTCAAATCACTTGGACTGTATCTCACAGCGACGATAAAGACAAGAAAAATGACCGCCTCTGAGTTCCCCAACTAGACCGGTCATTTTTTCTTGACTTATTATGGTGAGGGACCAGCCGTTTGCGGGCCAGCGCCTTTTCTATTTGTAGTATAACCAGAAATATCGGATTTGTCAAGGAACGGAGCGACGCGCTGCCGTTCCTTTTTTATTTTCTGAGCCGCTTCCCCCAGCTCTCCGTATACTCCGACAGCAGCTTCTCCGTCACAAAGAGCTGGCTGCTGTAGAGGCCGTGGGTGCCGGAGAGCATATAGCAGACGCCGCAGCCCAGTGCAATCAGCTCCAGCCCCACGCCGCCGAACAGCTCATAGGCCAGCAGGATGGAGGGGATGAGGGTGTTCGTCGCGCCGCAGAACACCGAGACGAGGCCCACGGCGGCGGAGAACCCGGCGGGCAGGCCCAGCAGCGGGCCGAATGCACAGCCGAAGGTCGCACCGATGTAGAAGCTGGGGACTACCTCGCCGCCCTTGAAGCCCGCCGAGAGGGTCAGGGCGGTCAGCAGTATCTTGCAGATAAAGTCCCACGGCAGGGCCTGCCCCTGCTCCACGGCGGCAGTGATGACGCCCATGCCCGCGCCGTTGTAGCGGCCCACGCCCATCAGGTAGGAGAGGGCCACCACGGCAGCACCGCCCACGACGGCACGCACCCAGGGGTTTGGCAGGCGGCGGGGCATTTCGTGCTCCATGGTGTGGAGAAGCCAGCAGAATGCCCGGGCCACCAGCGCACAGGCAACACCCAGCACAGCCACCAGCAGAGTAGAATCAATGGAAAGCGCCGGCGCGGTCAGCTCAAAATGGGTAGGAGAGATGCCGCAGGCCAGCGAGACGCCGTAGGCGATGAGGGCGGCGGCGAAGCCGGGAACAAAGGCCACCGAGAACGCGAGGCCCACGTCCTCCACCATGATGCCGAAGAGGGTCGCCGACAGCGGCGTGCCGAACAGTGCCGAGAAGAATGCAGCCATGCCGCAGGCCGTGGCCGTGCGGCGGTCGTGGTCGGAGAAGCGGAAGAGCTTTGCGATGTTGTAGCCGATGCTTCCGCCCATCTGCAAAGCCGCGCCCTCGCGTCCGGCCGAGCCGCCGCAGAGGTGGGTGAGCACCGTGCCGAAGAAGATGGCCGGCACCAGCAGCGGGCTGACGCTCTCGCCGCTGTGGACGGCGCGGATGACGTTGTTCGTCCCCATCCCTTCGCAGCCCGTCACCTTATAAAGTGCCACGATAGCAAGACCTGCCGCCGGCAGCAGCCAGAGCAGCCAGATGTGCTCGGCCCGCCACTCGGTGACGTGCTCCACGGCCAGGTGGAACGCTGTGCCGACGGCACCGCAGACGAGGCCGGTGGGGACGGCCAGCAGCAGCCAGCGGGCCAGGATGGCCGCGACGGCCCGGAAGGAATAAAGCTCCTTTTTCAAAAATTCTTTCATGATAACACTCCTGTGTTTTTATATCCTGCCCACAAAGATAGCACGACGGACGGGCGCTGTCAAGAAACGCCAAAGCCCCGCTCCCTTGTGCGAAGGAGCGGGGCTTTGAGCTGTGTTCGGTGGTGCCTTTCTGGATGCCGCAGCCCATGACCTGGGTGACCGTCATGCCGGTGACGCCCAGATCGTTGAGGGTGCTCTTGAGCTGGTCGAACTTGGAAAGCTTTGCAATGATGGACACTTTGTGCATCCCGGTGTCGTAGATGCCGTCGTGGATGACAGCAGGCTCACGCACCACAGGCACAGCTCAGGGTCATGGTCTCATCGGTGGAAAGGCTCAGGGAAGAGCCGCCGTTGAAGCCGAACATCAGGACGAAGCCGATGAGCCAGTAGCAGGGCGTGCCGATGCAAAAATCCATGTTTTTGACGTTCTGCACAAACCGGAAAAGAATGGGCAAAGAAAACTTTGGCAGGCATCATTTTTCCTCCGTGTGGTCTGCCCGCATTTCGACATGGAGCAGCAGGCTCATCAGAGCGCGCAGCGCGAAAGTCGCCGCCAGCGGGATGACCGACTCGAGGTTCTGCAGAAGGAAGGTCTTGGCGATCTCTGCCGACATGAGAAATTCCAGCGCCGTCGTCAGGCCGGTGCTCATTTCGTGGTGAAAGTCGTACCGGTCGCGGAAAAAGGTCGCCCGCACATAGTGGTAGGTGGCCTTGACAAGGCTCGTCACGATGATGAACAGGCCGATGACCTCCGCCAGCCCCGCGATGAGGGGGACTGCCGATTCCAGAAAGCCCTCCAGCAGGTGGGCGATGTTCTCGTTCAGGTGATACAGGGCTGTCATGCTCTGGCCACCGCTCAAGCCAGCAGGCTCTTGATATAAGCGGCCAGCTCCTCGTCCTTGCAGGAGGCGAAGAACAGCTCGCTGAACTTCTCACCGGCGATGGCACCCTTCAGCAGGTCCTGATCGATGCTCTTGAGGCACTCGATGAGGGGCTTGAAGGTGGCGGCGCGGACGCCGTCGAGGATCTTCTTGTTGCGCTGCTCGGGTTCGACGCGCTCCTTGGGGTAGCCCTGACCGTGGCCGAAGCCGAACAGCTTCTCAAAGCAGTACTCGAGGTTCAGCTCACCGCCCCAGCCGAAGCCCTTAGCGAAAGGCATGGCCACGGCATTGCCGTCGTTGACGTGGGCGAAGGTGTAGGCGTCCACGGGGTCCTCCACATGGCCGCAGATGACGCCGGGGAAGCTGTTCAGGGCCAGCATGGCGCCCTCGCCGGTGCCGCAGCCGGTGATGACGTAGTCGGCAGCGCCGCTGTTGAGCAGGATGGCGGCGAGGATGCCGCACTGCACATAGGTCAGCTGTGCGGCGTCATCGGCAGCGTACATGCCGTAGTTGACCACCTCGTGGCCCATCGGCTCTACGACCTTCTTCAGAGCGGCCTCGATGATGCCATTCTTTGCGGCCTGACTGTTCTCGTTGATAAGTGCGATCTTCATGGGGAAAATCCTCCTGTTTTTATTATTATGACCAGTGTAGCAGATTCCGGGAAAAAAGTCGATATGGGAAACAAAAGAGCGCCGTGCCCGGCACCCGGAAGGCAGCGGACACGGCGCAAAAATGCCGGATATGGAAAAACTTACTGCGGCTGCTTGCCGATGTAAGCCAGGATGCCGCCGTCAACGTACAGGATGAGGCCGTTGACGAAGTCGGAAGCGGCAGAAGCCAGGAAGACAGCGGGTCCGCCCAGATCCTCAGCCTCGCCCCAGCGGCCTGCGGGGGTCTTGGCGACGATGAAGCTGTCGAAGGGGTGACGGCTGCCGTCGGGCTGACGCTCGCGCAGAGGTGCGGTCTGCGGGGTAGCGATGTAGCCGGGTCCGATGCCGTTGCACTGGATGTTGTACTCGCCGTACTCGGAGGCGATGTTCTTGGTCAGCATCTTCAGGCCGCCCTTGGCTGCAGCGTAGGCGGAGACGGTCTCACGGCCCAGCTCGCTCATCATGGAGCAGATGTTGATGATCTTGCCGCCGCCCTGAGCGATCATGTCGGGGATGACAGCCTTGGCGACGATGAACGGAGCGTTCAGGTCAACATCGATGACCTGACGGAACTGAGCAGCGGTCATCTCGGTCATGGGGATGCGCTTGATGATGCCGGCGTTGTTGACCAGAATGTTGATATGGCCGACTTCCTCGGTGATCTTTGCGACCATGGCGTTCACGGCGTCCTCATCGGTGACGTCGCAGACATAGCCGTGAGCCTTGATGCCGGCTTCTTCATAAGCGGCGATGCCCTTATCGACAAGCTCCTGCTTGATGTCGTTGAAGACGATGGTAGCGCCGTTTGCGGCCATTGCCTTTGCGATCGCCATGCCGATGCCGTAAGATGCGCCGGTGATGAGCGCGACCTTGCCGGTCAGGTCAAAGGATTTGGGAGTACACTGTGCCATAATTAAGTCCTCCAATCAGAATTTTGCTTTGCGGGGCGCTGCGCTGCCGGACGATACCTGTAGTCCAACTGCCGCCACGGGAAGCAGCAATTTGGACTGTCCGGCCCTGCGCCCTCTTGTATACTAGAGTAGCATTCTTTATTCCGACTGTCAAGGTGTTTTCTTGGCATAATTACTGCAAATTTTTTCTCATTTTGCTGCGTTTTCGTGAAATCGTCATAAAAACGGACTCTGCAAAGGCCGGGATTGCTGCTTGTTGCACACAATGGCCTTTCAGCCCAGTTTTTTCTTCTGCTGGTGGGCCATGATGGGCATGAGGATGGCCATCGGCATGAACCGCTGGGCCGTCGTTGCCGCCCGCATGAGGGCCGATGGGACGATGATGGTCTTGTGGCGGAGCATCCCCCGCATGGCCTCCTCCACGCAGAGTTCCGGGCTGATGCCCCGCAGTGCGAACACCACGTCGGCCCGCTCGTTGAACTCGGTGTCTACCGGGCCGGGGCAGAGGGCGCAGACGTAGACCGGGCTGTGCTGCTCCCGCAGCTCTTCCGCCACGCCCCGGGTCAGGCTGACGACGTAAGCCTTGGTGGCGTAGTAGCCCGCCATATAGGGTCCGCCCGGCAGCAGCCCGGCGGAGGACGCCACATTCAGCACGGTGCCGAAGCCCTGCGCCTCCATCTTTTTCACGGCGAACTTGAACAGCTGGTGCATGGCCAGCACATTGACCTTCGCCATGGAGAGCTCTTTCTCGCCGCTGGTCTCAAGAAAGCTGCCGCAGACGCCGAAGCCGGCGTTGTTGATGAAAAGATCGATGCGCTCGTCGGCCAGCGCCTCGCAGAGGCGGGCGCACTCGCTCTCCTGCTCCAGATCAGCGGGCAGGATGCGGCAGAAGGTGCTGTATTTCGCGGTGAGCTCTGCGGCCAGAGCTTCGAGACGGTCGGTGCGGCGGGCGGTGAGGATGAGCCGGAAGCCGAGGCGGGCATACCGGCGGGCAAACTCCCGGCCAATGCCGGAAGAAGCTCCGGTTATCCATACAGTTTTGGACATAAATTACTCCTTATAAAATCCGGAAGCCTTATCGATGGCTTCCAGCTCGTCAGCGGTGAAGGTGGTGTTGTTCAGGGCAGCGGTGGTAGGGACAGGGTGGAGCAGCGTGCAGGAGATGTAGCATACATGGCGGGAAACTTCCTTTCGTTCAGTTTACCCCATTGTAGCACGGAAAAACGGCAGAATCCACATAAAAGTGCAGCGCCCCGGCATCTTTGCTGCCGGGGCGCTATGAGAAAAAAGAAGAAAAGACGAGAAGCTCAGATTCAGGCGTCAGCCTTGACGTCGTTCTTGATGCTCCGGGCGGCCAGATAACGGGCCGGCTTCATGAGCAGTACGCAGCCGCCGTTGAAGACCAGAGAGCCGGCGATGTACACCCCGAAGAAGAGAGGCAGATTCGCTGCAAAAGTTGCGCTGTCGATGCAGGCGACGGTCAGGTAGGCAAAGCCCACATTGTTCAGCACCTTGGGGGCGTAGGGGTGCAGGATGATGAGGATGAAGAGCACCACGCCCAGCGGCAGCAGCAGGCCCAGCATCCCGCCCAGAACAGGCGTCAGCGCACCGATGGCCAGCATCGCCAGCACCGTGAGCACCATGCCCACAAGGCCGCCCAGCTCCACGCTGATAAAGCGGTCTTTGATGTCGCCCTCCATCGTAAAGAGCATGATGTTGCTCAAAAAGACGAGCCAGCTGTACTCAAACTCGATGGCGTGGAAAAAGGCGTTGGCGATCAGGATCCACGCCACCATCATCAGGCGGAAGTAGAGCAGGAAACGCTTGGTCACAGTTTCGTTCATGGAAAAACTCACTTTCCAGAAGCTGCTTTCATAAGCGGGGTGCAATGCTTGTGAAAACGGCTTCTTAACTTCGGCCTGCAAAAGCGGCTGGCCGGTCGTTTTTGTGTCGGATGAGGTTATTATACCCTGTCTGGAAGCAAAAGGCAATATTTGCTTGCCGATATATGCAATAAAAACTTGCCAAGTTTCAAAAAACAGCTTCGTCTTGTTGCCCGGCGTGGTTTGGAGTATAATAAAACCGTAAAAGAAAAACACCCTTTTCAAGGAGGAGATAAAACATGAACAAACCGGTCCTGGTGGTCATGGCTGCCGGCATGGGCAGCCGCTACGGCGGCATGAAGCAGATCGACCCGGTGGGTCCCTGCGGTCAGGTCATCGTGGATTATTCCCTGTACGACGCCCGCCGCGCAGGCTTCGAGACGGTCATCTTCGTCATCAAGCACGAGATCGAAGAGGCTTTCAAAGCCGCCATCGGCGACCGCGTGTCCAGGGTGATGGACGTGAAGTACGCCTTCCAGCAGCTGGACGAGCTGCCCGAGGGCTATACCATCCCCGAGGGCCGCGTGAAGCCCTGGGGTACCTGCCACGCGGTGCTGGCCGCAAAGCCCTGCATCCACGGCCCCTTCGCCGTCATCAATGCCGACGACTACTACGGCCCTGAGGCGTTCAAGGTCATCTACGATTACCTCTCCACCCACACCGACGGCGAGGCCTACGACTACTGCATGGTGAGCTACCTGCTCAAGAACACCGTTTCCGAAAACGGCAGCGTCGCCCGCGGCGTCTGCGCCCTCAACGAGGACAGCACCCTCCACAGCGTCACCGAGCGCACCCGCATCGAGACCTATGAGGGCGGCATCCACTACACCGAGGACGGCGGCGAGAGCTGGACGGACCTGCCCGGCGAGACGCCCGTGAGCATGAACCTCTGGGGCTTCGGTGAGAGCTTCGTGAAGGAAGCCGACCGGCGCTTTGCCCGCTGGCTGGATGAGAATCTGGAAAAGAACCCGCTCAAGTGCGAGTATTTCCTGCCGCTGGTGGTCAGTGAGCTCATCGGCGAAAAGAAAGCCGCCGTCAAGGTGCTGCGCAGCACCGATAAGTGGTATGGCGTCACCTACCGCGAGGATAAACCCGTGGTGGTGGAAGCCATCGCCAAAAAGACGGCCGACGGCCTTTACCCGGAAGATCTCTGGGCTTAATCTGCATAAAAAATACGGCTGGGACAGCGTCCCAGCCGTATTTTTTTATCTTTACTGGATGCCAAATCCGTTGAAGGAGTCGGGATATTCGTCCTCGAGCTGCTCGAGCAGGCTGCTGAGGGAGCGGTTGTTCTGACCGTGCTTCAGCTTGGGGTAGGCGCGGAGCATACGGCCCTTGCCCAGCAGATGGGTGCCGCGGCGGGTGCGGGCCTGCATGACCTGCGCACGGGCTGCCAGCTCTTCCTTGAGCTGTTCCAGCTGCAGGAATGCGGTGGTCTGCTCGGCTTTGCCCTGCGCGGCCAGCTTGACGGCCTTGGCCGCTTCGGCGGCGTTGAGGCGGGCAGTCTGGGAGGCGCGGCGTGCGGCCTCCATGGCCTCGTCGGCGCGGGTGCGCATGGTGGAAGCGGCCTCACGGGGCGACAGCTTGTCGTAGCTGTCCCGGGCCTCGGCGGCGGCCAGCTTGAGCTGCAGGCGGCTCTCGTCCATCTTCTGATCCATGTCCAGCGCGGTGGTGCCAAGGATCTCGGTCATGGCATCGCTGACAGCATGCATACTGTCGGCCACCTTCTCGAGAGCGTCCAGCTCCCGGGCGAGGTCGGAGGCGGCGATGGCGGTAGCCACCACGTCGGCGGCATACACCGCGTAGAGCAGACACATCAGCACAAAGCCCACCAGCGGCGGAATGATGTTCACCAGCGCGGCAATGGTGGGATGGATGACCTTGACCATCACCATGGCACCCACGCCCCACATCAGCGAGAACTCAAGGCAGACATAGCCGCCGATGTTGAAGGGCTTGTCGGTGTAGTCCCACCACCGGGTGCGGTAGAGCTTATACAGCGCCCATCCGCCTACCAGCTCCAAGGCACTGGGCAGGATGACGCCGCCGAGATACAGCAGCAACAGGTCATCTTCCAGCGGTGTGAGGAAGAAGAGCACCAGGATCATGCCGAAGCCGTAGATAGGGCAGACCGGGCCGTTCAGGAAGCCCCGGTTCACCAGCTGGCCGGTGGTGGCGGCGGCATACACCACCTCGACGCACCAGCCCAGACAGGAGTAGATAAGGAAAAACGCAAGGATATGATAAAGCGAGAAACCGCAGACTGTCGTATTGAGAAAAAACGACAAGGGGACACCTCCAGTCAGTTCTGTTTGCGGACGATCTTATATTCATCGCCCGGCTCAAAGTAAGGGCAGGCCGAAGTGGTATGGGAGAGATAGCGGGCCATCTCGTCCTCATCCAGTGCGCCGCCCTCGGCGCAGTACCAGCTGCCGTATTCGTCCTGCTGGTTGTTCAGGCAGTATTCACAAGGGTCAGACATTGCCTTCACCCTCGGCCTTGGCCGAAGCTTCGGCCTCCGCCTGCGCGGCCAGCTTCTTGAGCACCTTCGGCTCCACCCAGGTCACGGAGTCGTCGCCGGCCTTCTTGCGGGCGATGAGGGCCTTGATCTTAATGCCCATCTCGGTGAACATCCCCTCATGCTCGGTGCGGATGTTCCACTCCGGCTCGTTCTCGTGGAGGTCGTAAGTCTGCCAGACGATGTCGTAGCCGGAAGCGGGGAAGTAGGTCAGGCTGTCGCGGAACAGGTCATCGTCGTCGGTCTTGAAGTAGATCTCGCCGCCGTCCTTGAGGAAATCGCGGTACTGGATGAGCTGACGGGGGTAGGTGAGACGGTGCTTGTTGGAGGAAGCGTTCTTGCTCCACGGGTTGCAGAAGTTGATGTAGATGCGGCTGACGGTGTCCTCCGGGGTGATGACGCCCTTGATGCGCTCGATGTCGGTGCTCATGATCTTGACATTGTCGATGGGGCGGCCTGCCTCGGCGTAAGCGGCTTCGATCTTGCGCTTTGCGAGGATGAGCACCTTGTCGGTGATGTCGATGCCCAGATAGTTATTCTCGGGGTGGGCAGAGGCCAGCTGGGAGATGAAGCCGCCCTTGCCGCAGCCCAGCTCCAGCACGAAAGGCTGCTCCGGGCGGGCATACTGGCTGTGCCACTTGCCGCCCCAGATAAGGGGCTCGTGGACGTGGAAATCAGCGGCCATCAGTTCGTCGTGGGCGTAGGGCTTGAAACGCATTCTCATAAGATAGTATTCTCCTTGTGACGTGAAAAGTTTGTACTTACAGATCTTTTTTCAAAAATTCCTCCACCTGCTCCGGCGTGGCGGCGCAGCTGCCCTGGCAGATACCGGGCTTGCCGCCGCCGCGTCCGTTCAGGGCGGCGTTGAGGGCTTTGGTCAGGGCGCGGACGTCGCCGCCGGAGCGCGCGATGCAGTAGCCGGTACCCTTCTCGCTGGGCGTCAGAGCGGCGCAGAGACCGGTGGTGGCCTCGCTCAACCGTGCAGCCAGACGGTGCAGACCGTCCGGGTCGAGGCCGGGGACGGTGCGGATGGCCGTCTCGTCGGGGCCAAGCTGTGCGGCCAGTGCATCGAAGAGCTGACTGCACAGGCCGAAGTGGGCGAATTTCAGGGCCGTGTACTCGTCGTACACCCGGTGGACCGCCACGGCGGTCTGGTCGGCCTTGGCCGAGAGCAGTGCGCCGATGTCGGCCTGACGGCTCCGCATGGCCTGCGCTTCCCGCAGGGCGCGTCCGCCGCAGACGACGCTGAGCCGGACACCGCCCTTGTAGTTCTCAGAGGTGAGGATCTTGATTTGTCCCACCTGTCCGGTGGCGGCGGTGTGGGTGCCGCAGCAGGCGCAGACGTCCGCGCCCGGGATGGTCACGATGCGCACCTGCCCGGCGATCTCTTTTTTGCTGCGGTAGGTCAGCGCCGCCAGCTCTTCGGGGGTGGGGTAGGTGATGAGCACCGGCACATTCTCCCAGATGATGCGGTTGGCGGCAAGCTCTGCCTCCCGCAGGCCCTCGGCGGAGATGGGGACGCTGGTGTCCATCCGCACGGCGTCGGAGCCGATATGGAAGCCCACGTTCTCCGCCCCGAACATCTGGTGCAGGATGCCGGAGAGGATGTGCTCGCCGGTGTGCTGCTGCATCTTGTCGAAGCGCCACTCCCAGTCGATGGTGCCGGTGACGGCGGCACCGGGCTGTGCGGTCTCGGGCAGGGCATCCACCCTGTGCCAGATGATGCCGTTCGTCTCGTGGACGTCGGTGACATTAAGCACCGTGCCGTCGGCGAGGGTCAGCGTGCCTCTGTCGGCGGGCTGACCGCCCCCTTCGGGGTAGAACACCGTGCTGTCCAGCGCGATGCGCCCGCCGCCCGTTTTTGCGTCCGCCTCTGCGGCCAGGATGACCCCGGCGGCAGTCTTGCGGAATGCGTCGTTCTCAAAATATTTTTCCGTGCGCTGCATGGCACGATACCTCCTGCAATAAAAACGATATTATCCCACTATAAAACTAAGTATACCACGTTTTTTGCCTGTGGAAAATAGTCTTCGCTTATGTTATGATAGGAAACAGCAGAAACCCAAACGGAATATAAAGCGAGGAAGGTATCATCATGCGTGAAAGTGGAATCCTGATGCCGGTGTCCAGCCTGCCCGGCCCCTATGGTATTGGCTGCTTTGGCGCCGAAGCGCTCAAGTTCGTGGATTTTCTGGCCGCTGCGGGCCAGCACATCTGGCAGCTGCTGCCCCTCAGCCCCACCGGCTACGGCGACAGCCCCTACCAGAGCTGCTCTGCCTTTGCGGGCAACCCCTACTTCATCGACCTCGACGCTCTCAAGGCCGACGGCCTGCTGACCGCCGCCCAGCTCAAGGCGGAAAAGTGGGGCGATGACCCGCTTTCGGTGGACTACGGCACTCTCTACACCAGCCGCTATAAGGTGCTGCGCACCGCCTACGCCGCATGGCGCGAGAAGTACGCCGGTCTCCACGGCTGCGCCCATTACTACCCCGACGACTACTACGCTTTCGCCCTTGCCAACGACAGCTGGCTGAATGATTACGCCCTCTACATGGCCCTCAAGACCGCCAACGGCATGAAGAGCTGGACTGAGTGGCCCCGGGACTACCGCCTGCGGGACGCCGCCGCGCTGGCAAAGTTCGCAGCAGAGCAGGAAGAGGAGATCGGCTTCTGGAAGTTCCTGCAGTACGAGTTTGCCACCCAGTGGAAAAAGGTCAAGGACTACGCCAACGCCAAGGGCGTGAAAATTCTGGGCGACATCCCGATCTACGTCTCTGCCGACTCGGTGGATGCATGGGTGGGCGGCGAGCTCTTCGAGCTGGACGCGCAGGGAGGCTTTGCCCGCGTGGCCGGCTGTCCGCCGGATTATTTCTCCGCAGACGGCCAGCTTTGGGGAAACCCGCTGTATAACTGGCCGTATCATAAACAGACGGGATATGCCTGGTGGATCCGGCGTGTCCGCCACGCCCTCGGCATCTACGACCTGCTCCGCATCGACCACTTCCGCGGCTTCGACACCTACTGGGCCATCCCGGCGGGCAGCTCTACCGCCTGCACCGGCAAGTGGGAGATCGGCCCCCGGATGGACTTGTTCCGCGCACTGGAAGCTGCCCTTGGCAAGCTGCCCATCATCGCGGAAGATCTGGGCGAGCTGTTCCCCAGCGTCCGCGAGCTGCTGGCCGACAGCACCTTCCCGGGCATGAAAGTTTTGCAGTTCGCTTTCGGCGGCGGCGACAACGAGTATCTGCCCCACAACCACGTCAAGAACAGCGTGGTCTACCCGGGTACCCACGACAACACCACCCTCACCGACTGGTGGGAGAACGCCGCTACCGGGAAGGAAAAGGCCAACGCCGCCGCTTATCTCCACCTGACCCCCTGCAAGCCCACCGCGAAGGAAGTGGCCGCTGTCAAGCCGGACGCTGCCCGCATCGCGCTGCTGCGTGCGGCCCTCGGCTCTGTGGCTGACCGGGCCATCATCCCCATGTCCGACTGGCTGGGTCTGGGCGCAGAGGCCCATCTGAACACCCCCGGCAAGCTGGGCGGCAACTGGACCTGGCGCGCCGCGGAGGGCTTCGACGCAGAGCCTCTGGCCAGCCGCATCCAGGCCGAGTGCGAGGTCTACTGCCGCGCCGAGGAGCCGGTCGAAAAAAAGGCAAAAACCTCAATTTGACGGAAATGTAAAAAATCTTTTTGAAAATTGTGCGTTTTGCTGGTAAGCGCCCCGCCATCGTGGTATAATCGCATGAGAGGCAGTCAGGGATAAGAACCTGTTTTCACAGCGATACACTGGCCATGAAAACAGGCTCGACTGTGAAAAGGCAGAGCACCGGGAAGGAAGACCCGGTGTATAAAATGGGGAAAAAACGCATGAAAAATGAATGGACTGAGCAGGACTTGCGGCAATTCGTCGAAAGTTCGCGGCCTGTGTTTCAGGATGTGAGCCTGACGCAGGTGGACGAGGACGCCGACCGCTGCTGGCAGGACGACGGCCTGATGGTGGACTACGAGCTGCGCGGCGGTCAGGTGGACTGTGTGCTGCGCCGCTGTGTCGTGGCCGACGGAAAGGTGTGGCAGCTGCAGATGACGGCCCCTCTGGCAGGCAATGACCTGCCCGAAGACCGGATGACCCCGCGGGAGCGGGAGATGTGCCGCGACGACATGAACCACGACTTTGTGACGGGGGTGTTCAACCGCCGCTACTACGAGACGGAATTCTGCACGAAACTCGATGAGTGGACCGACTGCCACCGCTGCGCGGCGCTGGCGCTGGTGTCCATCGACGGCGCAGAGAAGCTTTCCGCGCGGGAGAGCGACGCCGTCATGGGCCAGCTGGTCTGCTTTGTGGCAAACCAGTGGAAAAAGCACTTCGACCAGCCTGCTGAGCGGGTGGTTTGCCGCCTGAGCGACACTCTGTTCGCTATCGGCTGCGCCGACCGCACCCGCCGTGAGCTGGAAGAGGAGCTGAAAGCCATCTACGCCGAGATGCCCAAGGAGTGTGTGGCCTCGGTGGGCCTGATGCGCCGGGTGCCGTTCACCCAGTCCATCGGCGTGGCTGGCACCCGCGAGGTGCGCTGCAAGAACTGGGACGCCCTCTATGACCTGTGCGAGAAGCGGCTGGCCGCTGCACAGACCGCCGGCGGCGACCGCATCTACGACGGCGAATAATGCATAAGAGTCCCCCTTTTGAGAGAAACTACCCTCAAAAGGGGGATTTTTGTATGGAAAACCAGAAAAACGACAATCTCAATATGCTGGAAGCCATCGTGCAGAACACCGAGATGGGGAAGAACACCCTCGACCAGCTCGTGCCGATGGCGGAGGATGAGCAGTTCAAGGCGGAGCTTCTGCGCCAGCGCAATATCTACCGCCAGCTCAATCAGGAGGCCCACGCCGCCATCGACGCCTGCGGCGGCTCGGCCCAGGGCCAGAGTGCCATGGCGAAGCTCAACACCAAGGTGAGCATCGGCATGAAGACCATCACCGACAGATCTACCCGCAACCTCGCCGAGATGCTCACCCAGGGCAGCGGCATGGGCGTGGTGGACTGCATCAAATCTCAGAAGGACTACCCCGACGCCGCGCCGGGGTCGAAGAGGCTGATGCAGAAGCTGCAGGATTTCGAGGAGGATAACAGGCTGAAGCTGGAGCAGTATTTGTAAACAAACAGAAGCCGGTCTTGTGACCGGCTTCTGTTGCTGTCTGTTACAGAGATTCGACCATCGCGGCGACGATCTTGGTCGCGGTGGCGACGTACTCGGTGATGCTGAACTTTTTGACCACCAGCACCTCGTGGCCGTCCTCGTCGGCGTTATCGCTCATGGCGCGGAGGATGACGCAAGGCACATCGTTCTTGGCGGCGATCTGACTCACGGCCGCACCCTCCATCTCCACACAGTCGGGGGCGCATTTGGCCTCGATGGCGGCTTTGGTGGCGCTGTCGCCCACGAACATATCGCCGGTGGCGATCTTGCCTGCCAGAGCCTTGACGCCTGCATCGGCGCAGGCTTTCTCGGCGGCGGCGATAAGGGCCGGGTCGCCGGTGTACTCCTTCAGGAAAGGCGGATTCTGGCAGATCATATCCAGCTGGGCGTCGTGGTAAAGCACCGTCTTGCCGATGACGACGTCGCCGATGCCGATCTTGCTGGTCATGTTGCCTGCGATGCCGGAGAAGATGATCTTCTCGGCACAAAACCTGGTGATGAGCACCTGGGTGGTGGCAGCGGCGTTGGCCTTGCCCATGCCTGCACAGCAGACGACCACCTGCTTGCCGGCCAGCGTACCCTTATGATACTCCACGCCGCCGTAGGGCTCGACCGTGACATTTTCCAGCCTGGCGCAGAGCTGGTCCACTTCGTCGGGCATTGCGCCCATGATACCGATAATCATAATTTTAATCCTTTTCTGCTTTGGCTCCCCTTTCTAGGGGAGCTGTCGAGCGGTAGCGAGACTGAGAGGTTGTTCCTCTGTTTTACACATTGAACAGGAACTCGATGACATCGCCGTCCTTCACGACGTACTCCTTGCCCTCGGTGCGCTGCAGGCCCTTGGCCTTGACAGCAGCGTAATCGAAATCGTGGGCCTCGAGGTCGCTGTAGGCGATGACGCTGGCGCGGATGAAGCCGCGCTCAAAGTCGCTGTGGATCTTGCCGGCAGCCTGCGGAGCCTTGGTACCCTTGCGGATGGTCCAGGCGCGGCACTCCTTCTTGCCGTCGGTCAGGAAGGAGATGAGGCCCAGCAGGTCGTAGCTGGCGGTGATGAGGTTGTCGAGGCCGCTTGCCTCGATGCCCATCTCGGCGAGGAAGGCTTTCTTTTCCTCGGGGCTGTAGTCGGCGATGTCCTCCTCGGTCTTGGCGCAGATGGGGATGTAGCGTGCGCCCTCTTCCTTGGCGCGTGCGGCCACCAGCGGGACGTACTTGTTATTCTCGATGCCCTCCATCAGGTCGTCCTCGCCCACATTGCAGGCGTAGAGGACGGGCTTTGCGCTCAGCAGGCCCATCTCGTGGAGCACGGTCTGCTGCTCGGCGTCGTTCTCGTCGAAGTCGAAGCTGCGGGCGGGCTTGCCGGATTCCAGATGGGCGGCCAGCTGCTGCAGCCATGCGGCCTCGGCGGCAGCCCCCTTGTTGTTGCCGCTCTTTGCGGCCTTGGCCATGCGGCCTGCGCGGTTCTGGACGACTTCGAGGTCGGAGAGGATGAGCTCGTAGTCGATGGCGTCGATGTCGGCGATGGGGTCTACGGCCTCGGCCTTGGTCACGTCCTCCACGACATGGATGATGTTGTCGTCGTCGAAGCAGCGCACGACATGGACGATGGCGTCGCACTCGCGGATGTGGCCGAGGAACTTGTTGCCGAGGCCGGCACCCTGACTTGCGCCCTTGACGAGGCCGGCGATGTCCACGAACTCCACGATGGCGGGGGTCTTCTTGTTGGTCTGCCAGATCTCAGCCAGCTTATCCAGCCGCTTGTCCGGCACGGCCACGATGCCGCTGTTGGGCTCGATGGTGCAGAAGGGATAGTTTGCAGCCTCCGCGTTCTTGGTGGAGGTGATGGCGTTGAACAGAGTGGACTTGCCGACGTTGGGCAGGCCGACGATACCTAATTTCATATAAAATACGCTCCTTCACGTTATGGTAGACATAATAATACATCTACCATTATACGCGAAGGAGCGTATGAGTGCAAGTATCAATCCTTCAGTTTGCTCAGATAGCGGTAGACGGTCGCTTCCGAGGAGCCCAGCTGTGCCGCCACCTCGCTGACTGCGCCCTTCATGTAGAAGATGCCCGCCTGCTGCAGGTCGTCCACGATGCGGATCTTCTCGTCCATGGTCAGCCGATCCGGGGGCAGGCCGGCGGTGCCGGTCACATCGGTGATAGCGGCCTGCACCGCGTCGGGCAGGCTGCTGACGAAGTTTTCCACCCCAACGCTGGGGCCGGGCTCCTGATGGGCCCCGCAGAGGGCCAGAAGCTCCTGCGCCATCCGGCTGTACTTGGCGGCGTCAAAGTTGATGCAGAGCATCCCGATGAGCTCGCTGCCGTCCTTGATGAACATGGTGGAGGAGCGCAGCCGCCCTTTGGCCTGCGACGCGCCCTGATAGCCTGCCACATAGGGCTGCTTTTCGTAGACTTTGCCGTGGATGAACCGCAGGGCCATGTTGGACAGCGGTGCGCCCTCGGTGCGGCCGCTGATGTTGTTGTTCACGATGGCTGCGATGGTGCCTTCCTCGCTGGTCAGGTCGTGCAGCACCACTTCATAGTCCGGCCCCAGCGCCTCGCCCAGAAACGAAACGAGTGTCCGGTAGGGTTCCAGCCGTGCATCCATGTATGTCACCACTTTCCACGTTGTTTCATGAGGGAAATGATGAGAATTTATTCTCATCCTGCTGCCTATATCATATCACGTTCGTGTGTTGTTGACAATGAAAAATGGAAAACTCAATGCATTTTCGTGAAAGTGCTTCAAAATGTCCGCGAAATTTGTCACAAGTGATAATAATTTCTCATCGAGAGAGAAAATTGTTGACTTTTGCCGCCCACCGCGTTAGGATAGGGTCAGGACAAGGGGCATCAAGGCAAGCGATGCCCCTGCAATTCGGAAAAAGGAGAGAGAATTATGAAACAGGCACTCGCCACTACACAGGCGCCCGCCGCCATCGGGCCGTATTCGCAGGGCATCGCAGCAGGCCAGACGGTCTACGTCTCCGGCCAGCTCCCCATCGACCCCGCCACCGGGGCCATCCCCGAGGGCATCGCGGCCCAGACCGCACAGTCCCTCAAGAACATCCAGGGCATCCTTGCCGAGCAGGGCATGACTCTGGCCGATGTGGTCAAGACCACGGTCTTTCTGGCCGACATGAACGACTTTGCTGAGATGAACAAAGTTTACGGCGAATACTTCGCCCAGCCCTTCCCCGCACGGAGCGCCGTGCAGGTGGCGAAACTGCCGAAAGGCGCACCGCTGGAGATCGAATGCATCGCCGTGAAGTAACAGAGCATCCTATAAGAGAAAGAGACGGTGCAATACTATGGAACAGAATATGTTCATCCGCATCCTGAACAGTGAGATGGAGCTGGCTACCGGCTGCACCGAGCCGGGCGCTGTGGCGCTGACTGCCGCCGAGGCGGGTCAGGCCCTGCGGAAGGCCGGTGTGGACAAGGCCGAAGAGATCACGGTCAACGCCAGCATCAACATCATCAAGAACGCCATGTCGGCGGGCATCCCCGGCACCGATTACGAGGGCATGGACTATGCCGCCGCTATCGGTGCGCTGGGCGGCGACCCGGTCTATCTGCTGGAAGTCATGAACCACGTCCCCCGCGAGACGGTGGAAGCTGCCGCCGCGCTGGTCAAGGCCGGCAAGGTCAGGGTGAATGTGGCCCAGGTGCCGCAGAAGCTTTACATCGAGGTCATTGCCAAGGGCGGCGGCCATACGGGCCGTGCCATCGTCCGCGACCTGCACACCAACGTCGTGCTGGTGGAGCAGGACGGTGTGGCCACCCTCGACAAGCGGGACACGGACACCACCGCCGCAGGCGACAGCGATGTGGTCTCCCCGGAGCAGATCGCGTCCTTCCTGACCGTCCGCTCCATCTGGGACTACTGCACCAAAGAGCTCGACCCGATGAACGACCCCATCGACATCATCCGCAGTGCCGTGAAGGTAAACTCCGTCATCAGCGATGAGGGCCTCTCGAAGGAGTACGGCCTCGCCATTGGGCGCAACCTCGACCTCAACTGCCGCAAGGGTCTCATGACCCGCGATCTGACCACCAACTCCATGATAGCCGCCGCTGCGGGCGCAGACGCCCGTATGGCAGGCGCTCCGGTGTCGGTGGTGGCAAACTCCGGCAGCGGCAATCAGGGCATCACTGCGACGATGCCCGTCGTGGCTGCTGCCCGCTGGCTGGACATCGACGAGCCCACCATGCTGCGTGCCGTCACCCTGTCGAACCTCATCGCCATCCGCATCAAGTCGAAGTTTGGCCGTCTGAGCAACCTGTGCGGCGCCACCGTCGCCGGCACCGGCGCGGCCTGCGGCATTACATACCTGCTGGGCGGCGGCTACCATGAGATATGCTGCGCGATCCAGAACATGGTGGGCAATGTCACCGGCATGGTGTGCGACGGCGCAAAGGCCGACTGCGCCCTGAAAATTTCCACCTGCGTCAATGCCGCCTGTCAGGCAGCAGCCATGGGTGCCCGCGGCGTCCGCGTCCAGAGCACCGACGGCATCGTGGAAGAGAACGTGGAGCGCACGCTGGACAACTTCGCTATCCTCAGCACCCACGGCACCAGCGACAGCGTCATCCTCGACCTGATGCTCAACAAAGAACATACTCCGGACGCCGAATAAGCGTCCTCGCAGCACCCTGGCAAGCCTGCATCCGCATCCTGCAAAAAACACCCTGCGCCCGAAGCGCAGGAGAATTAGGGGTAAAATATTATGAAAAAGCTATTCAATAATCTGCCGTTCCGGCTGCTTCTCGGTATCATCATCGGCGTCATCCTGGGCCAGGTCTTCCCGGAGAGCGTCATGAAGGTGGTCGTCACCTTACAGTATATCATGGGCCAGCTCATCACCTTCTGTGTGCCGCTCATCATCATCGGCTTCATCGCTCCGTCCATCACCAAGCTGGGCAAGAACGCTTCCCGCCTGCTGGGCGTGGCGATCGTGATCGCTTACGTTTCCTCTGTCTGCGCAGCCCTCATGAGCGCCGGCGCAGGCTACGCCCTCATCCCGCACCTGTCCATCGACACTGAGGTGGCCGGTCTGCGGACCCTGCCCGACGTCGTGTTCGAGCTGAACATCCCCCAGATCATGAGCGTCATGAGCGCCCTCGTGCTCAGCGTTCTCGTTGGTCTGGCCGCTACCTGGACCAACAGCAAGCTCACCTGCGACTTCCTCGGCGAGTTCCAGAACATCGTGCTGGACATCGTCGGCAAGATCATCATCCCCATGCTGCCCTTCTATATCGCCGCTACCTTCTGCAACCTGAGCTATGAGGGCATGATCACCCACCAGCTGCCCGCCTTCATCCAGATCATCCTCATCGTCATGGCAGGCCACTATATCTGGCTGGCTGTCCTGTATCTGCTGGCCGGCGCATACTCCGGCAAGAACCCCTGGGAAGTCCTCCGCCACTACGGCCCCGCTTACCTGACCGCTGTCGGCACCATGTCCAGCGCCGCCACCCTGGCTGTCGCTCTGGACTGCGCCCGCAAGAGCAAGGTCCTGCGCAAGGATATGGTCAGCTTCGGCATCCCCCTGTTTGCCAACATCCACCTCTGCGGCTCTGTCCTGACTGAGGTCTTCTTCTGCATGACCATCTCCAAGATCCTCTACGGCCACCTGCCCAGCATCGGCACCATGCTCCTCTTCTGCGCCCTGCTCGGCATCTTCGCCATCGGCGCTCCCGGCGTCCCCGGCGGCACCGTCATGGCTTCTCTGGGCCTCATCACCGGCGTTCTGATGTTCGATGACGCCGGCACCGCTCTGATGCTCGCCATCTTCGCCCTGCAGGACAGCTTCGGCACCGCCTGCAACGTCACCGGCGACGGCGCTCTGACCCTGATGCTGACCGGCTACGCCGAGAAGCACGGCATCAAGAACAACGACAACATCCAGAGCCCCGTTCTGTAAAGACTGCTTCAAAGGATCTGAGCGCATTTCCCTGAAAATACCAGAAACCGGGCTGCGTCCCCCATTCTGACCAGCCCGTGATATGCAAAAGGGGCCTCCTGCAAAGGAGGCCCCTTTTGGTGCGTTATAGGGAGACAGGCGGCTTGGGGAAGGGCCGGAGCGTGTCGCTGACGCCGGTGATATAGTTCATATCGACGTCGTAGAATTTCGCCAGCTGGATGAGGCACTCGACCGGGATGCGCACTTTGCCCTTTTCGTAGTCGGAATAGGTGGTCTGGGCGACGTGGATGGCCCGCGCGACCTGCGTCTGGTTGAGGTCATGATCGCTGCGCAGTGCCTTGATGCGTTCTGTGTATAGCATAGGATTCACCTCTTTGTAGAAAGTCTACAAAGGATGGCCCGAATATCTTGATTTTTAACGGATAATCCGTTAAAATAAAAAGTGAAAGGAGAGATGGAAATGTTTGTTTTCTTTACGATACCTTGGATATTCGTCATTGCGCTTGTTGTAATGGCTTTGGGCGTAGGTGTCAGTGTACTTCAGTTTATTTTAGACCACATTATCATCATTTCAATCATCCTCTGGCTTCCGGTAGCGTGGGTCACATGGACAATGTGGAAGTATTATGATGATGACGATGACGAAAAGGTGGAGTGTGTGCTATATCCTCTTTTTCTGGTTCCGGCGTATGCGGCTATAATACAAATAATTGTTTCTGTGATGGAAGCACTGGAAAACGACTTGTTCGGATTCTTTTTGATGTTTTTTACCGTGCCGCTCGAAGTAATAATAGTTCTCGTGGGATGCATGGGAATTGCATGGGCGTTGGTGTGGCTCTATAAAAAAGTTATTAAATCGAAACTCGTTACGATAGTGCTTGGTGCTCTGGTAGCTGCCCCAATGACGTACTTCCTCTGGAATCTGAACTGGTGACAATGAGCAACACGATACTTACTGGTGAGGCGGCTGCCGACATCCTCGCCGCCATGCAGAAAGCCGGACTGAACGGCTGGGAGATGTTCGTACCCGAAGGTGTAGAGGAGATCGCTCCGGGGGCTTTTGCGGGGATGAAGAATCTCCGGCGGGTGCAGCTGCCCAAAACACTGCGGAGAATCGGTGCAGCTGCGTTTTATGGCTGCGGAAATCTGGCTCAAATCGCATTGCCCGCCGGGCTGGTGGAACTCGGCACAGCGGCATTCAAGAACAGCGGCTTGCAGGAAGTGAGTGTCCCGACCAGAGCGTTAAAGCTGGGCGGCGAAGTTTTCGCAGACAGTGCTTTGCGGTGCGCCGAGATAAAAGGACGCCAGACGGGAGAGGCGATGTTCCGTGGATGCCGCCAGCTGACAAAATTACAGCTGAACAGCAACACCCGAAAAATCGAGGCCGGAATGTTCCGGGACTGCGCCGCCTTAAAAACGCTCCGGCTGCCGGAGAAGCTGGAGCAAATTGGAATAGAAGCATTCGCGGGCTGCGGCGCACTGGAACGGCTGAGCATCCCGGAAAGTGTGCGTGAGATGGGGGAGGGCGCGTTCCGGGGCTGTGCATTTGAGACGGTCCATATCCCGGAGGCTGTCGAAGAACTGCACTGGGAGATGTTCAGCGAGTGCAGACAGCTAAAGAGCGTGTATATCCCGGCGGGCGTGAAATACATAGAAGCGGATGTGTTTTACGGCTGTGATGCGCTGAAAAATGTCTGCTTCGGTGCAGACCTTGCCGCAATGCAGGCTATCCGCATCGGCGAGGGTAACGAAGCACTTTCAAAAGCGGTTTTGCGCTGTGGGATTTTGAACAAGCCGGAGACCGGAGAAAAGTAAAGAGGGCGGGAGGGACGAACAATGTCCCTCCCGCCCTCTTTGTCTGCCAAAGATTCAAAAATCATACAAAACCTTCTTTATTTTGTCATAACTGTCCCGTATAATAGAATATAGATCAACATCAGAATTGCGGCCAGCGCCCGGCGAGGGCTGGCTTTGGACTGGATAGAGGAGGAACACTCACATGGCAAACGAAAAGATACTCGTTGTGGACGACGATACCAACATCTGCGAGCTGCTGCGGCTCTACCTGACCAAGGAGGGCTATCAGGTCACGACGGCCAACGACGGCGAAGAGGGCCTTGAAAAGTTCAACCAGCTCAAGCCCGACATGGTGCTGCTGGACGTCATGATGCCCAGGATGGACGGCCTCGAGGTCTGCCGCCGCATCCGCAAGCTGGGCAACACCCCGGTCATGATGCTGACGGCCAAGGGCGAGACCTTCGATAAGGTGCTGGGCCTCGAGCTGGGCGCAGACGACTACATGGTCAAGCCCTTCGACACCAAAGAGGTCGTGGCCCGCATCAAGGCGGTGCTGCGCCGCTGCACCGTCACCACGTCCCAGACCGAGAGCACCGAGGGCGTCATCGAGTTCGACAACCTCCGTCTCGACATGAACAGCTACGAGCTGCGGGTCAAGGGAAAGGTGGTGGAAGCTCCCCCGAAGGAGCTGGAACTGCTGAACTGCCTCGCCTCTCACCCCAACCGGGTCTATACCCGCGACCAGCTGCTGGACGAGGTGTGGGGCTTCGAATACTACGGCGACAGCCGCACCATCGACGTCCATGTCAAGCGCCTGCGCGAGAAGCTGGCCGGTGCTTCCGATAAATGGGAGCTGAAGACCGTCTGGGGCGTGGGCTATAAATTCGAGGTGCGTCAGTAATGCGCAAAAGTGTTTCCGTTGCGTTCTTCTCGCTTATGAGCACCCTGCTCATCTTCGGCACGGTGATCATGGGCGGCTCGGAGCTGGTGCTGTTCAGCAACTACTTCGCCCAGGAGCGGTACGATGTGCTGGACGAAGTGGTCAATGTGGCCCAGCGCACGGCGTCCCATCTGGTGCAGGAAGCCGCTCTGCCGGAAGGCGAAGAACTGGAAGCCCTGAACACCAAGCTCGAGCTCATCGGCGAGAGCGCGGAAGTGTACCTGTTCTTCACCGACTGCGACGGCAACGTGGTGCTGGCCTCAGACCCGGACGATCTGGCCGGGGATGTGGTGGAGGCGTCCGTGCTGGAAAAGTCGGCCAAGGCCAAGGAGAATTATCACATCTTCGGCACGCTGGACGGCGTACTGACCGAGAAGAGCTACATTTCGGTGCATGAGATGCGCAGCGAGAGCGGCGAGTGTACCGGCTACCTTTTCCTCTGCTCGTCGGGCGACCGGCTGGTGGAGTTCCGCAAGGAGTTCTTCTCGAACTTCTTCCTCTCGGCCTGTCTGATGCTGCTGGTGGCCAGCGTCCTCACCAAGGTGATGATGCATAAGCTCACCGACCCCATCCAGAAGGTGACGGACGCGGCCCAGCGCTTCGGCGGCGGCGACCTGTCCGTCCGGGTCGAGGGCGTGGACGGCGAAGGCGAAGTGGCCGACCTGGCCCGCACCTTCAACCAGATGGCGGACAATATCCAGTCCAACGACAACTCCCGGGGCCAGTTCATGGGCAATATCGCCCACGAGCTGCGCACCCCCATGACCACCATCAAGGGCTTCATCGACGGCATTCTGGACGGCACCATCCCGCCCGATATGCAGAACCACTACTTACAGCTGGTCAGTGAGGAGACGGGCCGTCTGGCGCGCCTCATCCAGAATATGCTGGACCTCTCGAAGCTGGAGAGCGGCGAATATCAGGTAAACGCCCGGATGTTCAACATCTGGGAGACGCTGACCGGCGTGGCCCTCTCGGCAGAGCAGCGCATCAACGACGGCATGATCGACATTGACGGCCTGACCATGGATGAGAAGGTGCTGGTCTATGCCGACCCCGACCTCATCCATCAGGTGGCCTACAATCTGCTGGACAACGCCATCAAGTTCACCCCGGCAGGCGGCACCATCCGCTTCGGGGTGGAGAGGCTGGGCCCGGAGGTGGAAGTCTCCATCTGGAACTCCGGCCAGGGCATCAGCCCCGAGGCGCTGCCCTACGTCTTCCAGCGCTTCTACAAAGAAGACCAGTCCCGGGGCCTCCACGCCCGGGGCGCAGGCCTCGGCCTGAACATCTGCAAGGTGCTGGTCAACCTCTCCGGCGGCCAGATACGGGTGGAGAGCAAGCAGGGCGAGTGGTGCAGGTTCGTCTTCACCCTGCCCGTCCAGCCCCCCAACCCCGGCGGCATGAAGCGTCTGCCCGACGAGAGCGGCCGCCCCGGTGCGGTGGAAGACCCGGCCAGCATGAAGCCGGTAGACTAACTTCACAGCGGTCAGACTGCCCCTCAAAGGAGCGGTCTGGCTGCTTTTTGCATTGTGGAAGAGGGGAGATACGCAGAACTTTACGTCTTTTCCGTGAAAAACACGGCGGTGGGTTTGATTTTTTTGCTGTTTTCATGTAAACTATAATCGACTATGCCGACTGCTCCTGTGGGAGATGCCGCAGGGACGGCGGCAGAGCAAAATTACAAAAATTCTCTAAAAAATAACGGGGAGTAAAATAAAATGACAACGATCAGTCCTTCTATCCTTTCGGCTGACTTCAGCCATCTCGGCGCAGACTGCCGCGTGGTGCTGGATGCCGGTGCGCAGATGCTGCATTATGACGTGATGGACGGCCACTTCGTGCCGAACATCAGCTTTGGCGTCCCGGTGCTTAAGAGCCTGCACAAGGCTCTGCCGGACGCTTTCTATGACGTCCACCTGATGATCACCCACCCCAAGCAGTACGCCGGGGCTTTTGCCAAAGCCGGTGCCAGCCTGCTCAACTTCCACCTCGAGTGCGACGACGACATCCAGGAGACCATCGACGCCATCAAGGCCCAGGGCTGCAAGGTGGGCATGACCATCAAGCCCGGCACCCCGGTGGAAGAGCTGGGCTACTACCTCGACCAGCTGGACCTCGTGCTGGTCATGAGCGTGGAGCCTGGCTTCGGCGGCCAGAAGTTCATGCCTTCGGCCCTCGACAAGCTCCGCTGGCTCAAGGCGGAAAAAGACCGCCGCGGCCTGAAATTCCTGCTGGAAGTGGACGGCGGCGTGGATGCCGCCACCGCTCCGCAGTGCGTCGCCGCCGGTGCGGACGTGCTGGTGGCGGGCAGCGCCATCTTTGGCGCCGCCGACCCCGCCGCGGCCGTCCGTGCGATGGCAGCTCTCTGAGAGGGGACTGCCCATGGATGAAGCATTGATCCGGCTGCAGGAGGAAGAACTCCAGCGCACCGGCAGATACTATAAGCACATCTGCTTTCTCTGTGTGCCGCTGCTCTGCGTCTCCTGCTACCTCTACGGCCTGCGCCCGCTGCTGCTCTGCGGCTTTGCGGTGCTGATGGGCAACCTGTGCGACCGGCTCATCTCTCTGCTGCGCCGCCGCGTCTATCAGGCCGGGGATTATTCCAACGAGAGCTTTGCCCTCGTCATCACCCTGCTGATGCCCGCGACGGTGGACTGGTATGTCCTCGCCGCCGCTATTCTGGCCGGTGTTCTCATCGGCAAAGAGGTCTTCGGCGGCTATGGCAGCTACCCCTTCCACCCCGCCGCCGTGGGCTACGCGGTGGCGGCAGTGTCCTGGCCGGAGCAGGTCTTCCGCTATCCGTCCCCATACGCCGATATCCCGCTCTGGGACGCCTCCGGCGTGGCAACATCCAGCACCATCTCGGACACCCTGCGCAGCGGCGGCCTCATCAACATCAGCGCCCTGTCGCTGGTGCTGGGCGAGTATGCCGCCCCGATGGGGACCGGTGCAGCCATCGTGCTGGTGGCCTGCGGCCTCTTCCTCTGGATGCAGAAGGATGTGCGGCTGAGCGCCTCCCTGAGCTTCCTCATCACGGCGGGCCTCATCGTCTTCTTCTTCCCGCGCCAGCTGGGTCTGACGGAGGGGACCGCCTTTACGGCGGGCCTTGTGTTCCGCCTGCGCTGTGTGCGCGACGAGATGCTGACGGGCGCGATGCTCTTCAGCGCCGTCTTCCTGCTCAATGAGCCTTACACCTGCGCCCACCACCGGCTGGGCCGCATCCTCTACGGCGTCATGGTGGGAGCCTTTACGATGGGCTTCCGCTACTTCGGCGTCTACGAGACGGGCGTCTGCTTCGCCATTCTGGCGGTCAACAGCATCTCCGGCTGGCTCGACCGCACCGAAGTCCGCCTCCATGAGCTGATAAAGAGCGGCAGATACTTCAAAGAGAAGAAGACCGGAAAGGGGGATGCGGAATGAAACGTCATGCTGCAGAACTCCTCACCCGGGACCCGGAAAGATTCTTCCACCATGACCGCGTCTTCCTGAACAACCCTGTGGTCATGCAGGGCATGGGCCTTGCGCCGCTGGTCGTCCTTGCGACGAGCGGCCAGAACGCCCTGATGCTGGCCGTGGCCGTGGCGCTGCTGCTGACGCCCTCCCGGATGCTGGCCTGCCTGCTGAGCCGCCTGTTCCCCCTGCGGGAGGAGCATCCGGCCAACGCAGAACTGGAAAAGAAGCTGCTGCCCCGCAGCATCCTCTATTCGGGCAGCGCGGCAGTGGTCTATCTGGCGGCATACCCCATCCTGAACCGGCTGTTCGGCGTGAGCCTGCTGGTGCTGGGCATCTACCTGCCCATGCTGGTGGTGGAGCCGCTGCTGACCTACCGCTTCGGCCGCGTGCAGGAGACGATGAAAAAGGCCGTCTCCAAGGGCATCCGCATCACCGTCGGCTACAGCCTGCTGCTGCTTTTGCTGGGCTGTGTGCGCGAGTGGCTGAGCGCCGGCACGGTGTTCGGCCATGTGCTGAGCCGTCCCGTCCTGCCCATGGCCAGTATGCCGGCAGGCGGCTTCATCGTGCTGGGCGTGCTGTGTGCCGTCTGGCGCACGCTGGCCGGGAAGCACAAAAACTATCTGACATCGGAGGCCCGCGGCCTCATGGCGGTCTACCGCCAGAAAGAGGGGGAGCCTGAGGATGAATGATGTAATGCAGGCCGTCGGCGTATTTTTCAGCTACGCCGTGCTGGCCGTCTTTGCACAGAACGCGGTGTTCACCCGGGGCCTCGGCGTGTCCCGCCTTGTCCAGCTGGTGGGCGACGAGCGCACCAGCAGCGGGTGGTTCGCCCTGCTGCTCTGTGTCACGCAGGTGCTGGTGGCTCCGCTGGCGTTCTATGCGGGCGGCTTCATCGCCGCCCGGCCCAACCCCGCCCAGCTCCGTCCGCTGGTCTTTCTGGCCTGCGTGGCGGTGGTGAGCCTGTTTGAATTTATCGTGCTCTGGATCGCACGGGGCAAGCGCCACGGCGGCCAGCTGCTCCGCATCCTGCCGCTGGCGGCGGTCAACAGCGGCGTGCTGGGTACGGTGCTGGTGGAGCGCACCCAGAGCTTTACGCTGGAGCAGAGCATGGGCTTCGGCCTCGGCAGCGGCCTGGGCTATCTGCTGGCCGTCATGCTGGTGACGGAGGCTGACCGCCGTCTGCGCAGCGAGGCCATCCCGGAGGCGTTCCGGGGCCTGCCCATCACGCTCATCTACATCGGCGTGCTGGCGCTGGCCATCTATGGTTTTACGGGCCACTCGGTGATCCTGTGAGGAGTGCAGGAGAAAGGGACGATCATGGCAAAGTATAAAAAGGTCAAGCGGTATCACCGCAGTTTTTACAGCCCCGGCATGTGGGTGAAGAAGGCCGTCGGCATCATCGTGCTGGTGGCCGTGGTGCTGGTCGTGGGCTGGCTGGCCGCGCCCCATGTGCTGGACTGGGCCACCCACACCTGGTACACCGTGGTGCGCAACCGTGACCTCTCGGCCTCGTCTGAGACGACAGCCTCCAGTGCGGCTGCTTCGTCGGAAGTGACGGCAGAGCCTGCCGCTTCCTCGGAGGTACGGGCGGAATCGGAACCGGCTGCCCCCGCAGGCGTCATCATCGAGGGCAGCTGGGGCGTTCTGGACACGGCTGCGGCAAAGGACGAAGCTTCCCTGCGTGCCGCCGCCCGGCAGCTGGCCCAGCAGGGCGCAGCCTACGCCGTCGTCACCCTGAAGGACAGTGCCGGAAATATCCTGTACCCCGCTCAGGTGGCTGCTGCGGCAGGCAGCATCGAGGGGGCGTCCCTTGACCCGGCCCTCATCGCCTCGGTGCTCAAGGAGAACGGCCTTGTGCCGGTGGCGAAACTGGCGGCCTTCCGCGACCCCATCGCGGCCCGCGCCGACCGCAATATGGCCATCGGCTACACCGGGCAGGCTTACCTCTGGCTGGATAATAAGGCGTCCGCCGGCGGCAACCCCTGGCTCAACCCCTATTCCGGCGAGGCCGTCCAGTTCATCGGCGACCTCATCGGCGAGGTGCAGAGCATGGGCTTTGACCAGGTGCTGCTGGAGAACGTCCAGTTCCCCTCTGCCCAGAACGGCAAGCAGGACTTCGGCTCCACCGGCGGGCGCGGCCGCAGCGCCCAGCTGGCTGCGGACATCGCCGCATGGGATGCCCGCTTTGAGGGCAGCGTGACCCTGTGGTACGGTTACTCGCTGGGTCAGGTGACGGAGGGCGCTTCCACCGTGGGCGGCTCCGCGACGGCGCTGGGCGTCAGGAATCTCGTGGTCGAAGTCCCCGCAAAGCAGACCATGGACGACACCGCCCGCAACGAGCTGCGGAACACCCTGTCGGCTTCCGGCGTGGAGCATGCTGTGTTCTGGGACGATGCAGCGGGCATTTTCCGGTGAGAGCGCTCCATTTGCTGTTGGTGATTTATGTGAGAGTGAGGACTGTGTTATGAAAACTGCATCCTGCTTTGGTCCGGCCCACATCCTGCTGCCCGGGGAGAACATCCCTCTGGAAAAGTGGGGCTGTGTGGCCTGTGACCAGTTTACCAGCGACCGCGCCTACTGGGAGCAGGCAGACGCCGTTGTGGGCGGCTGCCCCAGCACCCTGCGGCTCATCCTGCCGGAAGTCTACCTCGAGGATAAAGACGCGGCCCAGCGGGTGGAGAACATCCACGCCGCGATGGACGAGTACAGCCGCGACGTGCTGACCCGCGCCGTGGACGGCTTTGTCTACGTCGAGCGCACCGAGCAGAGTGGCCGGGTGCGTCAGGGCCTCGTGGGCAAGATCGACCTCGAGGCTTACAGCTACGAGAAGGGCGCCCGCCCGGCCATCCGGCCCAGTGAGCGCACCGTCACCGAGCGCATCCCGCCCCGCATGGCCGTGCGCCGGGGTGCGGCGCTGGAAACGCCCCATGTCATGATGCTGGCCGACGACCCCGGCTGCACCCTCGTCGAGCCCATCGGCGCGCGAAAGAGCGAGCTGAAAAAGCTGTACGAGGGCGAGCTGATGCAGGGCGGCGGCCACATTGCAGGCTGGGCCGTGGAAGATCCTGCGATGCTGGCGCAGATCGATGCTGCACTGGCCGCACTGGGCAGCCAGGAGGCTTTCGACGCCAGGTATCCCCAGGCCAGGGGCGCAAAGCCCCTGACGCTGGCTGTGGGCGACGGCAACCATTCGCTGGCCGCAGCCAAAGCCTGCTGGGAGGAGCTGAAAGCCACCCTGCCCCCTGAGGAGCGGGAAAGCCATCCCGCCCGCTGGTGCCTGGCTGAGGTGTGCAACGTCCATTCGCCTGCCATCGAGATCGAGCCCATCCACCGCGTCCTCTTCAATGTGGACTGCGGCGCGGTGCTGCTGGCCCTCATCGCGTGGAGCGACTCCAACATGGCCGGCATCTGCTTCGGCGACTCGAAGCAGCAGGCTTTCACGCTGGCCGGCCCCCATGTGTCCAACGTCCTCAGCTTCGAGGACCCCGTCGCCCCGCTGACCGTCGGCACGGTGGACGAATTTATCGAATACTTTATGGCCCGCCACAGCGAGGCCCGGGTGGATTACGTCCACGACGAGCCCGCCGTCCGCGCCCTGACCAGACAGGGCGGCGTGGCCTTCCTGCTGCCGCCCTTCGAGAAGAGCGATCTGTTCAAAGGCATTGTGATGGGCGGCGTGCTGCCCCGCAAGACCTTCAGCATGGGTCATGCGGAGGAAAAGCGGTATTACATCGAGTGCCGCAGAATCAAAGAATGACCAAGGAGAACCATGACTTTTAACGATTTGAAACTGTCCGCCCCCCTGCTCAAGGCTGTAAGCGAGGCAGGCTATGAGACCCCCTCGCCCATCCAGGCTTCGGCCATCCCGCCGGTGCTGGAAGGGCGCGATCTGATGGGCTGCGCCCAGACCGGCACCGGCAAGACTGCTGCCTTTGCGCTGCCCATGCTCGACCGGCTGAGCGCCGCCGCCCCCCGCAGGAAGGGCGCTGTCCGCGCCCTCATCCTTACCCCCACCCGTGAGCTGGCTCTCCAGATCGGCGAGAGCTTTGACGCCTACGGCAAGTACCTCAAACTGCGCAGCACCGTCATCTTCGGCGGCGTGGGTCAAGCCCCGCAGGTGGAGGCTATCCGAAAGGGCGTGGACATCCTCATTGCCTGCCCGGGCCGTCTGAACGACCTCATCGGACAGGGCCATATCGACCTGTCGAATCTCGAGGTCTTTGTGCTGGACGAGGCTGACCGGATGCTGGACATGGGCTTTGTGCATGACGTGAAGAAGGTCATCGCAAAGCTGCCCGCAAAGCGCCAGAACCTGATGTTCAGCGCCACCATGCCCAAAGAGATCGAGCAGCTGGCCGCAGGCATCCTGCACGACCCCGCCTTCGTGAAGGTGGACCCCGTGTCCAGCACGGTGGAGCGCATCGACCAGAGCCTGTATTTCGTCGAGAAGGGCAACAAGAAGTTCCTGCTGCCCTGGCTCATCAAGAACCTGACCCCGCCGGTGCAGAATGCGCTGGTGTTCAGCCGCACCAAGCACGGCGCGGATAAGATCGCCCGCGATCTGACCAAGCAGGGCATCACCGCCGCTGCGATCCACGGCAACAAGAGCCAGACCGCCCGTGTGGCGGCGCTGGAAGGCTTCAAGGAGGGTAAGACCAGGGTGCTGGTGGCCACGGACATCGCCGCCCGCGGCATCGACATCAGCGAGCTCTCCCATGTGTTCAACTACGACCTGCCCGAGGTGCCGGAGACCTACGTCCACCGCATCGGCCGCACCGCCCGCGCGGGCGCAGACGGCACGGCGGTGAGCTTCTGCGCACCCGAAGAGATGGAATATCTGGCCGGCATCGAAAAGCTCAACCGCCGGAAGATCCCGGTGGTGTCCGGCCACCCGTGGGACGGCGTACCCGCCCCCGTAAAAGCAGCCCCGCCGGTGCGGGGCCGCAAGCCCAAGGCCGAACAGCCTGTCCCCGAAAAGGCCGAAACTCCCAAGGCGGAAAAAGCCGCCAAACCCGCTGCGCCCGAAAAAAAGAGTGCGGCCAGGCCCTCTGCGGCAAAAAAGCAGAAGGCTCCCAAAATCGAAGCAAAAGAGGAACAACTCATGGATGATAACAAGCGCACTCCCGGTGGACGCGACAACAGCCGCCGTAACAATAACAACCGCCCCCGCCGCGAGGGCAATGCCCCCGCACAGGGCGCAGGCCGCGGCAGCAACGCCCAGCCGAAGTTCGACCCCCACTTTGTGAGCGCCCCGGAGGCCACCCCGCTCCGTTCCGCCAAGAAAAACGCTGCCGCCCCCGCCGCTCCGGCCCAGACCATCCCCACCGCGATGCAGAACCGCCAGCCCGCCCAGCGCAGCGAGAACAATGGCCGCAATGGTGCAGGCCGCAGCCCCCGCAATGAGAGGAACGACCGCAGCGCCCGCCCAGCTCAGCCTGCCCAGCAGAACAGCCAGCGCAATGAGAACCGCAGTGGCCGCAGCAGCAGCCGCAATGAGCAGAGTGGCGCAGGCCGTGCACCCCGCGCCCCCAAGGCAGAGCAGTCCGGCCGCAATAACCGCAGCCGCAGCAATAATGTCCCGACGAAGGACGAAGACCCGGGCCTCGTGCTCATCAGCCGCCGCCCGCCGCAGCAGAAGTTCACCAGCTTTGAGGAGTATATGAACGCCCACGGCGGCGCGACGGCTCCCATCGAGGACCACAGCGAGGAAGTGTGATGGCAGAGGGATTCGCCCCGTGGTGCTGCCCGCTGTGCGGCGCACCGCTTGCCGGGGATAACGCACTGAAATGTCCCTCTGGCCACAGCTTCGACCGGGCCAAAGAGGGCTACTGGCATCTGCTGCCGGTGCAGAACACCCGTACCAAGGCCCCCGGCGACAGCAGGGAAATGGTCGCTGCCCGCCGCGCGTTCCTGAGCGCGGGCTACTACGGCATCTTCGGGCAGACGCTGGGAGAACTCTGCCTCGAGTACGGTCAGCCGAAAGCCGGAAAGCCGCTCCATCTGCTGGACGCAGGCTGCGGCGAGGGCTGGTATGACCGGTGCATCGCCCAGCAGTTCGAAGAGGCGGGCCGTCCGCTGGAACTGGCAGGCTTCGACATCGCAAAGCCTGCCGTGCGTCTGGCTGCGAAGGCCCTGCCCTCGGCCCGGTATGCCGTGGCGTCCAGTTTCCATCAGCCGGTGCGCACAGGCTGGGCGGATGTGCTGCTCAACTGCTTCTCGCCCTTCGCGCAGGAGGAGTTCCTCCGCGTCCTGCGCCCCGGCGGACGGCTCATCTACGCCGTGCCGGGTGCAGAGCATCTCTTCCAGATGAAGGCCGTCCTCTACGAAAAGCCTTACAGGAACCCGGTGCAGGAAGTGGCGTATCCGGGCTTTGAAGCCATCGGAGAGCGGGAAGTCTCCGGCAGCATCACGGTGCCTGCCGGGCAGCTGGAAGCTCTCTTCGCCATGACGCCCTACTACTGGAAAACGCCCCGGGACGGCGCAGCCCGTCTTGCGGCACTGCCGGAATTGACCACCGACATCTCGTTCCGGTTCCTCGTATTTGAAAAGAAATAAACGAAAAAGGCATCTGCCGTGTGGCAGATGCCTTTTTCGCTTTATGAGTACATCAGACAGGGATGGAGGTTGGTTACTTGTCGGCCTTCTTTTCGGCCTTCGGCAGCAGATTTGCACGCTCGAGGGCCGGGCGCAGGGCCAGATAGAGGATAACGACGCAGACGGTGGAGGCCACGCTGTTCACGAAGGTGACGCCGCCGGTGATCTTGGTCAGAGCCTTGGCGATGGTGTACTCCTGGCCGAAGATGTAGACGTTGCGGAAGTAGCCGAGGAACGGATCGGTGAAGACATTCAGCAGCAGGCCGGAGGCGGCAGCAACGATCACCTTGGCCAGATAGCCGGGGGCGTGCTTGTCCAGCTCACGGAGCTTGAACACCTTGTGAGCGACCGCACCGCAGGTGATGCCGATGATGAACTTCAGGACGAAGGTGGTGACGGCATAGCCCGGGTCACCGGCCAGGATGTCGGCCAGAGCCAGACCGATGGCGCCGGCCAGACCGCCGGATACGCCGTCCAGCAGCAGGGCGGTCAGGGCGGTGAAGGTGTTGCCCAGATGGAACGAAGAGCCGCCGTAGAACGGCACACGGAAGAACAGGTAGGCCACAAGGCTCAGCGCGGCCATGACGCCGGTGAGTGCCAGCTCGTGGACGGTGAAGGTGCGCTTATACAGCACACTTGCAAAGACGATCACGATGACGACGACTGCCAGCAGCAGCCACATTGCAGTTGTTGACATGATTTTCCCTCCCAGTTTTACGAAATACCCACAAAACCGATTGACTTTTTTGGTTCTTGCGGGTATGCTCCTATTATACGCAAAACTGGCACTGTGCAAATACCCAGAACAAAGATTTTTTATGGGTCCAGTTTGGCGCACTGCCCGAAAAGGAGGGGCTTTTTATGGTCCATTTGACGACAGCACTGGACGCGGCGTCCGGTGTGCCGCTCTACGAACAGCTCTACCGCAGTCTCGCCGCCGAGATGCGGACGGGGGCGATCTCGGCCGGGACCCGGATGCCCGGCAAGCGGCGGCTGGCGGCAGAGCTTTCCGTCTCGGTGAACACGGTGGACGCGGCCTATCAGATGCTGGCGGCGGAGGGCTATCTGGAAGCGCGGGAGCGCAGCGGCTTTTATGTACAGGAATATCTGGCCCTGCCCGAGCGGACAGAGTCCGCCGCGCTGCCCCAGCCCGAGGCAGCGCCAGCGCCGGAGCAGCCCGTCCGCTACGACCTCTCCACCCGGGGCGTAGACCCGGAGCTGTTTCCGTTCCGCACATGGGCGCGGCTGCAAAAAGAGCTGCTGTACTCCTCGCCGGAGCTGCTGACCCACGGTGAAGCCCAGGGCGACCTCTCGCTGCGGCAGGCACTGGCCGAGTACCTTGAGGAGTACCGCGGTGTGCGGTGCGGCCCGCACCAGCTCGTCGTTGGCGCGGGTCTCGAATATCTGCTGGGCCTGCTGGCACCGCTCCTGCCCGGGCCGGCGGCAGTGGAAAATCCCGGCTACCCCCGCGCCCGGCAGGTGCTGGAAAACAACGGCATCTCCTGCTGTTGTCTGCCGGTGGACGAGGACGGGCTTTCCATCCGGGCGCTGTCGGAGTCGGGGGCGGCGGTGTGCTATGTCACCCCCAGCCACCAGTTCCCCACGGGCGTCACCATGCCCGCCGGACGCCGGGCAGAACTGCTCCACTGGGCGGCACGGCGTCCCGGACAGCGGTACATCATCGAGGACGACTACGATTCCGAGTTCCGTTTCGACACCCGGCCCCTGCCCAGCCTGCAGGGGATGGCGGGGGCTGACGGGCCGGTGGTCTACCTCTCCACCTGCTCCCGCAGCCTTGCGCCCAGCATCCGCATCGCCTACATGGTGCTGCCGGAGCAGCTTCTGCCCGCATGGCACGCGAAATACGCCCTCTACTCCGGCACGGTGAGCCGTTTTGAGCAGCAGACACTGGCGAGGTTCATCACCGGCGGCTACTTCACCCGCCATCTGGCCCGGGAGCGGGTGGCTTATAAGGCCCGGCGGGACGCCCTGACAAAAGCCCTGCGGGAAGCCTTTGCGCCGGAAGAACTGCACCTGACCGGCCTGCACACCGGCCTGCACTTGCTGGCCAAACTGCGCGACCCGCCGCCGGACGATGCTCTCCGGGCCGCCGCTGAGGCCGAGGGCGTCCGGCTCAGCCTCCTGAGTGACTATGACCTCACCGGCGGCGGGACCGCTCTGGGCGGGACGCTGGTGCTGGGTTACGGCTCGCTGGCCGACGAGAGCTGTGCCTCGGTGGGTGAGACGTTGAAGAGGGTCTGCACGGCGGCGTGGGAGTCGTCGGTGAGGGTGTAGCATTCGCCGTCCCACCCGCCGGGCAGGGCCTCGGTGTGGATGGCGGCAGAGCGGTCGGCGAGAAATTCCAGCGTGTCATCTAAGATGAGCAGGTCCTGCGCCGTCAAATCGGTGAGCAGGCTCGAGCTGTGAGCCCGCAGGGCGTCCGGCAGGGCGGCGGGCAGAAGTTCCAGCTCCTGCCGGAAAAAGGCGTCCCACACCGCCGCCCGGGCGGCAGCTTTGTGGGCGGGCGGGACAGTGTCCTCCATCCCGTTGAGCAGTTCTTCTGCCTCCCGGGCCGAGATGGCCTGCACATTGGAACTGCACCCGGTGAGGGCCAGCTCCTCGGCGGTCAGCGCTCCCGAAAAGCCCACCCGCAGCATCCCGTACCGGTCGGCGATGGCTTGCAGAACGGACGGCGCAAGGGCGAGATAGTGGGTGTCCTCGGGCAGGGAGAGAGCCGAGAGAAGTGCTTCCCGGCAGCGGGCCGGGCCGGCGGCGCGGTAGCAGTCGGCAAGAGAGGCTTCGTCCGCTCCGAAGGGTACGGTCAGCTCTCCGGGCAGAGCCAGCGCATGGATGCAGTTCTGGCTGGCGCTGAGGTAAAGCAGCAGAAAGCCGGGTGCTGCCGTCTCGGTGGGGGCGATGCAGACCAGCAGACTCAGGCGGTTCTCTTCCTTCGGCTGACGGATGGCGACGCCGCTCTGGGGCCGGGAGGCCAGTCTTGTCCGCAGAGAGCGTCGGGTGAGCAGCACGGTGCCGCCCACCAGCGGCAGCAGCACCAGCAGCGCCGCCAGCAGTGCGGCCCAGAAGGGTCTCCAGCCTTTTTCTTTCATCTCCCATTTCCCCTCCATAAAAAACTGCATAAAGCATGGCCTGATGGGGGAACCTTTATGCAGAAAAGGAGGGAAATGCTATGAAATTCGATGATACCCCCAGCAGGGAAGAGCGGGAGGACTTCTGGCTCGACCTCGGCCCGGCCAGTGCCTACGAGGGGCTGGACTGCTGTGAGACAGCCCGCCGCGACGGCGACGCCAGTCCGGACGGCCTTGCCCATGGTTTCGAAGGGGCCGAAAGCCCGGAAGACCTCGTGGCCCCGCCCGACGACGACCCGGACAGCGAACCGGTGCCGCATCTGCCGCCCCAGCTGAAAGCGCTGGAGTGGCTGGACACGATGGGCAGCCCTGATGATGTACCGCCCATCGACCGATAAAGGACAGGAAAAGTCATACCATAATAAAATTCACCTTCCGGTATGAAAGATGAAACTCGGGAATAAAATGTGGTAAAAGGCTTGCCAGGAAGCCGGAAATGTGATAAAGTATCTCCGTTGTGTACAGTTGTGCACGTGGTGAGAACCAAATCGCAAGATGTGCCGCCCGGTGGACCGGGTGTGCCGCACTCTGGAGAAGCCTGCAGGAAGCGGGTGCCGAAGGTGTAAGGCCGTTTGGGCCGATCTCTCAGGCAAAAGGACAGAGCAAACGTCTTTTGCGCAGGAAAGGTGTCCTGTGCGGGGTCATACGCTGAGTTTTTTGCGGGCAGAGCCTTTGGAAAAGAGGTTCTGCCCGCATTTTTGTTTGGGATGATCAGAGGGGGATTTCATATGGTGGACATCGTCACGCGCGTCAACAATGTGGTCAACGGCTTCGTCTGGGGGCCGTTCGGTCTGGCACTGCTGCTCTGCACCGGCCTGTGGCTCAGCGTCCGCACCGGCTTTTTCCAGTTCCGGCGGATGGGCTACTGGCTCAAGCACACCATCGGTGCAATTTTTACCAATAAGGACATCACCGCCCACACCAGCAAGGAAGATATGGCCATCAGCCAGTTCCAGAGCATGTGTACGGCGCTGGCAGGCACCATTGGCACCGGCAACATCGTGGGCGTGGCCACGGCCATCGTCTCCGGCGGTCCGGGTGCCATCTTCTGGATGTGGGTCATGGCCCTGCTGGGCATGATGACCAGCTTTGCGGAGAACGTGCTGGGCGTCTACTACCGCCGCAAGAACGAAAAAGGCGAGTGGAACGGCGGCGCGATGTATTATCTGACCGACGGTCTGGGCGCAAAGCCCGGCTGTAAGGCAGTGGGCAAGGTGCTGGCCGTTCTGTTTGCCTGCTTCTGCATCCTCGCGTCTTTCGGGATCGGCAACATGAGCCAGATAAACTCCATCGCCGGCAACATGAACGCGGCCTTCCATCTGCCGTACCTTGCCACCGGCCTTGCGCTGATGGTGGTGACGGCCCTCATCGTCATCGGCGGACTCAAGCGGGTGGCCGCTGTCACGGAAAAGCTGGTGCCGCTGATGGCGCTGTTCTATGTGGCAGGTGCGCTCATCATCGTGGTCATGCACGCGGGCAATATCCCGGCGGCACTGGCGGCGATCTTCAAGGGTGCATTCAACCTCAACGCCGCAGGCGGCGGCGCGCTGGGCTACGGCATCAGCCAGACCATCACCTGGGGCTTCAAGCGCGGCGCGTTCTCCAACGAAGCCGGCCTCGGCTCTGCGGTCATGGTCAACTCGGCCTCCAACGTCAAGGAGCCGGTGCATCAGGGCATGTGGGGTGTGTTTGAGGTCTTCGCCGATACCATCGTGGTCTGCACCCTGACGGCCCTCGTCATCCTGACCACCGGCGTGGTAGACCTCGAGAGCGGCGCTGTCCTCGCAGGCGTGCAGGATAATGCGCTGGTGGGCCAGGCGTTCACGGCGGCTTTCGGCAGTTTCGGCCCCAAGTTCATCGCCGTGTCCATCCTGCTGTTCGCCTACTCCACCACCCTCGGCTGGAGCCACTACGGCACCAAGGCCGTGGAGTATCTCTTCGGCACGGCGGGAAGCCGCATCTATAAGGTCGTCTTTGTCTGCATGACCGTCGTGGGCGCGACCATGAAGCTGGGCCTCGCGTGGGACCTCTCCGACACCTTCAACGGCCTGATGATGATCCCGAACCTCATCGGCGTGCTGGCATTGTCCGGCACTGTGGTGGACATCACCAGGAACTACTTTGCCCGCCGCGTCCGGGGCGAGGACATCGAGCCCATGTGGTCGGCCTTTGAAGAGTATCAGAAGGAAGAAGAGGCCGAGGCTGCCGCCGAGGAGGCGGAGCTGGATAAGGCCGCAAACAAATAACACAAAAAGCAAGCCCCCGGAAGACGACCTTCCGGGGGCTTGCTGGTTTACTTCTTCTTTTTGCGAAGCTTTGCCGCCGCCCGCCCGGCGATGATGCCGCTGCCGAAGGCCCAGTGGAGGTTGTAGCCGCCGCAGCTGCCGGCGCAGTCCAGCGTCTCGCCCACAAAGTAGAGTCCCGGACAGCCCTTGAACTGGAAATCGTCCTCTACCTCGTCCAGCAGCAGGCCGCCGCCGGTGGTCTGAGCCTGCTTCCAGCCGCAGGGCGTCAAGCCCTCGAACCGCCAGCACTTGGCCGTGGCGGCGAGTTTCGGCCACGCAGAGGCGGGCAGGGCGCGGGCGTTTTCAGGTAAACCGGCATCGGCCCAGAGGGCGCGGCCCAGCTTTGCGGGCAGCAAGCCCAGCCAGAACTCCGCCGCCTCGCTGCCCAGCAGTCCGACCCGCTGGGCGAACAGCGCGGCCAGCTCGGTTTCACTCAGAGCAGGGAAGAGGTCGAGGGCCACGACAGGCCGCTTCGGCCCGCGCCCCGGGGCCAGCAGACCCGAAAGCTGCATGATGCAGATGCCCGAAAGCCCGTACTCGGTGAACTGCACCTCGCCCGTTTCCCGGGCAAGCATGCGGCCATCTGCGCCGTCCAGCAGGCTGGCGCAGCCCTTGGCCCGGATGCCGGCCAGCGGCTTGCGGGGATGAGCACACTGCAGGGCTGTCAGGCAGGGATAGAGGGGGGCCATCCGTCCGCCGCACTGGGCAGCGAACCGGGTGCCGAAGCCATCGGTGCCGAACTGAGGGCCGGCATCGCCGCCCATGGCGCAGATGACGGCGTCAGCCCGCAGGGTCTCGCGGCCTGCCTCTGTCTCGATTTGGACGGCATAGCCGCCCCGGCTCTGGCTCAGGTTCTGGACAGTGCAGCCGGTGCGCACCTCGACGCCCAGTCTCGACAGATGGTGCTCCAGCAGGGCCAGTACGTCCGCCGCCTGATTGGAATACGGATACACCCGCCCGGCCTCGTCGGTGCGGGGGTAGAGGCCGAGGCTCTCGAACCACGCCAGCGGCGCAGCCTCGTCCACGGCACTCAGCAGGCGGCGCAGGGCTTTGGGGCTGCTGGTGAAATATCGCTCCGGCGTGATGTCCCGGTTGTCGAGATTGCAGCGCCCGTTGCCGGTGGCCAGAAGCTTTTTGCCCACCTTCGCGTTTTTGTCCAGCACGGTGATGTGTGCGCGGCCCTCTGCGGTCTGTGCTGCCGCCAGCGCAGCGGCCAGACCGGCTGCGCCGCCGCCCAAAATTAAAATCTGCTGCATCCTCTGCCCATCCTTTCTGTAGTAAATTTATTGTATCATAGCCGCCCCTGTTTGGCAAACACAGGGCGGGCAGGTGTATATTTCCCTGCCGCTTCCACATAATAACTACACAGCATGGGAAAATGCAGAATGGGAAGGATGGTACACAGATGAAAGCAACCGGAATCGTCCGCCGCATCGATGAGCTGGGCCGGGTGGTCATCCCGAAGGAGATCCGCCGCACCCAGCGTATCCGCCGCGGCGACCCCCTCGAGATCTTCACCACCGGCGACGGCGAGGTCATCTTTAAGAAGTATTCCCCGGTGGGGGAGCTGCAAGGGGTGGCGGTGCAGTACGCCGAAGTGCTGAGCCGAAGCTTCGCCCTGACGGCCTTCGTGGCCGACCGCGACCGCATCCTCGCCGCAGCCGGGTCGGGGAGGCGCGACCTTGCCGACCGCAGCGTCAGCCAGCCGCTGGAAAAGGTGATGGAGTCCCGCAAGCCCTACCTCAGCGAGGGCGACCCCGAGCATGTCCTGCTGCCCTGTGAGGGCTCGCTGCGGCCATTGCTCTGTGCGTGGCCCATCATCGCGGCAGGGGATGTCACCGGGGCCGTGGGTCTGCTGGCCGAGGACCGCACCCAGCAGCCCGACCCTGCCCAGCAGAAGGCTGTGGCTGTGGCGGCAGCGTTCCTGGCAAAGCAGATGGAAGAGTGAAGATTATTATAATAGGGTGAGCGTCTGCGTTTCTGGCAGGCGCTCCCTTTTTTGTTTATGACAGAATTATGAATCTTTATAAACTTTTTCGAGAAGCTATTGACAGGGAAAAATTTTTGGCTATAATGGTCTTAGCACTCAGGAAGATGGAGTGCTAAAGAAACGAAAGCCAAAAAAGGAGGCAGGCGCTATGACGATGGATGCACGCAAGCAGCGAGTCTTGCAGGCGATCGTGGCGCTGTATGGCCTCGAGGGCGAGCCTGTGGGCAGCAGTGTGCTGGCAAACTATTTTGATATGGCTGTGTCCAGCGCCACGCTGCGCAACGAAATGGCGGCGCTGACCAAGCTGGGTCTGCTGGAGCAGCCCCACACCAGCGCGGGCCGTGTCCCCAGTGCCAAGGGCTACCGTTATTATCTCGACAATCTGCTGACGGACGACCAGCCGCTGGACCGCGTGACCCGCGCCCGCGTCGAAGCCGTTTTCGCCAGCCTCGACCATGAGCCGGAAAAGCTCGCACAGGGCGCTGCAAAGGCGCTGGCCGCCATCAGCGGCTGCACCGCAGCCGTCAGCACTCCCTGTGCCGAAGACCTCTGCGTCGCCCACTATGAAGTCGTTCAGGTGGGCCGCAGCGCGGCGGCTGTGCTGGCCGTCACGACGGCGGGCTACGTCCGCACCCGTGTGGCGCGGGTCCGCACCGGCCTCTCCCGCGAGAACGCCGCTGCGCTGGCCGCGCTGCTCAACCGCAACCTGACCTTTGTTGCGCCGGTGGACCTGTCCAACCGGCTGCTGGCAGAGCTGTGCAGCCAGATCGACCCGGAGCTGGTTCCGGTCATCAGCGCAGCCGCTGCGATTTTGCAGGACTCCGCACAGCCCCACGTATTTCTGGGCGGTGAGCAGTATCTGCTCAACTGGCCGCAGCTCGAAGGCAAGGTGGGCGACATCCTCACCCTGCTGAACGACGAGGAGCAGGCCGCCCACATCATCGCACCCCCGGCAGACCGCAGTGAGAGCGTGCTGCTGGGCGAGGATCTAGAACCTCAGATCCCCGGCTTGTGCATCGTCAGCGACCGCTACCTGGTAGGCGGCGGGCTGTGGGGCACGGTGGCCCTGATCGGGCCGACCCGGATGCCCTTCCAGAAGCTGATGCCGCTGCTCCACCTCTTCGCCGACGAACTTGGCGAGGGCATGAGCGGCAAACGAAAAGACACCCCGCAGATGGCCGCACCCCGGCGGACTGTGATATATAAGGAGGACCTGGAATGAGCGAAGAGACCAAAAAGACGGCAGAAGCTCCCGAGCAGGAAGCAAAGGAGACCGAAGCCGCACCTCAGGAAGCGCCCGAGACCGCCGCAGCCCCCGAGAAGGAGGCCGAGGCAGAACCCGCAGACGCCAAGAAGAAAGATGGCTGGTTCAACAAGAAGGCACGCGAGATGGACGCCGTAAAGGCAAAGCTCGACGCAGCCGAGAAGAACGCCGCACAGGCCAAAGACCAGCTGCTCCGGATGGCAGCGGAGTACGAGAACTACCGCAAGCGCTCCACCCGCGAGGCTGACCAGAAGTTCAACGATGGCGTGTCCTTCGCCGTGAACCAGATCATCCCCATCCTGGACACGCTGGAGATGGCAGCCAACGCCCCCACCACCGACGAGAACTACAAAAAGGGCGTGACTATGACGCTGGACAAAGCCGCCAAGGCACTGGATGCCCTCCATGTGGAGGAGATCGAGGCGCTGGGCAAGCCCTTTGACCCCAACTTCATGAACGCCGTCCAGCAGATCCCCGCCCCGGACGGGCAGGAGAGCGGCACCGTCATCACGGTGTACCAGAAAGGCTACAAGCTGGGCGACAAGATCGTCCGCCACGCGACCGTCGTGGTGGCCGAGTAAATCCGCAAAGACCCGCAGGGGTTTTGAATATAGACATCCGCTTCACATCTAAGCATGAGATAAACAAGTTCTTTTGAGAGGAGACTTCATTTATGAGCAAAATCATTGGTATTGACCTTGGTACTACGAATAGCTGCGTGGCTGTCATGGAGGGCGGCGAGCCCGTCGTCATCGCAAACTCCGAGGGCGCCCGCACCACCCCGTCTGTTGTTGGTTTCACCAAGACCGGTGACCGTCTGGTCGGTCAGGTCGCAAAGCGTCAGGCCATCACCAACCCCGAGAACACCGTTTCTTCCATCAAGCGTCAGATGGGTACCGACCACAAGGTGACCCTGAACGGCAAGGAGTACACTCCCCAGCAGGTCAGCGCTATGATCCTGCAGAAGCTGAAGGCTGATGCTGAGGCTTATCTGGGCGAGCCTGTCACCGAGGCCGTCATCACCGTTCCTGCTTACTTCAACGACAGCCAGCGTCAGGCTACCAAGGACGCCGGCACCATCGCCGGCCTGAACGTCAAGCGTATCATCAACGAGCCTACTGCCGCTTCTCTGGCATACGGCATCGATAAGGAAGATGACCAGAAGATCATGGTCTACGACCTGGGCGGCGGCACCTTCGATGTCTCCATCATCGAGATGGGCGACGGCGTCACCGAAGTTCTGGCTACCAACGGCGACACCCATCTGGGCGGCGACGACTTCGACCAGCGCATCATCGACTGGATGGCTGACGCTTTCCAGACCGAGAACGGCATCGACCTGCGCAAGGATAAGATGGCCGCTCAGCGCCTGAAGGAAGCTGCCGAGAAGGCAAAGATCGAGCTGTCCAGCGCTATGAGCAGCCAGATCAACCTGCCCTTCATCACGGCTGACGCTACCGGCCCCAAGCATCTGGATATGACCCTGACCCGTGCAAAGTTCAACGAGCTGACCGCAGATCTGGTTGACCGCACCATGACCCCTGTCCGCAAGGCTCTGCAGGATGCCGGCCTGCGCGCATCGGATCTGAAGAAGGTCCTGATGGTCGGTGGTTCCACCCGTATCCCCGCTGTCTACGATGCAGTCAAGAAAGAGCTGAACTGCGAGCCCTTCAAGGGCATCAACCCCGATGAGTGCGTGGCTGTCGGTGCTGCGATCCAGGGCGGCGTCCTGCAGGGCGACGTCAAGGGTCTGCTGCTGCTGGATGTCACCCCGCTGAGCCTCGGCATTGAGACTCTGGGCGGCGTCTGCACCAAGATCATTGAGCGCAACACCACCATTCCTACCCACAAGAGCCAGGTCTTCTCCACTGCTGCGGATAACCAGCCCTCTGTTGAGATCAATGTCCTGCAGGGCGAGCGTGAGTTTGCCCGGGACAACAAGAGCCTCGGCGTCTTCCATCTGGACGGCATCGCTCCGGCTCCCCGTGGCGTGCCTCAGATCGAAGTCACCTTCGATATTGATGCAAACGGCATCGTGAAGGTCAGCGCGAAGGATCTGGGTACCGGCAAGGAGCAGAACATCACCATCACCGCTTCCACCAACATGTCCAAGGACGACATCGACAAGGCTGTGAAGGAAGCTGAGCAGTTTGCTGCCGACGATAAGAAGAAGCGCGAGGAAGTGGACATCCGCAACGGCGCCGACCAGATGGTCTTCCAGACTGAGAAGATGCTGAAGGAGAACGGCGACAAGATGCCCGCCGACGTCAAGAGCGAGGCTGAGGCAAAGCTGGCCGACCTGAAGACCGCTGTCCAGTCCGGCTCCATCGACGACATCAAGGCAAAGCAGGATGCTCTGAGCCACGTCTTCGAGAAGATGTATCAGGCTGCCGCTGCTGCCCAGCAGCAGGCCGCAGGCGCACAGCCCGGCCCCGATGCTGGCGCAAACGACCAGCAGAAGCCGGGCGATGACGGCGTTGTGGACGCAGACTTCAAGGAAGTCTGATTTGAGACACAGCAGTGCGTATCCGGCCAAACCGGCGGGTATGCGCGTAGAATAGCAAAAGCCGCTCCGGTTTTGCCGGGGCGGCTCTTGCTGGTTATGGAGAAAACCTCTCAGTCTCGCTGACGCTCGCCAGCTCCCCTGATAGGGGAGCCATTGGCAGGCCGGTCAGGCTTGTACAGATCTGCCTGAGGCTGTCTGTACGGGAAGCGGCAGTGCGCTGCTATATAGGGGAGGTTGCTGCTTATACGAGAGGTGATTGGATTATGGCACAGGAGAAACGTGATTACTACGAAGTGCTGGGTGTATCCAAGACGGCCACCGACGCGGAGATCAAAAAGGCTTACCGCAAGCTGGCCATGAAGTACCACCCGGACTATAACCCCGGCGACAAGGAAGCCGAGGAAAAGTTCAAGGAGATCAACGAGGCAAACGAGGTGCTTTCGGACCCGAAGAAGCGCCAGCTCTACGACCAGTACGGCTTTGCCGGTGTTGACCCCAACTACGCTGCCCAGAACGGCGGCGGCCCCGGCGGCTTTGGCGGTTTCAGCGGCTTTGGCGGCGACGGTGTTGACCTTGGCGATATTTTCGGAGACATCTTTGGCGGCGGCTTCGGCGGTTTTGGCGGCTCGAGCCGTTCGGCGAACCCCAACGCCCCCCGCAAGGGCCAGGACATCCGGGTGCGCATCACCCTGACGTTTGACGAGGCGGTGCATGGCTGCAAGAAGAACATCACCATTACCCGTCAGCAGGAGTGTACCGAGTGCCACGGCAGCGGCTGCGCCGCCGGTTCCAGCCCGGAGACCTGCCCTGACTGCGGCGGCAGAGGCTTTGTCATTCGTCAGCAGCGTACGCCCTTCGGCGTCATGCAGACCCAGCAGCCCTGCTCCCGCTGCGGCGGCAAGGGCAAGCTCATCAAGAACCCCTGCAAGAGCTGCCACGGCAGCGGCACCATCGCGGTCAAGAAGACTCTGGAGGCCAATGTCCCTGCGGGCATCGACGACGATCAGGGCTTCCGCCTCTCGGGCATGGGCAATGCCGGCACCAACGGCGGCCCCGCAGGTGACGTCATCGTGGCGGTGACTGTCCGGCCCAGCGAGGTGTTCCAGCGCGACGAGAACAACATCTACGTCGTCTTCCCCATCACCTACAGTCAGGCTGTCCTGGGCGATACCATCACGGTGCCTTCCATCGACGGCAAGGTCGAGGTCAATGTGCCGGAAGGCACCCAGAGCGGCACCACCTTCCGCCTGCGCGGCAAGGGCGTCCAGTATGTGAATGGCAGAGGCCGCGGTGATATGTACGTCAAGTGCGAGGTCGAGATCCCCAAGAAGCTCAGCCGCACCCAGCGTGAGGCCCTGAAGAAGTTCGAGGGGACCCTGAAAGAGGATAACTACGAAAAGCGCAAGGGCTTTTTCAAAAAGCTGAAGGATATGTTCAATAACTAAATCAACACGTCCATAAACAGGCAGAGGCATCCGGTTCGGGTGCCTCTGCTTTTTGCTTGGGAAAAATGGCTTGACAATATGCTTTATATAACATATAATGAGGGTGGAGAACAAATAAAAATGCGGTGATACGATGAGCTATGAAGTAGAATATTATGAGCTTCCCGATGGCTCAAGACCGGCGGAAGAGTTCATTCTGGCGCAGGACGTGAAAATGCAGGCGAAGATATTTATGGCGCTGGAGTTTCTGGAAGAGAAAGGGCCGATGCTTCGTGAGCCGTTTTCCAAACCGCTGGGTGAGGGCATCTTCGAGGTGCGGGCAAAACAGGGAACAGACATCAGCCGGGTGCTGTACTTCTTTGTAGTCGGGAAGAAGGTCATCCTGACCAACGGATTTGTGAAAAAGACCCAGAAGACACCCCCGAGAGAGATCGAAAAAGCCAAGCGGTACAGAGCAGATCATCAGCAGAGAGAGGAGAGCTGAACAATGGGAAAGAATTTCAGAGAGACATTGAACGAGCAGATGAAAGACCCGGAATTCCGTGCAGAGTGGGAAGCACAGGAGCCGGAACGGCAGATCATGCACGCCATTCTGAAAGGACGGCAGAACTGCAATCTGACACAGGAGCAGCTGGCACAGGTCACGGGGATCAATCAGGCCAATATCAGCCGGTTGGAAAATGGAACCGCCAATCCCTCGCTGCGGACGCTCAAGCGTCTGGCAGAAGGGATGGGCATGGAGCTGAAGCTGGAATTCGTCCCCCGTGTCCAGCCGCAGCACTAAAATAAAAAGAGGGCGGCGGCCCTTCCCTTGCGGGAAGAGCCGCCGCCTTTGTTGTTCTTTGGAGTCTCCTGATTTATTAAAGCAGGACAATAGCTGCGTTGATCACAAGGCCAATTCCGGTAGCGGAGGTACCCAGAACCCAACTGGCACACGCAAGGTCATAGAGGAAATTAGATACACTCTTCCCCATATCATTTGCGAAATAGTCCAGACCGTCCTGAGTCCAAGTATCAGGGTTCTTCTTGCGGTAATCACGGATAGCGGTGACGCCCGCAAGCCATGCATAAGGAGGGAAGACCCATGCAGCGATAGCCTGAATAGCACTGGCACCACCGGTGGTATAGGTCATTTCCTCTTCGTTCATCACGCAGTAGGAAGCGGGCAGCATCATGATGTTTTCCATAATAGCACTCCTTTATGAACAATATCCCAAAACAGCGCGGTGTGCGCCGGTTTGACGAAAGATAGAAGTTTCCGAAAAGCCGCAGGGGAAACTTACAGGATGAGCAGCAGCGCGCTCAGGGGGGCGAGAGCCACCACCGTACCGGTGGAAACAACGTCACGCAGGAAGTTGGAAGGCGATTTGGACATATCGTCGCCGATGGCGTCCATTGCACGGCCCATAACGGTGAGAGGATTGCCCCTGCGGTTGCTGGCAACGCTCAGCCAGTCTCTGGCCTGCGAGATGCCCCAGACATAGCTGGATGCCAGAACGGCCACGCCTACGATGGTGACGACGCCGCCAACAGCGCTGCCGCCGGTGGTGTAGGTCATCTCATCGTCAGAAAGCACTGCGTAATCAGCAGGCAATTCCATATATTTCTTCATAAAGAATCACTCCTTCATATCGGCAGACGGCGCACCGCACCGCACTGCAAAAATCCCTCTTGCAGAGCTAACTTCTCTGACAGCATCATTCTACTACAATGCTGGATTTTGTGCAAGGGTTTTGGACAGAAACCACAAAAACCCGGGAAAATGCATGAAAAACACCCCGGAAGTTTGTGGAAAAACACTGCAATAATTCCCAGTATCAGCCCGCCACGCCGGCCCGGTAGAGGTAGGGGTCGCTCTTGAAGCTGTCGAAACTGTAGAGCACGAGGAGCTGGTCGTAATCGTTGTCCGCGATGAGCTTGTCCAGACCGTAGTTGTAGTTGCGGAAATCCACCACGTCGATGTCGGCGTAGTTGGCCGTCAGGTAAGGCGCGAAGCAGTTGGCGTAACTGTCCTTGATGACGAGAATGCGCCCGGTGCCGTCCCCCTCGATGCGGCTCAGGCCGTTGTTGCCGTGGAGGAACATGGCATACTTGTCGTAAACGTCCAGCTTGGCCGTGTCGTACAGGCCGGTCGTCTCGCCGTCGGCGGGCTGGCCCGGGCCGCTGACCGAGTAGATGGTCAGTGCGTTCGGCAGGTCATAATAAGTGATGGTGTCCGGTTCTGCGTCCGGCGTCCGCGCCTTGGAGTAGTGGGTGCCGTAGAAGCCGTCTGCCGTCAGCACGGTGTGGGCCGAGGGATCAAAGGGCGTAAGGCCCAGAGTATCGCAGAGCTGCTTGTAGGCGTAGTAAGCGCCGGTGCTCGTCCAGTGGTGGTCGGTGCGGTAGTAGATATATTCGTCCTTGTGGTCGGCGAGGGTCTGCCGCACGTCCACAAAGCGGCCTCCGGCGGCCTGTACGGCATCGGAAAGCGAGTCGAGATAACGGTCCTCGTTCAGCAGCGGAGCCCCCGCAGGGACGTTTTCCGGGTAGATAGCGGACGCCGCAGGCACCAGCATCACGTTGACCTTGCCCGGGTACCGCTGACAGAGCGCTTCCAGGGCGGCGGTGTTCTTGGGCAGGGTGCGCGTCTCGCTGGAAACGAGGCCGTAGGTGCGGGGGAACATCATGTGCTGTCTGCCCAGCAGGATGCCGCCGCTCTGCTCCTTCTGCATCACCTTCGTTTCCACGGTGCTCTGCAGGGCGACCCAGTTGTCACGGCCCGCCATCTGGTCTTTGACGTATTTCGTGTAGGCCGTGAAGAACTTGTTCAGCCCATCAGCCGAGACGCTGGACAGGCTGGGCCGCTGGGAGAGGGTGGTGTTTTCCAGTTCACTGTAGGCCCGGTCCGGCGTGACAAGGTCCAGCACGAACAGCCCGGCAAAAAACAGGGTGAAGGCCATAAGGACCGGATAGCGGAAGATCGAAGCGGAGCGCTTTGAATGTTTGTCCATCGTTCACGCCTCCTCTTAAAAGTTGAAATACAGGAACGGGCTGTTGGTGCTGCCCACGACGTAAGCCATCGAGACCGTCAGCAGCACCAGAATGGTCAGCGCCTTGGTGATGGCATTGCGGGAAAGCAGCTTCCACAGCTTTTCGATGAGCGGGGTGCAGCAGACGACGGAGACCGCCAGCAGTACGCCGTAGTTGCGCAGGAAGTAAAGGGGCATCACGCCGCCGGAAGGGATGAAAAGCTTGCGGAACAGCAGGCCGAACTCCACGCCTGCGTCGTTGCCCACGAACATGGCCCAGCCCACGACCACGAGGAAGAGGGTGTAGATATGGGGCCAGACCCTGCCCTTTTTGAGGTAGGGCAGGAGAAAGAGCTTTTCCAGAGCCAGCAGCACGAAATAGTACAGGCCCCAGCAGATGAAGTTCCAGTTCGCGCCGTGCCAGATGCCGGTGAGCAGTTCGACGACGAACAGGTTGAAGATCTGTCGCGTGAGGCCCTTGCGGTTGCCGCCGAGGGGGATATACACATACTCCCGGAACCAGCCGGACAGCGTCATGTGCCAGCGCCGCCAGAACTCGGTGATGGACGCGGAGATATAGGGGTAGTTGAAGTTCTGGGGGAAGTCGAAGCCCAGCATCTTACCCATGCCGATGCCCATCAGGGAGTAGCCGGAAAAGTCAAAATAGAGCTGGAGCGAGTAGGCGATGACGCCCAGCCAGACCAGCGGGGTGGAAGCGTTGGCGAGGCCCACGAAGGAGACGGAAGGGCTGTCCGCCACGCCGATGATGTCCGTCCAGAGCGCACCGATGGCGTCGGCCAGCAGGACTTTCTTTGCCAGGCCGAAGGTGAACAGGGTCATGCCGTCCTCGATCTGCTTGAGCTCACAGCGGCCTTTGTAGACGTGGAGACGGTCGGAGACGTCCCGGTACTTGACGATGGGGCCGGCGATGAGCTGGGGGAACATGACGACGTAAGCACCGAAATCAATGATGTTATGCTCCGTTTCCACATCCCGGCGGTAGACGTCGATGGTGTAGGAAAGGGTCTGGAAGGTGTAGAAGCTGATGCCCAGCGGCAGTACGCTGATGCCCTGAATGGGCGCAAAACCGGTGCCGAAGATGGCATTGATGCTGCTGAGCACGAAATTTGCATACTTGAAGTAGAAGAGCATCCCGAGACTGCCCGCCAGCGCGATGAGCAACAGGATGAGGCGGGCGGTCTTGTTCTGCTCGAAGCGCTCAAGCCCCAGGCCGCAGAGGTAGTTGATGAGGATGAGCGCCAGCATGACCGGGAAAAAACGCACCTCGCCCCAGCAGTAGAACACGAGGCTGCACAGGAACAGGACAGTGTTTTTGAGTTTCGGGGGCGCGAGATAGTACAGCGCCAGTGTGATGGGCAGAAAGCGCAGCAGAAAGATGATGGTGCTGAAGACCACGGCGTCAGCCTCCTTTTATCGCAAGACTAGAAATTAGCACAACGGAAGCAGCATATCTGCGATATGCAAACCAACGTTGTTGCTGTTGCATTAAAAAGTTGGTTTGCTATAACATTGTGATAAAGCCGAAAAAGGCCGATGCCGCCACGGCACCGGCCCGAGAGAGTCTGTTTATTTGCCCAGAACGTCCTTCACGGCGCTGGTCAGATCAGAAGAGCAGTCGTTGGAGGCAATGACCATCACCACGAGGTCGTCGCCGCCGTCGATGATGGCGTTCTCCACGTTGGACTGTGCCTGTGCAAACTCAGCATAGTTGCCGTAGAAAGCCACCTGGTCCTGCTGGTATGTCTTGAGGGTGTCCATGACGTCCTGTGCCTTGCCAGCGGCGGGCTGGATGGCCAGCACCAGACCGGCGTCGCCGTTGTCGTTGCTCTTGAGGCCCTTGTAGCTGGTCACATCGTCGGCTTTCAGGCCAAAGTCGTACTCGATGTTCATGGCCGTTATCTCAAACTGGTTGGAGATGGGGTCAGCCTCCAGCAGAGCGTCCACGGCAGAGGCCACGGCGTCGGAAGCGCCGTTCTCCTCAGCGGAAACGGAAGCTGTCGGCTCGGAAGAAGCGCTCGGGCTGGCGGCCTCGGAGGACGCTGCGCTCGAAGCGGCAGAGGATGCAGACGAAGCAGAACCGCCGCAGCCTGCCAGCAGGACACAGCCCGCAGCCAGCGCAGCAGCAGAAAGGACGAGTTTCAGACGAATATTCATAAAAGATTTCCCTCTTTTGTCGTTAAAATTCTGAGGCCCGGCCGCCCCGAAAACTGTCGGCCCGAAACCCCAAGATAGTCTACCATATCGACGGCAGAATTGCAAACGAAGCGTAAAATTTTAACCTTTTCTTCACCAGTGGATTCAGCCCTCGGCGGCGATGCTCTGCAGAGTCTCGATATACTCCTCAAAGCACAGGCCGCTGGCGTTGATCTTAGCGGCGTTCTCCACGCCCACGTACCGCCAGTGCCAGGGCTCGTAGATGATCTCCGTCTTGTCCTCGGCGTCCTTGGGGTAGCGGAGGATGAAGCCGTAGTCGCCCGCGTGCTCACAGAGCCAGCGGAAGGCGGCGGTCTTCTCGAAGCCCTCGTCCAGACCGGTGTGCTCCGGGCTGTTCAGGTCGGCGGCGAGGCCGCAGTTGTGCTCGGAGTATCCCGGAGGGTTGACGACGGCAGCGGCCTTTTCCCTGGCGGTGGCGTTGTCGTAGCCCTTGTCGAGGTAGTATTTGGTCTTCCGCTCGTAGAGGCTGGTCTGGTACTTGACGCTGCGGTAGCCGCTCTGCATCCAGACGGTCACGCCGTCGGCGGCAGCGGCTTTCTGCATGGAGAGGAAGGCATCGCAGGCCGCGGTCTGCAGCGTCTTGTTGACGGCGGTGGCAGAGCCGCACTCCTTGGTATCGAAAGTATAGTCGTCCGGCATCTTGCTGGTGTGGTTCACCAGCACCATCAGCGGGTCGGCCAGCATGGCGCGGGCCTCGTCGGCGGTGAGGCCAAGGGTGTTGGCGGGCGCAGCGGTGTTCTCGGCAGAGCTCACAGTGGAATCGGCGATGCTCTGGGCCGGCATGGAGATGGCGGACGCCGCCGAAGCGCTGGGGACGACGGCATGACGGGTGAACAGGAAGGAGACGCCGCCTACGGCGACGCAGAGCATCACGGTAAGGCCGGCCACCCGGCGGATGGCGCGGTTACGTCTGCGGCGGCGCACCTCGGCGCGGGTGAGGCGCCGGCGGTGAGGATGAGGAGCAGAGGGATTCATAATGGACCTTCTTTCTTGTTGAGGGTGTGTATATTTTTGCACACGGGCGGACATCCTATTCCCGGGAGGCGAACAGGATGAAAATGTCGGCTGAGGAATACGGGCGCAGGGTGCGCCGGGTCGGCCCGCCCTCGCCGCTGGGCAGGGACTGCCTCTGGGCGTTTGGCGTGGGCGGCGGCATCTGCCTGCTGGGCGAGGTTCTGCGCGGGTGGTATCTGACCATGGGGCTCGACAAAGAGCTGGCCGGGACGCTCACCAGCTGCACGCTGGTGGCGCTGTCGGCATTGCTGACGACGCTGGGCCTCTACCAGAAGCTGGCCGCGAAAGCGGGCGCAGGCACCCTCGTACCCATCACGGGCTTTGCCAATGCGGTGGTCAGTGCGGCCATCGAGTTCAAGACCGAGGGCCGTGTGCTGGGGACCGGCGCGAAGATGTTCATCATCGCCGGGCCGGTCATCGTATACGGTACGCTGGCGGCGGTTCTCTACGGCAGCGTCTACTGGCTGCTGCAGTAAAAGCTCCCCTGCCAAGGATACGCATAAGGAAGCGCGGAAATTGCACTTTCACACTAAAATTCAGTATACCACAAAAAACAGATAAAATCAGCCCCATAAAGGAGGAAACTGTGATGGCTGCACGACGCGGAGACACTCTCTTGTTCCCGACGCCGCCCGTCGTGGCGGCTCATGCGGCCATCGGCGGCAAAAAGGAGGGCGAAGGCCCCCTTGCCGCCTGTTTCGACGAGCTGAGCGCCGACAACTTTTTCGGCCAGTCCAACTGGGAGGCCGCCGAGAAAGAAATGGCTCTGCGGGCGGCGCGGCTCTGCCTCAAAAAGGCTGAGACGACGCCGGATAACGTCAGCCTCGCGCTGGCGGGCGACTTACAGGCCCAGTGTACCGCGTCCAGCTACGCCCTGCGGGAGCTGGGCATCCCCTTTGCCGGCCTCTTCGGGGCCTGCAGCACGATGGCCGAAGCGCTGGGCCTCGGCGCGGCGCTGTGCAGTGCAGGCATGGCCGACGGCCTGCTGGCGATGACGTCCAGCCATTTCTGTGCGGCAGAACGTCAGTTCCGCACGCCGCTGAGCTACGGCGCTGTCCGCACGCCCACCGCCCAGTGGACGGCTACGGCGGCGGGTGCCTGCCTGCTGCGGCCCGCCGGTGAGGGTGTGCAGCTCTGCGCCGCCACCTTCGGACGGGTGCAGGACTATAAAATAAAAGACATCAACAACATGGGTGCGGCTATGGCCCCCGCTGCCGCCGCGACCCTTTTGCGCTATCTGAAGGACACCGGCAGCGCCCCGGCGGACTTCGACCGCATCTACACCGGCGACCTCGGCCATGTGGGCAGCCAGCTCCTGCGCGACCTGCTGGCGGCAGAAGGACTTCTGCTCAAGAACCATGTGGACTGCGGCTGCATCCTCTACGATGCCGCCGAGCAGACTGTGAAGAGCGGCGGCTCCGGCCCGGGCTGCTGCGCCTCCGTCCTCTGCGGGCATATCCTGCCCCGCCTCGAGAAGGGAACGCAGAAGCGGGTGCTCTTTATCGCCACCGGCGCGCTGATGAGCCAGACGACCTTTTTGCAGAAGGAGAGCATCCCGGCCATCGCCCATCTCGTGGAGCTGCGCAGTCCGCAGCAGAAGGAGGAAAACGGATGAATTACTTCTGGGCCTTCGTGGTGGGCGGCGGCATCTGCGTCATCGGCCAGCTGCTCATCGACCTCACCGGCCTGACCCCGGCCCGCATCCTGACGGGCTATGTGGTGGCGGGCGTCATTCTCTCGGCGGTGGGATGGTATGCGCCGCTGGCGGAGTTCGCAGGGTGCGGGGCCACCGTGCCGCTGCTGGGCTTCGGCCATCTGCTGGCAAAAGGCGTGCGGACGGCCATCGAAGAGGAAGGGGCCATCGGCATCCTCACCGGCGGGCTGACTGCCGCTGCGGCAGGGATCACCACCAGCCTTGTGTGCGGAGTCGTCTGCTCGTGGGTGGGGAAGAGTCATGACCAGAATTAGAAAAACATCCCGGCTCAAACCGGGATGTTTTTGTGTGCAAGGCGGGCCGTTTCGCCTCATTTTTTGCCCGGAGTGCGTTATATTGGGGCCAGAAGGAGGCGAAAAGCCATGCGACAGGAAACACAATGGACGACGATCTTCTGGGAGGGCTGGACGGCGCTGGCGCTCTGCGCAGCGGCGGTGTTCTGGCCCGGCAGTGCGGCGCTGGGCTATCCGGCTGTGCTCTGGCCGGGGCTGGCCCTTGCGGCGGCAGTCCCCGGCCTCTGGGCCGGGTGGTGGCTCTGGGCGGAGAAGGCCCCGCCGCTGACGGAGGAGGAGCTGATGGCGAAACCGGGGAGGATACATATTGTTACTGAGGAGGCTCTTCTGTGATGATGGGAGAGCGGCTTCGCGCGCCGGTGGCGCGGGGGTAGAGCGCGGTTACGCGGGGCTAAGTTCTCTTTTGCGTGCCAAAAGAGAACCAGAAAAGCACCA